>Ga0334722_10007918_pt1 | contig 10235 bp, 9 predicted proteins | sample C3_bottom_MG_FD_207210 | JGI IMG/M metagenome (GOLD analysis project Ga0334722, IMG submission 207210) | Sediment microbial communities from Yellowstone Lake, YNP, Wyoming, USA - C3_bottom | ecosystem: Environmental > Aquatic > Freshwater > Lake > Sediment | place: USA: Wyoming | collected... | reverse complement strand
CCAAGGACAATGGGACCAAGGATATGCTTCAGTCAATTCTTAATGATGAGGAACAACACATAGACTGGCTGGAAGCCCAGCAGGACCAGATCGGGCAGATGGGGATACAGACATATCTCACAGAGCAGATCGGGGAATAAACCCATAGCCGGGCCTGAGTGGGATAGAATTACTGAGAAATGAAGCCCGAAAGCGCGAAAACCCCGTCAGGGGCATTAATTACCAAGTTGGTAATGGTATAATGCGATCAGTCTGGTAAAAAACGGGTCGTGCACGGCCCAAAACAAGAGGACAAACAAAAATGAAAAAGATATTTGTTCCGATCACACTTCTGGCCCTCGTGGCCGCGCTGTCGCTGGGAATAGTCCGTTCCAGCACGGCCGCCGACGAAAAGACCAGCGCCTGCGTGGCCTGCCATACCGGTGACATGGCGTTCTCCACCCTGATCGCCGCCTGGGCCAAGGGCGCGGATGCCAAGCTCGTGGCCAAGGCTCAGGCCGCGGCGCCCGAGGGAGTTACCCTGAAGGGCAAGCACATGAATGTCGCGTCCATGGTAAAGAGCGTTCCGGACGGCTGCATCAAGTGCCACAATGACAAGTCCAAGACCGCACCGGCCATGAACAAGCTGATGCACATGATCCACCTGACGGGCGATGACAACAAATTTGCCAAGGCTGGCACCTGCGTGAGCTGTCACACCCTGAACACGGCCACCGGCGAGCAGTCGATTAACTGCGGCCCCTCGAACTAAGGCAGGTATTTAGCGGATTTTCAGGCTGACCGGGAGCGGGGTCGGGACACCGACCCCGCTCTTCCGGTAAGCAGGCAGACAAAGACAGTTTTTAATATCTCCCCCAACACCGCCAATTCAACCGTCCTTAACGGGCTGATTCAGCCTTCTGGTCCCCCGCATTCCCGGTTCCAGTAGCGGTCAAATCGAGGCACATTTCCGTCCAATTGATTATCGCAGCGCGCTCGGTTTTAGAAAGCCCGCTCATCCAGTGGAACACCAGGTAATAAAAGGGAGGCATGTCGTTATCCGTGACCTCCTGGTTAAGGACGGCTATCCGGGAATCCGCTGACCCCACCCCCTTAAACGGAAACCCGTCGGTCATATCCATCAGCTTCACCGCCCCGGTATTCTTCCCGTTTGAATGGCACATGAAGCACTTGGCCTCGAGGATGGGGGAGATTTTATCCTGGTACTCCGCCTGCATTGACTGGTATGCCGGAGTTCCCTCCGCGGGAACTGTGAACTGCCTTCCCTTCCCCCCAGCCCAGCCAGCGGCGAGAGCCATAACCGACGCAAGAAGTGCGGCAGCCGGAATAAACCCGGACCGCCTGTCCACCCGATGATTTTCTTTCACGCCCTGTTTTCCTCCATATCGAAATTTGCTGATTCAGGAATTGCGGTGCAAATGGCCGGGCCGCTTGCGCCCCGTAAGGCGGGATACGGCCCATAAGGAAACCGACTTTTTCAGAGCCAACCAGGAGTGCTCGTTGCCCATTTTTGTTATGACGGTGTCACCCGGGCACAGGTCGCGGGAAACCCCCTCGGTCATGACGCGGATTTTTCCGGATATGACGACCACAAACTCGTATCCGTCATGGAAATGCTTTTCCACCAGCTGGCCCTTGGGCATGATGGAAATGCCCCAGTCGGAATAATTCGCCCATTTTGGTATTTTCTTCGGTTTCCCCGCCTTTAAAATCGGCATTTAAATCTCCCTTCCGGCGATATCCGCCGGGTTAACGGCGCGCCCCGTGGCCGCCGACTTATATGCGGCCTCCACGACCGCCATGATTTTAAGGTCTTCCCTTCCCCTGAATGGATACCGCGGTCCGCCGCCGAGGGATTCCAGGAACGCCCCCATGGAGTCCCCGAAGGCGTCATTGAACCATTCCCCCTTCACCAGGACGGTCTTCCTTTTACCGCCGGACGGATCAAAGGCGATTTCCTTGCTGTCAAAAGTCACGGAACCTTTGGTCCCCAGGACCACGATTTCCTCCCGTGGATGGCCCCGGTGTTTCGGGCCGGAATAGGACCAGTTGTTGATTATGAGCCCCTTGAGGCCGGATGGATATTCCAGGGCGACGGTGGCGATATTCTCCGCCCTGATACCCGGCTTGGACGGATCCTTCACCAGCGTGGCCCAGACCCTTTTAGGCAGTCCAAACCAGTGATGCATTAGCCCGATGTGGTGCACCGCCATTCCAGAAAGTATCCAGCGGTAACGGGTACCCCAGTGCGGATGGCGGTCGAACCACAGAGATCCGCGGTTCTCGATCTGGAACCAGAACGGCTTTCCAAATTGGCCCTGGTCCCGGATTATCTTCTCCGCGACTACAAAACCCGGTACAAACGAGGAATTATGGTTGACGGCGTAGGGAACCTTCGCCTTTTCCGCGATGCGGACCAGGACCAGGGCGCCCTTGAAGCATTCATCGGAGGGTTTCTGGAGGAATATCGCCTTGCCCGCCCGGGCCGCCGCAGTGACAACCGGCTGGCGAAGTTCCAGGTAGTGCGGAATGGCGACATCAACGACATCGAGGCCGGGGGTCGCGAGAAATTCATTCAGGTTGGTGGTCAGGCGTTTAACCCCGAATTCATTCCTGATACGGTCGAAGATACCGGGATTCACATCCTGCCCTGCCACCACCCGGAAACCCCGCTGGCGGTAGGCCATCAGATGGTTCAGGGCGATTCCCCCCAGACCGATTATCCCGATACCCTTTTGCTTCGGCATTGCTTTGAAGATACTAACACAGGCGGATGAAGGAAACGCTGAACCGGACATCTCCAATCTGCCCATTCCAACGAACAAAAGTGGAAGGACAAGGAATGGAACTCGGGGGTGGGGTTATTGGGTACGCTCATTATCAGGAATAGTTAAATCTTTCACACCGGCGGGCTTTCATCGCACATGAGCCCTCCTTCCCCTCACCATGTTCTGCTGGCGGGGCATAATTGGCTTACTCATCCCTCACCCGCCCAAAGGGCGACCTCTCCCGGGGAGCGGGAGAGGTAAAGAGACAAGAACCCTCAAACTTGCCTTGCAAGTGAACCATGAGCTCAAAGTCGAAGGGCTCTGCCTTCATGGTTAGGCACCCCTCGAATCGTTGCGATTCGCCCTGTACGGCTAGTGCGCCAAGGGCGCACAGTAAATTTTTTTACTACTGCCGCGGGCACTCATGTGCCCGGTGGAAGAAGCCTGGCGACTGAGTCGAACGGGCTCTCTTCGATTTCCCATTCTTTATCGAATCCTTCCTCACCCTATCTGGTCACACCTCCCTCTCCCCCCGAATCGCAACGATTCGGGGGGAGAGGGGCTTCGGGGAGAGGACTCATTCAGGAAGGGATTCGAAGGTGAGTACGGTTTCCTCGTCAAAATTCAGCCCAAACCTAATACGCAGTCCAGAGCAGGTACATGGCGTAGATAAAATCCCGCTGTAAATAGAGCATGAGGGAGAACAGCAGGAGGGCGAGGATAAGGGGGCCGCGGGAGCCCAGGCGGCGCCGGGAAAACCATACCAGGATGTCCGCGACCGTGAAGGCGAAATGCCCGAACTGGATGAGGTCGGCCGGGTGGCGGACCCGGACCGGCATCTGGCGCGCAACCGCCTGCGCCTCTTCAATGGCGGCAATGCGCGCCATCATAGCGGGCACAAAAGGCCAGTCCTGCTCATGGAGGTAATACAGCCCCTTGACCTCCTCCAGCCTGCCGTTGCCCGCGGCCACCTCCAGCAGGATCAGGTGGTTTTCCAGGCTGGGAGGAGCCTGTTCCAGCGCCAGGCTGAACTCCCGCTCCGCGAGCGGGGCCAGCTCCCGCTTCCCCCCGGCCGCCAGCCGCCAAAACTCCGCAGACTGGTCCAGGTGCCAGCGCCAATTGCCTGGATTCTCCGGAGCCTGCTCCTTATCCATCCCGCCTGGACCTCAAAGGGCGCCCGGTTCCGGAGCTTGAGGTTTGCCCCCAACAGATGGGGGTACCAGCTTGATGAGCTTGAACCGCCCGAGGTTAAACGCCACCGCGCCCTCCCCCGTCCAGACCCCGAGACGAACGCGCGTAATCCTCCGGCTGGCCAGGCCCAGATCGCGGAAGAGGTACCGGACGGTTTTCCTTTCCCCTTCCGCTTTCTGCCCCGCCATCCGCACCGCCCCGCCTGCTTCATCAACCATCAGGAACACATCCTGCTCGCCCATTCCGGCGGGCGCGGAAAGGTCGCAGGCAATGGCGTCAAATCCGGACAGATCCACCGGCCCGGCCAGCCCGAATTCCGCCTCCAGCCACCAGTCGCCCTTGCCCTCCCGCCGGGCCATTACGGCAACCATCCCATCCCCGGCGGGGGAAAAGGAAAGCCCCCCGCTGCCGCGCACAGCCGGTTTCCAGCGGTCCGCCGCGCCCCAATCCAGCGGCTTTTCTCCGGCGGGCTGGAATCCCCCGTCATCGAACAAAAATGCGCTGGCCACGGCAACCGGCGGGCCATCGACTGGCCGCGCCGTAGCGGTCACGGTCAGCGCCTCGAGCGTCGCCGTCCCGGGCACTAGCCGGATGGTGGCCGCCAGGCGCCCCTGCGGGTCCAGTTCAAACGGGAAACCGTCCGGTTCCGCGCGCCAACCCGCGGGCAGGTCGAGGGAGACCCGGCCCCGGGCGCGGGCTTTCCCGGCCAGGTTGCACAGTTCGACGGGCCAGTCGAAGCCCTGGGCCGGCTGGCCGGCCGGCCCCAGGCGGTACGCATCCCGGTCCTTGTCGAACGGGATATCGGCGCGAGCTGACATCGCCAGCGTGCCCGGTTCCTTCCGCCGGAGGAAATCCGCCGGGCGGGCCCGCTGTTCCAGCCGGCTGAGGATTTCCTTTCCCGGGAACAGGAGGTAAACGGATTCCGGACCGGCGGGAACCCGGAAAAAACCGCCTTCAGCCTTAACCTTCCGCGCCGCGCCGAACAGGTCCAGCAGTTCCGCCTCAGCCGAATCAGCGGGAACGGACAATTCGCCGGGCTGGTCCGCCCACGCCACCAGGACCAGGCCGCGGGGAGTCCGGAAAACCCACGCCTGGATTTCCCCGGCGGGGAAACGCCCCAGCGGTTCGGCCCCGCCCAGGATGTTGGCGCAGGCCGACAGCGCGAGGAAGGCGGGAGCCGGCGTCAGGTCCGGAAGCAGGGCCCCGAACTGGTTGCCATTTTCGAGATAATCCGGAAGCACGAAAAAGAAATGCCGCTCGTCGCCCGCGCTCAGCGACATCGCCACCGAACGGGTAACGAACCGGGCCTGCTCCCGCAGGCGTTCGGCATCCAGAAGGCGGCTGTCCTTCCCCGCCATGCCGGGCAGGCGGATTCCCGCTTCGGTCATCCAGGCCGGCGGGAAGGCGTTCCCGGCCCCCGCCCACAGCCGGCGGTAGCCGTCCAGCTCGTCCGGATAATCCTCGGGAGGCTTATACAGGTGCCAATTGAACCGGTCACACCCTTGAAATGCCGCCATGCCATACAGGTGGGAGGCGAACAGGCCGGCCCCACTGCACAAGGAACCCGACAGGATCAGGGCTGACGGATTGCCGTCGTGGAGGCCCCGGGCCGAGGCGCGCAGGACGCCGGCGTAGCGGGAGCTGGAATCGGCCCAGAAGAAGATGTCCGGCTCGTTCCACACCTCCCAGGCCTGGACCGAATTCCGGAACTCGGCCGCGGCAGCGCGGGCGAAACGGTAAATCGTGCGCAGGTCGTCGGGACCGGGCAGGCCGCCCCCCGGTGTGCGCGTCCAGTCCGGGGCGTCATGCCACACCGAGCAGACCCGGATGCCCTCCGCCGCATAGATGTCCGCGAGGTCCCGGTATTTCCCCCAGGTGAATTTCCCCGGCTCCTTTTCGACATCCCGCCAGCGCAAGCGCTCCCGCACCCAGGGAAGCCCCGCCTTCCGGACTATTTTGGCGAAATCCTTCCACTTATCCCGGGGAACCAGCCAGGCCGCCGCGGCATCGCCGGCCACCCGGCCATCCGCGTTAAGCCGGCTCCCGCTCCCCTTCATGACCACTCCCAGGAAAACCTCCGTTTCACCGTTCTCCCCGGCGGTCCGGCACTGCACCCGGTACCAGCCGGGCCCAAGGAGGCCCAGCCTGATTTCCCCGTCCGCCTTCCCGCTGGCGACGGACTTGCCGGAAAAATCAAAGGCTTCGAAGGAGACCGTCCCGGAGGCCCCGGAAACGCCCAGCACAACCGGACTGCCCTCCTCGAATAGATTTCCCGGATAGCCGCTGGTCAGGGTCATCGCCCCCCCATCCTCCCCCAGAAATAATGCCAGCGCAATTAATCCGGCCAGGCCCGCGCGGATGAATGCTTCCCGGAACCCCGGTTTGATGGATGGTTCAGACAAACCGGGCATAGCCCCGGTCCGGCCGTTCCCCGCTGGCAAGGGGAACCCCGAAATAATCCCGGTCGCCCTGTCCGGGAATGACCAGGCCGCTTCCCCGGCCGGGCGAATCCTGGCCCAGGCGGTAGTTCCCGGACTTTATGCCGGCCAGCAGGGGATCCATCGCCAGCTCGTTCCGCCCCCCGGTCAGCTCCATAAGCCGGGCCGGATCGGCCAGGGATTCCTTTAATATTTCGAACCGGGGAGCGCCACCCAACCTCCCGTATATGTTGTTGAAGAAACGGTTCTCCGCGAGCTTGAACTCCGACTGGAGCAGGGGCACATCTTCCCCGGACTCGTTGAAGAAGATGTTGTTGGCGATCAGGTTGTCCCGCGTCTCGCTGATAAATTTCAGGCCCGGCGTCGTCCTGGTAATGCAGGTGTTGTTGTAAGCGCTACAGCGCTGGGCCTGCCAGAAGAAGATACTGCTGAACCCGTTGGCCAGCCCGTCGTTGACCGACAGGTTGTACCGGCAGGTGCAGTCCACCGTGGGCCACTTCACCGGGTCAAAGGAGCAGAGCAGGAACCCGGCCCCGTCGTTGTCGTGGGAGTAGTTGTATTGGAGGATGCAACCGGTGGCCCCGCCGTCCACATCGAACCCGCCCCCGTCAGCCTTCTTTCCCCCGGGATGGTTCTCATACGATTCACAGTGCTGGATTATGCAGTCCCTGGCGAAGGCGTACCAGATGCCAACCGGGCTGTAGTCCTTTTCCCCCACTCCCAGCCCCGTGCGGAAGGCCTTGCAGTGTTCCACCACACCGCCGGTCCCGCACCAGGGCGTAATCCCGTCCCCGCCGGTTTCATGCACCGTGCAATGGGCCACCCGGAACCCCGGGAAATAATCCGGCGTGAGCGGCTCAGCCCGGAAGTGGATTCCGGCGCTGGCATGATGCACCTCGCAATTCTCCACCCTGACCCCGGCGAATACGGGCGCCGGAGGTCCGCCCGCCACCAGGAAAATGCCCGGTCCGCTGGTATCGTGGATGAGGCAATCCTCCACCACGAGCGATTCGGAGGGCTCCTCCTGGGAGAGGAAGATCCCGCAGGTCCCGCCCCGGATTTCCCTGCCCGGATTGCGGCTGTTGGTGCTGGTTAGTTCCAGCCCGCATATGTGCCAGCCCGACACCGGTTCGGGTGCGGAAATCGCGTGGGCTTCCCCCCCGTTTATTAGCGGCCGGGGACCTTCGCCCCAGGTGCCCAGGAACAGCGGATTGGCTGGAGAACCCCGGCCCCGCAACCGAACCGGCTCATTCCAAGCCGAACCTTTTCTAAGCAGGATCCGGTCACCCGGGCGGAATTCATTTTTAAAGGCATGGGACAGGGTGCGCCAGGCCGAGCCCTCACCCAGCCCTTCATTGCGGTCACTGCCGCCCGAACTGTCAATAAAATAGGTCGTCATTACCGCCCGGAATCAGGCACCGCGGGTCCGATATGGAGGACGGCGTTCTGACCCAGCAGGGCGCGCTGGAGCAGGGGTACGGAAAGCGCGCGGGGGGAAATTCCTTCCCGGGCGGAAAGGGCGGCGGCGGTTCCCGCGGCCTGGCCGATGGCCATCATGGGAAGCATGGCCCGGTGCGATTCATAGGCCCGCTGGTCGCTGGAGATGCACCGCCCCGCCACCAGCAGTCCCTCCACCATTTTCGGCAGGAGACAGCGGTAGGGTATGTCGTAGCCCTCATGGGTGAGGTAACGGCGCTTTCCGTACCAGCTGATGATGGGACAGGAACTGATGGCGATGACATCGGGAAAACGCCGTCCGGCGATGGCATCCTCGCCCGTGAGCTGGTAATCCCCGTCAATAAACCTCGTCTGCCGGATGCCCATCATTACGGGGGTCTCCGCGACCTTGGCGCCCTGCAAACCCGGGTTAGCCGACTGCTTCTCGGCGAAATCCGCTAACACTTTGAGGCGGGACTCCGCCTCCACGCGGCTGAGCTCATCGGCATTGGTCCCGTCAACGGCGGCCGAATAAGGCCCCCAGACCACCAGGTCGCGTCCCAGGTCCATCATTCCCGCGACGGGGGGATGGCCGGGCTCGAGCTGGATGCGGTACATGAGGGAATTGCCCAGGGCGTGCTCGGCATCGTCCATGGTGCCCCGGAAGGGAGCGCCCGCGCGGGCGGCGACATCGCCGTCACCGGTGGCGTCAACCACCGTTTTGGCCAGCAGGGCCCGGCGCCCGGACTTGTCCTCGACAATAACCCCGCGGACCCGGCCGTTTTCCATGATTGGGGAGGAGAACCAGCAGTGGAACATGGCATCCACGCCCGCCCTCACGCACATCCTGAGGGTTTCGAACTTCACTTTTTCCGTGTCAACGGCATAGCTGTACGCCATGGCGCCGGGTTCCCCGGGGTATTCCTTCTGGGGATAGGGGCTTTTCCCGGTTCCCCCGCCCGCCTTCAGCGCCAGGACCAGCTCCTCGGCAATTCCGCGCACGGTTTGGGTGGAATCCGGCTCGACCTGGTTGCGGAACCCGTTGAGGTTGGCCATGAGCCCGGCGGTGGCCATGCCCCCCAGGAAGCCGAACCGCTCCACCAGGGTGGTCCGCGCCCCGCTGCGGGCCGAGGCGACCGCGGCGGCAAACCCCGCCGGACCTCCCCCCACCACGACCACATCGGTGTCGCGGGCAACGGGGATTTCTCTCCCGGGCTCCTGGAATGTTTTCATCGCCTGTCTAGTTTATCAATATGGCGGAGATGGAGACGCATGGGTCTTATGGATTCCCCGATACCTTCAATTTATCAACGAATTCCCGCAGATGGGGATTGTCCGGATGAAGCGCAAGGGAATAATCATAGGAACTGATGGCGGCTTTCCGGTCGCCCTGCGCATACTGGCAGTTTCCCAGCAATTGCCACCCCTCCCAGTGGTCCGGTTTCGCCCTGACTACCTCGGAAGCCTTCCCCCAGGCCCCGGTATAATCTCCCGCGGTGTACAGTTCAGCGGCCTTCCGGTAAGCCCCGTCGACATCAAAAACCGGCGCCGGGGTAGTGGGCTGCACCGGGGCAGGAACAGCCTGCCAGGCCGGGGAATTCTGGTGGGACCGCATATATCCGACCACCACGGTCAGCACCTCCTCGATCGCCTTCCCGCCGTTGACATCCTGCCGGCAATCCTCCAGCAGCTCCTCGAAATGGAGTGAGCAGGAAAGCAGGTCCAGTTTCAGGACCACCACTCCCGGCACTTCCCCCTGGTAATCGGTGGCCGGGTCCCATTTTTTGCTTGCATCAATTACCAGCCGGTCGCTGGTGCCGGTGGCTGAATCGGACCTGATCCCATTCGCTTCCCGGTACTGTTTCAGCCTTTCATAGTTCTTCCAGGTCATTTCCGCGCCGGTCAGCCGGACCGCCATCTGGTCCATTTCCGCCTGTATCGCCCCGTGGTACTGGATGGTGTTGCGGAACTTGCCGTTAAATTTCATCACCCGGTACTGTTCCCGGGTTACACCCCTGAGGCGGAAACAGCTTATCTCGCTTCCGCCGGCGCCCGGCCCCTTGGCATTCGGCCGGATGACCACCTCATAGCCGTCATTCCGCAGGGTGTTCTCAACGCCCGAAACAACCTCATCCAGCCCCCCCCGTATTTCGATTCCAATATTCTCGGTTTTCCTGCCTTCCCGGATCATCCCGGCGCATCCACAGACGGAGGCCAGCAAAGCGGCAGCCGCCATTCCGCGTACCAGCCCTCCCGGCAGCCGGCCGGACATCCGCCGGAACCGCACTAAAACCTCGATATCCTGGCGCCGAACTGGAAATAAACCCCGCCCAGGTCGACAGGCCAGGGATTCTTTTTCACATCAACCAGGCCCTTGGTCTCATTCTCCGATGAATCAATG
>Ga0334722_10007916_pt1 | contig 10235 bp, 8 predicted proteins | sample C3_bottom_MG_FD_207210 | JGI IMG/M metagenome (GOLD analysis project Ga0334722, IMG submission 207210) | Sediment microbial communities from Yellowstone Lake, YNP, Wyoming, USA - C3_bottom | ecosystem: Environmental > Aquatic > Freshwater > Lake > Sediment | place: USA: Wyoming | collected... | reverse complement strand
CCCATTTGGGTGTCTTTGAAGTGGCGCCCAGCCGTTCCTGCCAATCCAATCTGTTGACCTTAACAACCGCCCCGTCTATCTCATACGGCAAACTGTGTCGCCGCTCCTCCCCGCTGCGGCAGAACTCCAAAGCCTGCGTCCCGGTTTCAACCAGGCGATTATCAGGGTTCGTCGGAAATCCGGCCGCCTTCAGCCACTCCAGCGCTTCCCAGTGGGTATCGAGCTTCACGCCCTCGGCATAGCCGAGCGCGAAAACAAAAATAGCCAGGCCGCGTCGGGCGGTGATTTTAGGATCCAGCTGCCGCAGGGAGCCGGCCGCGGCATTTCGCGGATTCGCGAAAAGCGTCTTCCCTTCTTCTTGTCGCTCACCGTTTATCTCTTTAAACTGCTGTTTTGTTAGATAAGCCTCGCCGCGGACCTCAAGCAACGGCGGAATCCGCCCGTTCAACTTGAGCGGGAGAGTTTTAATGGTCCGAAGGTTTTCAGTCACGTCTTCGCCAACCGAGCCGTCGCCCCGCGTCGCCCCGCGCCTGTAGACGCCGTCCTCAAAAAGAAGCGAAACAGCCACCCCGTCCATCTTCAGTTCGCAGACATATTCGATCGATTCCTCGGCCAGATCCCTGGCGACCCTGGCAAAATACTGCTCGAGTTCGACCGGTGAGAAGATATTGGCGAGACTTAACATTTTTTGCCTGTGGACGACGGGGGTGAAGGTCAAAATTGGCGCCGCGCCAACCCGTTGCGTCGGCGATTCCGGCACTATCAGCTCAGGGTGGTCTTTCTCCAACGCAATGAGCTCTCGCATGAGTCCGTCATATTCGGCATCGGATATTTCCGGCGCGTCGAGGGTGTAGTACCTGAAATTATGGTGGTCAATGGCCTCACGCAATTCAGAGACTCGTTTAGCGCTCTCTTTCTGTTTCGGTGTTCCAGCCATCTGTTGGCAATTCTAAGGTAACAGGGATATTCTTACCAGTGGGAGGGTAAAACAAATCGCATGGATCTCGACGAAGTCTTCGACTACGCCATCGAACAAGAAATAAAAGCCAAGGAGTTCTATGAGAGTTCGGCTGCCCGGACAGACAACGCCGAGGCCGCAGCGCTCTTCCGGAGCTTGGCGAGGATGGAAGCCGCCCACCGCCGGGCGCTGGAAAATGAGAAAGCGATAATCGCCGATTCCGGAGCTTTCGAGCCGCTCAAGTACGACCAGCCTTCAGCTGACGAAGAGATGATGGCCTCGCTCAAGAAAATGACCGGGGTCTTGAGAGAAGCCAATGTCGAGCTGACCGATAAGCACAGCCGAGTACAAGCGGAGCTTGAGGCTGCCGGTCGGATACAAGAAGCGCTATTGCCAAGGAAGGCGCCGCAATTACCCGGCCTCTCCATCAGTGTCAGCTGTTCGATGGCCGAACAAGTCGGCGGTGATTATTATGATTTCCTTCTTACTCCCCGGGGCTCGCTCGCCTTTACTATCGCCGACGTCAGCGGCAAAGGGCTGCCGGCCGCCATGCTGATGATGGCAATGCGCACCTTATGGCGGGCGAAGATACGAGAAGATGAGTCGCCCCGGCTGGTCCTAAGGAATATCGGGATCGAATCCACCGCCGAGCTGCAACAAAACGATCAATTCGTCACCATGATCACCGCCGTGTATGATATCGCCTCGCACCGGCTCACTTTCGCGAATGGCGGTCACTGGCCGCCGCTAGTCTATTTCTCAGACTCCGCCGACTTTACGCCCATGCCCAGCGGCCGACTGCCTATCGGGCTCGATGAATCCGGCGACTACGCCGACCACACCATCGAGCTGCAACCGGGCAGCATAGTCCTCTTCTATAGCGACGGCATCCTCGATGCCGCCGGCCCTGAAGGCGACCGTTTCGGAGAAGCCAGACTCCGACAGCTCGTGCTCGGCTCCAAAGGCCTGGGCAGCGATGAGATCCGCGACGCGGTGGCCGCAGCGGTCTTCGAGTTCTCCCGCGGTCGCCAGCAAGACGACCAGACCTTGATCGTCCTCAAACGTACACAATAACCGCAGCTAGATAAACCAGACCCTTGCCTTATAACGCCTTTCTGCTATACTGATATTCCTTTTCGGGAGATGAGGGTGCTGCCTCCAGTTGAAACATCTTTTGTTTATGAGGCAAATCAAGGTTTTGTTAGTAGAAGATAATACGGACCACCTCTTCCTTAGTCGGCGAGCTTTTGAGAGCCAGGGTGACAAGTTCGCTTTAGCTACTGTCAAATCAGGCGCAGAGGCGCTGGAGTGCGCGACTGCGAAAGAGTTCGATATCGCCTTCGTCGACCATCATCTTCCCGATACCGACGGCCTCAGTCTGATGAAAAAACTCCACGACATCGCCCCGAACATGCCGGTCGTTATCACTACCGGCCAAGGCTCGGAAGAGCTGGCGGTCGCCACTTTCAGGGAAGGGGCCGCCGACTACATTATCAAGAACGAGAACTATTTTTCCCTTCTGCCCGCCGTTGCGCTTCGGACCAAGCGCGACAATAGACGAAACGGCAAACTCAGCCGACCGGCGTTTAGCGCCGAGAAAGTCTACGAACAGATACTTTCGGCCAGCGCCGATCTCCTCGACGTTCACGCCTCATCGCTTATGCTCTACAACGAAGACAAAGGCTACCTTGAAACTAAGGCCCATCGCGGCCTTAGCCATAATTATCTAAATCAAGTCCAACCAAGACTCGGCGAAAGCCTCGAAGGCCAGGCCGTCGCCGAAGCGCGGGCTGTATTTATGCATAACGTGAACGACGCGCCGGGCTATCTGTTTAAAGACCTGGCCGACAATGAAGGTATCCGTTCGGCGATGTCGGTGCCTTTTATTATCGACGACGCCACGAAAGGCGTCCTCAATTTATACAGCCACAATGAGAGCCGTTTCAAGGATGGGGACGAAAAACTCGCCTCGCATCTTGTCAAACTATCCACTATCGCCTTGCAGAACTTAAAACTGTACTACCGGGAACACCATATAGCCGAAACACTTCAACGAAGTCATTTTCCCGAGATTGACGCCCGTTTCGACGATTGGGAGGTCGCCCATCGCTATAAGGCCAGCATGGAAGAAGCCCTGCTCGGCGGTGACTTCTATGATATGTTCCCGGTCTCCGGCGGCCGCCGCGCGATGGTCGTGGCCGACGTCTCCGGAAAAGGTATCAGCGCCGCCGCGCAGACGGCCATGGTCAAGCACACGCTGAGAAGCTACGCTCTCGATGATCCCGATCCGGCCGCTGTCTTGGCGCGCACCCATGACGCGTTCTGCTCTTACATGCAGACCGAGCATTTTGTCACCATCTTTTACGGAGTGATAGACTCGGCCGCCAAGACCATATCCTACTGTTCGGCCGGACATCCCCCGGCGCTCTTATTCTCCGCCCTGGAGCAGCGGCTGACGAACCTGACCGAAGTGCATATGCCTATCGGCGCTTGGCACGAAAAGATCACCTACGCCACCAGTTCGATCACTTTTAAGCCCGGCGATACTCTGCTTGTCTACACCGACGGCTTGACCGATTGTCGCAAGACCGGTCTCCGTGCCGGCGAGCTTTTCGGTCAGACAAATCTGGAAAGTCTTTTCGGCGGTCTCGCCGATAAGCCTGTCGAGGAGATCGCCGACGGTATTTTTAACCACGTAATTCAATTCAGCGCCGGCAAGATGCGCGACGACGTAGCGTTTTTTGTCGTTAAACTGAGGCCGCCGGCATGAAGACGCCCAGTTACACTACCCGGATGATGTTGGCATATCTGCTCTTGGCACTGCTGGCGGGGTTGCTGGGGGTAGGCAGCATCTACCGGATACGCATTTCCCTCCAGCAGATGCAGATACGATTTCACGATAACAGCAAGCATGTCAATCTGGCCCTGGACCTGCATGAAGCTGTGGAGCAAAGACGCAAGGCCGAGATGTTCTATTTAACTACCGGTAATAGGAGCAACGTCCAGAGGTGGAGGCAGGCCGATAAGAGTTTTTCCCGCGTTCTGGCCGCGCTTAAAAAGCATCCGAGGAATCAGAAAGCATCTTCGCGTCTCGAGCAAATAGGCCGGGCGAACAATAAAGTCAGGGACGGCTGGTTTATCCTTAAAAGCGATAATTCGGCGAAGATGCCCGACCGACGCGCTCTGCTCGATATCGAACATCTCGAATCATTGATAGACGCCTATACCGAAATCAACAACCAAGCAACCGACAGTGTCGAAGAGAAAGCGCTGAGAGAAACAGATGTGATTCTCTTCGGCAGCCTGCTCTTTTCTGGGTTCATCCTGGGTCTGGCGACTGTCATGGCCATATACATAAGCGACACGTTGAGAAGGCCGTTGGCCGATCTCTTAGCGGCCACCCAGAAGATATCCAAGGGCCAGCTCGGCCACCGCCTCGATTTGAACCGCACGGATGAGATAGGCGCGCTGACGGCGGCATTTGACGAAATGAGTTCGGAGCTGCACCGGAAAGATATTCAAATCGTCGGGCAGATAGAACAGCTACAGGGGACTAAAACTTTACTTGAAAGCTATAGCCGGGACCTCGAGCAGAAGAATAAGGAGATGGAGAGCTTCATATATTCCGTATCCCATGACCTGAAGGCGCCGCTCATCGCCATTCAGGGGTTCCTGGCGATGTTCGCCGATGAGTTCAGCTCGACCTTGTCCGATAAGGCCGGCTTCTATCTTGGCCGGGTCAAGGCCAACAGCGAACAGATGCAGACGCTGATCCAGCACTTGCTGGAGCTGTCAAGGGCCGGGCAAGTCGGCTCGCAACTGACGGCTGTCTCGACCCGCCAGCTCGTCGAGCAGGTTCTCGACGACCTCCATATACAGATCGTGTCCAAGGGCGCCGAAGTATCAGTGCTTGGGGATTGGCCATCGGTCGTCGGCGAGCCTGTCCGCATTCGGCAAGCGCTGACAAACTTGGTCGACAATGCTTTACACTACAATCAAGCCGGCGCCCCGATAAGAATAGAGATATTCGTTGAAGACCTCGAAGCTTTCTGGCGCTTCTATGTTAAAGATAACGGGATCGGCATAGACCCGTCATACCAGGCCAAAGTCTTTGACATGTTCGAACGCTTAAGCGATGCTCATGAGAAAAATATCGATGGGACCGGTATCGGATTGGCCATAGTCAAAAAAATAGCGGAAAGCCATGGCGGCGTTGCCGGAGTCAAGTCAAAATTAGGTCGAGGGTCGACTTTCTATTTTGAGATCTCAAAAGAACTGAAGCCCAGTGGGAAGACAAACGTGGAGGTGCGGGCATGACTCGTAGTGTAGATGTGCTGTTGGTAGAGGATAATGACGATCACATTTTTTTGACAAAAAAAGCCCTCGAAAGATTCGAGAACGCCGCCGACCTCACGGTCCACGTGGTTAAAGACGGGGTCCAGGCGATCGACTTCGTTAATAAGCAACCTCCCCACGAAGCGGCTCCCACACCCGACCTGATATTGCTTGATATAAAACTGCCGAACAAGAACGGTTTTGAGGTGCTGGCCAGCTTTAAAGGGGACAAGCGCCATCGGCGCATACCGGTGGTGATGTTGACCAGCTCCGACGCCGAAGTGGATATCGAACAAAGCTACGGTCTCGGCTCCAACAGCTATATAACCAAACCAATAAAAACCGACGAACTATTTAAAAAGCTAAAGGCTATTCCGCATTATTGGGTAGAGGTCAACGCGTTGCCTCCGAAATCGGAGTAGTAATCAGACCTCTGTAGGAACCGCGCACCAGCGGACCGCAGATAATGCGCTTAAAACCCGCGCTCTGGGCGTACGCGGCCAGGCCCATAAACTCGGCCGGCCGCCAGTAGCGCGCTACGGGCCAATGGCGCTCGGAAGGCGCCAAATACTGGCCGATAGTTATGGCTTTGACGCCGGCGGCGGCGATATCGTCCAGCGTCTCCCTGATCTCGGCGCGCGTCTCCCCCAAACCAACCATTAGCCCGGACTTGACCGCCGGGCCGGAGACCGCCAGCTGCCGGATAAGTCTGATGGACAAGCGATAGTCGGCTTCCGGCCTCACTCTCGGCCATAAACGCGGGACAATTTCGATATTGTGGCCGATCATATCGGGACCGGACGCCGCCACCGCCTCTAAAGCCCGCCGGCTGCCGCCAAAATCGGGAATCGACAACTCAACCCGGCAGTTCGGCGCCCGCTCCCTGACGGCGGCAACAGCAGCGGCAAAAAACCGGGCGCCGCCGTCATCGAGATCGTCTCGCGCGACGGACGTTATAACTATCCGACTGAGCCCGAGCGAAGCGACCGTCTCGGCTATCCGCGACGCTTCGCCCGGGTCAACGGCCTGGGTGCGACCCTGAACCATTCGGCAGTGTCCGCAGGACCTCGTGCAGACAGCGCCCATAATCATAATGCTCGTCTCGCCCCGGTCGAAACATTCCCAAATATTGGGACAACCAGATTCTTGGCAGACCGTCGACAACCGCGCTTCTTTTAGCTCATGAGCCAGCCTCTCGAAATTAGAGGTTTTTCTCGCCTTTAACGTTAACCAAAGAGGACGAGCGTTCACACTTCTCCTTGCTTCCTGCCCTGCCTTCACCCTTCATACCCAAAACCGCCGGCAACCGGACGCTCTTTAAGTGCTATAATTTTTTCATGAGCGCAGATAGTCGAAACCCGCGCGAGCGGAGCGAACAGAACGAGCTGGCCCTTCTTTCAAGATTCGCCCAACCGTCCGTCAAGAGCCGGGGACGCGTCCGGGAGATACCGGACGACCCTCTGCGCACCTGTTACCAACGGGATCGCGACCGAATCCTTCACTCTAAAGCTTTTAGGCGCTTGACTCACAAGACACAGGTATTTTTGGCGCCGGAGGGCGATCACTACCGCACGCGCTTAACCCATACGCTGGAGGTAAGCCAGATATCCCGCACTATCAGCCGCGCCTTATGCTTGAATGAAGACCTGACGGAAGCGATAGCTTTAGGCCACGACCTGGGCCACACCCCGTTTGGCCACGTCGGTGAAGACGCTTTACGGACCAGCGGAAAGCTCGGTAAACCCTTTAAGCACAATGAGCAAAGTCTCCGCATCATTGACGTGATCGAGTACGAGGGCGTGGGGCTAAATCTTACCTGGGAAGTGCGCGACGGCATCTTGAACCATACCGGCGAAACCCCGCCCGCGACACTGGAGGCATTGGTGGTCAGGACGGCCGACCGGATAGCCTACATCAACCACGATATCGACGACGCGGTCCGGGGCGGAATCATAACCGAAGCCGGCTTACCGCCGGGGCCGGTCAAGTTCTTCGGCCGCCATCACGGTCTGCGCATCAGCGCCATGGTCAAAGATTTGATCGCCGCCAGCGACGGCAAAGCCGCCATCGCCATGAGTGATGACGGTTGGAGGTACATGAATGAACTGCGGGATTTCCTGTTCGCCAAAGTCTACTCGGACTCCGCGGCCAAGACCGAGGACGCCAAAGCCGAATTGATAGTCCGGTCGCTATTCGACTACTATTTCGACCATCCGTCTGAGATGCCGGCCGAGTTTAGACCCGGTCCCGGCGACGATGCGGCGATCCATGTGGTCGACTACGTAGCCGGCATGACGGACCGCTTCGCCATTAAAACGTATCTGGCTTTGTTTGTGCCTAAGGCTTGGATGGTCTGACGGTATCCGCTAACTCAACGCTAGACAGACCCCTAGGGCTTGCTATATTGTATAGACCAATTGGTATATATGACATTGCTTATTTAGCATGGAGAGGGGTCACATATGGGTCTGGCAGTATACGGTCTGCTCGCGGGTGCGGTCGGCTTAGGGGTCGCCGCATTTTTTGCTTACTGGGTCTTGCAGCAGGATCCGGGTTCGGAAAAGATGGTTGAGATTTCCAAGGCCATCCAGGAGGGCGCTATGGCCTTCCTGACCCGGGAATACCAGGCCATCGCCATTTTCTTGATATTCGTCGCCGGACTCATATTGTTCTGGCTCCGCCAGCCGTACACGGCCGGCGCGTATTTAGTCGGCGCCGTCTTCTCCGGGACCGCGGGCTTTGTCGGCCTGACTATCGCGACGCGGGCAAACTCGCGCACAACGCACGCGGCCAAATCCGGCCTGACTAAAGCCCTCACAGTGGCGTTTCGCGGCGGCGCCGTCATGGGCTTAACTGTGGCCGGACTTGGTTTGATCGGAATGAGCCTCTCTTTTATTATCTTTGTAAATGTGGTCAAGATGCCGTTCCAGCAGGCGGCTGAAACTATCGCCGGCTTCGGCTTGGGCGCCAGCTCCATCGCGCTTTTCGCCCGTGTCGGCGGCGGCATCTACACGAAAGCGGCTGACGTCGGGGCCGACCTGGTCGGTAAAGTCGAAGCCGGCATCCCGGAAGACGACCCGCGTAACCCCGCGGTCATCGCCGATAATGTCGGGGATAATGTCGGCGACGTGGCCGGAATGGGCGCCGACCTTTACGAATCTTATGTCGGCTCCATCGTCGCTCCGATAGCGCTCGGCGCTATCCTCTTTAAATCAAACCCGGCTACCGGCATGCTCTTGCCGCTGATGATTGCCGCCGTCGGTATGATCGCTTCAGCTATCGGCTGCTTTTTTGTCCGCTCAAAAGAGGGCGGCAACGCCGGACGGGCGCTGAGCGCCGGCACTTACGGCGCCGCGGGCATAACCATCATAGCTTCCTACTTCCTGGTCACGATAATGCTTGGCGGGTTGTCGGAAGTCGTTAACCCTGTCGGTTTTTTTGTAGCCATCGTCGCCGGCCTGGCTGCCGGGATGGCTATCGGACAAATTTCCGAATTATATACGTCATCCAGCTTTAAGGCGGTCAAGGAAATTGCCGAGAGCGCCCGCACGGGCGCGGCCACCGTAATCCTCGGCGGCCTGGCCGACGGAATGCGCAGCACCGCCTGGTCGATAATCATCCTGGTAGCGGCCATCGCGGCGTCTTTTAAGGCCGGCGAATGGGCGATGGTCGGCGGCGGTATTTACGGCATTGCCTTATCGGCTATCGGCATGCTCAGCACCACCGGCATCGTCGTCGCTGTCGACGCCTACGGCCCTATAGCCGATAACGCCGGCGGCATCGCCGAGATGGCAGGAGAGCCGCCGGAAGTCAGACAGATAACGGACAACCTCGACTCTGTCGGCAACACGACCGCCGCCATCGCCAAAGGGTTCGCGATCGCCTCGGCCGCAGTTACCGCCCTGGCTCTGTTTAAAGCTTATACCGAGGTCGCCCATATTTCATCGATCGACTTAACTCAGTACCAGGTAGTTGTCGGCCTCTTCCTGGGCGGGATGTTCCCGTTCCTGTTCGCCTCAATGGCCATTAAAGCCGTGGGACGGGCCGCTTTTAAGATGATCGAAGAAGTGAGGCGACAATTCCGCGAGATAGTGGGCTTAAGAGAAGGCAAGGAAGGCGTCAAACCGGACTACGCCAAGTGTGTCGATATCAGCACCACGGCCGCGCTAAGAGAAATGCTCATTCCCGGCGCCTTGACTGTCTTTAGCCCTATCGCTATCGGCCTATGGGACAAGACCGCGCTTGGCGGTTTTCTGGCCGGCGCCCTGGTCTCGGGATTTTTGCTGGCTATCATGATGGCTAACTCCGGCGGCGCTTGGGATAACGCCAAGAAATATATTGAAGAAGGAAACGTCGGCGGCAAAGGCTCGCCGGAACACGCGGCGGCGGTCGTCGGCGACACTGTTGGCGACCCCTTTAAGGACACGGCGGGTCCATCGATGAACATATTAATTAAAGTAATGACAGTCGTTTCACTGGTTTTTGCGCCAATTTTCCTTAAGTAGCTTGACAGTACCTTCACAGGCTGCGATAATTTGCCAATCTTGGTACGCAATGAAAAACCCGACAGCATAGAGTTAGGCGCGATACTCGAAGGAAAAGTCGTAAAGATTACGAACTTTGGCGCATTTTTGGATTTACCTGACGGTAACTCCGGGCTTCTGCATATATCCGAGATCGACCATTCATTTGTCAAAGATGTCCGCGATTTTCTCACCGAGGAACAGGTAGTTGAAGTCAAGGTCGTCGGCGTCAAAGACGACGGTAAGCTGACACTTTCAATTAAGCAGACCACGGAACCTCAGGCTGAGCGGAAGCAAGTCAGCCGGCACCGAGACCCTGGGTTCGAGAAGATGCTGAAGGGCTACCTTAAGTCCAGCGAACAGAGGTTGGCGGATATCAAAAGAAATCGCATGTCAAAGCGGGCATAGCGCAACCGTCA
>Ga0334722_10007915_pt1 | contig 10236 bp, 9 predicted proteins | sample C3_bottom_MG_FD_207210 | JGI IMG/M metagenome (GOLD analysis project Ga0334722, IMG submission 207210) | Sediment microbial communities from Yellowstone Lake, YNP, Wyoming, USA - C3_bottom | ecosystem: Environmental > Aquatic > Freshwater > Lake > Sediment | place: USA: Wyoming | collected... | reverse complement strand
AGGGGAGACTCACCAACCGGGGAGAGGACGTCCCCGACCTGTCCCTGCGATCCATCGGGGTGTTCGCGGAGTTTCTGTACGGAGACGGCAAGACGGAACGGAAGCGCTTCTTCCCCAAGTCTCCCTTTCGCGGCGAGGGGGCGCTCCTGCGGGGGGAATCGGGGGATTTCGAGATCGAGGTGCCGAAGGGGGTGAAGTCGGTCACCCTTCGCGGCGAGATCGTGAATCTCGGGGAGGACCGGGTGTTCGTGCCCGCCTCCCGGGGGATCCGCCGCCTGCCGTCCCGAAAAAACCGCTGATCCAGCGTCGTGTCCTCGGGCATCCGGGCCCGGGATGCGTTTCCGCCCAATCCGCAAGCGCGCGAAGGTCCCCTCCGGTGTCCACGTCGCGCAAAGGAGGCAGGAAGGAGAACGGGATCCCCGCCGCCCTGCATCGGTCCGCGGTTTTCCGCAACACCTCCTGTGTGCTCCACGGGATGTCGCGGAACAGCTCCTTGCCCGGTCCCGCAAGGCCGACGAGGTAGTACCCGCCGTCCGCGGTGGGGCCGAAGACCGCCTCCGCCCCCTCGCGGAGTTCCCGGAACGCCTGCCGCAACCGGTTCGCCGTGAGCAGCGGGCAATCGCCGCCCGTGATCACGACGCGGCGCGCTCCGCGACGGAAGGCGGTCGCCGCGGCGTTTGCCATCTTCCCTCCGAGGTCTTTTCCGCGTTGCGGAAACCGTTCGAACGCGGAAAACGGCGCCTCGGGCAGGACGTCCGCGGCGCCTTGCGGGTCGAGGAAGAGGTATCTCCCGGAGCCCGCGAGGGAGGCGATCTCCTCCGCCGTGTCCTGGAGCATGCAGGAGTACAACCGCGCCGCTTCCGCGGGCGAAAGGGGAGGGCACAACCGGGTCTTGACCCGGCCGGGGACCGGGGCCTTCGCCATCAACAAGACCGCTTCCTCCATCCCCCGACCCCCTTCCCGGTCGCGAGGCGCCCCGAGGGAGCGCGGGGCGATCCCGGTCCCGGACATTGTACCGGAGTTCCCCGCCCGCTCCGGGGCCCCGGTTTCGAAAAATTGCCGCGGATCGGGAATTCCGTTAGATTGATGCGAAGAGGCGGAAGCGAGCCCGTTCCGGAGAATGCGCCGTGCGGAAAAGCGTGCTGTTGATCTCCTTGATCCCGTGCCTGCTCGCGGCCGCTTCGCCCGCCGCCGCGGGTGCCGATCCCCCGGGGGGATCCCCGCCTGCGGGAGTCCTCCTCGTCGACGAGGCGTTCGCGCGGGGGGGCGCGGAGGCAGCGAAGCGGATCCTGCCGTTCCTCAAGGACCGCGACCTCGCGGTCCGCACGAACGCGATGCGCAGGCTGGTCGAGATCGGAGAGCCCGCGGTCGACCCGCTGCTGGCCGCACTCGGCGACGAGTCGACCCGGTGGCCGGCGTCCGGCGCGCTCCTCAACATCGGGGCTCCGGCCGTGAGGAAGACGGTCCTCGCGGTGAAGCATCCGGACCCCGCCGTCCGGCGCGGCGCGCTCTTCATCCTCCAGCAGATGGAAGTGACGTCCGCCGCCCCGTCGATCCAGGCGGCCCTCTCGGACCCCGACGTCTCGGTCCAGGTGCAGGCGATCCGCGCCGTCGCCCACTTCCGGGGGCCGGGGGCGCTGCGGCTCCTCCTCGAGAAGGTGGACACCGGGTACCCCCCCGCCGTGCGGGACGCCGCGATCGAGGCGCTCGCGGGGCTCGGCGACGAGGCGGTGCCGTCCCTGCGGTCCTTGTACGTGCAAAGCGGGGGGGAGATGCGGGTCGCGGCGGTCCGCGCGCTGGGAGGGACGGGGACCAGGGAAGGGATCGAGCTCGTCCGCTCCGCGCTGTCGGATCCTTCGGCCCTCGTACGGTATTACGCCTGCCGGGCGCTGGCCGATGCGGGGGACACGTCGTCGTCGGCGGCGATCGCGGCGTTGCTCGGGGATCCCGATCCCGCCGTCCGGGAGGCCGCCGGGGAGGCGTGCGCCCGCATGCCCGAAGCGGCGGCGGAGGCGCTGTTCCGCCTCCTGCGCGAAGGGAACGACCTCCAGAAGATCGAGGCGGCCACCGCATTGCGGAAAGCCTCGTATCGTCCCGCCGTCCCCCTCCTGGCCGAGGTCGTCCGCGATCCCAGCCCGGAAGTCCGCCTCTCCGCCGCGGCGGCGTTGATGGTCCTGTCCGGTCCCGGGGCGATCGAGGCGCTCGTGAACGGACTGCGGGATCCGCAGATCCGGTGGGTGTGCATCCTCGGGCTCCGCCAGGCGGGCACACCCGCCGTGCCGATCCTTCTCCGCCGCACCGGGGATCCCGAGCTCGACTTCTGGAAACAGCATGTCCTGTCCGGAATGGGTGAGAAGGCGATCGAGGGGTGCGTCGAAACCCTGGAGCGCGACAAGGACGCCGGGACCCGCAGCGCCGCCTTGTGCACGCTCGAACAGATCCGGGACGCCCGGGCGGCGTGGCCGGTCGTCCGGATGTTGGGGGACCCCCAGGTCGGGCAGGTGGCCGTCTTCCTCGCCGCCCGGATGGGGCAGGTCGCAGTCGAACCACTCCTGCTTTCGCTGCGCAGTGAAAATCCCGAAGCGCGGATGCGGGCGGCCGTCGCTCTCGGGGAGATGCGGGAGGTCCGCGCCGCGCCCGTGCTGCGGGAAATGGCGAACGATCCGGACCCCGTCGTTCGTGACGCCGCGTCGAAGGCGTACCGGAGGATCGTCCCCGGCGCGCCTCCTCCGTAGATCCCCCCTGCGGCGAGTCGCGGTTTCTCCGGGGCCGGGCTTTTTCTTGGCAGGACCGTTCCCGGTGTGTATAATCCCGGCTTTCATCGCTACGGGTCGGAGAGGAGCGTCATGAAAGAAAAGAAGGGAAACGTCCTGAACGTCGGCCTGCCGAAGGGGAGCCTGCAGGAATCCACGCTCCACCTGTTCCGCAAGGCGGGATTCAACATCAACGTCGGTTCCCGCAGCTACGTCCCGACGATCGACGACCCCGAGCTGTCCGGCCTGCTGATCCGCGCGCAGGAGATGGCGCGCTACGTGCAAGACGGCATTCTCGACGTCGGCCTGACGGGACGCGACTGGGTGCTGGAGCAGAACGCGAAGGTGAAGGAGGTGTGCCCCCTCCTCTACGCGCGCGGCGGGTTGCGCCCGGTGCGGTGGGTGGTTGCGGTGCCGAACGACTCCCCCATCCAGCGGGTGCGTGACCTGCAGGGGAAGCGGGTGGCGACCGAGCTGGTGCAGTTCACCCGGCGCTACCTCAAGGAGCAGGGGGTCGAGGCCCAGGTGGAGTTCTCCTGGGGGGCGACCGAGGTGAAGGCGCCCCGCCTCGCCGACGCGATCGTGGAACTCACGGAGACCGGCAGCAGCCTCCGGGCGAACAACCTGCGCATCGTCGAGACCATCCTCGAATCGACCACCGTCCTGATCGCGAACCGGGAGTCGTGGAAGGATCCGTGGAAACGGGAAAAGATCGAGAACATCTCCCTGCTGCTCCAGGGCGCCCTTCGGGCGGAGGAGAAGGTGGGGCTCAAGATGAACGTCGGCCGCGGCGACCTCGACCGGATCCTCAAGGTCCTGCCGGCGATGCAAAACCCGACGATCTCCACCCTGAGCGAGGCGGGATGGTTCTCCCTCGAAGTGATCGTCGACCAGAAGGTCGTGCGGGACCTGATCCCGCTCCTCAAGAAGGAGGGGGCCTCGGGGATCGTCGAATACCCGCTGAACAAGGTCATCCCGTAGTGCTTCGTTTCATGGATCCCGCCACAATCCCGTGAGGGGGGCTTCGGAACGCCCCGCGAAAACGGCGGGGCCCGGCCGGAAGCGCGGATGCCTTCGGCAACCGCCACCCGCCTCGATCGCCGTTCCCCTCGGCCGCCTTCTCGCGGAGGGCCGGGGCGCGGATCTGTCCCCCGACCCGGTCGAGTTTCCGCACCGCTACTCCGATCCGGGAGACGTCGAGGCCGCCGCGTTCCTGGCCGCTTCGTTCGCCTTCGGAAGCGTCCGCCAGATCCGGAATTTCCTGTCGCGCCTCTTCGATGTCCTTTCCCCATCTCCCCGCGCAGCCCTCACCGGGACTTCGCCGGTCTCCCTCCGCCGTGTCGCGGCCCTCGGTCACCGGTTCGTCCGGCCCGAGGGGGTGCACCGGTTCCTTTTCTGCGTGCGCGCCGCGTATCTCTCCCACGGCTCCCTGGAGGCGCTCTTCCTCGCCGGACGGGGAGAGGATCCTCCCGACCTGCGCAGGGATCTCGGGCGGTTCCTTTCCTGGTTCCGCGCCCGGTGGGGGAACGCGCTGCCGCGGCAACGCGATTTCCTCTTCCCGCGCCCGGAAGCCGGTTCGGCCTGCAAGCGGCACAACCTGTTCCTGCGGTGGATGGTCCGGGGGCCGGACGGGACGGACCTCGGCCTGTGGAGAGCCCTTTCCCCCCGAGACCTCGTCGTTCCGCTCGACACGCACATGGCGCGCCTCGGTGCGTGTCTCGGGCTCACGGAACGCAGGACCCCGGACTGGCGGATGGCCGAGGAGATCACGGCCTCCCTGCGGGCGGCGTCCCCGGAGGACCCCGTGAAGTTCGACTATCCCCTTACGCGCCTCGGCATCCTGGGGGAGTGCACCCGCTCGACGCGAGGGGACTGCGATCGATGCCCGGTGGCCCCCTTGTGTTCCCGCGCCGGGACGGAGGGGCGCGGTCGCGCGGCCGTTCCGAAATCGGGGTTGCCCCGGCTTCGCCCGATGCGTTAGATTTGATGGGGCCGGGTCCTCGGGCACGGAAAAGGGGGGAGAGAGGGACATGGCGGGAAAGAAGTTGAAAATCGGCGAGATCCTTGTCGCCACGGGGATCCTCAAGGAAGAGCAGCTCTCCGACGCGTTGCGCAGCCAGAACCAGCTGGGGGGGACGCTCGGCGAGAATCTCATCCGGCTCGGATTCCTCACCGAGGAGGAGCTGCTCCATGCCCTCTCGGAACAGCTCGGCCTGCAACACATCAATCTCTCCAAGGTGGAGGTGCCCGCATCCATCCAGCGCCTCGTGAAGATCGAGACGGTCCGCCTGCGGCGGCTCCTGCCCATCGGGTTCGAAGGGAAGCGCCTGGTGGTGGGGATGGTCGACCCCACGGACCTGTCCGCCCTGACGGAGGTGGAGTTCCAGTCGGGGCACATCACCAAGCCGGTGATCCTGTCCGCCTCCCACTTCGAGATGGCCCAGGCGTTCTTCCAGTCGAACGGGTACGGGGAGAAGACCCTGAAACTCGACACGGAGAAAGAGGCGCCCCGGCACGGGAAGGTCGAGGGCACCCTCGCCTCCATGCTCTCCGTGCTCCTTGCGTGGAAGGGGCAGGATCTTCACCTGTCCGCCGGAGCGATCCCCTCGGTCCGCGTCGACAACGAGATCCGCCGCCTCAACCTGCCGGTGCTGAAGCCGGCCGAGGTCGAGGAGATGATCTACGCGATCCTCACGCCGGAGCAGCGCCGGTCCTTCCAGGAGAACATGGAGCTCGACTTCGCGTTCTCCCTGCACGGGGTCGGCCGCTTCCGGTGCAACCTGTACCGGCAGCGCAACTCGATCGCCTTCACGGCCCGACATGTCTCCGAGGTCGTCCCGTCCGCCGCCGAGCTCGGGATCCCCGATTTCCTGCGGGACTTCGCCCTGCGGAACCAGGGGCTCATTCTCGTGACGGGTCCCAACGGGCACGGGAAATCCACCACCCTTGCATGGCTCGTCGACACGATCAACCGGGAGCGCAGGGCGAACATCATCACGATCGAGGACCCGGTCGAGTTCACCCACCGCCACAAGAACTCGAACGTGAACCAGCGGGAGGTCGGCACCGACACCCTCTCCTTCGCCGACGGGCTTCGCCACATCTTCCGGCAGAATCCCGACGTGATCGTGATCGGGGAGCTTCGCGATTACGAAAGCATAGCGATCGCCATCACCGCCGCCGAGACCGGACATCTCGTGCTCGGGACGCTCCACGCCACGAACGCGACGGCGGCCGTCGACCGGATCGTGGACGTCTTCCCGGCGAACCAGCAACCCCAGATCCGGGCGCAGCTGGCCGAATCGCTCCTGCTCGTCTTCTCCCAGCGCCTCCTGAAGCGCGCGAACGGGCCGGGCCGGGTGCTCGCGTGGGAGAAGATGGCGACCTCCCTGCGGGTGCGCAACGCGATCCGCGAGGCGAAGGTCCACCAGCTGCGCGGAATGATGCAGGCGAACGTCGAGGAGCTGGTCTCCATCGATTGGACGCTGGCCGACCTGGTCGCCTCCGGGAAGGCCAAGTACGAGGAGGCGGTGAAGTTCTCCGACAACCTGACCTACCTGAACGAGCTCCTCAAGGTCCGCGGGGCGTTCAAGTAGGGGGGACCCCCGGATCTCCGCCGGGGAGGAGGGACGCTGCGATGATCGGCAAGAGGATCCGCATGGAGCGGATCATGGACCGGAACACCCGCCGGACCGTGCTCGTCCCGATGGACCACGGGCTCACCGTGGGTCCGATCCCGGGGCTGATCCAGGTGCCGCCCACGGCGAACCTGATCGCCGAGGGAGGCGCGAACGCCGCGGTGGTGCACCGCGGGGCCGCCATGTTCGGGCACCGCGGGTACGGCAAGGACCTCGGGCTCATCCTGCACCTGTCGGCGAGCACCACCCTGTCCCCCGATTCGAACCGGAAGGTCCTCGTCGCCACGGTGGAGGACGCCCTCCAGATGGGGGCCGACGCCGTCTCCATCCACGTGAACCTCGGCGCCGAGGACGAGGCGCGGATGCTGCGGGATTTCGGCAGCGTGTCGAGCGCCTGCCAGCGGTGGGGGATGCCCCTGCTGGCCATGATCTACACCCGGGGGCCGAAGATCCGGAACGAGTACGATGTGAAGTACGTCCGCCACGCGGCGCGCGTGGGCGCAGAGATGGGGGCCGACATCGTGAAGGTGCCGTACACCGGCACCCCCGAGTCGTTCCGCGAGGTGACGGAAGGTTGCGCTTCCTCCGTCGTGATCGCGGGGGGGGAGAAGATGGAAAGCGACGAGGAGGTCCTCCGGATGGTCCACGACGCGATCGCGGCGGGGGGAGCCGGGGCGTCGATCGGGAGGAACGTCTTCCAGCACCGCGACCCGGCGTCGATGGTGCGGGCCATCGTCTCGATCGTCCACGGAGGCGCCACCGTCCGCGAGGCGATGGGGATCCTCAAGGCGAAATCCCGGTGACGTTTCCCCGGCGGATCGCGCGCGTTTTCCCCTGGGACAAGGAGACGGCCGTCGCCGCGATCGAGGCGGGGGCGGACGCGCTGTGGGTCCCCGACGGATGCGCCTCCTCGGTCCGGGAGCTCGGACGCGTCGTCACGCTGTGCGCAGGCGGCGACCTGATCGAAGGGACCGACTTCCTGGTGACGCGGCTGGAGGGGAAGGAGGACGAGGCGCGGATCGCCGCCTCGCCCGCCGCGGCGGTGTGGATCGTTTTCCCGCGGGAGCGGGAGATCATCCCCCTCGAGAACCTGGTCGCATGGGGGCGGAAGGTCCTGGTCGTCGCGCGGACGGCCGCCGACGTGTCCCTCTACCGCGGCGTGCTCGAAAAAGGGGTGTACGGGATCGTCCTCGACGCGGGGGACCCGGGCGGGATGCGCTCGCTGGCCGCAGCGGCCCGGGCGGCGCCCGAGCGGGTTTCGCTCGTTCCCGCCCGGGTGGCCGAGGTCGTTCCGCTGGGCATGGGAGACCGCGTGTGCGTGGACACGTGCACGTGGATCGAGGGGAACCGCGGGATGCTGGTCGGAAACGGGAGCGCGGGGTTGTTCCTCGTGTGCGCCGAAAACGTCCCGAACCCCTACGTCCTCCCGCGCCCGTTCCGTGTCAACGCGGGGGCGGTCCACTCGTATTGCAGGGTCCCCGGGGGACGCACCGCCTACCTTTCGGAACTGGCCGCCGGTTCGGGGGTTCTGCTGGCGGACGCCGCAGGCGCGGGGGAGGAGGCGTGGGTCGGCCGGGTCAAGGTGGAGCGGCGCCCGCTGGTGCTCCTGCGCGCCGTGGCGCCGTCCGGGGGGGAGCATTCGATCGTGTTGCAGAACGCGGAGACGATCCGCCTCGTCGGGCCGGGCGGCGCCGCCCCCTCGATCGCCCGCATCTCGCCGGGGGACGAGGTCCTCCTCATGGAGGAACGCGCCGGGCGCCACTTCGGGACGGCGGTCGAGGAGACGATCCGCGAAAAGTAGCGGACGTCCCCGGGCGTTCCGGGGTACACTATACGGGAATCGACGCAAGGGGGCTTTCCCGAAGGAGGGAACATGTTCGGACTCGGTCTTCCGGAACTTCTCGTCATTCTCGTGATCGTGGTGCTGCTGTTCGGAGCGGGGCGGTTGCCGCAGATCGGCGCCGGGATCGGAGAGGGGATCCGGAATTTCAGGAAATCGATGAAAGAGAAGGACGAGGTGGACGTCACTCCCGCCAAGGAAAACGGCGCGAAGAAGTGATCGCCGTACCCCGTCCCTCCCGGGACGTCAGGGTTCGTTTTCCTTCGCTTCCAGCTTGTAGCTGTCGATGTTCTCGGGGGCGTCGAAGAACACGACCATGAAGGGGATCGATTTGTCGGGGGCGACATGCATGTTGGCCAACCCCTCCCCGAAGCGGTTCCCGAGGGTCTTCGAAATCGTTTCCCGGTCCGCCTTGCGGATCGCTTCTCCGGTGAGGACGTTCCCGGCGTAGACGGAGGTCTGGGCCAGGACCCGGTCGGTGTTGTCGAGCAGGGCGGCGACCACGCGGATGCCGCTCTTTTCCGCGCCGGAGAGGTTGGCGACCTGTCCCTTGATCACGAGGATCCGGGGGGAGGACGCTCCGCTCTCGTAATATCCGATCACGTTCCTCAAGTCGAATTTCGCCCCCGCGGGTGCGGCCGGCTTTCCCCCCCACAACGCGGCGGCACCCGGAACGACGCCTTCGAGCGTTTTCCGCCCCGATTCCGTGAAGCCGAGATACCCGCCCGCCGCCACGAGGATCGCCGCAATCGCGGCGACCGCGGGAACGGCGGAAGACCGGGCACGCGGAGCTTCCCGGCGGGGGCGCTCCGGCGCGGCGGAAGGTTCCGCCGCGGGGGCGGAGGCGGTTTCGGGTTCCCGCCGCGGCGGGGCTTCCGTCATCCCGGCGGGAGTCACCGGAGTGGCGTTCCCCTCGAAGGGGGTCTCGACCGGGGCCGGAGTCCGGAAGTCGACGGGAGGCGGGAGAGGCGTTTGCGCATCCCGCGTCTCTTGCACTTCCCCGCCCGGTGTGGCGGAGATCTCCATGGAGATGTCGCCGATCTTCGGCGTTTCTTGCGGTTGCCGCTCTTCCCGCAGAAAATCGAGCGATTCCGAATCGCTGAGGAGGAATCCCCCCTCTCCGCGGAAGCCGGGGGCAAGATCCGCTCCGGGGGGTTCCGCCGATTGCGCTTCCACGGTTTCCGCGGGGGGCGAATCGGTGGGGGCGGCGGAAAGGAAGTCGAGCGTCATCTCGCCCGTCCCGGCGCCGAAGGAAGGTTCCGGCACGGAAGCGGCTTTGTCCTCCGCGGCGCCGCCCGCCCCGGGCGTCTCGGGATGCCCGGGTTCGCGCCCGGTCTCCCCCGGGGGAGGGACGTCCTCCCCTCCGGACAGAAACCGCTCGAAGGCAAGGTCCACCTCGTCCTTTTCCGGGACGGGTTCGCGGGCGGGAGCCGCGGGTTCCTGGAGGGGCGGCGGCGGGGACACGGGAGCGGTTCCGGAAACCGCCGCGTCCGCCGGGCGCGCCGGCCCGGGGAACGGGATCAGGTTGCCGGTGGATGGAGGCGCCTGGGTAGCGGGCGCGCCGGGCGGGGATTCCCGCAACGCGGACTCCAGATCGAAGAACCCGCCGTCGCCCGGGTGGGCCGGCGCGGCGGGCGGGGAAACCGGTTCTTTGGGGAGGGAAGCGGAGGGGTCGTCTTTGAGGACGATGATCGCGGCGCCGCACTTTCGACATTTCACGCGGGCGCCCCTTCCCTTGATCCTCGACTCGTCGAGGCGGAACCGCGCGTGGCACGACCGGCATTCGATGATCATTCCATCCTCCTCCTCGCCTCAACTATAGGCATTTCCCCCGGCGGACTCAAGAAGGGTTTTTCGGGTCGGGCGGGCCGCCCGAAACGGCCCGGGCGTGCCGCCGCGCGCCCGCGGCGCACAAAACGATCCCCGCTTCGAACAGGACGTACAGCGGGACGGAGACAAGGATCTGCGATACCGCGTCCGGCGGCGTCAGGACGGCGGCCAGAAG
>Ga0334722_10007914_pt1 | contig 10237 bp, 9 predicted proteins | sample C3_bottom_MG_FD_207210 | JGI IMG/M metagenome (GOLD analysis project Ga0334722, IMG submission 207210) | Sediment microbial communities from Yellowstone Lake, YNP, Wyoming, USA - C3_bottom | ecosystem: Environmental > Aquatic > Freshwater > Lake > Sediment | place: USA: Wyoming | collected... | reverse complement strand
CGCCATCGGAAGTTTTCTCACCGAACACGGTATCCGTTTGGCATTTAGTTTTGAAGGATTAGTCGTCGGATCCGTCCTTTTCAGCCTTCCATTTATGGTTCATCCTATCCAATCGGCACTTTCCCAAGTCCCCCTCTCCATCATCGAAGCTTCCGAGACCCTCGGTAAATCCAAAGTAGAAACGATGATAAAAGTAGTCCTCCCCACCATCCGTCATGGCTTGATTTCAGGAATCGTCCTAGCCTTCGCCCACACCGTCGGAGAGTTCGGGGTGATTTTGATGATAGGCGGAAATATCCCCGGTGAAACCCGTGTTGCCTCCATCGCCATCTATGACGAAGTCGAATCGTTAAACTACGCTATGGCACACCAATACGCCCTCACTCTCTTTGCCGTGACGTTTGCCATTTTACTCCTCGTCTATACTCTCAATAAAAAATCGCTTGGGGGAATTCGATGATAACGGTCAATATTACCAAGCATCTCGATACCGCCGAAGGATCACTGGATGCCGTATTTGAACTTGAGATACACAATGGTGAGTTTCTGACCCTTTTTGGACCTTCAGGAGCGGGAAAAACAACACTGATGCGCCTAATTGCAGGACTGGAAACACCCGATAACGGTCTCATCGAAGTTGACGGTGAAGTATGGTTTGATAGTCATAAAAAAATCAATCTTCCACCCCAAAAACGAAGTATCGGATTTGTCTTCCAAGACTATGCCCTTTTCCCGACGATGAGTGTCCGAGAGAACCTCCTCTTTGCCGCCGAAAATACAGAGCAACGACGCAATGTTGATGAACTTTTAGAACTTATCGAGCTGACCAATCTAGCCCACCGTCTCCCCTCCACCCTCTCAGGAGGACAAAAACAGCGTGTCGCACTCGCGCGTGCATTGGTTCGCCATCCCAAGATTCTCCTGCTGGATGAACCTCTCTCAGCCCTCGACCCTTCCATGCGCCAAAAACTTCAAGACGAGCTTGCCTTAATCCATGAGCGTCTAGGTGTTACAACCCTACTCGTGAGCCACGACATCGCCGAAACCGTCAAACTTTCCGATCGTCTCGCAGCAATCGAGTTAGGACACATTAAACGCATTTGCACCCCTATGGAGTTTTTCAGCCCCCAAACCCTCAGCGGTAAACTCCAACTCATCGGCGAAGTTCTCAAAATCGAAGAGGATTTCCCTGCCATCATCATCACCTTGCTTGTGGGTTCATCCGTCGTTCGCACCGTCATAAGCTCTACGGAGGCTTCAGCCCTATGTATAGGCCAACGCGCTATAATTTCGGCTAAAGCATTTAATCCCATTCTCATACCACTACCCTAAGGAAACACCATGATCATCACAAAAGATTGCCTTGTCACCGTCGATTACCACATTAATGATACAGAGGGAAAACTCCTTCATGAAGAAGAAGAGCCTATTATCTACCTACACGGTAACTATGGTCATATTTTTAAAAGTATCGAAGAGGTTTTAGAGGGGAAAAGTATCGGCGATACCTTTAAAATAACCCTAAGCTGCGAACAAGCATTTGGTCAATATGACCCCGAATTGGTTTTGACCGAAGATTTAAGCGAACTTCCCGAAGGACTAAGCGTCGGGATGGAAATTGACGGATATATGGATGAAGACTCTGAAGACGTAACGATTTATATGGTTTCCGAAATAGACGGCGACAAAGCCACTCTTGATGGAAATCATCCCCTTGCTGGAATGGACCTCGTCTTTGAAGGGACAGTCTTAGAGATCCACGAAGCATCCAAAGAAGAAATTCATGAGATATTAAATCATGAGCATGGATGTGGATGTGACCATTAATTCAACACTACGCCAAGCGATGCCATAAACTGCTCTACTCTTTGGGTATAGTCGTTTGGCAAGCCCAGTTCATCATTAATCTCACCATGACTCAAAGCCTGCTCACTCATCTCCATTCGTAATCCCAATTTTTTCCCTTTTGCCATAAAAGGCTTGGACTCTTCACACGGTTTATCCTCACGTTTCGTGGAACATATCATCAACATCGGAGGTGCAGTTGCATCAAGCTGATAAAAAGGGGAATTTTGAATCCAATAGTTTTTATCCACTCCAAACGCATCATCGTAAAAATCGTAGTGTTTGCGCTCCATCGTCTCCACCACATTCATCATCGCTGTATCAAGAGAAATCGTCCCTAACCATGGCTTAACACCCAACGCATAACTTTCTTTGGGTGATGAAGAGATCAACGAAACCAAATGCGCCCCCGCAGAGTGCCCCATCAAAATCACTTTGCTAGAATCCCCTCCCCACGAGAGGGCATGGTTTTGAACGTACGCAAGGGCACGTGCTACGTCTTGGGCTTGTTCTAAGGGTTTGGCAGAAGGTAAAAGCCGATAATTCACCGACACAACAATAGCACCCTTTGGTACCCACCTCGCCACTTTGTTGTCCACCGCTTTGGACATACCCTTATCCCCCATTTTCCACGCTCCGCCATGTACCATCACGATAATCGGAGCATTTTTAGGATTTACGGGAAGATAAACATCAATTTTCTGTTTTTTATCGGTTCCATACGCAAGGTCGATAAGCTTTTGGGATTGTCCATCATTTTTTTTAGCAAACCAATCACGAATGACACCTGCATGAGCATTCAATGAAACCATTAAAACAATCAAAATTCCAATCCATCGCATGATAAGCCCTTTAAAAACATTTTTTTTCTACTACATTACCAGAGAGAAGTTATCTCCCCCGTCCACCCGATTTCTTAGGAGCGGGTTTTTTGTTTCCAAAAGCACTTCCTCTGCCCGTATTACTTGACTTTTCTACGGGCTCTTCACGTGCCACACGTGGTCCGCGTTTACCGATAAACTTTGGCTGAACGGGTGCTTTTTTACGTTTATTACCAAAAGCACCATCAACTTTTTCTTTTTTCTCTGAGTCTTTACTCATACTTTTACCATGTGTTTTTTTTGATTCAAGGATTGCAGGCGGTTCAAACCCTGCTACAACTATCCGCTCAGGCTGTTTCCCCAGCATCGTCTCGATTTTTCTCCATGAGATATGTTCTAATGTTGAGAGCAACGTAATGGCTACACCGTCTTTACCCGCACGACCCGTACGGCCGATACGGTGAATGTAATCACTTGCGATATGGGGGATGTCGTAGTTGATGACGACACCCAAATCTTCGATATCCAATCCGCGTGCCGCGATGTCCGTCGCAACAAGAATTTTGACTTTACCCTCTCGGAAGTCACTCAAAGCACGGTCTCGTGCTCCATGTTTTTTGTCTCCATGGATGGTGGCACATTCCAAGCCACTTACACGAAGATAATCACTCACCTCATCTGCAGCGGCTTTTGTACGGGTGAATACGAGCACTTGCGGATAATTGTTTGAGCCGATGAGATATGAGAGCAATTCACTTTTTTGCTCTTTTTCGACTGGATGAACAATCTGACGTATCGTTAAATCCGCAGGGGATAAATTATCGATTTCTACCAATATCGGTTTATTGAGAATTTTTTCACTAAGCTTTTTAACCGAACCCGTCATCGTTGCGGAAAAAAGGATGGTTTGACGTTTTTGAGGCAACAAATCAATAATCTGCTCCACTTCTCGTATAAAGCCCATATCCAAAATCGTATCGGCTTCATCGAGAACCAAAAACTGAACTTTTGAGAGAGGGATATGCCCTTGTTTGTTGAGCTCGATTAATCGCCCAGGAGTGGCTACAATAATATCTGAACCCTTTTCCAATGATGCAATTTGTTTGGTCATATTGACTCCACCGGAAATATTCAAAATTCGTAAATCCAATTCCAATGCATACGAGCGAATGGCCAAGGTTATTTGTTCAGAAAGCTCGCGCGTAGGGACAAGAACCAACATCCGAGTACGAGCCAATTCATCAGGATTTGATTTACCCATCATTTGCAAAATAGGCAAAGTATAAGCAGCGGTTTTCCCCGTGCCCGTTTGAGCAGCACCCAAGATATCACGTCCACGTAAAATCAAAGGAATTGCTTTGGTTTGAATCGGTGTTGGTGTAGTGTATTCTAATGCTTCAAGATTGGCTCGGAGTTGCTGGTTTAGACTGCTAAAAGGCATCATAACCCCTTTTCTACTTAATTTGTTATTAATTTTAACATTATTGTACTTAGAATGGCTCATTTTTTGCTACTATTGCGCGATAAGACTATACCCTGAGGAAATCCATTGAAAGCATTCGTATTTTTAGCACTCACTATTACTCTAGGCTGGAGTTCCATGACAATGGGAACCATCTATGATAAAGCCACAGCCAAGCCCATTGAAAACGCTATTATCATCTCTGGCACTAAAGAATACCGAAGTGATGTTAATGGTTCATTTAATGTACCATCCGCACCCATTATCGGTGTTCGCGCCATTGGATACGAACGTAAATTTTACACAACCGGCGGAAAAATGTATCTAAGCCGATTTATTCCAAAAGCGCTGTATCTCTCAAGTTTTGGAGCAACAAGTGGAAAAATCATGGGGAATGCAAAACATCTCATCCGTACAACTCAAGTCAATGCCCTTGTTATTGATGTTAAAATGGATCGCGGACAAATCGCCTTTAAAACCGCCAATCAAATCGCCAATCAAATCGGTGCACAGGATATTATTCTGTTCAAAGATATCAAAAAATTTGTTGCTGACTTACATAAAGAAGGAATTTACGTCATTGCGCGTGTTGTATCTTTTAAAGATACACCTTACGTTACCGCTCACCCCAATATGGGGGTGAAGAAAGATGATGGCACATTATTTAAAGACAAAGAAGGTCTTTACTGGATCGATGCCTCTCATAAAGAACCTCAAGATTATATTATCAGCATCGCAGCCGATGCCGCGGCAGCAGGTTTTGATGAAATTCAATTTGACTATGTCCGTTTTCCCGATCGTAAAGGGATCAAATTTGCCGTTGAAAACAACCAAGCCAATCGCGTTAAAGCCATCGCAGGGTTTCTAGAAGCAGCTCGCACACGTTTAACTCCGTACAACGTCTTTATCTCTGCAGATATCTTCGGCTATGTAAGCTGGCATGATGCCGACATCGAAATCGGTCAACGAGTCGATGCACTAGCACCGTATGTCGATTATCTTTCTCCGATGCTTTATCCTAGTGGTTTCAACGCTGGGATCCCTGGATTTCCAAATCCTGTTCAAGCCAACTATGAGATTGTCAAACACTCTCTCGATAAAGCTCTGACGAAATCGGCCAATTCTCCGTTATGTTATCGTCCATGGTTACAAGCATTTAAAGACTATGCATTCGATCGTCGTGTTTATGGTGACAAAGAAATTCGTGACCAAATACGCGCCAGCGATGACTTCGGAAGTTGTGGATGGATACTCTGGAATCCACGTAACGTTTACACAGAAGCAGGATTAATCCGCCTTGAAAAAAACGCTCTCAATATTGTTGACAAACCCGCATCGTAACGCTACAATAGCCATGAGTTAACCTAACTCATGGAGGTTGTGTATGACACTTTTTCTTAAAATTTTTCTTTTACTTTTCGCTCTTTCTTTCACTCTTTATGCAGATGAAATCAGCAGCCAGTCAAAATCCAGCTATGATGTAAAAGTGTGGGGTGAGCGTATCGCCACATTTAGAGTCCCATTTCGTGAACTCACTCCAAAAGAACGTGTAGAAATGGCACAAGAACGTATTTTAGAAATTCACACAGGACTTGATCATTATAGCGTCAAAGCTATTCCTGCTCAGGAAGGAAATATCAGTGGTGCATGGATTACGGTCAATGGTCGAAATATCTTTGGACTCCTAAATGAAGATAATGATCCTAACAACAATGAAACCTTCGAACAATTCACCCAAAAAACAACGCTTAATCTTACCAAATGGCTTCAACAACGTGAACAACAACAAAGTTGGCCGCTCATCCTCAAAGGAATCGGATTTTCATTTCTCGCCACTTTTCTCTTTGCTTTATTATTTACCCTGCTCCTTCGCTATTCTCATAAAATATCTAATCGTTTAGAAAGTACAAGTGATGATGCAATCCATCCGTCTTTTGAGATTGCAGGGATCAATATACGTCCCTATCTTACAACACTTGGCATTGGAATTTTAAAGATTGTGGTATGGGGACTGGGTCTGCCACTTGTGTATGCTTGGATGACATTTATTTTCCGTCAATTTCCCTATACTGCTTCATGGGGGTCAGGACTTACCGATTTTATCTTCACTTTATTATCAGGTTTTTTAGAAGGAACGCTCTCTGCATTACCCGGATTAATGGCTGTTGCGGTTATCTTTTTTATCACTCGGCTTATTATTCGTGTTTTTGATACTTTTTTCAACAGTATAGAAAATGGTTCACTCGATGTTGTATGGATGGAACCTGAAACTGCCCGAGCATCAAGACGTGTTGTCGTTGTGCTCATCTGGATTTTTGCACTTGTTGTTGCGTACCCTTACATTCCAGGATCTCAAACGGAAGCATTCAAGGGGATCACTGTCTTTTTAGGATTAATGCTTTCACTGGGATCTGCGGGAATTGTAGGTCAAGTCCTCGGTGGTATTGTTGTTGTTTATACGCGTGCTTTTCAAACAGGTGACTTTGTAAAAATTAATGAATATGAAGGGAAAATTGAAGAAATAGGTGTCCTATCAACTAAAATCAAAACTTTACGCAATGAAGAAATCACCATCCCTAATGCTGTTCTCCTCTCGGCTACCACAACCAACTACAGCCGTTACGCTAAAAAAGGGGAAGGAGCAATCGTCGCCACAACCGTTACAATCGGGTATGATGCTCCATGGCGGCAAGTTCATGCAATGCTGGAGATAGCAGCCTCTCGTACTTCAACGATTTTAAAAAATCCTGAGCCCCTTACCCTTCAAAAGGCACTGAGTGATTTTTATGTCGAATACACGTTACGTTTTGCTATCGAAAAACCTGAATCGCGGTATCGGGTGCTCTCTGAACTGCATGGACACATTCAAGACGTATTTAATGAATATGGTGTGCAAATTCTCTCTCCAAATTTCGAAGCACAACCCGAAGGGGGTGCCGTGTGGGTTCCAAAAGAAAAATGGTATGAGGCTCCTGCTATTAAAAAGGAAAATTAATACGCTAAATACTCACCCGAATCTACTTTCTAAATTCAATCCGTGCACATAACCCATCGCTATCATTTTCCAAATAAAACTGTGCACCGTATTTCACCGTAATATCTTCACACATTTTGTGACCAATAAGTAGCAAATCGAATCAGACAACAACTTCATACACAAACGACAGGTAGATATTTTTCCGTTTCTTCAGAATGCTCAAGGGACTCTTTGGGTGAGGTAAAAAGATTGACTGCACTCATAACAAAACCATAATCTGACGGGTCAATAATCTCGTATTTTACACCCGCTTTATCCAGCAAATAAAGCTGATTAGATCGAAATGCACTCATAACATCTACTTTGCCCTTGATAAAGTCATCAACACAAAAGGTATGATCGACAAAATGTGCATTTTTAGACGAGATATCAAAATGGTTGAGCAGCAGCGCTAAATTGCTGTATTTCAGCTCATCTTTGGTTCCCATAATGGTTTTACCTATCATATCCGAGGGGTGCTTTATCCCTTTTTTGGCGACAAAGATGAGAGGGGATTGTTGAAAATACGTCGCCAGTAGTACCAATGGTTTTATTTGAGAATTTTCAACAACAATACTGGAATTATATGTTCCGTACGTCGCTTTTTGGGTCAATACATCCGAAACAATATCGATACTAGGTTGGTATTCACGCAACTCAACATCCAATCCGGCATCTCGGTAAAATCCTTTCTCTTTGGCGGCGATAAAACCTGCAAACTGAAACTGATATTTCCAATCCATCTGAAGCGATACTTTATGAATATTTCCAGCGTCAAGAGATGAGAATAAAAGAGCAAGAAAAATAAAAAATTTCACCAACAACTCTTTTGCATCAAATACTCACCCGATCTTCGAGTGCCTTAGTAAGCGAAAGGATATCAACATTCTCTAAACTCACACCCGTAGGAACCCCTTGGGCAATACGGCTAAAGCGTACATCACATTCTATAAGTTTATCTTCGATGTACAGCATCACCCCTTGATTGGCGATAGAGGGGGTCAGCGCAAAGATTACCTCTTTTATCCCACTGTTAATAATTGCTTTGAGATGAACCACGTCAAGTTCATTAATGGAATCAAGGACAAAATAACGTCCGTCAAAAAGAGCATTTTCTTCAAACATCAAAATCTCTTTGGCATTTTCAACGATGCACAAAACTTCATGATTTCGGTGCTCATCACTACATATTGAGCACAGTTCATCTTCAGAGAGCCCGCCACAGGAACGGCATTTTTTTAAACTTGTTATGGCATTTTCAATAGCGTGCGCCAGTTTGAGCGCACCAAATGTATCGTGCATCACCAAATGGTAGGCGAGTCTCGTTGCCGATTTTTGCCCAATCGTTGGTAGTTGTTGAAGGGCATCGACAAGGCGATTGAATTTATCCAGTGAACGTTTCATGATAGCATTGTACCAAAATATCTTTAGTCTTTTTGGCTCAAGTAAGCTGTGGTATAATTCGCAAAAAAATTTGGAGATTTTACGTGGAAAATTTGAGTTATTATGAAATTTTAGAGGTCACAACAAAAGCAAATGGTGACGAAATCAAAAAAGCGTATCGTAAGATGGCAAAACTCTATCATCCAGATCGTAATCCTAATGATGAAACTGCAGAACACAAGTTTAAGCTCTGCAATGAAGCCTATCAAGTACTTAGCGACGACCAACAACGCAGCGTTTATGATCGTTATGGAAAAGAAGGTCTACAAGGTGGTGGCGGTCGTCGCTCCAGTGGCGGTTTTGACGATTTAGGGAGTGTTTTCGAAGAAATGTTTAACGGTTTCGCAGGGGGTGGACGTAGTCGTCAATCACGTGCACCAAGTGATAAGTTTCCTCTTGATATGGGTGTAGAGATGCGTATCAACTTCAAAGAAGCGGTTTTCGGATGCGAAAAAGAGGTAAGTTTTAGCGCCAAAACATCGTGTAAAACGTGTAAAGGAACGGGAGCAAAAGACGCAAAAGTCACCAGCTGCAGCCAATGTGCTGGTAAAGGACAAGTGTATGTGCGCCAAGGGTTCATGACGTTTTCCCAAACCTGTCCTGCCTGTCACGGTGAAGGGACAATGGCGAGCGAAAAATGTACGGACTGTAAAGGAAAAAGTTACACCGAAGCAAAAGAAAAAGTAACCGTAAAAGTCCCAGCAGGCATCGACAATGGCAATCGCTTGCGTGTTTCAGGGCGGGGGAATATGGGTAAAAGCGGTGTACGCGGTGACTTATATGTTACATTTGAAGTTGAGGAAGACAGTCATTTTATCCGTAGCGGCAATGACGTCTATCTTGAAGTTCCCATCTTTTTCACCCAAGCCGTTCTTGGCGAAGACATTACTATACCATCCCTCAAAGGTGAAGTGACCCTAGAGCTCGAAACAGGAACCAAAGACAAGCAGCAGTATCGCTTTAGAGGTGAAGGAGTTTCAGACGTTCATGGACGAGGTAAGGGGGACATGATCGCTCAAATTACCCTTACCTACCCTACACGTCTCACGAGTGAACAAACAGAACTATTACAAAAACTTCAAGAGAGTTTCGGCATCGAATCCAAACCGCATGAGTCACTTTTTGAATCAACCTTTGAAAAAGTCAAAGGATGGTTTAAATAAACTTAATCTGATTTCGACCTGCTTCTTTGGCATCGTACATTGCTTTATCTGCAGATTGAAGTATTTTTTCTCTGCTCACATCATTTTTGGAAAAAAGGGTTACACCAATAGACATTGTACAATGATGTTCAATCGTCCCCAGCGCATCATCGTCAATCTGTAAAACATATTTCTCTGCTAATTTTTTTCCTATTTTTTCCGCAATCGATTCGGCATAAGCCATCGATTCATCCTCATCTTGACTTAATCTGCTAAGCAGTACCACAAATTCATCACCACCAAAACGAGCGACGGTATCCACTTCACGAATACATCCACTTAAACGCTGTGCTGCTTCAATCAAGAGCAAATCACCAATATCGTGTCCGAAAAGATCATTAAGCGGTTTAAAATTATCCAGATCTAAAAACATAACAGCACCATACAGCTCACTGCGTTTACACAAAACCAATGCTTGATCCAATCGATCATTAAGCAACCGTCGATT
>Ga0334722_10007913_pt1 | contig 10237 bp, 8 predicted proteins | sample C3_bottom_MG_FD_207210 | JGI IMG/M metagenome (GOLD analysis project Ga0334722, IMG submission 207210) | Sediment microbial communities from Yellowstone Lake, YNP, Wyoming, USA - C3_bottom | ecosystem: Environmental > Aquatic > Freshwater > Lake > Sediment | place: USA: Wyoming | collected... | reverse complement strand
CCGGCGCGGATGGGCTTCACGGCGAAGACGCCGAGGCCGTGGCGCGCCGAGCGCCGCTTGCGGAACTGCGCACGCGACGCCAGCGGGAGCGCGGAGACGCGCGGTTTCTGCCTGGGGCCTGTCATGCGCGGCTCAGCTCGGCCGGTTGGCCGCGGCCTGCTCGCCCGGGCGCAGCGGCGCCTCGGCCGGCCGCACCGGCGCGGCCGGCTGCGCGCTGCCGTCGAAGAGCGGCAGGTCGTCGGCGAAGCCCAGTGGCGGCGCGGCGAGCAGCATCCGCTCGATCGCCTCGTCCATCGTGTGCACGAACGTGAACCGCACCTGCGCGCGCACCTCGTCGGGGAGCTCGCGCAGGTCCTTCTCGTTCGTCGCGGGGAGCATCACCTCGCGCAGGCCACTCCGGTACGCCGCCAGCACCTTTTCCTTCACGCCTCCGATCTCGAGCACCCGGCCGCGCAGCGTCACCTCGCCGGTCACCGCCACGTCGCGCCGCACCGCACGCCGGCTCATCACGCTGGCAATCGCCAGCGTCACCGCCACGCCCGCGCTCGGCCCGTCCTTCGGCACCGACCCCGCCGGGAAGTGGATGTGCAGGTCGGTGTGCTTGAACTCCGGATCGCCCAGCCGCAGCGTCCGCGCGCGTGAGCGTACGTACGAGCAGGCCGCGTCCACGGATTCACGCATCACGTCGCCCAGCTGGCCCGTCACCAGCAGGCGCCCGCTCCCCGACATCAGCAGCGCCTCGATGGTCATCAGCTCGCCGCCCGCGGCGGTCCACGCCAGCCCCGTCACCGCGCCGATCTCCGCCCCCTGCTCGGCCGCCTCGGTGGCATAGCGCGGCGGCCCCAGCACGTCCTCGATGCGCGCCTGGTCCACCACCCACGCGCCCAGCTCGCCGTCGGCCTTCGCCCGGGCGCGCTTGCGCATCAGGCGCGCGAGATTGCGCTCGAAGTTGCGCAGCCCCGCCTCGCGCGCATAACGGCTCGCCAGGAAGCCCAGCGCCTCGTCCGTGAACTGCAGGTCGAACTCGGCAATGCCGTGCTCCTCCAGCAGGCGCGGCAGCAGGTAGCGCCACGCGATCTCCACCTTCTCCTCGATCGTGTACCCGGCGATGCGGATCACCTCGAGACGGTCGCGCAGCGCCGCCGGGATGTCGAACAGGTTGTTGGCCGTGGCGATGAACAGCACCGACGACAGGTCCACCGGCAGGTTGAGGAAGTGGTCCACGAACGTCGCGTTCTGCGACGGGTCGAGCACCTCGAGCATGGCCGCCGCCGGATCGCCCACCGGGCCGCCGGCGGTCATCTTGTCGATCTCGTCGATCAGGAACACCGGGTCGCTCACGCCGACGCGGCGCAGCGCCTGCACCAGCAGCCCGGGCAGCGAGCCCACGTAGGTGCGCCGGTGCCCGCGGATCTCGGCCTCGTCGCGCACCCCGCCCACCGAGATGCGGTAGAACTTCCGCCCGATGGCGGCGGCGATCGCCTCGCCCAGCGACGTCTTGCCCGTCCCCGGCGGCCCGACGAAGCAGAGGATCGGGCCCGGCGCATTGCCGCCGCGCAGCTTGTGCACGGCCAGGTGCTCGAGGATGCGGTCCTTCGCCTCGCGCAGTCCCCAGTGGCGCCTGTCGAGCGCCTCTTCCACGCGGTCGAGCGCGATGTCCGACGTGCCGCCGGTGCGCCCCCACGGGAGCGCCAGCACCCACTCCAGGTAATTGCGCAGCACCTGGTATTCGCTCGACGCGCTCGACAGCCCGCGCAGGCGGGCCACCTCGCGGCGCGCTTCCGTCGCCACCGTCGGCGGCAGCGGCGCCGCCTCGATCTGCTTCAGCAGCTCGGCCGTCTCCCCTTCCAGCGGGTCGCCCTCGCCCAGCTCCGACTGGATGGCGCGCAGCTGCTGCCGCAGGTAGAACTCGCGATGGTGCCGCTCGATGTTCGCCTCGGTGTGGGCGCGCACGTCCTCCAGCACCGCCGATCGGGTCAGCTCCTTCTCGACCCGCGCCAGCACGTACGCCACGCGGTCGGCCACGTCGAGGCGCTGCAGCACCTCGTCCTTGTCGGCGGCGCGGAAGGGGCCGCGGGCCGCCACCACGTCGGCCGCGTAGCCCGGGGCGGCGGCATTCAATCGCACCAGCGCCGACAGCTCCGGCGGCGTCGTCTCGCTCATCTCCACCAGCCGGTCGGCGGCGTCGGCGAGCTGCACCAGCAGGGCGCGCAACGATGCCTCGTCGCCGGCCGACTCCGTCACCCGCTCGGGCTGCGCGTACGTCACCGTGTCGCGGCGAACGACCGACGCGATGCGCACCCGCGCCGTCCCCTCGAGCGTCACCTGCATCGTGTCGCCGGCCACCGCCGTCCGCGCCACCACGCGCGCCAGCACACCGATGCGCCCGACAAGCAGCGCCGCATCGCCGGTGGCGTCGCGCACCGGCGCGACGGCCACGACGACTTCAAGGTCGCCCTCGGGGTGTGCCTTGAGCAGCGCCACGTTCTCCGGCGCGCCCATCTGCACGGCCACCGTGCCGCGAGGGAAGACGGCCGTCGACCGCAGCACCAGCAGCGGTCGTTCGGCGAGGGCGGAGTCGGCGGGTGAAGACGGCCCGGGCGCGGTCACGCCTACAAGGTAGCAATTGCGCAATTTCGCGAAAGGCTCCGGGGTGGGCTTCGTTCGCGTCAATCCGGGCTGTTCGCGGTGGGCACGCCGGGTTTGTGGTTCTTTCAACACGGAGCCACTGAGAGCCACGGAGATCGCGGAGGCGGCAACGGCAACTTCCTGGGGTTAACGACAGCGCGCCACGCGATCGCTGCGCGGCGCACGCCGTTCCTCCAAGCAGTGGCAGTCTCCGCGATCTCCGTGGCTCTCCGTGACTCCGTGTTGAAGGAACCACGATCTCTCGGATGGTCTCGTGTCTTCTTAACACGGAGTCACGGAGGAGGCGCGGAGATCACGGAGAAGGCAACGGCAACTTCCTGGGGTAACGACAGCGCGCCACGCCTTGCTCGGCGTGGCACGCGCCGTTCCCCCAGTAGTGGTAGTCTCCGCGACCTCCGCGCCCCTCCGCGCCTCCGTGTTGAAAGAACCACGACCCCAGCCCCCCCGCACCGGCCCGAAGTACAACTACCGAACCGCCCCCGCTAGCTTTACAGGATGTTCCAGGAACTCTCCGACAAGCTCGAAGCCACCTTCGCCAAGCTGCGTGGCCGCGGCACCCTGAGCGACGCCGACATCAAGGACGGCCTCCGCGAGGTGCGCCGCGTCCTCCTCGAGGCCGACGTCAATTTCCAGCTCACGCGCGAGTTCCTCGAGCGCGTCGAGAAGAAGGCCGTCGGCGTCTCGCAGATCCGCACCGTCTCCCCCGCGCAGCAGCTCGTCAAGATCGTCTACGACGAGCTCACCGCCATGCTCGGCGAGCGCAAGGAAGGGCTCAAGCTCTCGTCGGTGCCGCCCACCGTCGTGCTGATGGTCGGTCTGCAGGGCTCGGGCAAGACGACCACCGCCGCCAAGCTCGCCCGCCGCCTCAAGGGCGAGGGACGCCAGGTGCGCCTCATCGCCGCCGACGTCTACCGCCCCGCGGCCATCGACCAGCTCGAGACCCTCGGCAAGGACCTCGACATCCCCGTCTTCGCCGACCGCACCACGACCGACGTCGTGAAGATCGCGCGCGCCGGCCTCGACGTCTCGCGCCGCGAGCGCGACCGCGTGGTGATCATCGACACCGCCGGCCGCCTGCAGATCGACGAGGACATGATGAACGAGCTGCGCCGCCTCAAGGAGGCGGTGCGCCCCGACGAGATCCTCCTCGTCGCCGACGGCATGACCGGCCAGGACGCCGTCAAGATCGCCCAGGGCTTCGACACGGCCCTCGGCGTCACCGGCGTCATCCTCACCAAGATGGACGGCGACGCCCGCGGCGGCGCCGCGCTCTCCATCTACGGCGTCACCAGGAAGCCCATCAAGTACATCGGCGTCGGCGAAAAGTCCGACGCGCTCGAGGAGTTCCACCCCGACCGCATGGCCGGGCGCATCCTCCAGCAGGGCGACGTGCTCACCCTCGTCGAGAAGGCCCAGGGCGCCATCGACGCCGACGAGGCCAGGCGCCTCGACAAGAAGGTGCGCAAGGAGGGCATGGACCTCGGCGACTTCCTGTCGGCCATGAAGCAGATCCAGCGCCTCGGCCCCATGGAAGGCATCCTCAAGATGCTCCCCGGCGTCAACAGCAAGATGCTGAAGCAGGCCAACACCGACCCCAAGCGCATGAAGCACCTCGAGGCGATCATCCTCTCGATGACGCTCGAGGAGCGCAAGAAGCCCGACCTCCTCAACGGCTCGCGCCGCGTGCGCATCGCCAAGGGGAGCGGCCGCCCGGTCAGCGAAGTCAACAAGCTACTCGAGCAGTTCCGCGGCATGCAGAAGATGATGAAGACGATGAAGGGCGGGGGACGGATGCAGTTCCCGGGGATGAGATAGACCCCAACGAAGTTGACAGTCGTCGGTTGACCGTTTCTCGCAGTCCGTACGCCTTTGCCTGATTCGCGGTACGGTGGCACGTACGCCAGGTTTGTGGCATGCGTCATGCTCTGGTCTCAGTTCTCCTTGTCGCCGCCGCCTCGACGGCCGGCGCACAGTCGGTCGCCTCCTCTCGATCGCCCGACGCGTCGCGGCACCTCGAGTTCGGCCCGATGATCGGGTGGACGAGCAGCGGCTTCGTCGATACCTACCCCGGCTCGAACATCAGCGGCCAAACGGGGAATCGCGGCCACGCGATCTGGGGCGGTGCCTACGCCCGGCAGCCGCTGGCGCGGGGACTGCACGCCGAGTTGCAGCTGGCGTTCGAGATCAAGGCGGACAACGGCGCCAACCTCAGCATGCCCTTCCTGCAGCTCCCCCTGGTCGTCGAGTACCTGCCGTTCGCTCCGCGTCGCGGGCGGGCGTTCGTCCGCCCGGTCCTCATCGCCGGCGCGAGCGCCGGACTACGGCTCGGCGACGGCAGCGTGCCCGACTGGTGGGGCAGGCCGCGCGCCGGTGAACTGTCGGCCGTCTTCGGCCTCGGCGTGGAAGCGCACTCCAAGTCCACCGGATGGATGCAACTCGCCATGCGCGTGCAGGCCGGCCGCTCCGACCTCAGCGCCGCGCCGGGCCGCACCACGAGCAATCTCCTCGTCTTCTACATCAAGGCGCACCCCGACGCGCGTCACTGACCGCGTCGGGGTGCGCCCGCCCTGCCTCCAGCCTGCCGCTGCTGTCGCCGTCCCTACCGCGCCAGCTCCCTCACCGCCGCCGCCAGTCGCTGCACCTTCGCCGCGTCACCCGAGCCCGATGCATCGCTGCTCAGCTGTGCCGCCAGTGCGCTGAGCGTACTCGCCCGTGCCGCGCCGCTCGAGGCTTCACCGGCCGCCAGCGCCTTGCGCACCGATGCAATGCGGTCGCGTCCCAGCCCGTTCGACCGCTCGAGCTGGTCGGTGTACGCCCGCGCCAGCGCGAACGACGCCGGCCACGTGAACTTCGGCTGCCCCTGCACGTTCAGGTGGTCCAGGTGCACCGTCTTCGCCGCGTCGATCTCGTTCTGCGACAGCACCGCGCTCGGCGTGAGCTCCAGAATGTCGAGCCCGCGGGCAATCTCCGAACTGACGATCACGCCGTTGTACCAGTAGGCCGACCACGTGCCGGCGCTCGCCATGCGCGTCGAGTCCACCGGGCCGCGATCGAAGAACGCGATCTCGCGCGGGTGCGCCGGGTCGGTGAACTCGAACACCGACACGCCGCCCTGGTACCACGACTGCACCATGAGGTCGCGCCCCGGCACCGGGATCAGCGAACCGTTGTGCGCCACGCAGTTCTCCATCTTCGTCTGCGGCGCCGGCATCTTGTAGTAGCTCTGGAACACCAGCTTGTCGTTCACGATCCGGAAGATGGCATCCGCCCCCCACTCCCTGGGATCGCTCGCGCGGCACTTGGGCGCCCCGCCGCCGCCCCATTCGTCCGAGAACAGGATGGTCGTGCCGTCGTTGTTGAACGTCGCCGAGTGCCAGTACGAGAAGTTCGTGTCGGCCACCGCCGCCAGGCGCTTGGGATCGGTCGGGTTGGAGATGTCGAGCAGCAGGCCGTACCCCTCGCACGCGCCGCCGGCGCGGCCGATGGCCGGATAGAGCGTGATGTCGTGGCACTGCGTCGGCCCCGGTCGCGGGCCATTGCCGGCCGCCGGCGCCTGGATGCCGAAGCGCTTCATGAGGATGCCGGCCAGCGCCGGCCGCAGCGCGTTGCTGTCGGCCGCCGTCGCCGCCGCGAAGCCCGAGCCGCCGCGTCCCTTCACGATGCTGTCGAGCAGGGGGCGCGTCAGCTGCGGCGGCATCACCATCGTCTGCCCCATCAGCTCCACGATGAACTCGCCCCGCGCCCGTGCCGCCGCCAGATCCGTCTTGTCGTCCGGCGCCAGCCCGTGGCTGTGCGCCTCCACGAGGTCGTTGAAGATGCGCGGCGAGTTGACGATCGCCGCCTGCTCCGGATGCGCCAGCGGCACCTTGATGACCTCAATGCGGAAGAGCGCCGAGTTGGGATCCTTGCTCGGCGGCGCGCTCACGCACCCCGGCAGCTCCTCGGCCGAGCGGATGCCCGCCGATCCCGAGATGTAGATGTAGACGTTGTCCGGGTCCCGCGGGTCGGCGAGCAGCGAGTGCGTGTGCGACCCGCGGCAGGTCTGCACGTTGCCCACGTTTCTCGGGTGCTGGATGTCGCTGATGTCGAAGATGCGCAGCCCGCGCAGCCGGTCGTGGCTCACCGCCTCCTTCACCCCTTCCGTTCCGCAGTCGAGGCGCCCGGTGAGTCCCTCGCCGGAGATGAACAGCAGGTGCCCGTACACCGACACGTCGCTCTGCGACGCGGGGCAGACGTACGCCGTCGCGAGCACCGGCGCCGACGGATTGGAGATGTCCCAGATCTGCCAGCCGTTGTAGTTGCCCTGGATCGCGTACTTGCCGGTGAAGGCGAGGTCCGAGTTGGTGATCCCTTCGAACGACTTGGGCGGGTGCGTCTGCGAGACGACGCGCAGGTTCCACGTGGCTTCGGCGGCGTCGTACAGGCCGGCCTTCAGGCCGACCCGCGGGTCGGGCGACGGCGCCGTGAACGCCGCGGACCCGGCGCCCGCGCCGGGAAGATGGGCGCACGCCGAGGCGAACAGCGTGCCGGCGGCGAGCGCGCGGAGGAGGCGTGGGGTGTGCGACATGCGGAACGACCTCGTGGGCTGGGGGGACTCGTGGTCGGCGTCGGGGGGCGGCGCCGACTCAGCCGCCACTGGCGGCCAGCTGCAACAGCATCAACTGCATCCGGGCAATCTCCGTCGTCTGGTCCACGTTCACGTCCGATGCGAACTTGAAGACGACGTCGTCCTGGCCCGCGCCGTCGGTGGCGAACAGCCGCTGCACCATCGACACCGCGCCCTGGTGATGCTGGATCATGTAGGTCAGGAACAGGCGGTCGAAGGCCTCACCCCGCGCCGCGGCGAGTTCCTGCATCTGCGCCGCGCTCAGCATCCCCGGCATGAGCATCATGTGCTCCATGCCGTCCATGCGCATCTTCATGCCCAGCGGGTTCGCCTCGGGCACCTCCTGCCCGCGGTCGCGCAGCCAGTTCTGCATCAGGGCGATGTCGTCGCCCTGCGCGTTGATGATGCGGGCGGCGAGGGTGCGCACCGCGGCGGCGGCGCCTTGCGTCGGGGCCAGGCGCGCCATCGCGATCGCCTGCGCGTGGTGGCCGATCATCCCCTGCATGAACGCCACGTCGGCCGCCACGTACGGGTTGCGCAGCGAGTCGGCGCGCGCCCGGGCCGCGAACAGCGCGTCGCTGGGGGTGGCCGGTTGCGTCGGCACCACCGGTCCGGTTTCCGGCGAGGCGGGCGCGACCGCCACCTGCGGCGCGGTGCGGCACGCGCCGGCAAACACGAGAACGACGAACGCCGCAGCGGCGCGGCGCGAGGGGCTGGGGGGCATCGCGGTCGGGCTCCGAAGGGAGAAGGCCAGTCGCGTCCGGACGCTGGCCTCGCAATTAATAGCGTCGGACACGGCTGCCGCAAAAGGGCCATGAAGCAGTCGAGGTTGCCACGGGTTCACGGTGATCCGTTTACCGTTCCTCGCTGTCCGTGCGCAGACGTACGACGAGGAACGGTCAACGGAGAACTGTTAACCCGCTGTCGGCAGTTGATTTGCCCGCCCTCCCCCCTTAACCTTCAAGGCTCGCTGCAACCTGCCCGTCCATTCGGACTGGCCTCGGGTGCGCGCCGGAATCGCCGGTCGCGCGAGGAGCCCGCTGGCAGCGCCGTTTCGCCTCTCAGGAGTGCATCCGATGGCCGTTTCGATTCGTCTCCGCCGCGCGGGCCGCAAGAAGGCCCCCATGTACCGCATCGTCGTCGCCGACTCGCGCATGCCGCGCGACGGCAAGTTCATCGAGGTCATCGGCCAGTACCAGCCCCGCACGGGCGAGAAGGCGGTGGCGCTGAACGTCGAGCGCGCCAACTACTGGCTCGACAACGGCGCCCAGCCGTCCGACACGGTGCGCTCGCTGCTCCGCAAGGCCGGCGTCCTCAAGGCGCGCCACGAGACGCGCCTCGCGGCCAAGCTGTCGGCCAACGCCGTGCCGCTCGCCGACACTCCCCTCCCGATCGCGGAGATCGCCGAGTAGGGCCATATGACCATCGGCCCCACCGCGGTCGTCGGGCGCATTCGCCGCGCCCACGGCATCAAGGGTGAACTCGTGGTGGCCCTGCAGACCGACGCGCCGGACGCGATCTTCGCGCCCGGCGCGCGTGTCATCGTGGGCACCCCCGACGGCGATCCGGCCCCCGACCCCTCGACCGGCCAGCTCCGCGAGCTCGTCGTGCGCACCGTGCGCAATTTCCAGGACGGCCTGCTGGTGATGTTCGACGGGATCGCCGACCGCACCGCGGCCGAGTCGTGGCGCGGCCGGGTCCTGCTCGTGCCCATGGATGAACTCGAGCCCCCGGCCGACGACGAACTCTGGGCGCACGAACTCCCCGGCATGCGCGCCCTCGACCCGCAGGGCAGCGCCATCGGCGAGGTGCACGGCTACTACGAGCTGCCGCAGGGGCTCGTCCTCGAAATCGACACCCCGCGCGGCCTGCGCGACGTGCCGTTCAACGACGCGTTCGTCCTCGGCTTCGACCGCCAGGCGCGCACCGTCACGCTCGACGTCCCCGAGGGACTGCTCGAGTGAAGATCAACATCGTCACCATCTTCCCCGAGTTCTTCGCCGGCCCCCTGTCGCTCAGCATCCCCGACAAGGCCCGCGAGGCGGGGAGCGTCACGTACAACGTCGTCGACCTGCGCGACTACACGCACGACCGGCACCGCACCGTCGACGACTATCCGTACGGCGGCGGCGCCGGCATGGTCATGAAGCCGGGTCCGTTCTTCGAGTGCGTCGAGGCGCTCGCCGCCAAGCCGCCCATCGTCCTGCTCTCCCCGCGCGGCAAGGTCTTCACTCACGCCGACGCCGAGCGCTTTGCCGCCGGCGACGAACTCACGCTGCTCTGCGGCCACTACAAGGACGTCGACCAGCGCGTGGCCGACCACCTGGCCACCGAGGAGATCTCGCTCGGTGACTTCGTGCTGTCGGGCGGCGAGCCGGCCGCGCTCTGCATCGTCGATGCGGTGGTGCGCCTGCTCCCCGGCGCGATGAGCGATCTCGACAGCGCGCGCGGCGATTCGTTCTTCGGCCGCGGCCTCTCGGCGCCCAGCTACACGCGCCCGCCCGAGTTCCGCGGGCACATGGTGCCCGACGTGCTGCTGAGCGGCCATCACGCCGAGATCGAGAAGTGGCGCAAGGCCGAAGGCGAACGGTTGACCAGGCTCCGCGACGCCGGGACCGACCGGAGTTGATGGAGGGCGCCGGCGCCTTGGTATCGGCCCGCGTGACTCGCGACGTAACCCCAAGCAATTGCGGAGCTTGACGTTACGGCGTTGGGTGGCTAGCTTCTAAGGCTCCACAATCGCCTCCTCACGCTGGGTAGCCATATGCATACGTTCACCGAAACTGAGAAAGAGTGGCTGAAGGTCGTTCCCCCGTTCCGCGCGGGTGACACCGTGAAGGTGAACGTGCGGGTGAAGGAAGGCGACAAGGAGCGCGTGCAGGCGTTCGAGGGCGTGGTCATCGCCCGCAAGGGCGAGGGCGTGAGCGCCACGTTCACCGTGCGGAAGATCAGCAACGGCGTCGGCGTCGAGCGCATCTTCCC
>Ga0334722_10007912_pt1 | contig 10239 bp, 13 predicted proteins | sample C3_bottom_MG_FD_207210 | JGI IMG/M metagenome (GOLD analysis project Ga0334722, IMG submission 207210) | Sediment microbial communities from Yellowstone Lake, YNP, Wyoming, USA - C3_bottom | ecosystem: Environmental > Aquatic > Freshwater > Lake > Sediment | place: USA: Wyoming | collected... | reverse complement strand
CAACCCGCGTCATCCCCGCAGGGCAATACTATACATTGACCGAATATGACGGCGGCCAACACTCAATGATCGGCTCCGGAACTGTTCGGACGATCATGACGGAATTCGGCGAACGCCGGGTAGCACAGGTCGTCCCCACATGGCTCGCGCAAAACTACCGCCGACGAAAAGACGATGTTGAACGCCGCCGGGAATACCCCGCGGAGTTCCATTGGAACGAATCTGATCGTTTGCGGATACCCAATTCACGGCGAAGGAAGGGTGATGAGCGCCGCAACAAGTTGACCACCGAGTTCCGATACGGGGGTCGCCGGGTCTATGACCGAGAAGAACGCCGCGCGCATCGGCAGAACTATACATATGTAAAGAGTCTGGACCCCCGCATCCGTGCGTTGGAGAGGAGGAAAGTGTCGATGAGTCTTTACACGTATGCGATGGGGATGGATGCAGGGGAAAAATCATGACCGACGAAATCAATCTTGACGACGTGATGACCCGTCGCTTTGATCTGGATGAACAGATCAGCATCCTGATGGGCAAGCACAAGCTCGAAGTCGCGCCACTGATGGAAGAGATGAAACTGTGCGAGTCCTTCATCAAAACCGAACTGCTCAAGTCCGGCGCCCAGCAGTGGAAGTCCGCATCGACCGGGCACCAGACCTTCTGGACTACCAAGGATAGCGTGACGGTTGAGGACTGGGACGCGGTGCTGGCGTACATCAAGGCCAACAACGCCTACGAACTCTTGAACCACGCCGTTAGCAAGACCGTGGCGAAGGAGATGATCGAAGCTCAGACCCCGCCGCCGGGGGTGAAGTACGTTAGCTTCAAGGATTTGGCTTGGCGGAGGGGGAAGGTGTGAAGTATGGAACCTACGACACACTTCCCATAAGTACGGAACCTCTCATCAAGGGGCGCGTTCCTTCCCCCTGGATGATGGACCACGGGCATTGTGTTACGCAGGATGAGTTTTACAATTTCGATCTTTCGGAAGACGACCTTAAAAGAATCGTCGCCACCAGAGGGTGTCGCCCAGGAACAGAATGGTCACACTACAGCACGCCGTTCATAGCACAACCTAATCTAACTCAGGAGAACCACACAACATGAACACCCAAGTCCAAGTCGTACCGAGCAACCTTCAGCTCCCCGCTCACTTACAGACCCCCGACGTTATCGCCGCGATCGCTGCGGCCAACGCTGCGGCGGCCGGCGGCGTGCGCGCGGGCGGGTTTCCTTCGATCAGCATCAAGAGCAATCATTTCCACATCCGCGACGGCGACGAGACCACAACCCTGATGGTACCGCCCACCGCGCCGGGTCAACCCGCCCTACCGATGATGTGCCTTGAAGTTGTCGTTGTAGATGCGAATCCGGCTCTATCCCACACATTCTTCGGTGAGCAAAAAAATGGTGTGTGGATGCAAGCCGAATACGTCGAGGGGGAGAACAAAGAGCCAACATGCCGTTCGGCCAATGGTGTCACGCCCGACAGCGATGCACCGGCACCGCAGTCAGCCGTGTGCGCTACCTGTCCGCAGTACCAATGGGGTAGCGCGATTTCCAAACTGACAGGCAAACCCATCCGCGCTTGCCACGACTCGAAGCAGTTGGCCATCCTCCCGGCCGGCGACCTCGCCTACAAGATGCTCGGCCTTCAGATCAAGGTCGGGTCGCTCAAGAACTGGGGAACCTATGTACGGGCCCTCAATGGTCGTGGGTATGGCATCGCCACCCTGGTCACCAACGTCACGTTCGACCAGACCAGCAACGGCGTGCTGCAGTTCACGTTCAACCGCTTCCTGACCGCCAACGAGTTCGCTGCCGTCAACGCCCGCAAGCCCGGCGACGACGTGAAGGTCATCGTGGCACAGTCGCGCGCACTGGCTCCGTCTGTCGCCATGCTCCCGCCGCCGTTGGTAGCTCCCGCCCTCGCTGCCCCGGTAGCACCCTCGGCCCCGCCTGTCGTGCCCCCGTACATCCCGCCCGTGACGCCAGCCCCACCTGCCCCCGCAACCGGGTTCAACGCTGCGCCGCCAGTAGCCATTCCTGCATCGGTGTCTGATCCCGTTGGTGTGACGATCCCTGAACCCCCGAAGCGCACCCGCGCTCCGCGTGCGAAGCCTGTTGCCCCCGCAGCGAACAACCTGAGTCACATCCCAGCAGCCATCATGGCAACCATCAACGCTGTGGGTGTCAACTCGCCCGCCGGTCAGGCTCTGATCGCGGCGTACCCCGCTCCTACCGCTCAACCCGCAGCCCCGGCGCCTGTCGCGGTGCCTGTGGCGGACGCCGCGCCTGTTGCGCCGGTGGCTGTGGCCCCAACGGTGGGCTTCGGTGCTGCCCCTGTAACCGCCCCAACAGCCCAGGTCATCGCCGCCGGAGCCAGTCTCGCTGACCGGATGAGAGCCAAGCTGGCGGGGCAGTAATGACCCTCGCCCGAGTCATCGCCGACTCGGGGCTGGCGATCACCGAGGTCGCCAGTCTCTATGGGGTCAGCAGGCAGACTATCTACAGTTGGGAGCAGGGGCGGGTGCCTCGCGACAAGCAGCCCCACTCCCGCGGATCTGCCTACTACGCGGCATGGCGGTTCGCCGCCGTGACCCATGCACTGTTGCAGGCCATCGACAAGCGGTTGCTGCCGTTGCCTGCGATGGACAAGGCGGCCAGGAAGGTACGCATCGCCAAGATGACGGAGAAGCTGAAGGGATTGAAACCCGCCCCTAAGTAGGTAGGAGCACAATAAGAAGGGGTGGTGATGAGGGTCGAAGAAGTCGGCGGAGTAACTATCGTCGAAGGCGACGCAACGGAATCGCTGCGCTTGCTGGATGATCAGAGTGTGAATTGCTGTGTGACATCGCCGCCTTATTGGGGACTGCGCGACTACGGCGTAGCCGGGCAGATCGGGTTGGAATCCACACCGCAGGAGTACGTCGAGAAGATGGTAGCCGTGTTCCGCGAAGTGCGGCGGGTGCTGCGAGACGATGGGACGCTGTGGCTTAATTTGGGGGATTCGTATGCGCGTGATCCAAAGAAAGGGGGCAGTGGCCCCAACGGTAAAAACGGTTATGGCGAAGGGTATTCTGAGGCGCGTTCTCAGTTACGTGGAATGCAGCGGGCAGATGAATCTGGAATGCGGACACTTGGCATTCAAGAGACCAGGGTTGATACACCCGATGAGAACCCGATGCCGCTTGTGCTTGCCTCTAGTCTTACGAATAAGCAGTTAATCGGCATCCCCTGGCGCGTCGCCTTCGCCCTGCAAGCCGATGGCTGGTACTTGCGTCAAGATGTGATCTGGGCGAAGACGAACCCGATGCCCGAGTCGGTGCGCGACCGCTGCACCAAGTCGCATGAGTACATCTTCCTGCTGGCGAAGTCGGAGAAGTATTACTTCGACGCTGATGCCATCAAGGAACCCGCTACATCCACGTACAAATCAAGTGACTTCATACCAAGATCGCAGAAAGACAAGACAGACGTTACCCAGGCCAAAACAGCAGCGACAGGTGCAAGCGCGAACGGGCGCTCTGATGATCCCATTACTGCAAATCGTAACAAACGCGACGTGTGGACAGTCGCCACCAATCCATACAAGGCCGCGCATTTCGCTACCTTCCCGCCTGACCTGATCGATCCTTGCGTGCTCGCTGGGTGCCCCGTTGGCGGCGTAGTTCTTGACCCGTTTGGCGGTGCTGGCACGACGGGGTTGGTAGCGCAGCGGCACGGACGGCAGGCGGTGCTGCTGGAACTGAACTCGAAGTACGTTGACCTCGCGGTTGATCGGATCAGGGCGGGATGAACACGCTCGACTTCCTTCGATCTATCCTCCCGGCGCAGGGCCTCTACGTCGCTGCGCGGTTGACTGATCGCGGGTTTCGTAACACAATTTGTAGTTCGATCGAGGAACTGGCTCAACAGTGCCTTGCCGCCGACCAGCAGGGCGTCCACGTCTATCACGCCTGCGCCGCCTACCGCGAGCCGTTCGTGATGGGTGTGAAGGATGGCAAGCCCATCCGGCAGGTTCGCACGCACAAGAACGTGAGAGCCTTGAAGTCCTTCTTCATGGACCTCGACGTTGAACCGGGCAACCCCAAGAAGTTCGAATCACAAGACGAAGCATGTATCGCTCTTGCCGATTTCTGCAAGGTATCGGGATTACCGATCCCAATGGTGGTATCAAGCGGCGGGGGTATTCACATTTATTGGAGGTTGGAAAATGAAATCATCCCCGAGCAATGGAAACAAACTGCCGAAAGCCTTAAACTCCTCGCCGCCGGGCACGAGTTCCGTGTGGACCCTGCTTGCACTAGCGATCTTGCACGAGTTCTGCGCCCGGTGGGAACTTGGAATAGAAAGAAAAATCCCCCGTCCAGCGTTGAACTCGTGGCCGATTCGGCTCCGGTGGGATATCCGCAATTCAACGCGCTCGTTCTTGCTGGACTTAAAACTCTCGGAATCAAGCCCCCCGAAGGCGTCCGCCAAGTTGAAACCAAAAACGAAACGCTCAACCAGCAGTTTGCCGTCACGCGGGACTTCCCGCCGTGCTCCGGCCGCAAAGTAGCCGAGAAGTGCGCGCAACTACGGGTGATGCGGGACACGCGGGGGAACGTCAGCGAGCCCCACTGGTACGCAGGTATCCAGCTTCTCTGCCATAGCACAGAGGGAAACGCCCTCATTCATGAATGGAGTAATGGTCATGCTCAATACTCAGTGGAACAAACTGATAGCAAGATTGCGCAGGTTAGAGGTCAAAGCCTCGGCCCGACTCTGTGCAGCACGTTCGAGTCTCGCACGCCTGGGGGTTGCGACGGATGCCCTTTCAAAGGCAAAATCTCAAGTCCCGCCCAACTTGGCGCCTACGTGGAATCGGCCCCGGCACCGCAAGTCCAAGTCACCATCGCCGACGTAGTCACCACAGTCACACTCCCCCTACCGCCCGAAGGCTTCACACGCGGGTCGGCGGGCGGGGTGTACGTCGAGGAGGATGGCATCACACATAAGGTCTATGAGTACGATATCTTCCCCACCGAACTCGCGCACGACGAGCAGTTGGGGTTTGAGACGACGCGGTGGCGGCACTGGCTGCCGATGGAAGGCTGGAAGGAGTGTGTGCTTCAATCATCGCTCATGGCCCGGTCCGCCGACTTCGTCGCCAAGCTGATCGACAACCACATCCAACCTCTGATAAAGGCCAAGTTCATCATGTACGCCGATGCTTACATCCGCAAACTCCGCACCGAGACCAAGCTGCGCCGCCTGTTCAAGGCGCAGGGTTGGAAGAACGATGACACTGAGTTTGTCCTGGGCGACAAACTCTACCGATCGACCGAGGTAATCCAAGCCGGGTTCAGCCACGGGATGAGCGAGTTCCTCGCCCCGTTCCACGCGAAAGGAACCATCGCCCAGTGGCGCACTTTGACCGAGGTTTTCGACCATCCGGGGTTCGAACCCCACGCTTTCATGCTGCTCTTGGCCTTCGCCGCCCCGCTGCTGAAACTCGCAGGACGTGAAGGTTGCACGATCAACGCGCTTGGCGAATCGGGCGTGGGCAAGTCCACGATGGCGCAGTTCATGTCCTCGGTCTATGGGTCGCCCAAGGGCGCGTGGGTGGGCAGGAAGGATACTGAACTCGCGCGGATGCAGCGGCTCGGCGCGCACTTCAACCTGCCAGTGTACATGGACGAAGCAACCACCATCCCCAACAAGGATCTGCGCGACCTCATCTACTCTATCCCCACTGGTAAGAACCGCTCGTCGATGCGACAAGACTATACGTTGCGGCCGGGGGCGGAGTGGGTGACGTTGTTCGTCACATCGACCAACAACTCACTTCAGACCAAACTGCAACTGGAGAATCAGAACGCCGAGGCCGAGAGTCTGCGGCTGTTCGAGTTCCAGTTCCCCCGGGTGGCCGACTTCGGCGAGATCGCGAAACTCATCCCGAGTGTCATCCAGTCGAACTACGGTGTTGCTGGGCCGCTGTACATTTTGCACTTGGTGCGAAACCGCGAGCAGATTCTAATCAGACTGAAGGATGTCGTCGAGGAGGCCGAGCGTTCGTTCGGCATGGACAACAAGGAACGCTTCTGGTCGCAGGTTACGGCGTTGGCGCTGTACGGCGGCGAACTCGCACGAGAGGCCGGCGTGATCGCCTTCAACCCGAACCTGATTCGTCCGTGGTTGCAGCGGGAGACACGGCGCATGCGGCATGCACTGGACGAGAGCGTGCTTGGTCCCGTTGCCATCATCGCCAACTTCCTGAACGAGCACGTCGGCGAGCGCCTGGTTGTGACCAACATGAAGGGAGGCCTGGTTGCCGTGGCCTCGAAGCCTTACCACGAGATATCACAGCGCTACGAGACCGACACCAAGACGCTGTGGGTGTCCCGCAAGCGGATCAAGTTCTACCTTGACAAGGGGCACTTTAACTTTGCTGAGATCCAAGACTACATGCTACGCCGCGGCATCCTGCTCGATCCCAAGGCGATGCGGACGCTGGGTGCCGGGACCGACTTTGCCTCCGGCCCGACGCAGTGTTGGAAGATGAGTATGGGGCACGAAGAAATGGCGGGGGTGCTGTGAACCGCCATACTACCCCCGCAGTAGTTCACGTATAACGCGAACTTGTACACCCACGGTGTAGTAATCAGGACTGTGATAAACTATAAGTGTAGTGGCCGTTTGGCCCTACCCCCGGCCGGTGCCCCCTCCTCCATCGCGCCGGGGTTCTTTTGCCGCTCTAGCTCAGTTGGTAGAGCCGCTGATTTGTAATCAGCAGGTCCGCGGTTCGATCCCGTGGGGCGGCACCAAACCTTTATCGTGACCCACTCGCATAGATGTTGACCGCCGTGGTATCAGCCACGGTACCCGAGACGCTGATCTTGATCGCGTAGATCCCGCGCACGTCCATGAGAAACCAGCCCGACCCCGCCGCTGCGGTCGTCGCCAGCGTGCCGGAAGCCGCGATGATCAGACCGGCGGGAGTCGAAGTAATCCCAGTGTAGAGCGAAACAAACGCCGCGTCCGGGTGGAACTTGGCACTCACGATGAACGTATCGAGGTTGTTGGTTGCCACCTCGAAGTACACTCCGATGTGCCGCAACCCGAGGGTCATCACTTCCAGGATGCCGGTGTCGCCTGTTGCGGGTATGCCGGTCACAACACTCTTGGCGAATAAAAGCGGGCCAACTTGGCCGGCGGGTGCGGTGCCGGACTGGGTTACGGATAGGGTCATGATGTTCTCCTTGAGTAAACTATTTTACCACGTTAGATTATGGCATGCCAGGCCAGTGACAATTGCTCTTAATACTGTTTTGGCTCTTTGTAAGTAGTTGCAAGTTGCAACCCACATGCAATCCGCACACCAGCTTTGCTTGAAGTGGGACTATATGGTCCACGGTATATTTTATACCGGTCAGATCAGTTATCGCCCTAGCCATCGTGTAGGTTGCGGCGATCAAATCAAGGTCAGCCCACTTGGGGGTAGCACAGAGTTTCCTAGCGCGGCGTACTGCGTTCTTGGCGGTGTCCTTGTCCGGGTGTGCTCGGCTATAAGTTCTTTTTGAACCCCTCGTCTTATCAGGGTTCTTACGTGCCCACGCGACCTTGGTTGCATTTGCCCTTTCACGATTTACAATGGGCCATGCGATGCTGTGGGCTTTTGCCTTTTCGGGGTTCTTAAGCCGCCACAAAACGCTTTTTGTTTTGGCACAGGATTTGCATTGGCATGTTAGTCCGTCGCACGTAGACCGATCTTTATAGAACTCTGCCAGTTCCTTTTCAGCCTTGCACTTCGAGCACCGTTTGGTCACCATCTGTAACCAATCCCCACGCCCGCGAACGCTGCGCCGTCAGTATCGAGGGCGACGTTGACGCCTGCATGGAACCCCTTTACCTGCACAAAATCGTGAACGACCGACAGGCGACCGACGGGCATGGGGATCGTCTGTCCGCGCGAAACCTTGTATCCATAGTCGAATCGGGCTTCCCCCCTTGACTCCACGGCGATCCACGGGTAAGGTTCCGGCTTTGTGTAGGTGGTCGTCTCGCCGGTCTGGGTGTCCAACACCGAGGTCACGGTCACCCGGCGTTCGGTCGGCGCAACGGTTGTGGCCCCGGTAACTTGTTGCTCATTGTTCGCGATTACCGAAGGCGGGAGCTTCAGGTTTGCCTTGGCTTCCTCGGCGTACACTACCACCTGCTTGACCGGGACGACCTTGCGCTTTACCTTAACAACGGCAGGCGCCGGCTTGGCTACGACAGCGACCGTAGTATCAACAGGTTGGCGGGTGAATAACCAAACGCCGTATCCTCCGGCCGCTAAAAGTACAACGATCCCCGCCGCAACGTATTTGTTCATGCCAACCCCTCCATGCAGAGTTTGCGTTCTTCCGTCCGCCGGTTGTTAAGTCCCGGCGAATACACCCGCACACCACCGACTGTGATCTTGTTCCACTTCATCAGCGCGTTGCAGGCTTCCATCGGTTTGCCTTCGTTCTCTAGCCGGGCGACCGATGAGCCGCAGAATGCGCCGACTCCCGCATTGTACGCAAAAGACACGTAAGCGGCCTTGCGGTTGGGCGGCAGGGCATGACGGATGCAACGATCCACACCGGGGCCGAAGTCGCGTTCGATGCGGTCACCGAGCATCTGACGACACTGCTCCGCGGTGAACTTGTCACCTGGTTTGATGTTCTTCGTCTCCCCGAAACAGACCGTTGGCACTCCGCCAACATCAAAGTAAGTGCTGGTACGCAGTCCTTCAAACCCCGCAACGCAAGACGTGCAGATTACAACCCAGGCGGCGCCTTTCTTGGCGGGAGTCATCGCGGGCCGCGTCTACGCCGATCAATGATGCTCGGAAGCACCGCGAGCGCGATGGCCAGCGCGACGTATCCCATCGGGGGGATAATCCCCTGGAGCGCGGGGAGGAACTGGTCTGCTACGCCCAAGATGGCGGTGGCCCCGGCGAGCAGGATGCTCCACACCCGCCGGACCTTGGAAACCCAGACGATCGCGGGGGTCATACTTTATCTGCCTGCACGGGCTTGACGCACACCGCGGCAACGTGCGTGATGGGGGCACCATCGGCGGTTGGCATCGCCACGACTGTCCTGAGTGCATCGAACCTCGCCGCTTCGCAGGCTTGCGTCGATTCAAACCGAATTGCCATCGTGCCCGACTGGCCGGAAGCCGAGAGGGCGAAAATCAGCATTAGGGCGTTCATGATTGTCTCCGATTAGATATCCACTTCTGAACCGTTTTGGTCTCGTAGATTCGGATGCACACCCATACCAGTGATCCGATGGCAGCAAACAAGCCGACAACGTTAGTCAGCACCCCTGTCAGCACTGTCACCCATCCGATGACCGCCGCTGAGTCCCCTACGAGTTTCACGGATTCCGGGATGCTGCTCATTATTATCTCCTTAGCATTTATTATACTACGATGTTGGATCGGCGTTTTGGTTCAACTACCCACGTCGCCCCGCGTTCAGGCAGCACAACTTGGGCAGATCGGGACTTGAGATTCCATGTTATCGGCCGGCGAAGCAGGTTGAAGAATAGCCGCGTGGCTTCGAGGAACCCGTTGAACAGGAACCCGAAGAACGACAGCGCGGCGGTAAGATGCCGGGCTATGGCTTTGTTCTGCGTGACGATGAACGAGAGCGCAGGGGCGAAGGCTTTCCCCGGCTTACGCACGATACTGCCAACGAACGAGAGCGCGGCGGTAAGCGGGACGGACGAGATGCTCTTCGTTAGTATGGCGATGAACGAGAGTGTAGCTGGCGCGAGGCTGTGAGTCGTCGCCTTGGTCTGTGCAGCGATGAATGACAGCGCGGATGTAAGCACCTTTCCAACCGCGCGCGATATGGCGCCGACGAACGAAACTGCCGCGGTGAACGGCTTTCCGGCGGTTCGCGAGAGAGACCCGACGAACGGTAATGCAGTTCCAGTCAGCGTCTTGTACACCGATAACACAAGGCTACCGCGATATCGCACGACTACGCGACCGGACCCTCCCGCAAGTCCAGGTATATCACTGACGACCAAATTCGTGCTGCCACCATTGCCTGTGTTCGCAGCGCCGATGGTATTACCAAGACCAAAACTACCACCTGTGGCATATGTGACAGGGGTTCCTGTGATCGAACTGGATATACCTATACCACCAACTGACTGCCCCCAGACCGGAGGATGCAATGCGTCAGCCCCGACACCCCCCCCACCCCCCCCC
>Ga0334722_10007910_pt1 | contig 10240 bp, 14 predicted proteins | sample C3_bottom_MG_FD_207210 | JGI IMG/M metagenome (GOLD analysis project Ga0334722, IMG submission 207210) | Sediment microbial communities from Yellowstone Lake, YNP, Wyoming, USA - C3_bottom | ecosystem: Environmental > Aquatic > Freshwater > Lake > Sediment | place: USA: Wyoming | collected... | reverse complement strand
CCGGATAGCAGAGGAAACTGGCATCCCCACGTTGTCCACTCTCACGGCTGTTCTGGAAGCGTTGCAGGTGCTGCAGATAAAAAAGCTGGTTCTCGTTAGTCCCTATGATGAGGCAACGCATCATGCCGAGGAAAGCTTTCTGCAGACGAATGGTTTCGAGCTCCTCCGGAGCGGGAGCATGGCAATTTCTTCGCGGAAGCAACGGCCTTACATCCCGCCGGGTGAGATTTACCGTTTTTGCCGGGAAAACTGGGATGACCGCGCCGACGGGCTCTTTATCAGCTGTATGAACTTTAACGCCATGCCCAGCATCGGTCCTTTGGAGCAAGACTTGGGCAAGCCCGTCTTTTCTTCCCATTCCGCCACCTTATGGAAAGCCTTGTGCATGCTCGGCGTCCGGGAAGCGGTCCCGGGCTATGGGAGGCTGCTGACGGACAGTGCCGGTTATGAACCGTGACCATCTAATTAACAGATCGGAGAAGAACAACCATGCTCATGTTCAGAAGATCAACGTGGGCGGCAGTTTCATTGCTGCTCGGTGCTGTCCTGGCTACCAACGGCCAGGCCAAGGATAGTTACCCCTCCAAACCGATTACGGCCATCGTTGCCTATTCGCCAGGCGGCGCCACCGACGTGGGTGCCCGGGCCATTGCGATGTACGTCGGCAAGTATCTCAAAACCTCGGTTATTATCAGCAACGTTCCGGGCGCCAGCGGCGTCATCGGTTACACGAAAGCCTATACAGCCAAACCCGACGGCTATACGCTCCTGGCCTGGAACAATCTGACCCCCCATCTGGAAGAATATAAACGGTCCGGCGATGTGGGGTATAAAACCTTGAATTTTACTTCTCTGGCCGCTTTTTCCCGCGACGGCACCATGCTGGTAACTCATCCCGACAGCAGCGGCACTTTTACCGACTTTGTCAAGCAGGCGAAAACCCAGACGCTGAACATTGGAACTACGGGGCAATATACCATCACAGGCCTCCAGGGAATCCTGATGGCTGAAGAACTGGGCATCAAGGTCAACTGGGTTACCTTTGCCGGCGGCGCCGAATGCCTGACATCCTTGGCGGGGAAGCACATCAATGCGGCCCTGACGCTGCCCAGCTCTGCCATGTCCTTGATCAAAGCGGGAAAGGTCTTGCCCCTGCTTACCTTCGGCGATAAGCGTTCCCTGAAATATCCGACCGTGCCGGTCCCCGCAGAACTGGGCTACAACATTCCCGTCCTTTCCAGTTACCTGGGGATTGTCGGACCTCCCGGTCTGGATAAGATCAAAGTGAAGATTCTGGAAGAGGCGATTCTGAAGGCGGCCAAAGATCAGGACTATGTTGCCTGGACGGAAAAGGCCAGTACGGCTGAACGCGTTCTTCTATCGGCCGCAGCCTACCAGCAGGAAACCGCCCGGCTTGGCCAGGTTACGGAAAAATATAAACGATTTCTGAAATAAATCCTTTCGAAATCGGTTTGCTCAACTCAAGAAAATCGGGAGCCAAAAAATGTCTCTGATCATGCAGATTGAAAACAAGATCCCCGGTTACTATGTCGTCATTTTGAACGGTCGCCTGGACGGAAAAACATACAAAGACTGTGAGGAAAAAATTACCGCACTGCTGATTCCCGAAGCAAAGACCATGATATTTGACTTGTCCAATTTGGATTACATAAGTAGCATGGGGTTGCGGATTGTCATTAAAGCGATAAAATTTATCGAGGGCAACAACGGCGGTGTTTATATCATAAATATGCAGCCGCAAATTGAAAAGGTGTTTGAGATTGCCAATTTGTTGCGTGAGGTGACGCTCTTGGCCAGCAGGAAGGAAGCCGACGATTATTTTGAAGCCAGACAGAAAGAGGTCAACTATAGGTACACTGTAGACGACACTGCCTGCGCACCATTTAGCAATCAGAAAGGAAGGAAATGATGAAAAGATTATGCCAGCGGAAGGTTGTTTGCGTATTATGGTCAGGCTTGATAATGGTTTTGCTGTTGGCGGCTGGGAGCACCTATCTTCAGGCGCAGGTCGAGGGAGTCGCTGTCTCGCTTAGCGGAAAAATCACTGCGGTCAATGGTGCGGAAATGACGATCCTGTCCAACGTCGGGCCAGTCGCGGTAAAACTGGGCGAGAGGATCATCATTCGCAGCGAGGTGCCGGTAACGTTTTCCGATATTACTGCCGGCATGTATGTAGGCGCCACAGCGGAAAAGCAGTCCGATGGGACCTTTCGCGCGAGCCGCTTGCACATTTTCTCCGAAGACCAGCGCGGCACCGGCGAGGGGCACCGACCTCTCAGCTCGGCCCCTCAGAGCGCATCAACGATGACGAATGCCAATGTCGCAAGCGTGGAAGACGTGATGGTACAGAATATCAAGGGCCGCATGCTGCTGCTCCGCTATAAAGGCGGCGAGATCAAGGTTGTCATTCCAGCCGATACACTGGTGGTAAAACGTGTTATTGGCGATCGCTCTTTGCTTACAACTGGGGCGGAGGTCTCCGTCAACGGCACGAAGTTTAACAATGATACCGTCACGGCAGTACAGATCACCGTGCGTGCACCGTCAAAGTAGTCTGGATAATCAACCATAAAACAAGTTCATCTCAGGTATCGCCGATATGGATGCTCACCACCGGACCTTGCTTGAACGGGGCAACCTGGTCATGGAGCCCTCGGCCGTCAAGTCCGGTGCCCCCTGTTTGGAGGAGCCTTGGATTTCCTGGCCCACGACGTTACTTAGGCCAGGCAAAAGGCATCTCGGAAAGCCTCCCGTTGAAGGTCTCCTGGGGCTATCCCCATCACCGATCAGGGGCTGGTGAACTCTCTGAAGCAGCATGGCGGGTTTACCTCTGGACGTTATTTTCGGTTCTGCCCTCCATATGTTGATGCCCCACCAAATATTGAGGCTCAACAGCCTATTCCCTACTGCCCCGATGTGCTCATTCTTGTATCTACTACCCCGTTATCAAAGATGAATCAATAATTCTGATCTTCTTTCGGTTTTTGGCAAGCCATTTGCAAACGGTCTTGATAAGACCGGGACGATTTCCGTCGTACTCATAGTGTTCCCTTCTAACTAAGAAAACAGGAGGTTCAATGAAACCGAATATCGTAATGGCCATCATATTGATTGCTCTAGGATTCTCGGCGTTAGCTTACCAGGGCTTCACCTACACAACCAGGGAAAAAGTTGTCGATCTGGGTCCGATCCAGGTGACAGCCGAGAAAACTAAAACGCTGCCGATACCGCCCATTGTAGGGGCCATTGCGCTCGTGGGCGGCATCGCACTGCTGATCTTTGGAAACAAAAAAGCCTGAGGAGGTAAAACTAAGGGGAAGTGAGAAAATTATCATGGCACATCTGAAACTGATTGCGGTAATCTTGGCGGTGTTGGCATTGGGCGCCTGTGTCGGGGTTATTGTTCCTATCCCTTTGCCCAGCTCGACGACCGAGCAAGACACGAATCACAGCGCACATCACTAATCCGGGGGTGAACATGGGTTTCTCTTGTTAATATTGCCTTGACATCTAGATCAAAAGTTCTTATACCTGCGCAGCAGGAACTTATGAAAAGATACTGAGACAATTTAAAGAATGGAGACCTAATCATGGCAGAAGAAAAAGGGTTGAGTAAACCGGTAAAATTGAAAGCGGACTTGGCGGCATTCCTGGGCGCCAGCGCCCTTCCCCGCACTGAGATAACGAAAAAGCTGTGGGACTACATCAAGGCCAACAAACTGCAAACCAAAACAATCAATGGTAAGCCGGAGAATGCGGGCAAGAATATCGTGGCCGATGCTAAATTAATTAAACTGTTTAACAATACCAAGACTACCAGCAAAACGGGTAAAGTAACCGATTTTACCAAGCTCAAAGAAGGGCAGACGATCGATATGATGCAAATGGCGTCTGTTGTCAGTGCCAATATCGAATAGATTAGCCATATTAATCGTTCTTTAATAGGCAGGTAGCGATACCTGCCTATTTCGTCCCGATGCCCTGCCTGTTCAAAAAATTACCTTGAGAGTCACAATGATTCGCTGTTTCGATCCGATTGCGGGTTCTGATGCCCGGGTGCTGATCCTTGGTACCATCCCCGGACGGCGGTCGCTGGAAGCCGGCGAGTACTATGCCCATCGGCAAAACTCCTTCTGGTTCATCATGGAAAGCTTGTTCGCGCAGCGGCCGGGGATGGACTATGGGGCGCGAGTCTCGCTGCTGGTAGGTGCCCGGGTCGCTCTTTGGGACGTTCTCCAGGCGGCGGAGCGGTCTGGCAGCCTTGATTCCTCCATCGCCCCCGGATCGGAGGTCCCGAACGACTTTGTCGGTTTTTTCCTCTGTCATCCCGCAATCCATACGGTCTTCTTCAACGGTGCAAAAGCACAGTCACTTTTCGTAAAACATGTGCAGGGTGCCCTGCCTCCCGAAGTCAGCTTGCGATTCCTGCGTATGCCATCTACGAGTCCGGCCAACGCTAGCCTTACGCGGGAACGAAAGCTGACTGCTTGGCAGGCGCTTCTGGAAACGCTGGCGGTCAGGTGAAACAAGAAGTTGACAAGAAGGAGCCTCTTTGATAGCAACAAGGCAGAAGCCACGGGTATTATACCCTCCGCTGTGCGGAATTGTTTAACTTGCCGATTCCAATGCGCTTCGCTTTTGGTATTGTAGTTTCACGAATAAAAAGAAAGAAGAAATAAATCATGTTCAACAAACTGTTAATAAATTTGACGGAAAAAATTCTGGAAGATGATAGTTTCCGAATTTCCTATGTGGAAGCCTGCCTGCTGGCCGCCCTGCGGGAAGACGAAACAATCGACCTAATCATGTGCGCCAACAAGGTTCGGCAACATTTTAAGCAAAACAAGGCGGTTACCTGTTCCATTACCAATGCCAAGTCGGGCTGCTGTTCCGAAGACTGCGCCTTCTGCGCCCAATCGTCTTTTCATGAAACCGAAATTGCTCCCCATGCCCTGCTCAGCGAAGAACGGCTCGTGGGCGATGCGGTCAGCCTCTATGAAAACGGCGCCACGGAATTTTCCATGGTTACCAGTGGTTACATGCTGACGGATGCAGAGATGGCGACGATCGGCCGGGCGGCCAACCAGATCAAAAAACAAACCGATCTGATGATCTGTTCTTCCCTGGGGGTTTTGACGGAGGTCCGAGCCAGGCAGCTCAAGGAGAGTGGCGTTTCGGCCTACCATCACAATCTGGAAACCGCCCGGAGCTTTTTCGATCAGGTCTGCACGACTCACCCCTATGACGACGATGTGGAGACGGTAAAAATGGCCAAGGCGGTGGGGTTAAAGGTTTGCTGCGGCGGTATTCTGGGGCTGGGCGAAAGCTGGGAACAGCGGGTGGAGCTGGCCATTACCCTGCGGGATCTGGATGTGGATTCGATTCCCCTTAACTTTCTCAACCCCATTCCCGGCACCCGGATGGGCGACCGCCCCCTGTTGTCTCCTATGGAAGCGCTTAAATGTATTGCCCTTTTCCGTCTTATTAATCCTCGGAAGGATATTACCATCTGCGGGGGGCGGGAGGTTACCCTGCGCGACCTGCAGTCCTGGATATTTGCGGCAGGCGCCAATGGCATGCTTGTGGGCAATTACCTGACCACCCAGGGCCGCGATATCAAGGCCGACATGGAGATGATCAAAGATCTGGGGTTTATTGCCGAGAAGGGAGTTTAAGCACGGACACCAGGGCAACTCGCAACCGGGTGCTGGCCGGTGACGATCATCAATACATCTGGCATCCCTTTACCCAGATGCAGGATTATGTTCAGGAAGAACCGCTCATCATCGAATCCGGCCGCGGCTGCACCCTAAAAGACATCTGGGGAAATGAATACCTTGATGGTGTTTCTTCCCTCTGGACCAATGTCCACGGTCACGGCAAAGCGGAAATAGATGCGGCCATCACCCGGCAACTCGGAAAAATAGCCCATTCCACCTTGCTGGGCCTTTCCAACGTGCCGGCCATCCAGTGCGCCAAGCAGTTGGTGGCCATCGCTCCGGAAGGATTGACCAAGGTTTTTTATTCCGATAACGGCTCCACGGCTGTGGAAGTTGCCCTCAAAATGGCCTTTCAGTATCAACGGCAGGCCCGGGAGGGAAGTCTTCAGAGAACGAAATTCATCTCTTTGACCAATGCCTATCACGGCGATACGATCGGTTCCGTGAGCCTGGGCGGCATCGACCTTTTTCATGCCACCTACGGGCAGCTTTTGTTTAACTCTCTCAAGGCGACATCCCCTTACTGTTACCGCTGCCCGTTCGGAAAAACCTATGGGGACTGCAAAACGGCTTGTCTCAGTCAAATGGAAACCTTGATGGAGGAGCACGCGTCCGAGGTGGCGGCCCTGGTGATCGAACCTCTGGTGCAGGGAGCGGCCGGCATGATCATGCAACCACCGGGTTATTTAAAGAAGGTGCGGGAACTCTGCACGCGGTATAACATTATCATGATTGCCGACGAGGTGGCAGTCGGTTTCGGCAGAACGGGCCGGATGTTCGCCTGCGAACACGAGCAGGTAAGGCCTGATATCATGGCCGTGGCCAAGGGGATCACCGGCGGGTATCTGCCGCTGGCGGCGACGGTGACCACGGAAAAGATCTATGAGGGATTCTTAGGCAACTATGAGGAATTCAAGACCCTTTTTCACGGCCACACCTATACTGGTAACCCCTTGGCCTGTGCGGCGGCCATCGCCAATATGGAAATTTTTGCCGCCGAAACAACGATTGATAAATTAACCGCGAAGATCGCTCAACTGCAAGAACGCTTGGAAGAAATAAAATTACTGAAGCATGTCGGTGAGATACGTCAGTGCGGCTTCATGGTCGGCATCGAGCTCGTGGCCGATAGAGAGAGTAAGGAAGAGTTTCCGCCGGCGGCGAAAATCGGGCACCAGGTCATTTTGGCAGCGAGAAAGCGTGGCCTGATCATCCGGCCGCTCGGAAACGTGATTGTTCTCATGCCGCCGCTCGGTATAACCAGCGAAGAACTCGACCGGCTTTGCGACATCACGAGCGCTTCGATCCGGGAGGTCACGGAGTCCCGGAAGGTTAGCGGTCAGGGTTAATGAAATGGAGATCAACGGCACGTTCTACTTTGATCCGGCAGACTGGATCTATGGGGACCATTTCCCCGGCCGGGCCGTAGTGCCGGGGAGCCTCATTGTCCAGGCCTTTCTCGAGGCGGGAAAGGCGGCCGGATTCGGCAGCGCCGGCGGGGGGATCGAAAATTTCCGGTTCAAGGAATTTGTCGCTCCCGGCCGGTACGCTTTCTCGATTGAGAATCTGGATAAGGGCCTCCATTGTCGACTTTACCATGAGGGGAAAACGGTTGTGGCCGGACTGCTGCAACGGGCAGCGTGGAAATAAATGGATATCTTTGGGGAAATTAAAAACATCCTGGTGGACATACTCGATCTGGACGGCCAAACGGTAACGCTTGAGAGCCGCTTGACGCAGGAGCTGGGTGTCGAGTCGATCGATCTTCTGGAACTGGCAGCGGCTATGAATGCCCGATTCAAGGTCGAGGTCCGGGAAGAAGATATTTTCCTCCAGGGCTTTAACTCCCGGCCGGCAGAATCCTACCCTTTCCTGGCGGCACAGCGTTTGCGGGAAATCGCGGCCGAACAGAAAGATGGTGCGGCCGGACCGGTGGTCAAGGTAAAAGATCTGGTAAGTTACGTGGCTTGGCAGCAAGCAAAGGCGGGAACTCATGTCCATCCTTGATCAGCTCCTGATCGAACGCCGGAGCATCAGAAAATATCAGGCCGATCCTCCCCCCGAAGCAGCGCTGGAACAAATGCTCGGTTTGGCCGCTCTGACGCCCTCTTCGAGTAATCGTCAGCCCGTCCGGATTATGAGGATTGTTTCCCCAAACATCAAAGCCTTGCTGCAAGAGGCCATGGAAACGGGTTATAAGCAATTTTTGCAGACCGCTGAAACGGCGGAAAACCCCAAAAATCTGCGCAATTGGATTAATACCTACTACCGCTATTCCGCCTTTATGTTTAGCGCCCCCTGGCTGTTGGCCATAGGCACCATCGCTGCCCCGGCAGGCTTTGCCCGCATTCTGGCCGAGGCGGGGGTGGCGGCTGCCAACAACCAATGGGAAACAGACGCCGACATCGCCCTGGGCCTGGCCTTGCAGGCCGTTATCCTGAAAGGCCAGGAGCTTGGTATCGCCTCCTGTGTCCTGACTGCGCCGCTCGCCTTTATCGATGGCGCGGAAAATATTCTTCAGATAGTGGATGTAAAAATTAAATGCTTCCTCACTCTGGGATTCGCTGCCGAAAAGCCTTGCGCGCCACCCAAGAAAGATCTGTCCCAGCTTTACCGTGTCCTATGAAAGAAGACCGTCTCAGGCCCAGAGAAGTCGTGATCACCGCAATGGGCCTGATTTGCGCCCTTGGTTCCACGCCTGGGGAGGTAATGTCCGGTTTTAAGTCTGGCCGCACCACCTTCAGCCGCCCGGATTTTGATGACTCCGTCGTGGTCGCTCCGATAAAGGAATTCGATCTCCGCGATTTTACGGGTCCCTGCAAAGAACGGCGCTATTTGCATCGCGGCGCCCAGCTTTCTGTCGCAGCCGCGGTTTCCGCCCGGCAAGCCAGCGGTCTCGATGCCGAGACGGCCGCTCATGCCGGTCTCTTTGTCGGCTCGGGACCGAATCTGGACATGGGCGGCGAATTTCGCCGCATTGACAACAAGGTGATTGACCAGGAGGACCTCATGGCCCTCTGGATACTGAGGTTCCTGCCCAATACAGCCGCTTCCACCATTGCCCTGCTGGCAGGTGTGCATGGCGAAAACCTGACCGTTGCCACGGCCTGTACAGCCACACTCCAGGCCATTGGCGAGGCCTACCGGAAGATCAAGGATGGATATCTGGATCTGGCCTTTGCCGGCGGCGGCGATTCGCGGATGAACGAGGGAAGCATCCTGGCCTACAAGAAGGCCAAGGCGCTGTTTACGGGCGAAGGCGATCCGGCTGCAGCCAGCCGTTCCTTCGACAAGGATCGCCAAGGCTTTGTCCCCGGCGAGGGAGGCGCTTTTTTCCTGCTCGAAGAACGGGAACATGCGAGGCGACGAGGTGCCACAATCTACGGCGAAGTGTGCGGGTACGGAACGTCTCTGGACGGCTACAGCCTGACGGCACCTGATCCATCCGGTCGTTGGGAAGAAGCGGCGGTGCGGGCGGCACTCATGGAAGCAGGCTTGACCCCGGCCAAAATCGATCTGGTGGCTGCGCACGGCACCAGCACGATACTCAATGACGACATGGAATCCAAGCTCATCGCCGGGATTTACGGTGGCCGGACACCACCCGTGATTGCCTTGAAGTCCTGGATCGGTCATCTTTCGGTGGCTTGCGGCGCCGTGGAGTTGGCCCTTTGTCTCATCTTGATGCAAAACCGCTATATTCCGGAGATCAGGAACCTGATCGCCCCCTGCCGGGCCGGAGTAGACTTCGTTGCCCAGGGACGGACAGGGGCACCGAAAACGGTCCTGCTGGAAAATTTCGGTTTCGGCGGCCAGAATTGTGCCCTCATTGTGCAGCGGCAGGCAGGTTAATCGTGGAGGAACCGCAGGATATAAAGATCACCTCGGAACTGCCGGATTTTTTACTGCTTGATGCCATCACTCACACAGGAGAAAAAACTATTGCCGGCGTCCGTCAATTCAGTGCAGTCCCTTCCTGGCTGGGAATCGAAGCTCTAGCCCAGTTAGGCGCCTTTCATGTGCGCGCGCTCATGGGTTTCAAAAAACATGCCTTTCTGCTAAAAATAAACCACTTTGCCTTCCCGCTGTCAGAGACCCTGCAAGGGCGTTATGTCCTTCAGGGTAGTCTCGTCGGTCGCAGCAGCGGCGCCTTTGTGTATGAGTTGCAGGCGATCCAGGGACAGAAGGTTGAATTTAGCGGTAATTTCCTATATGCAGCGGTGGACTATGATGATACATTGAGAGAGTTGCAGCTGCACGATCATTACCTGGGGATATTCAGATGTTTACAGAACGCTACGCAGAAAAGCTCGGGCGCCGGAAAGAGGACGGGCTTTTCCGAACCCCCCCCCTAATTGCCGCCAGAGTCGGGAAATACGTCTCAATCAATGGGCGGCGGGTGCTCAATTTTTCCTCCAATGATTATTTGGGTCTCGGAGTCTCGGAACCGCTGCGTCGGCAGGTCGCGGAGAATTTTGAGCAATACGGAACGTCGTCCT
>Ga0334722_10007909_pt1 | contig 10240 bp, 13 predicted proteins | sample C3_bottom_MG_FD_207210 | JGI IMG/M metagenome (GOLD analysis project Ga0334722, IMG submission 207210) | Sediment microbial communities from Yellowstone Lake, YNP, Wyoming, USA - C3_bottom | ecosystem: Environmental > Aquatic > Freshwater > Lake > Sediment | place: USA: Wyoming | collected... | reverse complement strand
AATTGAACGTCGAAACGTGTGTCATCGTAACCATTCCCGGCCGGCCTAGATCCGGTGCTTCCGCGTATCGACAGGAACTACGCAGCGGAAGCCGAGATCGTGGTTCCTGTAGCCGGGGAAGTGCCAGTTCCTCCGGAGCAGGTCAGAGGGGGAACTGGACCAGCCCCCGCCCCGCGTATACTGGCGGGCCCCGCCGCCAGCCACCCACTCACGGACGTTTCCGTACATATCATACAGACCGTACTGATTAGGCCGCTTTTGCCTCACTGGATGCGCCTGGTTGTTCGAATTGCCTTCGTGCCAGGCATATCCTCCAAGTACGCTTTCATCGTCCCCGAGCCTGTGTTCTGTGTCCGCTCCGCCGTGCGCGGCTTTCTCCCACTCCTCTTCCGTGGGCAGCCGTCCCCCGGCCCATTGGCAATAGGCGGCGGCGTCTTCCCATTCCACGTCGACTACCGGGTGTGCAGCCGTGTTCCATTCCGGCAGCTGCTTCATCATCTCACGGCCCGTAGCTGCGGCAAAAGCTTTATAGCGCCCTGCCGTCACCTCGGTTCTGTCGATATAAAATGCCTCGACATACGCTTTTTGCGGCAGGCCGGCCGGTTCACCCTTATCCGAAAGCGTGTCCATGAGAAATTCGCCCGCGGGGATAAGCGCGGGCCGTTGCGTCTTTTCCCACGGCGGTATCTTGTCACCAGGCTGCGCTTCGGCACCGTTCCGGGCCGCAGGCAGCGCTACCGTTTCAGGCTCTACGCGCTTCACTAATTTTGACCCAAACAGCTTTAAGATCCTCTTTACCTCTTCTCCGCGGTCCGGCGCGCCGGCCTTTTTAAATGCGGTTTTGGCTTCCGTCTTCTTATTCTCCGGTCGCTGAGCTTTCGCACCGCGGCTGAAAAGAATAAACGCTGAAATAACAGCGGCGAGCAAAAGGCTGATGCGCAGGAGAGTCGCGGTCCTGTGCGGCGATGGCGAAGGTTTTAGCGGGCGGCGCGGCGCCTTCAGTGACGTCCTCCGCGGCTTCGGACCCGCCGAAGTGGAGCGCCGCGCCGCCGCGGGCGGCGGGCATGCCGGCTCAGCCTCAGCGGGGGGCGGGCACGGCGGATTCGCCTCCGCAGAGGGGGCTTCCCCGGCCCTTAGAGCCTGCAGCTGTTCATCGTAAAGCGCCCGCTGCTCCGGATCGGAAAGAACTTTGTACGCTTCGCTGATAAGCTTAAAATTAGCTTCGGCGTCTTTACCTACGCGTCTCTCGCGCAGTTCCGGCGGCAGCGTATCCGGATGATACTCCCTGGCCAGCCCGTGGTAGGCCGTCTTGAGCTCTTCCGCCGAAGCGGATTCATTTACCTCCAGTACCGAATAATAGGTGCCCGTGTCCGCGTCCATACTATTATCCCCGTATCAGCGGGAGCGCCAGCACCGTGTTGGCGATCCCCAGTTTAAGCTGGTCCGGGCGCACGATAACGGCCAGGTCGCGGGCGGTCGCGATGCCGGCCAGGAAGGTAGTGTCCGCGTCCTGCGTCGCTATGGTTATCAGCTGCACTCCCGCCGCGGCCAGTTTCTGCGCCGCAGCCAGCGCGGAGTCGGGAACATCGGGCGTTCCGTCCGATACCACCACCACGAAGCGCGGGCCTTCAATATTGAGAAGAGCCAAAAGCGCGAGGCTCAAAGCCTGGGTCAGGTTCGTAGTGCCGCCCGCGTCCAGGCTGGCCAGGGGCCCTTCGAAATCATGGTAATTAAGGGACCTCGGAACGAGGACCAAAGCGTGGTCGTCAAAGGAGATCAGGCCGGCTCCGTATCCTTTAGCCAGCGCACGCAGGATAAAATCCCCGGCGCCGCTCCTGGCCTGGTTCAGCTTCTCTCCGGCCATGCTTTCAGAGCAGTCGATAAGAAGATAGACGGTCCCAAGCGGCTGCGCGCACAGCGGTAAAACCCGCTCCTCCCGGCCATCCGGCCCTTTGAGCAGCAGGGTGCCGTCGCCTCCTAAACCAATTATCTTTTTCTTAGTCATATTCTCTGCCTCCTTATTTCATGCCCGCGCTTCCCTTGGGGGAAAAATGCGGAACTGCCTGGGGCGCACCCAGATCTCCTGGCCGTCGCGCAGACCAAGCTCGCGGCAGCGGTCGTGGCTGAGCTCCGCGTGCCAGGCCTGCCCTTCGCGGCCGCGCAGCTCCATCTTGACCTGTGCCCCGGTGTCGAGCATCCTCGCTATCCGCGCCGGCAGAGTGGAGCCGCCGTTGTGCCGCGTCTCTATCTCAAGCTCATGCGCACGCGCGCAGAACCGCAGCAGCGGCGCATCCGCGCAGCAATCGAACACGGGCTGGCCCTGCACCAGGCGGCCCTGGAAGAGGTTGACCTTGCCGACGAAATTCATCACGAATTCTGAGGCGGGGTCGTTGAAGACTTCGGCCGGGCTGCCCACCTGCTCCAGCTTACCGGCGTTTATCACCGCCACGCGGTCGGCCAGCTCCAGCGCCTCCTCCTGGTCGTGCGTTACGAAAAGCGTGGTTATTTTAAGTTCCTCGTGCAGGCGGCGCAGCCAGCGGCGCAGCTCCTGGCGCACCTGCGCGTCGAGCGCGCCGAACGGCTCGTCCAGCAGCAGCGCGCGCGGCTCCACGGCCAACGCCCGCGCCAGGGCCACCCGCTGCCGCTGCCCGCCGGAAAGCTGGTGAGGGTAGCGCTGCGCCAGCATCTCCATCTGTATCAGCCGCAGCAAAGCCATTACCTTTTCTTTAATAGCGGCCTCACCCAGCCGCCCGGATCCCCGGCGCACGCGCAGCCCGAAAGCCACGTTCTCGAAGATGGTCATATGGCGGAACAGCGCGTAGTGCTGGAACACAAAGCCTATCTGGTGTCCGCCGTCCGCTGAATTCGTTCCGGGCCCCGCCGCGCCCGGCGCCGGGCCGAACCTTACGGAGCCGCCGCGGTCCGGTTCTTCCAGGCCGGCTATGATGCGCAGCAAAGTGGTCTTGCCGCAACCGGAGGGGCCCAGCAGCGCCACCAGTTCGCCCGTGGCCACGCTCAGGCTTATGTCCTTCAGCGCCGTGAAGCCGCCGAAGCTTTTGGAGATGCCTTTGATCTCTATGCTCATAAAATTCTCCGCCGCGGTTGCCCGCGCCTATCCGCCCGCTGCGCCGCTCTCCGCCCTGTTCATCAGCGTCTGTACCGCCAGCGTCGCCAGCGCCAGAAGAAGCAGCAGCGAGGAAACGGCGAAAGCGGCGGTCATGTTATACTCGTTATAAAGCGTCTCGATGTGGAGCGTCAAAGTATTGGTGCGGCCGCGTATGTGCCCCGAGACCATGGAGACCGCGCCGAATTCGCCCACGGCGCGGGCCGCGGAAAGCACTCCGCCGTAGAACACACCCCATTTAACGCCCGGCAAGGTCACGCGCCAAAAGGTTTGCCAGCCGCTGGCGCCCAGCAGAAGGGCGGCTTCCTCGTCGTCCTTGCCCCGCTCCGCCATAAGGGGGATAAGCTCACGCGCCACGAACGGCAGCGTTACGAACACTGTGGCCAGCACTATGCCGGGCGCGGCGAAGATTATCGAAATTCCGCGGGCGGAGAGCCAGGTCCCCAGCCAGCCCTGCAGGCCGAAGATCAGCACGAACAGCAGTCCGGAGATCACCGGCGAAATAGTCAGCGGCAGATCTATCAGGGCGGTGAGGGCGGTTTTCCCGGTGAACTCGAACTTGGCGATGCACCAGGCCGCGGCCACGCCGAAGACAAGGTTGACCGGCACCGCCACGGCGGCCGCAACCAGCGTAAGTTTGATGGCGGCCAGCGCCATGGGATCGCTCATCGGCGTCAGGTAGGCCCGCCAGCCTCCGGCCAGCGCCTGTATAAAAATGAAGGCGACGGGCAGCGCCAGGAACAGCGCCAGGTAGCCGAGAGCCAGGCCGAGCAGCAGCCGCCGGGGCCCGGTGTTCACGCGGGCGCGCGCGACGGAGGAGGAAGAGCCGGTACTAAGCGGTTGCATGCAAGCTCCTGCGCTGGATCAGATTTATCGCCAGCAGCAGCGCGAACGCGGCGGCCATCATCACCACGGCTATGGCGGCGGCCCCGGCCACATCGTACTGCTCAAGCTTCACGGCTATCAGCAGCGGCGCTATTTCAGTTTTCAGCGGCATATTGCCGGAGATGAAGATCACCGAGCCGTATTCGCCCAGCGCCCTGGCGAAGGCCAGCGTGAAACCGGTCAGCAGCGCGGGCGCCAGCGACGGCGCGATAACGCGGATAAATGTCTGGACGCTGCCTGCGCCCAGCATCCGCGCGGCCTCTTCCACGGCGGGATCAAGGTCCTTTATGGCCGGCTGCAGCGCGCGCACCACGAACGGGAGGCTTATAAAAGTAAGCGCGATTATTACGCCCAACTGGCTGAAGGCGACTTTGACGCCCAGCGGAGCGGCCAAGCCGCCTATCCAGCCGCCGGGGGCGCAGAGCGCGGTAAGAGCGATGCCTGAGACGGCCGTGGGCAGGGCGAACGGGAGGTCCACCACGGAGTTTATTACGCGGCGGCCGGGGAACTCGTAGCGCACCAGCACCCAGGCCACCACGGCTCCGAAAACGATATTTATCCCCGCGGCGATGAAGGAAGCCGTAAAGCTCAGGCGGTAGGCGGCCAGGACCCGCGGCTGCGTGACCGTGTCAAGGAACCAGGCCCAGTCCATGCCCGCGGACTTTATGATGAGCGCGGCCAGCGGCACAAGCACCAGCAGGCCCAGGTAGGAAAGCGTGTAGCCCAGGCACAGGCCGAACCCCGGCAGGAGACTTGGCTTCTTTAAGCGGATCATCGCCGGGCCTCCGTCCGCGGAGGGCGGGACGGCTCGGCGCGAGCGAAAATACCGCCGCCGCGGAGAGCGGCGCTGAGCCCGGGTAAAACCTTCTCCGCCAGCGCGGCGGCCGGTTTCGAAAGCGAACTGAAGGACGGTACGGCTATCGCGAATTTACCCCGGAGGACCTGCTCCGTCAGAGGGAGCTGTTCCGGCTCGGCGGCCGCCAAGGGCTTCGGCCCCGCGCGGAGGTTTACAAGGAGAAGGGAAAGAATGACGCTCAGATAATACAGGACCATCGTTAAAGCCTGGTTGGCGGCGCCCCGGGACCTGCCCGCGGGCCTGACTATGCGCGCGCGCAGCATGTGCCTGGCCATGGCAAGCCCCGCTTCGGGCTCGGCGCGTGTTCTCTCCGCTAGCGGTATCATTTCGCGGCCTCCGGCGCGCCGGTCTTATAGGCGGCGTCAAAAGTCCCGCCGTCGGAAAAATGCACCTTCTGCGCGGTTTCCCAATCGGTGAACATTTCTTTTATGGTGAAGGTTTTTGTTTTCGGGAACGCCACTCCGGCTTTCGCGGCGGCCGCTTTGGAGTGAGGGCGGTAATAATTTTTGGCGGCGATAAGCTGCCCTTCGTCGCCGTAGAGGTATTTAAGATAAGCCCCGGCGACCTCGCGGGTGCCGTTCTTATCCGCGACCTTATCCACCAGCGCCACGGGCGGCTCGGCTAAAATGCTTAAGGACGGCGCGACTATCTCAAATTCGCCTTTGCGCATCTTCTCTGTCACCAGCATGGCCTCGTTCTCCCAGGCCAGCAGCACGTCCCCTATGCCGCGCTCGACGAAAGTTATGGTAGCGCCGCGCGCGCCGGTGTCCAGCACGGGGACGTTTCGGAAAATACCGGTCACGAATTCCTGCGCCGCTTTGGCGTCGTTCTTATTCCCGCGCAGGGCGTAGCCCCAGGCGGCAAGGTAGTTCCAGCGCGCTCCGCCGGAGGTTTTGGGATTGGGCGTTATGACCGCCACGCCGGGCCGGGCCAGGTCGTCCCAGTCCTTTATTCCCTTGGGATTGCCCTTGCGGACAAGGAAGACGATGGTGGAAGTGTAGGGGCAGCTGTTGTAGGGCAGGCGTTTGGCCCAGCCCTTAGCGATAAGGCCGGAGCCTTCGACGATGGCGTCGATATCATAGGCCAGAGCCAGGGTTACGATATCCGCCGCCAGGCCGTTTATGACGGACATCGCCTGTTTGCCGGAGCCGCCGTGCGACTGCTGGATGGTGACCGTCTGCCCGGTTTTGGCCAGCCAGTATTTGGCGAAGGTCGCGTTGTATTCGGCGTAAAGCTCCCGCGTTGGGTCGTAGGATACATTCAGAAGCGTAAGCGGCGCCGGGGCAGCCACAGCAAAGGACGGAACGCCCCCGGCCATAAGAAACACCGCGAACAGCAAATCCGCCGCGAACACCTTAAGCGATCTCATGGGCTCACCTCTTTCTTTAATATATGCAACAAATGAGCCGGTTTCAGCAGCACTTTGCCGGGGGGGTGTAGCCGGTGAAGCACTCTATCCGCGTTATGCCGCCCTTTTCCCACAGGTAGAGAACTTTGGCTTTAGGCTCTTCGGCGGCGGCCGTCCTGCCGTGTAGGTGTTTGCCCGGGCTTAAGTGAACTTTATGCGTTTTCATAATTCTCACCTCTCTTCCTCGCTTTGTATGGTGCAACAAACGCGCCGGAGTGAGAGAAACGGAGCGACCGAAATGCGGGAAAATATTGTATTATATGCACAACTGACGGCAGGGCGTCGTCGAAAGAACTTTTAGCGGCCAGGGAGCCATACAACCATGGAAAACACGGAATTTGCGAAGCCCGCGGACAAACTCGTACTTATAGTGGAAGACGACGAAGCCATCATGGACCTTCTGGAGTTCGTGGTCAAGAAAGAGGGGTTCCGCACCGAGAAGGCAATGGACGGGGAAGCCGGCCTGAGTAAAGCACAGCGGCTCTCTCCCGACATTATCCTGCTGGACCTTATGCTGCCAAAATTCGGCGGGTTCGAGCTCATGCAGGAACTTCAGAACAGCAAGACCGCGTCGCCGCCCATAGTCATCATCTCCGGATGCTACTCCGAGCGCTTCAGCGACAGCATGATAAAGAAGGAATTCAACGTCCGGAAATTCCTGCAAAAGCCCGTCACGCCGCAAGTCCTGGCTGAAACGCTGCACGACATCCTGAAGACCCGCCGCGGCTGATGCCCGGTGCCTGCTTCAGTTGTAACACGCGGCGACCTTTCCGGCAACAGACTGCTACCTTTGGTAACAGTCTGTTGTTGTTTATACCCCTGCCGCCCCTTATAATAATCATATAGGCTCACTGATGCGCGGCCCGGCGTGTAACTGCGGCGCGCGCGTTCCTGCCGTGGGGAGAATATCTATATGACTTCGTCCGCGTGCGCGCTCCGAAAAACCGTCATCCTCGACACGGATGAAACTTTTTCCGCGGAGCTGGCGGACGCGCTGGCGGACTTCAATTATGAGGTCTTCAGGGCGCAGGACCGCTGTGCGGCGCGGCGTCTCATAGAGGAGAACGGGGTCGCGCTGCTCCTGCTGGGCATGGGTTATTCGCGCGATGACGCGCTGGAAAACCTGCGCTGGGCGAAAGCGCAGTTCCCCTGCCTGGAAGTAGTGATCCTTAGCGCCGGCGGCCATTTCCGCGACGGCTTCAGCGCCATGAAGCTCGGCGCCTTCGACCTCCTGATAAAATCCGAGAACATACTGGAATTCATCCCGGTCATAGACAGGGCGATGGAAAAGGCCGAGAAGCGATCTTTGGACGGCAGCGGCGGCCCGCCTGCCACCGTGCCGGACAGCGCGCCGGTTACAGCCCCGGTCCGGAAGCCGGAAGCCGCGGAGGACAGGGTGCCCCGGCGGTTAATTCACGACCTCAACAATATCTTCGGCGCCATAGAAGGGTACGCCACCCTGGTGCGCAACGCCATGTCGGCCGACGACCCAGCCAGGGCCGACATGAACGCGATCCTCATGCTGGGGAGGCGCGCGGCCGAGATGGCAAAGCAGCTGAGGCTTTTATTCGTCAGACATCCCGCGCCGGAAAGCAGCGCGGAAGTACGGGAGGCGGGCGGAGAGTCGCCCTTGTCCGGATTGCCTGCCGGTCTCCGTGTAACCAACCGTGAATGAGAAGGGTCTGGCCGCAGGGAGAAAGCCCCGGCTTATAGTGCCGGGGCTTTATCCTTTTTCAGGTCCGGATGGTTTCCGGCTGTTGAATTGCCCCGTCGGTTGACGGGGGCAGGAAAGATGGCGGAGGTGTATGGGAGTCGAACCCACCCGGGACTTTATCAGCCCCGCGACAGTTTTGAAGACTGCGAGTATCACCGGATACTAAACACCTCCGTTATTTTCTAACGGTCCGCTACTGGATATTCACCGTGTAATTCACTCCGTTCCGCTTGTACCGCAAAGAAGACACTCCCCTGGATGCGCCATTCACGATGGCGCTGAGATTAGTCGTTCACCTTCCGTTGATACGGTTAATAACGTCGCCCGGCCGCAACCCGGCGCGCTGGGCCGGGGAATTTGGCTCGACCGACAGCACGGTCCCCTTCCCGCCCAAGGTTACGCCTATCGACAGCGTCTGAGCGGCCACCGGGGCGGCTGTTGCCGGCGGCTGGAAACAGGGGTAATTTCTTTGCGCTACCGGCTGCGGACTGCCGCCGACCTGGGGCGTGCAGAAGCCGGTCTGCGGGTTGCACCACAGCACCAGCGGCGCGTCAACCGCCCCGGCGCTCCGGCTGTAAGAAAAAAGCCCCGAAACCATTATGGCCGCGGCGATAACTGATACGGCGGCCCGGCTCCCGCGTTTTTTCACGCACGTCAAGTGTTCTTTCATTGTGGCAGCTCCTTATCCCGGCAGTTCCTACTGCGCGGGGAAGATCTTCGCGAATCCCGTGGGCCCCGTCTTCAGTATCAGTATATTGCCGGTATACTTGGAAATCGCGTCCTGAACGTCGATCGCCAGGCCCTCGTATACCTTCACTCCGTTTTGCGCGAGATGGCGGTAAGGCTCCGGCCCGACATTCTTCGCGATGACCACGCCGACCCGCTCGTTCGTCAGCAGATGGGCGACATGCAGGCCCACCTCGTGTGTGCCGTTGGCGAAACTGTTGACCAGGTATTTCGCCCGGGCGTTTTGAATGTCGTAAACCACGAAATACGGCGCGCGCGAAAAAACGCGCGAAACCGGGGATGAGAGGGAGGGTGCGTCCGCCGGTACGGCGACGATATACGGAGAAACAGCCGGCCTGTTGGAAATGAATACCACGGGGATGAGCAGGACCACTATCACCAGCAGGACCGGCACCAGCACGGTGGAGGCGACGCGGTTACCGTCCGGTTTTATAGTGGGCATAATTATTTTATCCCCGGCGCCGTTCTGTCCGCGGTTACCGGCAAAGAACTGACTACCTTAACGTGTTTGCAGGACGTGCATTCAAGGCACCTTATGCAGTCGGCCGAGTTCGGGTCTTCATATACCTTAAGGCCTTCCGGGCAGCTTTTTTTACAGGCGTCGCATTTTGTGCACGCCGCGGCCACTTCCAGTTTAACGACGCTTATTTTGTTGAAGAACGACCAGAACAGCCCCATCGGGCAGATATACCGGCAAAACGGCCGCTTCATGACAACAGCAAGCCACAGTGTGCCCGCCAGGATCAGCAGCTTGACCGCAAAAAGCACCCCTACCGAGCCGGCGTCTATCGTCCTTGCCCCGGTATCCGGGTTTATGGGGTTCCACAGAACCCAGGGGATGCCTGCCGTAAGGGTGCCCACCGGGCACAGTTTTGAAAACCAATGCTCGGTGGTTAGATAGGGAAGGATCACTACAAGAAGTATAAGCGTTATGTACGGCAGGATGGAAAAGCCCTTCGGGTTGGGCAGCTTGACCGATTTTATCTTGTACATAAGCTCCTGTACAAGGCCGACGGGGCAGACCCAGCCGCAGACCATGCGCCCCACCAGGAGCCCTATAATAGCGAGGTGCCCCACAAGAAGGAACGGGAACTGGTGCAGAGCCGCGTAATTCTGCATGGCGCCGAGAGGGCACGCAAAGCCCGCCGTGGGGCACGAATGGCAATATAAGAACGGCAGGCACACGCCCTTCATCGGGCCCCTGTAGATGTGTTTGTTAAAAATTACCGCGACATACAGGTTGATAACCAGCAAGCCGAACAGCTGGCTGGCCCTGCGGAACGGATTTAAGATGTTCATATGAACCTTCTGAACCTTCAACAAAAAAGTGAGTTTCGCTGTGGCGCCCGGCCGAAACACACGGTGTCGGTCGGATCACTAGAGCCCGATACACGCAAGTCAGAGCGTGGACGCGGTTTGATAATCCACGAAAGGATTTCCGAGCAGAATGCCGATTATCGTGCAAACCGCCGCCGCGACAAAGATGGACCAGAACAATTTGGCGCT
>Ga0334722_10007908_pt1 | contig 10242 bp, 3 predicted proteins | sample C3_bottom_MG_FD_207210 | JGI IMG/M metagenome (GOLD analysis project Ga0334722, IMG submission 207210) | Sediment microbial communities from Yellowstone Lake, YNP, Wyoming, USA - C3_bottom | ecosystem: Environmental > Aquatic > Freshwater > Lake > Sediment | place: USA: Wyoming | collected... | reverse complement strand
GGGCGCGCCGTGCGTGGCCCAGCGCGTGTGGCAGATGCCGGTCGATCCGCTCAAGCCGGACTCTCGAACCTGCGCGGCGAGGTCGGCCACACGCGACACGGTGCGCGCGCGCCGCAGCTTCCCGCCGCCGCCGGGAACGTGCACGGCCACGCCGCAGGAATCGTAGCCGCGGTACTCCAGCCGGCGCAGACCCTCGATCAGCACGGGAACGATGTCCCGATTCGCGACTGCTCCGACGATGCCGCACATCTACAGTTTGCTCCTCGTAGTCCGATTGAATGAACGCATACCTCCGCGCACGCTCCCCATCTCACGGGTTGGGCAAGCATTTGCGCGCGCAGCGATCATTTCGCTTTTGCCGGCCGCTTCCAGCCCGGGATCGTGACTTGGCGCGCGCGCGCGACGGTCAGCGCGCCTGCGGGCGCGTCCTTGGCTAGCGTGGTGCCGGCACCGAGCGTGGCGCCCGCGCCCACACGCACCGGCGCCACGAGCTGCGTATTGGAGCCGATGAACGCGCCGTCCTCGATGATGGTGCGGTGCTTGTTGACGCCGTCGTAATTGCAGGTGATGGTGCCGGCGCCGATGTTGACATCGCGCCCGACGCTCGCATCGCCGACGTAGGCGAGGTGATTCGCCTTGGAGCGTGCGGCGATCCGGCTCGCTTTCACTTCGACGAAATTGCCGATATGCACCTCCTCGGCGAGCATCGCGCCCGGGCGCAACCGCGCGTAGGGGCCGATGCGGCAGCGCGCGCCGATGACGGCTTCGTCCAGATGGCAAAAGGGCTCGATGCGGGTTCCGGCCGCGATGCTCACATTGCGCAGCACGCAGTTCGCGCCGACGCTCACATCGTCGCCCAACGTGACCTCGCCTTCGAACACGCAGTTGACGTCGATCGCGACGTCGCGCCCGCAATCGAGGCGGCCGCGCACGTCGATGCGCGCCGGATCGGCGAGCGTGACGCCGTCCTGCATCAAGGCGGCAGCAAGGTTGCGCTGGTAAATGCGCTCGAGCTCGGCCAATTGCGCCTTGCTATTCACGCCCAGGGTCTCCCATGCCGCGGCGGGCTGGACCGCGTTGACGCTCATTTTGTCCGCGACCGCGGCGGCGATCACGTCGGTCAGGTAGAACTCTTTCTGCGCGTTGTGATTGCGCAGGCGCGCAAGCCAGGATTTCAGCCGCGCGGTCGGCAGCACCATGATGCCGGTGTTGATTTCACGCAGCTTGCGCTGGGCTGCGGTGGCGTCCTTTTCCTCGACGATGCGCGTGACCTTGCCGCGGCTGCGAATGATGCGGCCGTAGCCGCGCGGATCCTCGAGCTCGACCGTAAGCAGAGCGAGGCCCTTGCCCGCGACGCGGCACAAGGCTTTTAGTGTCTCGCTGCCGATGAGCGGAACGTCGCCGTAGAGCACCAGCGTCGGCACCTTGGGATCGAGGTGCGGCAGGGCCTGCGCGAGCGCATGTCCGGTGCCCAGTTGCGGCTCCTGCTTCGCCCAGAGGAGATCAGGCTGGTCTAGGGCGGCGCGCACGCGCTCGCCGCCGTGGCCGTAGACGATGCAGATCGTATTGGGCGCAAGGCCGCGCGCCGCGGCGAGCACATGCGCAAGCAACGGTTTGCCCGCCAGCGCATGCAGCACCTTGGGCAAATCCGAGCGCATGCGCTTGCCCAGGCCGGCGGCAAGGATGACGACGTTCATCGATTTAGAGCTCATTCCATAATGAGGGGATATCCCCCAAGGGGGCTTCCTTCGGGGCGCATCCCCTCATGCACCCCTATTATGTCAGGGGCCATTTCGGCAATTCTGAAACGACCCCTTAGTACCTGTGTGGAAGCGAAAATGATACCACGCGCACCCCGCGCCACTGCCTTGTTGCACGCGCCGATATGGGCGATTTGCGCGACGCTGTCGACTTCAGCCGTTGATCCGGGTTGGTTGAGCTTCAGCACATGAGCGAAGGGCGTCAAAGCGCCTTGGCGCAATCGGATTCGCACCAATTTTCCGCATCCTTGCGCTAGATCCGTGCAAATGCATCAATCAACATTAAATATCTGTTTTAACCTGTTGTGTTTATATCAAAAATATTGTACCGTTGTATGAGCGGCACAATGCAGCGCTCGTGTGCATCGGGTGAATGGGAGGTTGTCGTGAAAAATATCTGGACTCAGAATGCGTTAGCTCGGGAAATCTCAAGATTTTCCGCATGGCTGTGCCTCGCGTTTGCGCTGGCCGTCTTGGCGGGCTGCGGCAGCGGGCAGGCGATCCCGTCGCAATCCACGCCGGGCGCTACCACAGGAGGCGCAACGTCGGGAACAGGATCCATCGGTGGAACCGGCACGGGCGGCATAAGCCAGACGATCACCGGAACGATTGCAACCGGGGCACCGGTCGCCGGCGCGGCGATCACCGTCCAGGATCACAACGGCAAGACCAATACCGGCACCTCGGGTGCCGATGGAAGCTTCGCCGTCTCGGTCACGGGCGGGACGCCGCCCTTCATACTCGCGGCAGTCCTCCCCTCGTGCGATCCGACCAAGACGCCGTGCAACATGTATTCGATCCTGCCCTCGATGGACATGTCGACGACGGGCACGCTGAACGTCAACATCACCCCGATCACGACCGTTGTCATGTACGAATTGAACGGCAATGCAGACCCGGCCTCGATGTATACCGGTTTCACCAGCACCAATACCACCGACCTGAGCGCCGGCGCCGTCGCCGCGAAAGAGACGAGCGTGCGCAACAAGCTTCCGGCTAACAAGATGAATCCGATCTTCAGCATGATGTACGGAAAATTCACGGCGAGCGCCGGAGATCCCTATGATGACCTGCTAGCCATTGTTGGGAAGATCACTGCCATAAACAGCCAAGGAGTGCAGCTGACTCCAACCGGTGGCACTGCAGTAACTTACGGCAGCCCAGCCGGATCGGGAGCGGTGCCGGGAGCCGCCAACGCCGCCGCGATCGCCTTGAATTTGACAGACCTTAATACCGGCCAGCCTGTCAGCCAAATTTCCAATAGCAGTCCAGCGAAGGTAACCGCGACCGTCACCAACGCCAACGGGACGCAGGCGACAGGCGTCGTCGTCACCTTTAGCACCAACGCGAGCACCGATACCTTCGCAGGCGGGGCCAATACCGCACTGACCAACGCGAGCGGCGTAGCGAGCGTGACGCTCACCACGAGCAATACCTCCGGCGGCGCCGCCACCCTAACCGCAAACAGCACCGTTGCAGGCGCCGGCGTGACGGGTACGATTAATTACGCGATCGGCGCTTCCACCATCGGCCTGAGTCCAATCTTCGGGCAAACATTTGGCAATCTGGATTTTGTTTACGGGACGGGAGCCCCCACGCCAGTAGTAAACGCCGCCATCCAGACACTTTCAGCCTATGGCACCGCCAGCGTCAGCGTGTATGTGCAGAACACCACGGGCACCCCGGCGGTGACGTCGAAATTTAACACCCCCATGACCGTCAGTTTCACCTCGGCGTGCGCTGCCGCCGGCAAGGCGACGCTGACGCCCTCGGTGAGCTCGGTGAACGGGAAGGCAACCGCTTCCTACCTAGACAACGGCTGCAACAATCCAACTTCAGGCGATACCATCACTGCGACGCTGTCCAACGGAACGACGCAGACTGCCCAATTGTTGGTGGGCCAGCCTAGCCTGGGCTCAATTCAGTATGTATCGACGGTGACGGCCCCGGCAACCACGCCTCCCGTGATCACGTTGAAAGGAACGGGCGGGGCGAACCGATCGGAAACGGCGAAAGTGACCTTCAAGGTGGTGGATAGCGCCGGCAATCCCGTCGGCAATACCACGGTCAACTTCAGCCTCAACACATCGGTCGGAGGACTCTCGCTGTCGTCCACTACCGCCACGTCCGACCCAAGCACCGGCTACGTCGTGACCAATGTCATTGCGGGTACCGTCGCGACTGCGGTACGCGTGACGGCCACCACTGGCGTACTCTCCACGCAGTCCGACCAGCTTGTCGTCTCGACCGGCATCCCCGCTCAAGATTCGTTCTCTCTTAGCGCTTCGCAGCACAACATCGAGGGTTGGAATATCGACGGGACGACGACCACGCTGTCGCTGCGGGCCGCCGATCACTTTCATAACCCGGTGCCGGATGGAACGGCGATCTCCTTTACCAGCGAAGGCGGATCGGTGGTTGCGAGCTGCAACACGGTCAACGGCGCGTGCACTTCGATACTGACGAGCCAAGCGCTACGCCCGTCCAACGGCCGCGTCACGGTGCTTGCCCACGCAACCGGCGAGGAAGCGTTCGTCGATCAGAACTTCGACGGACTCATGAACAGCGCGGCGGAAATGGTCGACGCGAACAACGTTTCCACCGACATGCCTGAAGCGTTCGTTGACTACAACGAAAACGGCATTCGCGACGCCGTCGCCACGACCAACGCCGACGGAACGAGCAACCCGGCCGAGCCCTTCTTTGACTTCAACGGCGATAAACAATACAACGGCAGCGGCGGTGCCGCGATCCATTTGGTCGGCGTTACCCCTGTTGGAAATCCGGACATCGGAGACGGCAAGTACGAGGGCGTACTGTGTTCGGATAGTGCAAAATTGACCGGTGGAATTTGCGACACGCCGAAATTGCCAGACGGCACCGCGCAACGCTCGATCGATGTGCGCGCGAGCCAGATCATCGTCTTTTCGTCATCGGCCGCGACCATCGCCATCAACAACAACGCAAACATCGCATTGCCGCATTGCAATCCGCTTAGCGGGGTGACGCCGATAGGAATCACGGTGACCGTGGTTGATGCGAACGGCAACGCGATGCCGGCGGGCACGACGATAGCATTCTCGTCCGACAACGCTCTGTTCACGCCCACGACGGTCACCGTACCGGATACCATAGGCTGTCGCCTCAATAATCCGGTTAACGGCGCCGCTTACGCCTGCCCCGCCCACGCGGCATCTGCGACGTTCGGGGATATCGCACTCAGCATCAAGAGCAACGCAACCTGGGACTCGAGTGGCCTGAAGTGTACTGATACAAGCTCAAGCGGAACGTTTACCGTGACGGTGACTACGCCTGGCGTGAATTTCACTAGCGGCAACATAAAAGCGACGGAAACGATTAAGAACATCATCGTCACCGACTAGCGCAATCGATTGCGGGCAGGCGGCTTCGCTTGCCCGCGTGGTGCGCCAATGCGGGGCGGCATGCGCTCGCATGCCAAGCGCAGTAGTTAGCGCGGCAGTTCGGACGTCCCCATCAGGAATTCGTCCACCGCGCGCGCGCACTGGCGCCCTTCGCGTATCGCCCAAACCACGAGCGACTGGCCGCGGCGCATGTCGCCGGCGGCAAACACCTTGCGGTTGGATGTCGCGTAGCAGCCCTCACCGTCGGTGTTTGCTCTTACGTTGCCGCGTGCGTCGCACTCGAGTTTCAGCTCCTCGAGCAGTCCGCTTCGCTGCGGACCGAGAAAGCCCATGGCGAGCAGCACCAGATCGGCTTGGATCTCGAATTCGCTGCCTGGGATTTCGACCATCTTGCCGTCCTTCCATTCGATGCGCGCGGCAATCAGTCTTTGCACCCTGCCGTTTCTGCCCTCGAAGCGCTTGGTCGCGACGGACCAGTCGCGCGCGCAACCTTCTTCCTGCGAACTGGAGGTGCGCAGTTTGATCGGCCAGTTGGGCCAGACCAGGAACTTGTTCTCCTGCTGCGGCGGCTGCGGCAACAACTCGAACTGCGTGACCGCTGTCGCGCCCTGGCGATTGGAGGTGCCGACGCAGTCGGAGCCCGTGTCGCCGCCGCCGATAACCACCACACGCTTGCCGGCCGCCAGAATCTGATGCGCAACCTTGTCGCCCGCCACCACCCGGTTTTGCTGCGGTAGGAATTCCATGGCAAAGTGGATGCCATCGAGCTCACGCCCCGGCACCTGCAGGTCGCGCGGCTGCTCGGCGCCGCCGGCTACGACGATGGCGTCGAATTCCGCCAGGAGCTCATTTGCCGGCAGCGCATTCTTGGCATCGCCGCCAACGGGCTGGCCCAGCTTGAACTCCACGCCCTCGGCCCGCATCTGGTCCATGCGCCGATCGATCAGCTGCTTGGTCAGCTTGAAGTCGGGAATGCCATAGCGCAGCAGGCCTCCGGCGCGATCGCTCTTCTCATACAGAACCACGCCGTGTCCAGCGCGCGCGAGCTGTTGTGCGCAAGCCAATCCCGCAGGACCTGAGCCGATTACCGCGACCTTCTTGCCGGTCTTGTGCGGCGGCGGCATGGGCTTGACCCAGCCCATCTCCCAGCCCTTGTCGATAATGGCATGCTCGATCGATTTGATGCCCACCGGATCGTTGTTGATGTTGAGCGTACACGCCGCCTCGCACGGCGCCGGACAGACGCGGCCGGTGAATTCCGGAAAATTGTTGGTCGAGTGCAAGGTCTCGAGCGCTTCGCGCCAGTTCTGCTTGTAGACCAAGTCGTTCCAGTCCGGAATGATGTTGTTGACCGGGCACCCGGTCGTGCAGAAAGGCGTACCGCAATCCATGCAGCGCGCACCCTGCAATGCGGCTTCCGCGTCGCTCAGATGCTGCACGAACTCGTGGAAGTGCTTCTTGCGCGTCTGCGGCGCCTCACTCGATTCCTGCAGCCGCTGAAACTCCATGAAGCCGGTTATCTTGCCCATTTCCCTTGATCCAAAATCGATACGTATCTGGCCGCATGAGTCACATCGAGCGCGCACACACCCCCAGCGCACCCGCGCGCCGGTGCGGCAAACTAAAGTTAGGCGGCCAGCTTGCCGCCCTTGGCGGCGAGATCGCCGAGCGCGCGCCGGTACTCGTGCGGAAATATCTTTACGAATTTGCCGCGGTATTGCGCCCAGCCATCGAGCACCTTCTTCGCCTGCGCACTGCCGCTATAGCGCGCATGCCTTTCTAGCAGGCGTTTGAGTAACGCCTCGTCGGTCTCGCCGCCGTGCCACAGACCGCGCGCAAGCTTGGCCTCCTGCTCCGCCTCGCCGAGCACCGGCTCAAGCCGCACCATCGATGTGTTGCAGCGTTCGGCGAAAGTGCCGTCCTCGTCGAGCACATACGCGATGCCGCCCGACATGCCCGCGGCGAAATTGCGTCCAGTCGTCCCGAGCACCACCACCGTGCCCCCGGTCATGTATTCGCAGCCGTGGTCGCCCGTGCCTTCGACCACTGCGGCGGCGCCTGAGTTGCGCACGGCGAAACGCTCGCCAGCGACGCCGCGAAAGTACGCCTCTCCCGCGATCGCGCCATAGAGCACGGTATTGCCGATGATTATATTTTGCGTCGGTTCGCCGCGAAACTTGGCCGAAGGCTGCACCACGATGCACCCGCCCGACAGCCCCTTGCCGCAATAATCGTTGGTATCGCCGATCAGATCGAGCGTGACCCCTTTTGCGAGAAACGCGCCAAAGCTCTGTCCGGCACTTCCGGCAAACTTGATGTGTATCGTGTCTTCCGGCAGGCCAGCATGGCCATAGCGCCGCGCGATTTCCCACGACAGCATGGTGCCGACGGTACGGTTGATATTACGTATCGGCATATCGATGGCGATTCGCTCTCCTCGCTCTAGCGCAGGCTTGGCGATTTCGATCAAGCGGTGATCGAGTGCGCCCGCAAGCCCGTGGTCCTGCTCCTCGCACTTGTAGCGCGCCACCTCGGCGCCAATCTGCGGTTGATGGAAGATGCGCGAGAAATCCAGCCCCTTCGCTTTCCAGTGGTCGATGCCTTTTTTCATTTCGAGCAGATCGGAGCGACCGATCAACTCGTTCATGCTGCGTACGCCCAGATGCGCCATGAGCGCGCGCGCCTCTTCGGCGACAAAGAAGAAGTAGTTGACCAGGTGCTCGGGCTTGCCCTGGAATTTGCGGCGCAACGCCGGATCCTGCGTCGCCACACCGACCGGACAGGTATTGAGGTGGCATTTGCGCATCATGATGCAGCCCTCGACGACGAGCGGCGCCGTGGCAAAACCGAATTCGTCGGCGCCGAGCATGGCGCCAATCACCACGTCGCGGCCGGTCTTGATCTGGCCGTCGACCTGGACCGCGATACGGCCGCGCAGACGGTTCAACACCAAGGTCTGCTGCGTCTCCGCGAGACCCAGTTCCCAGGGCGTGCCTGCGTGCTTGATCGAAGACCAGGGCGATGCACCGGTGCCGCCATCGTGGCCAGAGATGGTGACATGATCGGACTTGGCTTTAGCCACGCCCGCCGCCACCGTGCCGACGCCGACTTCCGACACCAGCTTGACGCTGATCGAAGCCTCGGGATTCGCATTCTTCAGATCGTGGATCAACTGCGCCAGGTCTTCGATCGAATAGATGTCATGATGCGGCGGCGGTGAGATCAGGCCTACGCCTGGCACCGAATAGCGGATCTGCGCGATGTAGGGGGACACCTTGTGTCCGGGCAGCTGACCGCCCTCGCCGGGCTTGGCGCCCTGCGCCATTTTGATTTGGATCTGGTCGGCGCTCGCAAGGTATTCGGCAGTGACGCCGAAACGGCCGGATGCGACCTGTTTGATTTTGGAGCGCAGCGAGTCGCCTTCATTGAGCACAAGATCGCGCTCGACGTTGTGACGGCCGAGCCGCCCAACCAACGTCTCGCCCTGGCGCACCGGCGCAAAGCGCGTTCTATCCTCGCCACCCTCGCCGGTATTGGACTTGCCGCCGATGCGGTTCATCGCGATAGCGAGCGTAGTATGCGCCTCGATCGAAATCGAACCATGGGACATGGCGCCAGTGGAAAAGCGCTTGACGATCTCCTTTGCCGGTTCTACTTCCTCAAGCGGTACCGGCGGCAGCGCGCCAAACTTGAACTCGAACAGCCCGCGCAGCGTCATGTGCCGCTTGGTCTGGTCGTTGATGATCTGCGCATATTCCTTGTAGGTTTCGAAGCTCCCCTGCCGCGCCGAGTTCTGCAGCTTGGCGATAGCCTCCGGCGTCCACATGTGCTCTTCGCCGCGCACACGGAACGCATACTCGCCGCCCGCGTCGAGCGCGTGCGCAAGCACCGGATCGGTGCCGAAAGCCTGCCGGTGCGAGCGGATCGCCTCTTCCGCGATTTCGAACAAGCCGATGCCGCCGACGTTGGACGTGGTGCCGGTGAAATACTTGTCCACGAGCTCGCGCGACAGGCCGACCGCCTCGAAGATCTGCGCGCCGGTGTACGACATGTAGGTAGAGATGCCCATCTTCGACATCACTTTCAGCAGGCCTTTGCCGATCGCCTTGACAAAGTTCTTGATCGCCTTGCTGCCGTCGATATCGGTAGGCAATAGCCCGCGCATGTTGAGCAAGGCCTCGAGCGCGACATTGGGATGAATCGCTTCGGCACCGTAGCCGGCGAGCAGCGCGAAATGATGTACCTCGCGCGCCGATCCGGTTTCCACCACGAGCCCGGCGCTGGTGCGCAAGCCCTTGCCGACCAGGTGCTGGTGCACCGCCGACAGTGCGAGCAGCGCTGGAATCGCCACGTGGTCGCGGTCGACGCGACGATCGGAAATGATGATGATGCTGTAGCCCGAGCGCACCGCGTCCTCGGCTTGCGCGGCAAGGCTCGCCAGCCGCGCCTCGATCGCCTCGTTGCCCCAAGCCACCGGATACGCAATGTCGAGTTCGAACGAGCGGAACTTGCCCTCGGTGTAGCGGTCGATGTGGCGGATCTTGTCCATCTCGTAGAAGTCCAGCACCGGCTGACTGACCTCGAGGCGGATCGGCGGGTTCATCTCGTCGATGCCGAGGAGATTCGGCTTGGGTCCGATGAAGCTCACCAGGCTCATCACCAGATCCTCGCGCACCGGGTCGATCGGCGGATTGGTGACCTGGGCGAACAATTGCTTGAAATAGTGGTACAGCGTCTTATTTTTGGAGGACAGCACCGCGAGCGGCGAGTCGTTGCCCATGGAGCCGATGGCTTCTTCCCCGGCGGCGGCCATCGGCAGCATCAGGAACTTGAGGTCTTCCTGCGTATAGGCGAACGCCTGCAGCCGATCGAGCAGCGAGGCGTCGGAGCGCTCGGGTTGCTGCCCGCCACTTTCCAAGTCGTCGAGCTTGATGCGGATGCGCTCGATCCACTCGCGATAGGGTTTTGCCGCGGCCAGCGTTTCCTTCAGTTCCTTGTCGTCGATGATGCGCCCGCGCTCGACGTCGATCAGGAACATCTTGCCCGGCTGCAGGCGCCATTTCTTGACGATTTTTTCCTCGGGGATCGGCAGCACCCCG
>Ga0334722_10007907_pt1 | contig 10243 bp, 8 predicted proteins | sample C3_bottom_MG_FD_207210 | JGI IMG/M metagenome (GOLD analysis project Ga0334722, IMG submission 207210) | Sediment microbial communities from Yellowstone Lake, YNP, Wyoming, USA - C3_bottom | ecosystem: Environmental > Aquatic > Freshwater > Lake > Sediment | place: USA: Wyoming | collected... | reverse complement strand
AGGCTTACCAGGCTTCTGTACTCAATCCTGCTAATTCGATCAAGACAGAATAGGCTGACTTTCATCGTGCAATAAATGGGGCTTTTGAATAGGACAATTTTAACTCTAAAAACAGCCGCACGGGGGATGAGGTTATTGGTAAAGAATATAAGTTCAGTTACTTATCTGAATAAGATATATTTCTTCAAAGTTTTATATATTTATAGAAATATACCACCCACCTATTATTGAATCTATGAAGAATTCCATTTACCTCACAATTATTGTATTAGCTGTTATCATTTCCGGTTGTAATAAACAAAAGGGTAATATCAACTACAGGAATAATCCTGAACCTTTATATACTAACGCGTATATCAGACTGCCCCTTGGAACAGTTAAACCTGCAGGCTGGCTTAAATCAGAGCTCGAAGCTCAGGCAGAAGGACTAACAGGCAACCTTGATGACTTCTGGCCGGATCTTGTAAACTCTTCATGGCATGGCGGTAACGGGGAAGCATGGGAACGCGGACCATATTTTCTCGATGGATTGGTACCGCTTGCATACCTGCTTGATGATGAAAGACTAAAGGACAAAGTTAATAAATGGATCCGGCCAATAATTGCAAGCAGCAGTGATTCAGGATGGTACGGACCTTCTCAAAATAGAGACCGCTGGCCACTGGCAGTCGCAAACAAAGTATTAATGCAATATTATGAAGTTACAAATGATACAAATGCACTAAATGTATTGATGAAATACTTCAGATATCTGCACAGCACTCCTCCCGACTGGCCTCACAAGGACTGGAGAGGCGTACGTGCCATGGAAAATGCAGTAACAGGATACTGGCTCTACAGACAAACTGGTGAAAAATGGATACTTGAAACAATTGAATCAATTCAGAAGAACGGAGCCGACTGGACAACCTATTATGAAAAATTCCCATGGGATTCCACGGCTGCGGCAGAGAAAAAAATACCTCATGACGGTACTCCTGAAGGCATGACTGCTCATGGCGTAAATAATGCGATGGCAATAAAATATCCCGGACTATGGTATCAGCAATCAAAAGATGATAGGTTCAAAAATGCCGTCTACTCAGGTATCAAAAAATATGATCTTAATCATGGTCAGGTTGCCGGGAGATTTTCCTGTGATGAACATCTCGCCGGAAACAGCCCGAATCAGGGAACGGAATTATGCTCCGTCGTGGAATATATGTATTCACTTGAAGAACTTTATGAAATATTCGGAGACAACAGGTTAGCTGACAGGCTCGAAATTCTTGCCTATAATGCATTGCCCGGGGCTATCGCTCCTGACATCTGGTCACATCAGTACGACCAGCAGTCTAACCAGGTTCTGGTATCAGCTGCGAAAAGAGACTGGAGTTCGAATGGCGATTATTCTAATATCTATGGTCTCATGCCAAATTTCGGATGTTGCCTTGCAAACATGCACCAGGGATGGCCAAAATTTGTGGAAAGCATGTGGATGGCAACAAATGAAAATGGTCTTGCAGCTGTAACATACGGACCATCAGTGGTAAAAGCCAAGGTTGGAAAAGGTAAAAACGTAACAATAGCGGAAGCGACAAATTATCCTTTTAACGGACTTATAACTTTTACAATTTCAACAGACAATAGTGTGAAATTTCCAATTGAGCTGAGGGTACCGGCATGGGCCGATTCAGTTGAGATCAGATATAAGGATAAAGTTGTTTCATTCAAAGATAAAACATGGATAAAACTTACTGAGAAATGGAAAAATGGTGATCAGATCGTAATGCAAATTCCTATGAATCTGAGGTATGAAAGAAGATTTAATAACTCTGTAGCAGTTTCCCGAGGACCTCTGTACTTCTCTCTCAGAATGAATAAAGAATTCAAAAGCGTAAAGATAAACTACGACAATTTTGGTTATAAGGGTAGCGTCGATTGGGAAATAACACCCCTAAGTCCATGGAATTATGGATTATTAACCGACATGAGGATTCCGATGAGAGGCGTAAGTGTTGAGGAAAAAGAAATTGGCAAGTTACCATTCTCTGACAGGGGTGATATGATCTGGTCTGCTGATTCAGGCAAGTACATCGCCTCACAAAATGATGCCCCGGTTATTATCAGGACAAGAGGAATCAGGATCCCTTCCTGGGTAATGAAAAATAATTCTGCTGATGTTCCTCCTTTAAGTCCCGTTAGTCCGGAAGGAGATCCGGAGATTATCGAGCTTGTGCCTTATGGCTGTGCACGACTTCGCATAACTGAGTTTCCTGTAATGGATATAACTTTGATGGAGGAAGTTATAAAATAAAAACAGTAAAGAACTGACACAGAGTGGCACAGAGGACCACAGAGAAGCACAGAGAAACTTTTCCTGAACACTATCAGGTTCTTTGTAATTCTTTTCCTTTTACTGTTTAATTCTGTGCAATAATTTATTAAAGAGTAGAGGTTTTTTCTTTCAGCCACTCCTGTTCATCATGAGTAAGATATGGACCAATTTTGTTGTAAACTTCATTATGATAATCATTTAACCATTCAATCTCACTTGTATCAAGTAATGATTTATCTATGAGTTTCTTGTCGATATAACATAGAGATACAGTATCGAACCTGAGGAACTTACCGAATTCTGTCTCCTCGTCTTCAAAGCAAAGAATAAGATTTTCAATTCTGATGCCATATTCTCCCTCCCGGTAGATGGCCGGTTCATCGGATATAAGCATCCCGGGTTCTATCACTGTCTTTGAATCAGGATTTGCACCCTGGCCAATGCTCTGAGGTCCCTCATGCACATTCAGGCAGAACCCGACACCGTGACCAGTGCCATGACCATAATTAAGTCCATTTTCCCATAAAGCCTGCCTGGCGAGAATATCAAGCTGAATTCCTTTCGTTGTTGAAGGAAATTTCGCCGATGCCAGATTTATCATTCCCTTCAGCACAAGTGTAAAATCTTTCTTTTGCCGGGCTGATGCTCTTCCAACCGCAATTGTCCGTGTAATATCTGTTGTGCCATCCAGATACTGGCCTCCTGAATCAATAAGGAGCAAACCTATGCTGCCTATTGCCGAATCTGTTTCTTCGGTGGCACTGTAATGCGGTAAAGCTCCATGTTCGTTAAAAGCTACAATGGTATTGAAACTAGGACCCAGATAGTTCCTCTGCAACGATCTGAACTCTTCAAGTTTATCTGCCAGAATAAGCTCTGTTAAAGAAGACAATCCTGAATTTTTTTCAAGCCAATAGAAGAACCTGGTAAGAGCAACACCATCTTTTATCATTGAATTGGATATCCCCGAAATCTCTGTCTTGTTTTTTACAGATTTCAGACGTGCCGGAATACTAATGTCTTCAATTATTCTTATACCCCCTGGTACAGATTTATAAAGTGCAGCAGAAGTAGTTGCAGGATTGAGAAGTATAGAGGAGTTGACAGAAAGTGTGTTTAACATGGCTGCAATCTCTTCATAGGGTAACATCACAATATTCAGCCTGTCGAAATCCATAGCAATTTTCAGCGGAATCTTATTCTCGTCAGCAAAGAAAAGTATCTGTTCTTCTCCAATAATTGCATAAGAATTAAGCAAAGGGCTGTATCTCACATCTCCGCCCCTGATATTCAGCAGCCACATTATATCATCAGGAGAAGTAAGAAGCTGGTAATTTGCACCTGCCAGTTTCATCTTTTCCCTGACCAGTTTTATTTTCTCTTCCCTGCCAACTCCACAAAATGAAATATCGTGATCAAATGCTTTAGAATCAGGCATTGACGGACGGTCGTCCCATAAATCTGAAATAAAGTCCTTGTCGGGTATGATTAATAATCCATGTTCCTTCAGTGTGTTTTCAAGTTTGCGAAGCCTGCTGGCAGAAAATATACGTCCGTCGAGTCCAATCCTTCCCTTCTTTTCAACGTTTTCCGTCAGCCAGCAACCTAAATCGACTGATTCAGCTGTTAATGGTTTCATAAGAACATAACCTGTTCCTTTTAGCTGCTCCTCCGCCTGGATGAAATACCTTGAGTCAGTCCATAAACCTGCGAATGATTTTGTAATTACAAGTGTAGCTGCCGAACCTGTAAATCCTGTCAGCCATTGAATTATGCGCCAGTGATCAGGTATATACTCACCAAGATGAGGATCTGTGGATGGAATCAGATATGCATCAATTCTGCGTTTCTCCATTGATGATCGCAAACGTATCAGCTTATCTTGTTGATTATGCATTTCAGGGTGTTTCATAAATGTGCCAGACTAATTAAGTCAAACACTAAATGTAATTAAAAGTTTCAACAGGCACATATCGCTGATTTCACTCAGATACATGTGAATGATGAAACATATTACCATAGTTATGTAAGAGTTACAGATATTTTGGCAGCTACCTTTGTAATGATCCAAAGTGATCTGATCTAAAATCAACGAAATGAAAAAGTTATATATCTTATTATTTTTATTTACAGTTTCCTTAGTTGCTGTAAGGGCTCAAAGTCCGCTTGACAAGGGCAGGGTTCAGCTTAATACAGGATTAGGTTTCTCCGGATGGGGTATTCCATTGTACGTAGGAATGGATTTTGGAGTTTCCCGCGATATAACCTTAGGCTTTGAAGGTTCATTCAGACATTATAATGAGAATTATAAAGATCAGAAATACAATAGCACAATATTAGGTTTTTCCGGCAATGGGAATTATCACTTTAACAGAATTCTCAATATTCCAAACAACTGGGATTTCTATGCCGGACTGAATGTAGGGTTTTATGCATGGTCATCACCTAACGATTATGATGGCGATGGATCATCAGGTCTTGGTCTTGGAGTGCAAATCGGAGGCAGATACTTCATAAATGACAATTTTGGACTCAATCTTGAAGTTGGTGGAGGTAACGCCTTTTCAGGCGGCAAATTCGGAATTACCGTAATCTTCTAGTAATAAAGATGTTTAACACTTAAAAACCGATTGTAATGAAAATACTTGCTTCTCTGGTCATTGTTATGGTGCTACTGTTAAGCACTGTATCATGTGTTGTATCAGCCAGGCATGATAACGGTCTGCACAACGGGTGGTATAAGAATTCAAACCAGAAACAACACCAAAAATCTATGAAGAACGGAAATTCATCAGGCTCTTCCACAACTGTTATAATCAAGTCAACTTAAAGTGGTTCGTGCCGCTGACAGTTCAGAAGATAAACTGACTATCAATCACACAATTAATTTTTGAAATAATGATAATTACACTAATAATATTTACAGTAATTGCAATTATAATTAAAGTCTCAAAAGATAAGATACCTGTTAAAGTGGGTAAAAAATAAGTTCTAAAGCATTTTAAAACTGAAATACAAGCTATAAATTTTTTACCTCGTTTACCAGGCTCTGGAGGGTACTTTTTGCATCACCGAACAACATCCTTGTCTTGTCATTGAAGAACAGCATGTTTTCAATTGCAGCATAGCCTTTGCCCATACCACGTTTCATGACTATAATATTCCTTGCATCTCTGGCCTTTATGATAGGCATCCCGTAAACAGGACTTGAGGGATCATCCTCTGCAGCAGGATTAACGACATCGTTCGCACCAATAACAACCAGAACATCTGTATTTGGAAGGTCAGGATTTATCTCGTCACTTTCAATAAGCTGCTCATAGGGAACATCTGCTTCAGCCAGTAAAACGTTCATATGGCCCGGCATCCTCCCTGCAACAGGATGAATTGCATATTTTACCTCAACACCTTTCTCTTCCAGCAGTTTATCCAGTTCATGGCAGATATGCTGGGCCTGGGCAACAGCAAGTCCGTAACCCGGAACAATAACGACTTTCTTCGAATAGCTTAACAAAACAGCGGCATCGCTTAATGAGATCTCTCTTATTGATCCTGCAGCAGCAACACTCGACTCCCCTCCTCCACCGAAAACGCCAACAATCACATTCAGCAGTGATCTGTTCATAGCCCTGCACATAAGAACTGTCAGTATTGTACCTGCCGATCCGACAAGAATACCTCCGGTTAGCATAGCCTGGTTATTATAAAGGAATCCACCCATAGCAGCTGCTACACCTGTGAATGAATTAAGCAGTGATATCACCACCGGCATATCAGCTCCGCCAATAGGCATTACAAACAGAACACCATAAACTACTGCTACTGCAAACATTATATATATGTATGGCGTCAGTTCACTGCTTGCCTGCACATCACGTGTCATTATAAAGATTATCAGGCCAATAAGGAATGCCAGTATTGCAAGGTTGACAAACTTCATTGCCTTGATCCTCAAATCACCTATCCATCCGTCAAGCTTACCATAAGCTATCATACTTCCGGCCCATGATACAGTACCAATCAGAAGTCCGAGCAGAATGGCAAGCACTTCCCCATTTGCCATTCCTGATTTGGCTATTAATTCGCGACTAACATGAGGGAACTCCATCATTGAAATAAGAGCAGCCGCAGCTCCTCCCATTCCATTAAAAAATGATACCAGCTGCGGCATAGCTGTCATCTTCACTCTTTTTGCAATTATCCAACCAATAGCTGTTCCAATTAATATTGCGGTAATAATCAGTGGAATATTATGTATGGGTTCTCCATTTTTTCTGTGTAGCATTATTGTGGCAACAATTGCAAGGCCCATTCCGAAAGCTGCAAGAGTATTGCCTCTCCTGGCTGTCAGGGGATGGCTCAACATTTTCAGTCCGATGATGAACAGGACAGATGCAACCACATATGTTAATTCAAGGATTGTTATACCTGATGCCAACTGGGAAATATTGTTCATTACTCTGAATATTATTTAGATACTTTTACCCGCTACTTCTTTTTCCTGAACATTTCAAGCATTCTGTCGGTAACTACAAAACCGCCTACAACGTTAAGAGTTCCAAGTATTACAGCCAGAAATCCCAGAATAATTGATCCGGTGGAATCAGCATGACCGAGTACAATAATTGCTCCTATAATCACCACACCATGAATGGCGTTGGCTCCCGACATCAGAGGAGTGTGAAGTATTGCCGGAACATGACTGATTACCTCAATGCCCAGAAATATTGAGAGTATCACAATAAAGATCGCTTCACGGTGTGCAAGGAAAAACTGGAAAACATTCTCCATTATCTATTTTTTAGAGGTTTAACATCTGTTTAATTCTGGAACTTATATATTGCTTATTATGAACAGCAGTGGTTCCGTTTAGGATATCATCAGCTATGTTAAGTTCGATATTACCCTGCTTGTCAATCATTATTTTAAGAAGGTTGATGATATTGTTGCCAAACATTTTGCTGGCATCTGTCGACATTTCTGAAGGATAATCTGACTTTCCTATAATTGTTACTCCATTTACGACTACTCTTTTTCCGTTTTCTGTCAGTTCACAGTTACCACCTGAAGAGGCTGCAAGATCGATAATAACTGATCCGGGATTCATCTTCTCAATGGTCTCTTTAAGTACCAGAACAGGAGCCTTTCTGCCTGGTATCTGGGCAGTTGCAATTATAACATCGGCCGCCTGTGCTCTCTGCTGAATAAGATCCTGCTGCTTTTTCCTGAATTCCTCTGTCTGTTCAACTGCATATCCGCCTGCAGCAGCATCTTCTTTGGCTCCTTCCACTTCGATAAATTTTCCGCCCAAAGATTTTACCTCTTCTTTTACTGCCGACCGGACATCAAAGACCTCCACAATAGCTCCAAGTTTTCGGGCCGTAGCTATGGCTTGCAGTCCGGCAACGCCTGCACCAAGGATCAGAACTCTTGCCGGCTTTATGGTACCTGCAGCCGACATGAACATAGGAAAAAACCTTGGAAGCAGAGAGGCAGCATCAAGAACAGCTTTATACCCTGATACTGTGGCCATTGAAGACAATATATCCATCGATTGTGCCCTTGTTGTCCTGGGGATTATATCAAGCGCTAAAACAGTAAGTCCCTTTTGCCTTGCAGCCTCAAGCCATGTTTTATTCTCAATCGGATTCAATACACAACATATGATTTGCCCTTCAGAAAACAGCACTATATCGTTAACCGGAGCTGAGACAGAAAGTAAAATAGCCGATCGAGAAATAACATCACCACGTACCGCAACTTCTGCACCTGCCTTCTGGTAAGCACTGTCAAAGGCAAAGGCTTTCTCACCTGCCCCTTTTTCAACAATAACATCAAGGCCCAATTTTTTTAATACAGACACTTCACCGGGAAGCATCGCAACCCTGTTCTCTGTGCCTGTCTCTTTCAGGATACCTAATACCATAAGCTATTGATTTCGGTTGTAAAGCTGTTCGCCATTATTATTTGAGGCCAATATAATAAACATTAAGTTATTATTGATCAGATCAATCCAACTTATTAGAGTTACAATTAACATAACTATGTAAACGGGATAGATAACCAGCCTGTTTAACCTGGAATCTCACTAACAAAAATACCTGAATTGAATGCAAATTAAAATAGAGGAATCGTGATCAGCATCCCTGTGCATTAACTGCCAAACTACTTAATAATGAAATTTTTAAGATAATTTAAATTTGCGGATCAGTATCTTATTGCTGCCCGAAGAAATTCCTCAGCCAGAATTTATTCGCTTCGTTCCTAAGATGAACTGCTTTCGTTCCTCCCCACCCGTGACGACCACCGGGATAGAGCATGAATTCAAATGATTTCCCCTCATCCTGCAGTTTAGATATAAGATAAATGGAATTCTGCATGTGTACATTATCATCCATATCGCCATGAGTTAAAAGCAGCTTTCCTTTATAATTTTTTACCCATGTCAGGGCAGACCCCTCTCTGTACCCTTCAGGATTATCCTGCGGAGTATCCATAAACCTTTCTGTGTAAATATTATCGTACAGCCGGTAGTCGGTTACAGAATAATTTGCAATACCATGTGTCCAGTAATCAGCACCTTTAGTAAGAGCCAGACAAGTCATATAACCTCCATACGATCCTCCTGTTATTCCCATTCGTGATGCATCAACATAAGGCTTTTCACGAAGCCATTTTACGGCATCTTCATAGTCGAGTATCTCCCATTTGCCAAGACAACGATACATATAATCAAGCCCCTTCTTGCCAAACTGGCCCGAACCTCGATGATCTACCGTAAAAGTGATAATGCCATTCTGGGCATACCATGAAGGAGTATTTCCCTGCCATTTGTTATTAACGTTTTTCATATCAGGTCCGCCATAGATAGTGAATATAACAGGATACTTTTTTGACGGATCAAAATTCAGAGGATATGTAATAATTGCAGGCATATTGAACAATCCGTCAGAAGTCATTATTTTCACAAATTCCGCTTTCGCCTGTGTTGACGGATCGAATTCAGGCTGGTCAAACTTATAAATCTCTTTGATCTGTTTTCCTTTTTTGTCATAGGCAATTATCGATCCGGCACTTTTAATACTGCTCCAGGTGTCGATAAGGTATGTTCCTTTAGGTGAAATATTAAGAGTGTGCGTACCTTCACCCGAAGTGATCTGAATTAGATTTTTCCCATCCAGTCCCACCCTGAATCCGTGCATATCGGTTGATTCAGTTCCGGTTGCAGAGAAATATACCTGCCTAAGGTCCTCGTCAACCCTGTCAATACTGTTTACCCTGAAATCAAAATTTGTGATCTGGCTTATAAGCTTCCCGTCCCAGCTATAATAGTACAGGTTTTCCCAGTCATTCTTAAAGCTCCTTATAATAAAACCTGATCCGTTATTCATGACATAAATATCTTCACGGAATTCAACCCAGGTCTTTCTCGATTCCCTGTAAATATCAACAAAATCTCCGGTCGCAGGATCAGCCAGGATTATCTTAAGCTCATTCTGGTCTCTGTTAACAATCTGTATAGCAAGCTTTTTACTGTCTGGTGTCCAGAATGGCCATGCAATATACTGGTCAACGCTATAATCAGTTTTTACCCAGGTGGTCTTTTTTGTAGCAATATCAGCAATGCCCATCTTTACCTTAGGATTAGGATCACCTGCCTCAGGATAAGGAACTGCTTCAATAAGTCCGTGTATTCCGTCTGCTTCATCAAGTCTGTTCAGGGTAAATACAGGGACATCCGATTCATCACTCCTGAGGTAAGCTATTTTACTGCCATCAGGGGACCACCAGAATGCAGCGTACTTGCTGGGCCTGCCAAGTATTTCTTCAAAGTAAACCCATGATGAATATCCGTTATATATTTTATCAGAGGCATCGGTGGTAAGTCTGATCTCCTTATTATTTAATAGATCATAAACATAGAGA
>Ga0334722_10007906_pt1 | contig 10243 bp, 7 predicted proteins | sample C3_bottom_MG_FD_207210 | JGI IMG/M metagenome (GOLD analysis project Ga0334722, IMG submission 207210) | Sediment microbial communities from Yellowstone Lake, YNP, Wyoming, USA - C3_bottom | ecosystem: Environmental > Aquatic > Freshwater > Lake > Sediment | place: USA: Wyoming | collected... | reverse complement strand
GCGCCGACCGTGAGCGCCGAGAGGCTCGGCGTCATCTTCTCGTGTGGGTTGTCGATGCCCATCTGATTCTCGACGAAGAAGGCCGGCCGTCTCAACTTGCCGATGTCGTGGTAGTACGTGCCCACCCGGACCAACAGCGCATCGGCGCCGACGGCCTCCGCCGCCGCCTCGGCCAGGTTGCCGACCATGATGCTGTGATGGTAGGTGCCGGGGGCCTCCAACTGCAGCCGGCGCAGCAGCGGGTGCGCCGGATTCGCCAGCTCCAACAACTTGATCGGGGTCACCAGACCGAAGAGCTGTTCGAGAAACGGCAGCACCCCGATGGTGATGATCCCGCTCAACACGCCGTTCCCCATCGCCCAGGCCGCGTGACCGGCGATCTCGGGCAACGCCAGCCCGTCGACGAGACCCGCCGCGAGGGATGCGGCGGCGCTCGCGACGCCGACCAGCAGACCGGCCATGCCGAAATCGGACCGCCGGTGGATCTGACGCGTAGCAAACACCCCGACCAACCCACCGGTGAAGGCGACCACCACCGGCGCAAAGATCCGGCCCGAGGCCAGACCCACCAGCAGCGCGAGCACCGCGGAGGAAAACATCGCCAGACGCGGACGCATGAGGATGCCGATCAACATCGACCCGGCGGCGGCCGGCATCAAATAAGGGTTGAAGCGCGGCGCGTCGACGGCCTGCGAGATAAAGATCGTGCCCACGATCACGACGCCCCACAGGATCAGGGACTGATCGGCGGCCCAGATCTCGGGCTGCACCTGCCAGAAATAGATGGCGGTGACGAACAGCAGCAGGGCCACGACGGCGGCGACCCCGCCAACGGCCACCCACGTCACGCGCGGCGGGTAGATGCCGACCGCCGACAACATGGCCAGATGTGTGGGCGTGATGACGTCGCCCTTCCGCAGAATGCTCTGCCCCCGCTGCACGCTGGTTCGGACCGGTGGGACGAGGTCGGCGGCGCTCTGCCGTCGCTCGGCGGTCCGGGCCTCGTCGACCTCGAGTGTCGGCCGCACCACCGCGACGCCGACCTCCGACGCCAGGGCTGCCAGCCCGGGCGGGAGCGACCCTCGCCGGACAATGCTGCGCACTCGCTCGCGCGCCATCGGCAGATCGTCGGCGCGGACGCCCTCCGCCAGCGCGCTGTCGACCGCATTCACCGCGGTCTGACGGGCCGCTGCAAAGCCCGCCTTGGGCGACGTAGCCGCCGCAGCGGCGGCCTGGTCCGAAAGCCCCACTCCCGCCGCCTTGCGGACCGCCTCGACCCTCTCGGCCGTCGACCCTGAGGGCACATTGCGCGCGGCGTCCATCGCCGAAAAGGTCCTGTCCGCGGCCGTGCGCGCGGCGGCGACCTGCGCCGGGACCGGTCGCATCACGGCCGGCACCGACCGCATCGCCTCCGTCCGCAGCGCGGCGGTCTTGTTTTGATCCACGAACTCCACGCTGCGGGGGGCTTCGATATCCGTGGGGCTGGGCTGACCCTCGACCAGGACGACCCGTGGCGGCAGATAGTCGACGCCGATGATCGCAGTGAGCAGCACAAGGATGGCGACGCCGATCAGGATCCGGCGGATCCAGGGCGAGCCTGCCCGTGAGGCCACGGGCCCGGGTCTCACGGTGTTGCGCCTCCGCCTCCGCCACGCGCGGCTTCGAACCGCTCGTAGGCGCGCACGATCGTCTGCACCAACTCGTGCCGCACGACGTCAACCTCGGACAACGTGACGAAGGCCATCCCGTCGAGACCGGCAAAGACGTCGCGCGCTTCGACGAGGCCAGACGTCCGATCACGCGGCAGATCGATCTGCGTGATGTCGCCGGTGACGACCGCCTTCGACCCGAAACCCATCCGGGTGAGGAACATCTTCATCTGCTCGCGTGTCGTGTTCTGCGCTTCATCGAGGATGATGAACGCATCGTTGAGGGTCCGACCCCGCATGAAGGCGAGCGGGACGACCTCGATGATGCCGCGTTCGGCGAGCCGGCCGAATCGCTCGGGTCCCACCATCTCGTAGAGCGCATCGTAGAGCGGCCGCAGGTAGGGATCGACCTTCGCCGCGATGTCGCCGGGCAGGAACCCCAGCTTCTCGCCGGCCTCCACGGCCGGACGGGTCAGGACGATCCGCTGCACCGTCCGCGCCCGGAGGGCCGCGACGGCCATCGTCACCGCGAGATAGGTCTTGCCGGTCCCTGCCGGGCCAATGGCGAACGTGAGGTCGTGCGTCTTGATCGCCTGGACGTAGGCGTGCTGACCGGCGGTCCGGGGGACGATCGGCTTGCCGCCTGACGTCACCAACACCCCATCGGCGGCGGCGCTCGTGGCTTCAAACGCCAGCGGGCTCGGATCGTTGCGCAGGGCGCGGCGGACCTCCGCCGTTGTCAGCGTGCGCCCGCTGCGGGTGATCGCCGCGAGACGATCAAAGAGCCTGACCGCGGCTTCGACCTGTTCCGGGTCTCCCCGGACGACCAGCGTGTCCCCTCGGACGAGCAGCTTCGTGCCGAGCTCCTTCTCAACGAGGTCCAGCACTGCGTCCTGCTGCCCAAGGACCGCCACCGCGGCGGCGCCGGGCGGCAGAGCAATCGTGGCTTCATGTTCACCGGGTTGCGTCAATCCACCCTCCCATGCCGACGACGTTCGGCGCCGTCCAAAGCCCTCCTTCACCCAGGCGGCGGGGACCGGCGGCGTGCTCGTACCAATTCTATCGGTCTGGCGGGGGGAATGACACTAAGTCCGGAGCATTCCTCGCAGACGGGCCAGCACGGCGTCGCGCATCGCGGCCCGTTTGGGCACGATGATGATGGTGTTGTCGCCTGCGACGGTCCCGACGACCTCTTTCCAGTTCATCTCGTCGATAGCTTCGGCGACCGTCCCGGCGCTGCCCGACGCGGTCTTGACCAGAATCAGGCCGCTGCCCTCGTCGATGCTCTCCACATAGTCATCAAACGCTCGTTTGAGCCGCCCCTCGACCTCGCGGGGCTGCAACCGGGTCGTGCCAGGCGCCTGGTAGCGGTATGTACCCGCGCCGGCCGGCACCTTGATCAGGCCGAGCCGCCGGATGTCGCGCGATACCGTCGCCTGGGTCACGTCGACCCCGGTGTTTCGCAGCGCGTCGACGAGGTCGTCCTGTGTCCCGATGGGTCGCTGCGCGATGATGTCGAGGATCAGACGATCTCGCGCGCGCATGTCGGCGGTTAAACGGCGACCGTCGCCAAGAGTCGGGTCTCGGTCGCGAGATGGTCCGCGTCCGCCGTCTCGCACCACGCCCGGATCACCGCGCACGCCGCGCCCGCCGCGGTGAGGGCTTCTGCGACGCGGCGTGGGGCCGTCCCCCCCGGGACATCCTTTGCCGCGACGGCGCCCTCTGGGGTGACGAGTTGGAGGACGTCTTGGTCAAACTGCGGAGCCACCCGGCGGTACGCGTCCAGCGGCAAGTCCCACAACTCGCACCCGGCCGCCTCAGCAGCCAGCACGACCTGACCGGCCAGCCGATGCGCTTCCCTGAACGGGATCCCGCGGCGGACAAGATAGTCGGCGACTTCCGTCGCCGTCAGGAACCCGCCGCGCAGCGCGGCCGCCATCCGATCAGGGCGGACGGTGAGGCTTTCCACCACGAGACTCATCGCGTCGAGCGCAAATTTCACGGCCCGGAGCGCCGCGAACGTCGGTGCCTTGTCTTCCTGCAGATCGCGGTTGTACCCCGAGGGGAGACCCTTCATTATCATGGCGAGCGTGGTGAGCGAGCCGAACGCCACGCCGGCCTGCGCGCGAACCAGCTCGAGGAGGTCGGGGTTCTTCTTCTGCGGCATGAGGCTGCTGCCGGTCATGAGGGTGTCGGGCAGGCTGGCGAACTCAAACTCCTTGGTCGTCCAGAGCACCAGCTCCTCAGCCCACCGCGAGAGGTGGATCAGCAACCCGCTGGCCGCGCTGACGGCCTCGAGGGCGAAGTCGCGGTCGCCGGTCGCGTCAATGCTGTTCTCGCTCACCTGCGCAAAACCGAGCAGGGCCGCCTGACGCGCCCGGTCGACCGGAAAACCGGTCCCCGCGATCGCCCCCGAGCCGAGGGGGAGCACATCGAGGCGGCGGTAGGCGTCCTGCAGGCGACCGGCATCCCGGGACAGCATCCAGAAATATGCCAGCCAGAGATGGGCGAGCAGCACCGGTTGCGCCCGCTGGAGGTGCGTGTACGACGGCAGCAGCACCGTCTTCATCTCGCGCGCCCGGTCGAGCAGCCGCGCCTGCAACCCGGCGATGCCGCGCACGGCCCGGCGGATCTCATCTTTCAGCGCGAGCCGAAATGCCGTCACGACCTGATCGTTGCGGCTTCGCCCGGTGTGCAGCCACCCCGCTACGCCACCCATGCGCGCGGTCAACGTGGCCTCAACGAATGAGTGCACGTCTTCGTATCCGTCTTCGGGGATAAGGGATCCGGCGTCGGCTTCGCGCAGCATCCGCCCCAGCTCAGCGGCGATGTCGGCGGCCGCGCGGGAGGGGATGATGTTCGCCTCGCCGAGGGCGATGACGTGCCCAAGACTTCCCAGCAGGTCCCACCGCAGGAGGCGGCGGTCGACCGGCAGCGACACGAGCAGCGCCAGCGCGCGGGCGTCCGGCTCGGCCGAGAATCGGCCGCCCCACATGCGAAACTTGGCGGGCTTACTTGACTCGCTCACGCAGCGACCGGATCAGCTGAGGGTTGGCATGCGCGAAGACCTTCGTGGGCAAACCCCACAGGTTGATGAACCCCTGCGCCTCGCGTTGATCGTAAACCGAGTCTTCGCCGAAGGTGGCGAGTTCGGTGTTGTACAGCGAGGCCGGCGCCTTCCGCCCGACGGCCATGGCGCTTCCTTTGAAGAGCTTCACACGCACGGTCCCGGTCGCGGTGCGTTGTGTCGACGCCACGAACGCGTCGAACGCCTGACGCAGCGGCGAAAACCACTGCCCGTAGTAAATGAGCTCGGCATAGCGCTGCCCGATCAGCATCTTATAGTGCGCGCACTCGCGTTCGATCGTAATGGTCTCGAGATCACGGTGCGCCGTCGTCAGGATCGTGCCGCCGGGAGTCTCGTACACGCCGCGCGTCTTCATCCCCACCAGCCGGTTCTCGACCATGTCGATGCGGCCGACCCCATGCCGGGACCCCGCCTCGTTCAGATGGTCCATGAGCGTCAAGGCATCGAGCCGCTGCCCCCCCAACCCGACCGGCACGCCGGCCTCGAACTCGATCTCGAGGTAGGCTGGATCGTCGGGCGCCGTGCGCGGATCGCTGGTGTATTGATAGAGATCGACCGGCGGCTCGGCCCAGATGTCTTCGAGGATGCCCGCCTCGCTGCTGCAGTGCCAGAGGTTGCGATCGACGCTGTACGGCTTGGCCGTGGTCGCCGCGACCGGGACGCCGTGAGACTTGGCATACTCGATGGCCTGCTCGCGTCCCTTGATGTGCCACTCGCGCCACGGCGCGATGACCTTCAGCTGCGGCGCCAGCGCCTGGTAGGCGAGCTCGAAGCGCACCTGATCGTTGCCCTTCCCCGTGCAGCCGTGGGCGACCGCATCGGCCCCCTCGGCGAGCGCGACTTCGACCTGTGTCTTGGCGATCAGCGGTCGCGCCAGCGCGGTCCCCAACAGATAGCGCCCCTCATATACCGCCCCGGCCTGCACCATCGGGACGATGTAGTCGGTCACAAACGTCCGGCGGACGTCGACCACGAATGCCGCCGACGCGCCGCTCGCGAGCGCCTTCTTGCGCACGGCGTCGAGGTCTTCTCCCTGCCCCACATCCACGATGACGGCGAGCACCTGGCACCCGTATGTCTCCCGGAGCCACGGGATGGCGCAGGATGTGTCGAGCCCACCGGAGTACCCCAGGGCGACCGTCTTGACCGTCATCGATATGCCTCCCATGTCGTGCAGCGATATGACTCTGCGACCTGTGTCGCCCTAGTGCGCGGCCGTACTGCCCACCGGGGCCGTCTGGCTCCCCGACGAGGTGAGCACCTGCTCGAGGATCGTCAACGCCTGATCGATCTCGGCCGGCTGGACGATGAGCGGCGGCGCAAACCGCAGCGCATTGGCCGCCACCGCGTTGGCGAGCAGACCCGCCCCGCGGCACCGATCGAGCACCGGCGCGGCCTCGCCGTTGAGCTCGAGGGCGAGCAGCAGCCCGCGGCCGCGGACGCCCTTCGCCAGCCCGCGGGCCACCAGCGCCTGCAGGCCGGCGGTGAAGCGCTCGCCCATGCGCGCAGCGTTCTCGGACAGTCGGTCATCGACAATGGCGTTCAGGACGGCCAGGGCTGCGGCGCAGGCAAGCGGGTTGCCGCCGAACGTCGTACCGTGATCACCCGGTCCCAGGGCCGCGGCGTGCTCCTTCATCAGCACGGCGCCGATCGGCACGCCGCCGCCGAGCCCCTTCGCCAGCGCGATCACATCGGGCTGGATGCCGTATTGCTCGTACGCAAACAGTGTGCCGGTGCGGCCGATCCCGGTCTGCACCTCGTCGAAGATCAGCAGTAGATCGTGCGCGTTGCACCACTCGCGCACGCTCTGCAGATAGGCCGACGTCGCGGGAATGATGCCGCCCTCTCCCTGTATGGGCTCCAGCATGATCGCCACGGTGCGGCCCGTGGTCACACCCGGGATCGCGTCCATGTCGTTAAAGGGGACGCTCACGAAGCCCGGCACCAGCGGGGCAAAGGGCTGCTGGTACTTTGGCTGCATCGTCGCGGCCAGGGCGCCGATTGTGCGGCCGTGAAACGAGTGTTGCGCCGCGATGATCTCAAACCGGTCACGGCCGTCGCGCCGGCCCCACCGGCGCGCCAGCTTGATAACCGTCTCGTTCGCCTCGGCGCCGCTGTTGCAGAAGAACGCTTTGTCGAACACCGAGTGTTCGACAAGCCACTTCCCCAGCACGGCCTGCTCGGCGATCTGAAAGAGGTTGGAGACGTGGATGACTTTCGCCGCCTGTGTCTGGATCGCCGCCACCAGTTTGGGATGGTTGTGACCGAGCGCGCTGACGGCAATGCCTCCGATGAAGTCCAAATACCGGCGCCCCTCGAGGTCGTAGAGCCACACCCCCTGCCCGTGCGAGAAGGCGACAGGCGCGCGCCGGTAGTTCGACAGCAAGTACTGGTTCGCCATGGCGATCACATCGGTCGTCTTCACGCGGCACCTCCGCCGGTAATCATCGTGCCTACGCCTTCCTCGGTGAACAATTCGAGCAGCAGCGCGTGAGGGATGTCCGTGCCGATGATGTGCGCGCTCGGCACGCCCTGCGCGATGGCCATCAAACACGCTTCGACCTTGGGGATCATCCCCCGGGACACGGTGCCGTCGGCGATCAGGCGACGCGCTTCGGCCGCCGTCAGGTTCGAGATGAGCGACGTGGTGGGTCCGTCGCCGCGCATGACACCGCGGACATCGGTAAGGATGATCAGCTTGCTCGCGCCGACCGCCGCGGCCAGCGCCCCGGCGGCGTGGTCGGCGTTCAGGTTCAGACTTTCGTGCTCGGGACCGATCCCAATGGACGCGATCACAGGAATGTGTCCGGTGGCGCTGATCGTCTCGAGCACCTCGGGATGGACGTCCGTGACCTCGCCGACCAACCCGAGATCGACCGGGCCGGACAGCTTGCGCGCGCGAAGCAGCCCGGCGTCCTTGCCGGACAACCCCACGGCGCTCCCGCCCGCGGCGCCGATCATCGTCACCATGGCCTTGTTGGCGCGCCCCGCCAGCACCATCTCGACGATTTCCATCGTCTCGGCGTCGGTGACACGCAGGCCGTTGACGAACCGGGCCTCCTTACCCACCCGTTCGAGCATCTTCGTGATCTCGGGACCGCCGCCGTGCACGAGGACGGGGTTCACCCCCGCGCCCTTCAACAGGACGAGGTCCTCTATCACCGTTCCGGCGGCGCCGGCATCGAGCACGCTCCCGCCGTATTTGATCACGACGGTCTTGCCCCGCCACGCGGCGGCGTACCTGACCCCTGCCGCGATCAACCGGGCCTCGGTCGCCAGATCGATCGACGCTTCGGCGATCACGTGAGATACCCGCTGTTGATCTTGACGTACGTCTCCCCCAGATCGTTGGTCCATCCCGTGAACGTCCCCTGACCCAAGCCCAGATCGATCGTCACACGGATCTCTTTCTCACGAAGCAGCGGCTCGGCCTCCGCGTAGACCGCGGGCACGCCCACACCGTTCTTCACCACCCACACGTCGCCGATCGCGATCGCCAGACGGTCGGGATCGACGTCGGCGCCGCTGCGACCCACCGCCGCCGTGATACGCCCCCAGTTGAGCTCGGCGCCATAGAACATCGTCTTCACCAGCATCGAGGTCATGACCGTGCGTCCGGCCAGCCGCGCCTCGGCGTCGGAACGGGCGCCATGCACCGTGATCTCGATCAGCCGCGTGGTCCCCTCGCCGTCCTGCACGATCAGGCGCGCCAGCCGGCCCGCGACATCGGTCAGCCCCGCGACGAACGCCGCATACCGGTCGTCCTCGACGGTAATGGATGGGCCGCCCGATGCGCCGTTGGCCAGCACGAAGACGCTGTCGCTCGTTGACGTGTCGCCGTCGACGCTGATGCAATTGAAACTCTTGTTCACTGCGGCGCGCGCCGCGGTCCGCAGCATACTCAGCTCCACGGCGGCATCGGTAGTGATCACCGCGATCATCGTCGCCATATTGGGATGGATCATCCCGGCGCCCTTCGCGATCCCGCCGATCTTGACCACGGCGTTGCCCAAATCCACTTCGGCGGCGGCGGTCTTCGTAAAGGCATCGGTGGTGATCATGGCGCGCGCCGCCGTCATCCCGTCGGGGCCGAGCGCGGCGACCAGCGCCGGGGCCGCCGCCGTGATCTTGTCGATCGGAAGCGGTCGCCCGATCACCCCCGTGCTGGTGCCCAGCACGAGGTCATCACCGATCCCGAGCGCCTGTGCGACAGCGGCCGTCATCGCGCCGGCGTCGGCAAACCCCCTCGCTCCGGTGGCCGCGTTGGCGTTGCCGCTGTTGATGACCACGGCCTGCGCCCGGCCCGCCTTCAACTTCATCTCGTTGATGATCACCGGAGCGGACCGCGTCTTGATCTGTGTAAACGTGCCGGCCGCCACCGCCGGCGCATCGGATACGATCAAGGCCAGGTCGGGCTTCTCCGGCTTGATGCCGCAGTGGATCCCCGCGGCCCGAAACCCGCGCGGCGTGGTGACCGTTCCGTCCAGACTCGTGACCTTGTGCCGCAGCATCGCCATCGCCGTCTCTTCGTCCTTTCGCCGCTTAGGGATACAGGGGCGGGCGATCGATCCCCGCGCGTTCGGGGAGCCCGCACATGAGATTCATGTTCTGGATGGCCTGCCCGGAGGCGCCTTTGACCAGGTTGTCGATCGCGGCCATGACGATCAGCGTCTTCCCGCGGGGATCGACCCGCACCGCCACGTCGCAGAAGTTCGACCCAAACGTCGCCTTGGTCTCGGGCAGCGCACCCGCCAGCACACGCACGAACGGCTCGTGCGCGTAGGCCTCGCGCAGGATGCCCTCGGCTTCGGCGGTGGTCATCGAGTGGACGAGACGCATGTAGACCGTCGCCAGGATGCCGCGCGTCATTGGGATCAAATGAGGCGTAAAGGTGACCGTCATCGGCGACCCGGCCAGCGCCGCAACCTCCTGTTCCATCTCCGGGCCGTGGCGGTGAGCCGCGACGTTGTACGGCTTCACGTTCTCGTTCACCTCGGAGAAGTGCACGCCCATCGACGCGCCCCGCCCGGCGCCGGACACGCCGGATTTGGCGTCGACGATGATGCCGTTGCGCTCGACCACATCGGCGCGCACGAACGGCGCGATGGCGATGAGGGCCGCCGTCGGGTAGCAGCCGGGGTTGCCGACGATGCGCGTGCGTTTGATCTCTTCGCGGTGGAGCTCGGGTTGCCCGTAGACGGACTCCGACAACAGCTCCGGACACGCGTGGTCGGCCTTGTACCACTGTTTGTACGTCGCGACGTCTTTGAACCGGAAGTCGGCGCCCAGGTCGACGATCTTGACCTTGGCCCCGAGCTTCGGGGCCATAGTCATCGGCATACCGTTGGGGAGCGCGAAGAAGACGACATCCGAGTCGGCCCCAATGGCCTCGAGGTCGGCCTCCTCGGTGACGTGGGTCACAAACCCCCGCAGGTTCGGGAACACATCGCCATAGGCCTCGGCCTTGCGGCTCTCGGCCGTCAGGTGGACGAGGCGGACGTCTGTG
>Ga0334722_10007904_pt1 | contig 10244 bp, 10 predicted proteins | sample C3_bottom_MG_FD_207210 | JGI IMG/M metagenome (GOLD analysis project Ga0334722, IMG submission 207210) | Sediment microbial communities from Yellowstone Lake, YNP, Wyoming, USA - C3_bottom | ecosystem: Environmental > Aquatic > Freshwater > Lake > Sediment | place: USA: Wyoming | collected... | reverse complement strand
GAGGATACCGTTCGGAAAAGAACGCAGGAGCTGGCCAACGCGCTTGAGCAGGTCCAGAACATTGCACGGGAAATTACAACGCGCCTCACGACCGTGGCCGAATACCGCGATACCGATACGGGAGCGCACATTTCCCGGATAAGCCTGTATACACAGAAAATAGCCGAAGCGCTCAACCTGTCGCCGGAATTCGTTGATACCGTGACCTTTGCCAGTTCCATGCATGACATCGGAAAGATCGGCATCCCGGACCATATTCTGCTTAAACCCGGTCCGCTTACGCGCGAAGAGTTCGATATCATGAAGACCCACACGACCATGGGAGAGAAGATCCTGAGCGGCTCGGACTATCCCACGATCCAAATGGCGGCCTCCATCGCACTGCATCACCATGAGCGGTGGGATGGAAAAGGCTACCCGCTGGGACTTAAGGGAGAAAGGATCCCCATCGAGGGACGGATCGTCATGCTGGTCGATCAATATGATGCCCTGCGCAGTGCGCGGCCCTATAAACCATCCTTCGACCATCAAAAAACCTGTGACGTCATCACCAAAGGCGATCAGCGTACGATGCCTGAGCATTTCGACCCGCAAGTGCTCAACGCTTTCATCAGGATCGCACCTGAGTTCGACATTATTTTCAACACCTGCCAGGACGAATAGATCCGTACCCCCCCGGTTCCCAACATAAGACGTGAAAGTCGTCTTTGCGAGCGTAGCGAAGCAATCTCGTAGTTTGTATCTGCCTTAAAATCGAGATTGCCGCGTCGCGGAGTTTATCCCGCTAAAGCGGGGCTCCTCGCAATGACAACAGTGGGACTTTTTACTGGACCATCCAACCCGAAGTTGTCTCAGCTTGCTTTCCCTTCAACGTTGTAGTATATTTCTGCATGCTCGATAAAATAAAAACACCCGAGAAACTTGCTCCGCTCCTTTCACTGCTCAGGGCAACAGGCCAAACAATCGTATTCACGAACGGCTGCTTTGACCTCCTGCATCCCGGCCACACACGGTACCTCGCAACGGCACGTTCGCTCGGCAACATTCTCGTTGTCGCCATCAACAGCGACGCATCGGTCCGTGCGATCAAAGGAGAAAAGCGGCCGATCAATTCGCAGGCGGATCGTGCGGAAACGCTTGCCGCGCTCGAATCCGTAAGTTTTGTGACGATCTTCAACGAACCCGACCCCTACAAGGTCATTGCGGCTTTGCAGCCCGATGTGCTGGTAAAAGGCGGCGACTGGCCGATCGAGAAGATCATCGGAAGGGACATCGTGCAGGCGCGGGGCGGGAAGGTGGTGAATGTCCCTTACGTGGATGGCGCGTCGACAACGGGGATCATTGAGAAGATTCTGAGAACTTACTCGAAGGTATGAGGGTAAGAAGGTAGGAAGGTAAGAGGATAACCCTCCATGACAGAAAGAAAGCAGGAGATCAAGCATTTCCGTGAACTTGATGTGTATCGCAAGGCTTTCTCGGCTGCCATGACAATCTATGAAATAACAAAGTCATTCCCTGCCGAAGAAAGATTCTCCCTCGTTGACCAAATCAGAAGATCCTCTCGTTCTGTGTGCTCGAATCTTGCCGAAGCGTGGAGAAAGCGCAGATACCCGGCTGTCTTCACAAACAAACTGACCGACGCGATGCAGGAAGCTTCAGAAACGCAGAGCTGGCTTGAGTTTTCCTTAGCGTGTAAATATCTTGATGACCAGCGTTTTAGCACTCTCGATACGGAATACGAACATATTGTCGGAATGTTAAGCCGAATGGAGGAAATGGCGGATAAATTCTGCTACAAAAAGAAATAATTCCCCCCCCTCTCATTCCCTCTTACCCTCTTTCCTTCTAGCCTTTTCCTTTTCCATGGAACGTAGTTCCACATCGTCAAACCCGAAATAATGCCCGATCTCATGCATCACCGTATCGAGCACGATATCCTCGATCTCTTCCAGCGAGCTGGCGGATTGCTCGATGGGCCGCTGGTAGATAACAATGCGGTCCGGCAGCATGTTCCCGTAGTTCCACTCCCGCGCGGTCAGAGGAACTCCCTGGTACAGACCGAGCAATGTTCCGTGCTTGATCCCCATGCCATCGAGAGTCTCCCGTGACGGGCTGTCCTCGACCTCGATGGAAATGTTCTTGATCTTGTTCTTGAACCGGCGAGGAAGGCGGCGAAGCGCTTTGGCAACTATTTGTTCAAAGGAAAGACGATCCATGGGTACGCTATTCACTCCGATCAGACGGTATCCGAGGTGCGAGTTTCACCTACAAAAGTGCAAGTTCAACCTGACGCAACTATCAACGAATACTGTTTGTAACTCCTATAAGAATTGCCAAGGGAGCACCGTGATCGTATCTGTCAGTTTCTCGGGCATTCTCCCCGTGGTGATCACGTAGGCCTTTTTCACCTTTCCCTTGTACGTCTCGATAAAGCTCGAAAGCCCTCGCAGGGCAGACAATGAAACTTTCGCGCCTGACTTGATTTCAATGGGAATGACGTCCTTGCCCGTATCTATGACACAATCCACGTCCGCGCCGCCTCCGGTCCGCCAGTAATGGACCTTGTAATCAAGGTTCTGCGCCCGTATCCTGCGGATGAGTTCCAGGATGACCGCGTGTTCAAAGAGCTTTCCCTTGTCCGCATTCAGCAAATCCTCTGTCAACGGCACCCGCGCAAGGGCGTTCCGTACGCCAAGGTCGAAGAAATAATAGCGGGGAGAGGTGAGTATCCTCTTCCGCGCGTTCTTGAGATAGGGTTCGACCTTCTCGACCACGAGCGTGTCTTCCAGAATGCTGAAATACTCCTTGATGGTCGGGACGCTGACGCCTGATTCGAGCGAAAGTTTGGTGAGATTCGGGTTGGCGCCGGACTCCTGGGCCGCCAGCTCCAAAAAACGGCTGAACTGGCCGATCTTCCTGCTGAGCGCTTCCGCCCGGATCTCTTCCTCCAGATAGGTCTGCGTGTAGGACTTGAGCAGGCTGGCGCGCTCCTTGTCATCGGACTGATTGACAATGCCGGGCAAAGAGCCGAAAATCAGGGAGTGCTCGAAGGAATAGCCCTTGATCATGTTGATGTTCTGTATCCGGAAGAGTCCCTTGTCGTGGTCCCCCAGCCAGCCGAATTCGTTCCACTGCAAGGGATCGAGCCTGAACATCCTGACGCGGCCGGGCAGCAGGTTCACGCCCTTTCTGCGCAGCTTGCGGGCGGACGAGCCCGTGATGATAAATGAGGCTTTTTTCTCGTCTATCAAATACTGGACGCTGTCGAACAGCTCCGGGGCCTTCTGCGCCTCGTCTATGAATACAAGGGGCCTGCTGGAACGCGCCTCAACCTGCCTGATAATCGCCCCCGCGTCCCGCTCCATCTCCGAGCGGATCCCGGGGTTTTGGAGGGGATATTCCATCAGATTCTTCGTGCCGGACAGGCATGCTTTTACCAGGGTTGTTTTGCCTGTCTGACGAGGCCCCAGGATCAGGGCGGAATGCCCCTTCCTGACGACCTGCGCCAGCGGTTCTTCCATGTTGCGCATATATGTCTTATATTTACCCTGCATATTTAAAGTATATATAGGACTTAAATAAAAGGCAAGTACATTTTACCGCTAAGCCGCGAGGGACGCGAGGAAAGCTTAGGCCTGGTTATAAACCTTCAAACGGTCACTTTATTATTCACTTTCCTATAACAGAGAGTGTCAAAGTATGTTATTATAGGTTGCAAAGGAGAAAAAACTATTATGAACATATCACTTACACCACAACTCGAAAAACTGGTAAAAAATAAGGTTGAGAGCGGTCATTATGGTTCCGCAAGCGAGGTTATGCGAGAAGCTTTGCGCCTTCTTGCTGAGCGAGACCACAGACAATCTGTACGTATCGAAGAACTTAGGGCCGAAATAAAAAAAGGGTTGGATAGTGGCGAACCGACACCTTTAAATGTTAAGGCTATTAAGGCGCAAGGCCGAAAACGGCTCAATGCAGCTCAAAAACATAAGTCACGCGTCTAACGTCTAATGTTGAAAATTCTGAAAAGTCCAGCGGCTAAAAATGACCTTAACGATATTTGGTGGTTCATTGCCCAGGACAATCCCGACAACGCGGACAAACTCCTCGACGAAATTGCAGAAACCAGCAGCAAACTCGCGCAATTCAAAAATATGGGAAGAAGCCGGGATGAACTCCATTGAGGTTTGCGAAGCTTCCCGGTCGGCAGATATCTGATTTTCTATATGCCAATTAGTGGCGGTATCGAGATCGTAAGAGTTTTGCATGGCATGATGGACATTGATGCTGTATTATAAACGAAATAGCTGCGATTCCGCACCATACCAATTCTCGCTTCAAGCCCCCTAGAGGTTCGACCGGCCTCCCCTATATGCCCGCCACAATTTGGAAGCAATCGCCATAATGGCGGCTAACAGCGCTCCGTTCACGGCCATGCACAAGAGCTGGGTGGACAAAATGTGAGCTGGCCTTCCGAGAATCCAGCCAAAACTTTCCGAGAGCGATTCCATTTGTGGCACGACTGCAAGAGAACCAGGCAAATTGAGGAAAATCAAGAAGAGGTACAGGCCCATTTCGCGGATACCGGAAACTACGTAACCCGCGAGGAAGACGATGCTGACAAGCGCCAGATATGTAATAACTATTTTTTTGATCCAAGACATAGGCTGTGAACGTGAAGTCGGTTTTTTGTAAAAGAACATTCCAATCACAACGAAGAATCGCTTTAAGGGCGTCGCGTATCAACGTTCCCGAGTCATTCGGATGGTCTTCTTTGTTTTTCTGTTACTCGCAAGATCGAGCAAAGCATCAGGATGTTTTTCAGCAACTTGCAGCAATATGCGTGCCGGTCCTTCCGGTTTGCGCCGGCCCTGTTCCCAGTTACGAAGTGTTGCGGTGCTTATCCCCATAAGGATTGCGAACTTGTCCTGTGAAAGGCCGTACTGGTCCCGGATCTTCTTCACTTCTGATTCCGCAAAAGTGAAAGTTCGCGCCGGCTTCATTGTGCGCTTCATTATTGCTCCACCCTGTTTTACGCTTTTGAGAAGCTCATCAAAAAGTTCTTTTTTCATCGGTATTCTCCTTCGACAATCTTTTCCAGTTGTTTCAATTGATCCGGCGTCAAAGCATCCTGCTCATTCTTCGGATAAGCAAACAGCATCAGGACAACCTCCGGCGATACGAACCAATAGTAGATGACCATGATTGAATATACGTCAATGGCGCATAGATGGCAAGGAGAATTATCGTGAGGGTAGGGTTTAGATTTGAGAAAAAGGATATGCGGATGCTTGACTCCTCAGATCATTTCAGCAGTTGCCATGCATCCTTGAAGCGTTTGCCGTCCCTCCTCATTCGAGCCGGCTGAAGAACACGCCGTTTTCCGTTAGGCGAGTGATATACAAGCTGCTCCAACTTCTGAGACGGAACGACATAGACTTCAGCAGAAATTGCGTGGTCGCTGATCTTGCTCAGATACGAGACAAAGACAAAAAAGTGATCTTTGGCAATTTTCTTAGCGTAATGTCAAATGTCGTGCAAATGTCGTGCGTTTGTTTCTAATGGCATCGTGTGTGTGTTGTCCAGCACGGCCCGCACCGCGCGCACGAGGTCGTCGGGCAGGAACGGCTTGGGAAGGAAATTGGGTCCGTCATCGGCTATCCGCTTGCTGTCGATAATATCACCGGTGTAACCGCTGATGAAAAGGACCTTGATGCCGGGCGCGGTCTTCACGATCTCGTCATAGACCTCGCGCGCGTTCTTCTTCGGCATGATCACGTCGAGCACAAGGAGGGAGATGTTGTCCTTGTGCGCGGCATACTGCCGCAGCGCGTCATCGCCGTCAATCGCTTCGATGACAGTGTAGCCGGCCTCTTCAAGGGTGTTTTTCGCCATGGCGCGCACGTCCGCGCCGTCCTCGGCAAGCAGGATTGTTTCGCTGCCGCGCATGGGCGCGGGCGTTGCCTCCGGTTTCATCGCACCGACCGGGGTGGGAACGAGCGGCAGATAGACCTTGAAGGTCGTGCCGTCGCCGGGCCTGCTCTTGACGTCGATGAAACCGCCGTGCTGCTTGACGATCCCATACACGATCGACAACCCGAGCCCGGTCCCCTTCCCGACTTCCTTGGTCGTGAAGAACGGGTCGAAGATCTTCTCCTGCGTCTGCGCGTCCATCCCTGTGCCCGTGTCCGCGACAGACAGCACGGCATAGGCGCCCGGCTTGGCAGCCTGGCGCCGCTGCGCCGCGTTCTCATCCACATCGCCGCGCTCCGTGGCGATGCTCAGGATCCCGCCGCTCGGCATGGCGTCGCGGCCGTTCGAGCAGAGGTTCATGAGCACCTGCTCGACCTGGCCCCGGTCCGCCATGACCGTGAGGCCTCCGGACGCCAGCGTCACGACCAGCTCCACATCCTCGCCGATGACCCTGAGCAGCAGTTTCTCGATGCCCGTCACAATCTCGTTGAGGTCCACCGGCCCCGGCGTGATCGACTGCTTTCGGCTGAAAGCAAGGAGGCTCCTTGTCAGGTTCGCCCCGCGTTTCGCGGCCGAAGCGATATGGTCCGTGATGGCGGCCAATCCTTCGTCGCCTTTCAGCTTCTTTTTCAGGATAGTGGCGTATCCGAGCACCGCGGTCAGAATATTGTTGAAATCATGTGCGATGCCGCCGGTCAGGGTGCCCACGGCCTCCATTTTCTGGGCCTGGTTCAGCTGCTCCTCGAGCTTTCGTTTGTCCGTGATGTTGTGGATGATCTCGATGGCGGAAACGACTGTGCCCGTTTTGTCGCGCATGGCATAGGACTTGGTCTCCACATAGACCGCCTCCCTATGGCTGTCATGGTGCGTGTGCACGGCGATGTGGGACCTGCCTGTCTCGAAGGTCTCCCGCACCGTGCATTCCTCGCCCACCTCGTAGCAGGGCTTCTGTCGCTGATGTGATATTTCGTAGCAGTGCCGACCGATGATCGCGTCCACGTCCAGCCCGGCCTGGGCGCAGTATGCCCGGTTCGCCATAAGGACCCGGTAGTCCCGGTCGATGACGATGAACGCCTCATCGACCGCCTCGAGCACGTCCTTCACGAAGTCCTCGGCGCGCTTTCGTTCGGTGATGTCCAGGATCATGCCGGACATTACATCGTTGTCAAAGCTCTCGCTCACGAGCACATTTTTAATGCTTCCCGACCGCGTCCTGAGTTCGAGCTCGAAATCCTTGACCGAGCCGGTCTTCCGCACCGCCCGCAGGAACTCCACGCGCTGTACGGGGTCGATGTAGTGTTCCGCCACGTTGCCCGCTGAGAGCATGTGCTGCGGAGAATCATACCCGAGCATGTGCGCGAGCGCGTCATTGACGTAGAGAAAGCGGCCCGCGATGGTGGTCCGGTAGACCCCGACCAGGGCGTTGTCCACCAAGTCACGATATTTTTTCTCCGACACCCTGAGAGCGGCTTCGTTCTCCTTGCGGTCCGTGATGTTCCGCACCATCTCGATGCCCGCCACGGTCCTGCCCGTCGCATCGTGAACGGACGAAGCAATGATCTCGACCTGGACCGGCCCGTTGACCGTTGTCATGCTCCGCTCCACCGAATGAATGCCGCCGTCCCGGTAGGACAGCGCGAGCGGGCACTCATCGCAAACGCTGTCGCACCGGCCATAGGCCTCGAAGCAGACCTCGCCAACGTGGTCGCCCATCAAATCGCGATGGCTCTTGTTCTGGAACAGGATGCGGAAGTGCTCGTCCTGGATGCTGACGCCGTCCCCCATGGCCGCGATGATCGCCTCGCGCCTCGATTTTTCCTCGTCCGATTTTCGTGCCGTTGCTTTCAGGGACTCGTCCCTGCGCCTGAGCTCATCGGCGTACCACCGGATCAAACCATACAGCAGCAGCGCGGTCAGCGCCACATAAGACCAGCTTTTATAGGTTTGATACCGGGCCAGTAAGCGAGGGGAAGTTACGAGGAGAGCCAGCAGCTTGTCCGACAGCAGGATCCAGAGCCCGCCGAAGATTGCGTAGATTGCGGTAATTTTAAGGGGGGAAAGAGTGAGACGGGACGGCTGTGTAATTTCCGGACAATCAGGCATCGCAACCTTTTCTGGTACTGCAACCGCGGCGGCACGAGCGCCGATGATGGATTCACGATACGTTCATTATACGCACGTTAAGGTAAAATGCAACGGTGAAATATTGTCGCGGGATATTGCAACTAAGGAAGAGGCAAAACAACAGCAAGGAGACAAGGAAATATCATTGCTGTCGAACATGCTCGGCACACAAGGAAGGGGAGAAGACTAAAGCTCCTCCCCTTCTTATTGGAATCGATCTAAAGAGGTCCCGAACCTACGACACTTGTCCGGCAAGCGCGCTTTTTATCGCCGTGCCGATATCCTGGGCGGAGAAGGGTTTTTGAAAAAAACCCGCGGCTCCGCTTTTCAGCAGGTCATTGATCCCGGCAAAATTATTATGATTGTAGCCGGAGTAGATGAGGATGGTGGCGTCCTTATTGATAGTCCTGAGGGCGTGGAACACCTCATTCCCTCCCATTTTCGGCATGATCATGTCCAGAATGACGAGGTGGATCTCGCCCTGTTTTTCCCGGTAGAGATTGACGCCCGCGCTGCCGGTTTCCGCGACCAGGACCTTGTAGCCCAGGGGAACGAGCATGTCTTTGCACAGCTCCCGAACATCGGATTCGTCGTCAATGACCAGAATTGTCTCCGTGCCCCCGATGCTTATGGACTCGGGCAGGGCTTCCACAACAGCATCCTTCGCAACAGGCAGATAGATATTGAACCGCGTTCCCTGTTGCGGTTCGCTGTACAGATTGATGTACCCGCCGTGGTTGCTGATGATGGAATGGATGATATACAAGCCCAGTCCTGTTCCCTTTCCCACTTCTTTGGTTGTAAAGAACGGATCAAAGATCTTGCCTTGCGTGCCCGTGTCAATGCCCATGCCGGTATCCGACACAGAAAGTTTGATGAAGGCCGGCCCTCCGGGAGGGACGAGGCCGCTCAGTCCGTTCGCGGGATTGGCGATCGCGGTTTCCAGGGTCAGTTTGCCGCCGTCAGGCATGGCGTCCCGCGCGTTCATCGCAAGGTTGATGATCACCTGGTGCAGTTGGGACGGGTCGGCGTTCATAGGGGGAAGCGAGGCATCGAGCCGTGTAATGATCTCGATGTTCCGCGGCATGCTGGCATGGACCAGATCGACGGATTGCCTGATAATGTCGTTGACATCCACAGGCTTTGCATCCATTTTCTCCTTCCGGGTGATGGTAAGGATCTTTTTCCCCAGCGCGGCGCCCCGCTTTGCGGCATCGTGTATTACCGATACCGGTTTATAATAGGGATCGTCCTCTTTCGTCATCTTAAGCATGATCCCAGAGTAGCCGAGGATCCCCGTCAGGAGGTTGTTGAAATCATGCGCCATGCCCGCAGCCAGGGTCCCTACCGCTTCCAGCTTCTGCGACCGCATCAGCCGTTCTTCCATTCTTTTCTTTTCCGTGATATCGATGATATATCCGTCGAAACTCGCGATGTCGCCGGCATTGTCTCGCTCGGCATAGAGAGAGAAGGAGATCATGATCTCATCGCCGTTCCGGGCAATGGCCTTGTCCTCGATGTGCAGCGTTTTTTCCATAACCGCCCGATGGAGACAATTGGATGCACCGATATCGCCGATAAGGATGTCGCACAGCGCGGTAACTCCGCCGAACATGCCCCGGAACCTGCTGTTTGCCTCCAGGATCGCGCCGTTCCTGTCTATCCGGAAGATCGCATGTTCCACCCGTTCAAAGAGAGAGCGGGTCCGCTGGTCCGATTCGATAAGTTTGGCCTCGTTCTCCTTGACCGCTCTGCACATCCGGTTGAATTCTCCGGCAAGCTCGCTGATTTCGTCCGTTGCTTTCCCGGCAACACCCAGGTCCTCGGGCGCACAGCCGTCCTTGAACTGGGTGATCGAGTCGTGGAGGGCCATCACGGGCCGGATTACGAGCCGGCGAATCAGCAGGTTAAGAGAGAGAACGGCGAAAAGCGTTATGAGAAGAGAGACCGCGATATTGATTGCGGCGATGGACCGCATTTCCTTTTGGAAAACGGCGGAGGACAGGGTAATGCGAACATAGCGATCGTAACCGGCAGGGAATCCTCAAAAGCCTTAAAAAGGATCGGGCTGTAAAAATCATAGCCCGCGGGTATCTTAACATGGAACCGCGCCTGGTCGAGCTTGAAATGATCGACCGCATCCGGAT
>Ga0334722_10007903_pt1 | contig 10244 bp, 11 predicted proteins | sample C3_bottom_MG_FD_207210 | JGI IMG/M metagenome (GOLD analysis project Ga0334722, IMG submission 207210) | Sediment microbial communities from Yellowstone Lake, YNP, Wyoming, USA - C3_bottom | ecosystem: Environmental > Aquatic > Freshwater > Lake > Sediment | place: USA: Wyoming | collected... | reverse complement strand
GAGCGCGATCACGAGGTCGACGTCAGTCCGCAGCGCGGCAACGGCTGCGCGCGCGGCGGCGACGGGGTCGCGTGCGGTCAGTTCGCGCCCCGGCAGGTTCGCGATGTCCGGCGGCTCGTTCCCCGAGAGCCCGAAGATGCCGACGCGCAGTCCGCCCGCCTGCTTGACGATCCACCCCTTGAAGGGCGGGTTGCCGGCGGCGTCGACGACGTTCGCGGAGAGCAGCGGGAATGCGGCGCCCGCGGCGAGCTTGCGCAGCAGGCCGGTGGGCAGCAGCAGGTCGGCGCGTCCCAGGTTGAGCGCGTCATACCCGATCTTGCCGAGGCCCTCGATCATGGCGGCGCTCGTCAATGCGGCCAGCGGGTCGTTCGTGGCCTCCTCGGGGTTTTTCAGGAACGCGGCGCCGGTGTCGAGCAGGAGCAGCGGGCGACGCGTCTCGCGCTCGCGCTCCACCCAGGTGGCTCGTCTGGGCAGACCGCCCAGCAGATTGGAGTGTCAGCCGCAGGGTTCGAGGTAGCCGTTGACGTCCCCGGAGAAGGCGATCGTGACGTTCGCCGGTTGCGGTTCGGCGGCGCTTGCTGCCGCAACGCGGGAGCCGCAGGCGCAGAGCGCCGCGAGCAGGGCGGCGGCGACAGCGCGGCCCGGGGTTTTCATGACGTTTCCTCCTGCGGTGGTTCGTTCCCGGGCCGGCTCGTGCCGAGCCGCTGCATGATTTTCTTCAAGTCCAGCCAGGCGGCGTTCTTGTCCCCTGGCGTTCTGAGCAGATACGAAGGGTGGTACGTCGGCAGCAGCGGCGTGCCGCGGTAATCGAAGAACCTGCCGCGCAGGGCGCCGAGTGCGTCGGTGCGCTCGAGCAGGGCGTGGGTGGCGTGCCTGCCGAGGGAGCAGATCGCCTCGGGGCGGATCAGCGCGATCTGGGCGCGCAGGTAGGGGAGGCAGGCGGCGAGTTCTTCCTCCTGCGGGTCCCGGTTCCCCGGCGGCCGGCACTTGAGCGTGTTGGCGATGAAGACCTCTTCGCGCGCGAACCCCATCGCCACGATCATCTTGTCGAGGAGCTGGCCGGCCGCGCCGACGAACGGGCGACCGAGGCGGTCCTCGTCGGCCCCGGGCGCCTCGCCGACGAACATCAGCCGGGCGCGCGCGGCGCCTTCGCCCGGGACGGTGCGCGTCCGTGTGGCGTGGAGGGCGCACTTGGTGCAGGCGGCCACGGCCTGCGCGACCTGATCGAGCGAGTCCCAGGGGCAGGGCTCGACGGCGGGCCCGGGGGAGGCTGCCGTCCGCACCGACAGCGCCGCCGACGGTGCCGGCCGCGGTCGCGACGGAGTCTGGCGCGGCCGTGGTGGAGCCTGGGGAGGCCCTGGCGGGGTGACTGCGGGACGCGCCGGCGGTTCGAACCCCGGCCAGCGGCTCGCGCTCACCTGGGAGAGGATTCCGCGTGCCTGGCGCGCCAGGTCTGCGAGCTGCCGCTGGGGACCGGGCGAGACGCTCACCGGCCGTCGCGCCGTCCGAGCGCGGCGACGACCTCGTCGAGGATGCGTGCCGCAACCTGGTGCTTGGTCGTGAGCGGCACCGCGACGTGCCTGCCGTCACGGGTGTAGATGTCGACCTGGTTCGTCTCGACGTCGAAGCCGGCGCCCGCGAGGGTCACGTCGTTGGCGACGATCAGGTCCAGGTTCTTCTCCGCGAGCTTGCGCCGCGCCGCAGCGGCGGCGTCGCCGGTCTCGGCCGCGAATCCGACCAGCACCTGGGGGCCGCGGCGCGCGCCGAGTTCAGCCAGGATGTCGGGGGTAGATTCCAGCTCGAGCACGAGCCGCCCGCGCCCGGATTTCTTGATCTTCTCAGGGCTGGGAGCGCCGGGGCGGTAGTCGGCCACGGCCGCGGCCATGATCACCGCATCGGCGGCGTCGACGTGCGCGAGGACCGCCGCGCGCATCTGCTCCGCGGTGAGGACGGAGATCTGGTCGACCCCCGCCGGAGCGGGCAGGGCGACCGGGCCGGCGACGAGCGTCACCGCGGCGCCGCGGGCCCGGGCGGCGGCGGCCACGGCGAAGCCCATCTTTCCGGAGGAGCGGTTCGAGAGGTAGCGCACCGGGTCGAGCGGCTCGCGCGTCGGCCCGGCGGTCACCAACACCCGCCGGCCGGCGAGGTCGCGCGAGCCCAGCAGCAGCTCGCGCACTCGGGCGTGGATGATTTGCACGGCGGCGAGCCGTCCGTAGCCGGCCTCCTCGGCGGCGAGTTCGCCGCTCTCGGCAGGGACCACGTGCACGCCGCGGGAGACGAGGGTCGCCAGGTTCGCCTGGGTCGCGGGGTGCAGGATCATCCGGGTGTTCATCGCGGGGGCCACGAGCACCGGCGCGGTCATGGCGAGCAGGAGCGTGCCGAGCAGGTCGTCGGCGATCCCGGCGGCCATTTTCGCGAGCGTGTTGGCGGTGGCCGGCGCCACGATCGCCAGTTCGGCCGCCTGGGCCAGGGCGAGATGCTCGATCGGCATGCCAGGGCTCCAGGCCCAGAGGTCGCCGGCGACCGGCCGCCCCGAGAGCGCCTGAAAGGTCGCGGGGCCCACGAAGCGCTTCGCGTTTTCTGTCATGACGACGGTGACCTCGGCGCCGTCCTTACGGAGCAGGCGCAGCAGTTCGATTGCCTTGTAGGCGGCGATGCCGCCGGTGACGCCGAGGAGGATGGAACGCTTGGCGAGCATGTGCGGATTATACGCGTTCGCGCCGCGGTCGGCCAATCGGCCGCCGGCCTGCTACTCCGCCGCTTCCTTGTCGGCGTGCGCCGAGAGGCGCTGGGTGAGGGTCTCCCCCTGGACCGCGGAGAGGATCACGTGGTTCGAGTCGGTGACGATGATCGAGCGCGTCCGCCGGCCCTGCGTCGCGTCGATGAGCCGGCCGCTCTCGCTGGCGTCGTCCTTGAGGCGCCGCGCGGGCGAGGAGCCGGGGTGGATCACCGCCACGACGCGCGCGGCGGCGACGACGTTGCCGAAGCCGATGTTGACGAGGCTGATCGCCACGGCGCGGCCGCGTCAGTCCGCGTGGACGATGATCTCGCGGATGGCCTCGGTGATCTGGTTGATCTTGAAGGGCTTGTCGATGACGGCGCGCACGCCGAGCGAACGGGCCTCCTCGATGACCGCCTTGAGCGTCTTGCCGTAGCCGGTGATCATCACCACCGCGCTCTTGGGCGCGGCCTGGCCGAGCTTGACGAAGGTCTCCAGGCCGTTCATGCCGGGCATGTTGACGTCGAGGAAGATGATGTCGAAGTGCGCCTCTTTCGCCTTCTGCAGCGCCTCCTCACCCGAATTCGCCGTCTCGGTGCGGTAGCCCTCGGCCGAGAGCAGCCGGCGCATCGCGAGCGTGAGGTTCATCTCGTCGTCGACGACGAGCACGGTGATCTCGGAGCGCTTCTTCGGCTCCGCCTGCTTGGTCCCGGGGGCCGCCTTCGGTTTCCTCGCCATCACGCTCCTCCTTGCCCGCCGTGGTCCGGCGGTGCAGCTATTCCAGATTCTGAACCTGCTCCCGAATCTTTTCCAGTTCGATTTTTCCGGCGATCGCCAGCTGCGCGAGCGCGCCCGTGTTCGCTTTCGCCGCCGCGGTGTTCAGTTCACGATGCATCTCCTGCAGCAAGAAGTCCATCTGTCTGCCGGCGGGGCCGCCGCCTGCGAGGGCTGCGGCGCAGGCCTCGAGGTGTCCGCCGAGGCGGGTGAGCTCCTCCGTGATATCGCTCTTCATCGCCAGCAGCGCGGCCTCCTGCTCGATGCGCTCCGGGGCGAGCCGGCCCGGCCCGAAGAGCTCGGCGGCCCGGGTCGCGATCGTCTCCTTGAGCTGGCGGGCGACCGCGGGAGCCAGCGCGAGCATCTGACCGTGCACGGCGCGCAGCTGCTCGAGGGACGCCGACAGCACCGCCTGGAGCGCCGCACCTTCGCGCTTGCGCGCCGCCGTGAGTTCCTCGACCGCCGCCGCGAACGCCGTGAGCGTGCCCGCGTGCAGCTCCTGCAGGTCGTCCGGGGCCGCCTCGAAGCGAAAGATCTCCCGGAACTGCGAGAGCGTCGCGAGGTCGAAATGGCTCTCGACACCGAGTCGCCGCGCCGCGGCGGCGAAACCCGCCGCCGCCTGCGCGAGCAGCGCCTCGTCGACGACGAAACGCCGCGCCGCGCCGTCCTGGCGCTCCAGCTGCACGGTGGCGTCCACCGCGCCGCGGCCGAAGCGGTCCCGCAACGTCGCGCGCATTTCCTGCTCCCTGGCGTTCAGCTCGCGGGGGATGCGGAGCTTGACCTCGAGAAATCGGTGATTGACGCTCTTGATCTCGACACCGACGTGGTACCGTTCGCTCCGGTACTCCCCGCGACCGTAGCCAGTCATGCTTTCTGCCATGACCACCCCCGGTGTTGAAAGAATCCTAGGAGCGCAGCGGCAGAATGTCAACGGCTTTTCCGGCGTGCATTGTGTCGCCGGGTTTGACTCGCCCCGCCGCATCCCCTAGCATGCCCGGGGAAAAACTCAGGATGGAAGCCATTGTCCTCAAAGCCATCGCGCGCGAGCTTGCGGGTGAGCTGCCGGCGCGCGTGCAGGCAGTCCAGCAGCCCTCGGCCCGGGAGCTCGTACTCCTGCTCCGCGGCGCGTCCGAGCGCCGGCTGCTGATCTCGATCGACCCCGAGGCCCCGCGTTTGCACCTGCTCGCCGGCCGCCCAGTCATGCTCCCCGCGCCGACCGCATTCTGCCGCCTGCTGCGCAAGCGGCTCGAGGGCCGGGTGCTGGTCCGGGCCGCCTGCCCAGGCGTCGAGCGCTCCGTGACGCTCGAATTCGCCGCGCCGCGGGGCGGGGCCGCCGACCTGCGTCTGATCGCCGAGCTCATGGGCAAGCACAGCAACCTGATCCTGGTCGAGATCGCCACGGGGCTCGTCGTCGATTCGCTGCAGCACGTCGAGCCGCCGATGAGCCGGGTGCGGATCGTGCTGCCGGGAATCGCGTACGCGCCGCCGCCGGTTTCCGGGCGGGCACCCCTCGATGCCCTCGACGCCAGGGCATTCGCGGACATCTGGCGCGAGACGGACGGGAGCCCCGCTGCGCTGTTTCGGCGCGTGCTCGGCCCGGGGCCAGGAGCGCTGGCGCTCGCCGTCGCCCGTGCGCGCACCGCCCCGGAGTTCGATCTCGACCCGGGCGCGGCGGTTTACGCCGCCCTGCGTGCGGACGCGGAGGCGGTCGAGCGCGGCGAACTGCGGCCCGTCTCTTACCCCGAGCGCGGTGTGCTGCTCCCGCTCCCCGTTCCCGGCTGGGAGAACGAGCCGCAGGGTGCGGCGTCAACCATGAATGCGGCCGCGGAGGCGTATTACGCGTCGCGGCTCCGGCGGCGGGGGGGCGAGCGGCGTCGCGCCGAGATCAGTCGCGAACTCGGGCGGGCGCTCAAGCGTCTGGAGGCCGACGAGCAGCGACGGCGCGAGGAGAGCGCTGCGGCCGCCGGGATCGGTGCGCTCCAGGCGGCCGCAGGCGCGCTCACGACGGCCGCCGCCTCAGTCCCGCGGGGGGCGAGGGTTTTCGTGTTCGCGGACCCGGGTACGGGCGCGGCGCGGGAGGTGCCCCTCGACCCGGCGTTCGGGCCGCGGCAGAACGCCGAAGCGCTCTTTCGCCGCGCGCGCAAGATCCGCCGTCGCGCCGAGCTCGCCGAGCAGAAGCTCCCGGCGCTCCTCGCGCGCCGTCGCCTGCTGGAGGAGGAGTTGGAGCAGGTCACGACGCTGCCGCCCGAAGTCCTCCTCGAGCGACTTCCGCCTGTGAGCGCTCCCGCGGGGAGGCGCGCGGCACCCGCGGCCAGGGATGAAGCGAAGTCGCCGGCTGGCATCAGGGAGTACCGTTCCCCGCTGGGGTGGCGTATTCTCGTCGGCAAAAGCGGGGCCGGGAACGACCGCCTCACGGGGCGGATTGCCGCGCCGGACGATTTCTGGTTCCATGTCCGGGAGTACCCCGGCGCCCACGTGGTGCTCAAGGGAGCCGGCACGCAGCCGCCCGACGAGGCGATCCAGGCGGCGGGCGCCATTGCGGCCTGGCACAGCGGCGCGCGGACGGAGCGATCGGTGGACGTGTCGTACACGAGGAGGAAGAACGTGCGCAAGGTGAAGGGCGGGCCGGCGGGCAGGGTCACCCTCGCTGAGTCGATGACCGTACGCGTCCGCCCCGGCATCCCGGCGAGCGTCCGGGAGGTCCCCTCGTGAACCGATCGCCGGGGAATCGTTGATGCGCAAGGCGGTGCTCTACGTGGCGGCGCTCTTCGTGGCGGCAGTCGTGGTTTTTCTCGCGACCTACCTCCTCGGCCGGCACCAATCCCTGGACGCCGAGTTCGGGAGGCTCACCGCGCCCCGGCCGGCCCCAAGCCAGGAAAAGTCCAGGGGGATTCCCTCGCTGCACCCGGTCGAGGCGCCTCCCGAAGCGCAGGTCGAGCCGCAGACTCAGGGCGGCGAGCCGCTCGGCGAGGGAATCACGGTCAGCCGCTCGCCGCTGGAGTCTCCGGGGTTGATCGTCGTCGCGGATCTGCCGGGATTGTCCCCGGTCCCCGGGGAGGAAACCAGCTCATTCGCGGGCGGGCTCGCGGCTTTCCTGGCGCGGCCTCCCGAGGGTTTGCGGGTCGGCGTCAGGGCGCTGGGCGGGGTGGTCGGCGCCTGCGGCGCGACGGACGCCGTCCTGGGATTCGGCCAGCGCGCCGGTGGAGAACTCGCTGCGGCCCTCGACCCCGCCGGCGGACTCGGCCGCGGTCCGCGAAACCCTGCCGGGGCCGTTGCGAGCGCCGCGGACGATCTCTCCCCGGTCAACGGTGAGCGCGCGATCATCATCCTCGCCGGCGGAGAGGAGGGGTGTCCGGCCGATCTGTGCGGCGCTGCACCGCCGCCCGGCGGTCCGCGTCAGCGCATCCACGTGCTGCTCCTCGCGCCGCGGTTGCAGGCCGGCGCCGACACCGCGTTACCGGGAGCCGCGGACGCGGGTACGCCTCAGCCGGTGTTCGAGCCGTCGTGGGCGTCGCCGTACCGCTGCCTCGCGGATCGCAGCGGCGGCAGCGTGGCCGCCGTTTCGTCGGCGGAGGAACTCGAGCAGGCGCTGCGGCGGATCGCCGACACGCTGGAGTCGACGGTGGTCGTCAAGGCCTTTCACTTCACCGGCCAGGAGATCAGCGGCGTTTCGCCGGGGGGCGACGCCGGCTGGGGGGCGACGCTGCGCCGGAGCACCGATGCCGCTGGCGGCGGCCGCGCGATTGAATCGGCCGCGTTCCCGGCCGCGTTCCCGGTCTCCCGGGGCGTGTACGTGCTCAAGGCGCGGTTCGCGGGGCAGGAGCGGACCGCCGCGGTCGCCGTGGCCGCGGGGGAGCGCGCTCAGGTGCGCGTCACCTTCGCGACCGGGGAGTTGTTCACGCAGGCCGTCGACGCGGCGGGCCGCGAGATCGTCGGCGACAGCGCCGGGTTCCGCTGCGCCTGGGGTGTCGACGTCTTCCCCGCGGGCAGCGACGAGGCGCGGCCGCTCGCGAGCACCTGCAGTTTCCCGGCGCGGCTGGAGCTGGCCCCGGGGACCTACCGGGTGCGTGCCCGCTGGAAGGGGGACGAGCGGGTCATCGACGAGGTCACGGTCGAGGCCGGCGCGAGCGTCGTGCGCGACGTTTCGTTCGGCAAGGGCGACAACTAGGGCTTCAGGAAGGAGCTTTCAATGCGGTATCGCGAGGGGCTGCTCAAGCTGTTCAAGGAGAATTTCCGCCTCAAGAAGTCCGAGCGCGTGCTCGTGTTCGCCGACGTGCCCGACCAGAAGGTGCCGGGGTGGGTGCGCCAGCACCGCTGCGCGCGCGAGGCGGCCGAAATCGCCGCGGAGCTGGCGGGTGAGGCCACGCTCGTCGAGTACGCGCCGACCGGGACGCACGGCGCCGAGCCGCCGGCCGGGCTCTGGGCCGAGTTCTTCGGCACGCCGGCTATCGAGGCACTCGAGCGCTCCGGGGTGCTCGCGCGGATCCTCGCGAAGCAAGCGTCGCCGCGCGACCTGGCCGCGGCCGAGAAGATCCTGCGCGGCGGCGCCGGCGGCGCGCCGCAGGTGGTCGTGGGCCTCTCGCGCTACTCGACGACGCACACGCGCTTCCGCAGTTTCGCGACGGGCCTGGCCAAGGCGCGCTACGCGAGCATGCCGATCTTCGACCCGCTGATGTTCGCCGGGCCGATGGCGGTGGACTGGAACGACGTCGCGCGCAAGACGCGCGCCTGCGCCGCCGTGCTCAACAAGGCGCGGCGGGTCGTGGTGCGCGGCGCCAACGGCACCTACCTGCGGATGGACCTGGGCGACCGGGTCTGCCACCCGGACGACGGCCTGCTGCACACCCCCGGGAAGTACGGCAACCTCCCGGCGGGGGAGGCGTTCCTCGCGCCGCTCGAGGGGACGACCAACGGGGTGCTGATCGCGGAGTGGTCGCAGACCGACAAACTGAAAAAGCCGCTGGCGCTCTGGGTGCGCGACGGGCTGCTGCACGAGATCGAGGGGGAGGGGCCGGCCGCGGAGCTGCTGCGCAAGAAGCTCCGCGAGAGCCCGCTCAACGCGAACGTCGCCGAGCTGGGCGTCGGCACCAACAGCGGCGCGAAGAAGCCGGACAACATCCTGGAGTCGGAGAAGATCCTCGGGACGGTCCACGTGGCCTTCGGGGACAACCACGGCTTCGGCGGGAAGGTGTCGACGCCCTTTCATCAGGACTACGTGGTCTTCAAAGCTTCGTTGACCGCGGAGTTGCCGGGCGGGAAGAGCAAGGAGATCCTGCGCGACGGGAAGTGGCTGCTCTAGCCTAGCCCTGCCGCAGCCAGGCGGCCAGGTGCTCGAGCGTCCCCCGGAGGTCGGCCAGCGGCGCTTCCCGCGGCTCGCCGTCGGGTCCCTCGACGAGCCAGGTGGCGATGCCGGCCTCCTTGGCCGCCATGTCCATCCGCGGGTCGTCGCCGACCATCAGGCACTGCTCCTGCCGCCGGCCGGTCATCGCGAGAATCTGGCGGTAGTAGCCGGCGTGCGGCTTGGTCCAGAACATCAGCTCGGCGCTGGTGACCAGCGCGAACGGCACGTCGGCCAGCCCCGCCCAGCGCAGGCGCGCGCGGATCGGCTCGAGGAAGAAGACCGGGTTCGTGGCCAGAACCAGTTCGCAGCCGCGGCCGAGCGCCTCGTCCACGAAGGCGCGTGCGGCGGGGATCGGGCGGACGAGCCGGTGCAGCTGCTCGAACTCCTCGCGGTAAAATGCGGCAAACGCCGACCTGACCGCAGCGGGGGTGCTGCCCACCGCACCGGCGAAGGTTTCGAGGAAGACCAGGTCGACCGTTCGCTCCCCGCCGCTCGCCGCCATCATGGCGCGCGCGGCTTCTCCCAGGGCCTGGGTGATCCGCAGCGTCTGCTCGGGCGGGCCGAAGCGCGCGGCCGCGAGCGGGAAGAACGCCGCCAGGAAGGGGCGCATCTCGACGTCGAGCAGCGTGCCGTCGAGGTCGAGCAGCAGGGTCGTGAAACGGGCGCCGCTCACGCGCTACAACGTGTAGATCTCGTCGTCGGAGAGCGTCGTGATGCCGTGGTCGCGCAAGACCGTGACCGCCTCGGGGATCTTCTCGACTTCCACGACCAGCACGGCGCGTTGCTTGTCCTTGATCACGAACCCGTACGCGTCCTCGATGTTGATACCCGCCGCGCTGAGGGCCTGCGTCGCGTCGAGGAGTCCGCCGGGGCGATCGTCCATGACGACCGCGACGATCTCGCGTTTGAACACCGAGACCCCGCCGGCCGCGAGCGCGGCGTACGCCTTTTCGGGGTTGTCCACCAGCAGCTTGATGATCCCGAAGGCGTCCGCCGTGGCGACGGTGATCGCCCGGATGCTGACGCCGGCCTCGCCGAGGATGCGCGAGACCCGCTCGATGCGCCCCGGTTTGTTCTCGGCGAAGACCGCGATCTGGTGCGCCATGGTGCCCCCCCCGCGGCGGAGTGCCGCTATTTTTCCCGGCTGTCCTCGACCCGCACGGCCTTCCCCTCGGGCTTGGGCAGGCTGCCGTGCTCCAGAAGTTCGACGCGCGCGCTCACCAGGATCTCGCCGCGCAACTCCTCGGAGATGCGCTTGCACAGCGCCTCGAGCGCGTGCAGGTCGCCGCGAAACGCGTCGGGCTTGAGCTCGGCGCGCACCGTGAACTGGTCGAGGTGGTTGACCGTCGACAGCACGATCAGGAAGTCGCTCCCCAGCTCGGCGAAGCGCATCAGCACGCGCTCGACCTG
>Ga0334722_10007902_pt1 | contig 10246 bp, 14 predicted proteins | sample C3_bottom_MG_FD_207210 | JGI IMG/M metagenome (GOLD analysis project Ga0334722, IMG submission 207210) | Sediment microbial communities from Yellowstone Lake, YNP, Wyoming, USA - C3_bottom | ecosystem: Environmental > Aquatic > Freshwater > Lake > Sediment | place: USA: Wyoming | collected... | reverse complement strand
TAGCCTCAATACTAAAAGCAAGAACGTCTACCTAGTTCAAATCCGATAAGATTCCTTGTAGAACTTTGACTGTAATAACGTAATACACATCATAAAATGGTTAATTTTTTTTATTTGAAAACGAGTTATTTCTACATTTAGTATAATGTCGTGATAATTTATGATGTCCCAAGATCTGATTTGCTATTTCTTTTTCATTTAAAGTTTAATAAGATTACATTTACAATCAGAATTATGTTGTTTGGAGTTTTTGCAATGCATAGTCCAGAGTCATGTCCACTAAACAATAAAAGCAGTAAAAAAATATTCCTTGAACTCCAAACAAAAATGAAATTAAATCTGAAAAAATACAACATTATCAAAATAATTGGTTTTTACATGTCTGTTCTAGAACACGAATGGATAATTATTATGGATGCAAAAAATGCACATGATATAGAACAACTTTGTATTTATGTTGGGATTTCATCTATGAGTACAGTCAAAATAGTTCCTATGAATGATTTTGCAACAACCGTAAAGAAAATGAAAGCAAGCCTACCTTAGGCTTTAACCATCACTATCTATGCCCTAGCATTTTATTTTTGGGGATATGGTTAGGGGTCTAGAATTTTTTATCAATATTACCTAGCTACATGTTTTAACTGAGAGATCGTTTTTCATATCTCCCGTGTTTTTGTATTCGCTTATTTTATAAACTATTTTTGCATTGTCTACGAGAAAGCACTTTGCTTCTATTATTGGTATTCCACTACCCTGAGTCTCAAACATAACATACCACCCGTAACTTGATTTTTCTGAACGAATTATTTTTGGTGGTAGTCCATCACTAGGAAAATCTTGCATCTGTGGATATTGTTTTTTTATGAGGGAAATTGCTTCCTCCTCTGAAATTATTTGATCGTTTACTGCCCAACCCATCTCGAGTAGTTTTTGTTTAGATTGTGGTTTTACACATGCAGGAGAACCACTACTCACTTTTATCACAAGATCAAATCCTTCTTTACATTTTATTTCTTCGCTTGAAATTCCAGCTCGAAATTGTTTTAGAGGCGGATCATCATAGTTAATGACAATTTGTGTTGGCTCGATAGTTTGCCTTGCTTTTTCTAGCAATTCTTGGGGGGGTGCTAGAGTATGTTCATTTTTAATATCAATTGGTGGAGATGAATCACTCCAAGGACTTCTATATGAATTACCGAGCACATCTTTTGCAGAAAAATAATATACCAAGGAAACTTTTCCAGCAGGAATATCAGGACTAGCTGTGATGTTTCCTTTGATGATAACTGTGGTGATGGGCTGAAGATATTTGCCTGTAGATTCTGTTTTGATAGTAAGATACTGTGCCAAACTTAGTGGATATATGCCGATAATGGGTTTTAGATCCTCAATGGTATATGGTCCACTCTTGTAAAACAGTTTTATACGAAATTCAGTCGTATTTCCGGCCTCAATAATAGGTAATTTTTCAAATAATGAAGAACCATAAATCATATTTCCAGGTATTGAAAAAACTGAAGGAATTAATGAAAATAATAATACCACAGATAACAATAAGGAAATTTTTTTCGTAAGGATCCTCGTGGATTCTGAATTGTCTCCGTATTCTTAAAGTGTTCTACTCTTTGGATAATACATAGTGGATTACCAAGTTACAAGACTTGACGTTAACTTTTAGTTTGAATACTTTCCGCTATAATTTTGGTTGCAATGACTTCGTATCTTTGACAGCTGTAACACGGTATCATGTCATCATCTTCATATCGTGGTAATTTACCATTTTCATCAAAGTATGATTGCAGTTCTGCATCAGTAAAACCATTGTTTACGTTAAGTTCCTGATTTATCTTAATCATCTCACTTTTTGTTATTGATGCAAACTTGGAAAATGTATCAAATGCTTCTTGATAAGTCCCACCTCTTGCCAAGATGGAATCCCTAGCTGCCTTTGCAATCTGAACTTTTTGATCCATGTAATTGAATTGACCCCAGAAAATTCCATGATATGTAGAGTTAATGCCTGTTAAAAATGTCCCATACGCATTTCTTGGCGTATATATCTCATATTCGTTGTTCATAGCAGACAAATCTTGTTCTAATTTTGCCTTGGCTGCTTTTCTTTGATCTTCAATGAATTTCTGATGTTCTGTCATCTTTGGTTTTACAATTCCAGCTTCAAGTTCTGCCAAAATTTTTTTTGACTCTTCAATTTTTTGTAGCATCTGTTGAGCTACAGGATTATTTTTGATCTCATCGCCGTCAAATTTTGTGAATTTATATGATGAATCGTTTTGTGCAAAGACCATTGATTGGTTTGGAATCAAAATTAGTACTGCAAATATAACAAAATATCTAACCTTCCAATTCCCCATGTGCCCTGGGACAAATTTATGATATAAGCCATTACTGGCAAATTATGCGATAGTTTTAAAAATAACATATCAAGAGCAGCCGTCTTGATAAAATATCTTCAAATTTCATCTAATCTAGGAACTAACTATTAGATAAAACCCTTAACGTCCCACGCGAAGGATTTGAACCTTCGACAACCCGGTTTCTGTATGCCTGATAGGCTGTTATTCAGTCAGCCAAAAGCCAACAACTACAGCCGGAAGCTCTACCAGGCTGAGCTAGCGTGGGACAGATTTGACGCTGTATCCAAGTATTAAATAACTATCGAAATTGGTTCGAAAATGGCTCCTATGTCTAAAATCAAATAAGGTAAAGATCCATACCCATGAATTTACTTACAAATGATCGACAAAAATTAAATAACAACCACTAGAATCAGTGATCCACGTTTGGAATCTAATATAATGACTGCGGGTTACGTTTGTACTCCATATTTACATAATCATAATTCTGTAGAACTTAAGGACTCTTGGTCTCATTCAAGAAACATAGGAGATATATTTTTTGTCACTGCGACTTTTTCTAGTGACAGTAAACCATATTTTCCATCATCAGCAAATCACTATCTTTTAGCAAAATTTAAAGACAGAACAAAAATTGAAAAAGATATAGTAAAGTTTCAACAGGAAAGCCCATCTTTTGTTTTTGGAATTAATGATGATCTTTTTGAAAGAGAGGGAGAAGGAAAAACCAATTTGATTACAGTTTATTATCTAGATTATGGTGACTCTGAGGAGGACATTACAGAAATTGCTCATGTCGTTGTGAAACGTGATAAAGTTGCAAAGGCGGGAATTGGTAGAATGGATCTATACTGTGATGAGAAACCAAAGTTTACCTTCCCATACAACGATCATATTGTTGTTCTAGAAGTATCTAGTGAAAAAGGACATCAAAGTGATAACAAATACTGTGAAAGAACTCGTAGGGATGTAAGTAGAAAAGGAATTACAATGACAAACCTTGTTAGTCTTTCAGTTCTAGAAAAACTAAAATAAAAAAGTTAAATATACAACAAAATCCTGTGTTTTCATGAGTAAGCCTTCCGATTTGGGTTCATTAAAAATTGGTTCCTACATTTTACTCCCAGTATCTGACCAACCCACTGGAGAACCATGTAGAATTGTTGAATATGATACGAGCAAACCTGGAAAACATGGAGCAGCAAAAGCAAGAATTGTAGGAGTTGGCGTTTTTGATGATCAGAAACGACCTCATGTTGGTCCAGTAAGTATGCAAGTCCATATCCCATTAATTGATAAAAGAATGGGGCAAATAATCTCGATGACTGATGCAGGAATCCAAGTAATGGATTCAGAAACCTTTGAAACAGTTGACGTATCTCTAGTAGAAGACGAAATCAAAGATAAAATCCAACAAGGACAAGACATTGAATATTGGAATGTTATGGGCAGAGTCAAAATCATGAGAATAAAAGCCGGCTAATTTTTGTACTGGTAAGGCAAAATCAAACTATGAGTGAAAACTCAAATTGTAAACATTGCAAAAGACCTAAAGATGAACACACAAGAAATGAATCATTAGCATGTGCATTAGAAATTGCTAAAAGTGCTGAACCTGATTTAACCGACGAGGAATTAACTAAATATTTTAATGAAATTAAAAGTGGTGAATTTTCTAGAATGAAAGAAAATCAAAACTCATCCAAGGAGACTTGAAAACATAATCTCCTGTATTGTCTTCTAATTTTTTTTATGATTGGTTTTATTAGGGGAAAATACTTTTGATTTAATTCAGAAACTTCTCGGGGATTAGTGATTTGAATTTGCTGTTATAGATTGCCTTATTTTAGGTACATTCTCATTGAAAAAACTAATTGTAGTTTCAAAATACTCCAAATTAGAGTCAAGTTTAGCTTTTTTATCATTATCAAGAATATTATTTTTCAGATATTCGGTAGATTTTGCAATAAATGAATTGAATACCATTCCAAATACAAAATCATCTACACTATCAATACTCCAATCATCACTTGAGGGATTTATTAGATTAAAATAATTTGGAATTTGGTTTATTACAATATCTAAGATTGTTTCAAGTTCTGTTCTACCTTCTTCTGTAATTTCCATATCTAAATTCCACAATAACTGTCATGCTTATACACTATTCGTCAAGATGTAAGAGATTTTTAAAAATAAAATATTCATTTTTTATGGGATAACACATACTGGAATACATTGTAAAGTACAATTTTCAGCGTCAGGATTGTGTCTGCATGCAGATTCACATTCTTTGAATGTTCCACCCATAATTGAACACTGCTCCGATGAAATTAATTCACATTCGTTGAATTCAGATAACCAATTTCCACTATCTCGTTGACATAGTGATTGTGGACTCATCATTCTAGAATCCATATGCCCTTGTTCCATTATGTTCTGCATTTGCTCCATCATCTCTGGGTTTTCAGTCATATGTCCCATCATTTGTAATCGTAATTCTTGATTATCAATCATTACTTGCATCATTTGTGTCATAAAGTCGTGATTTTCTTGCATCATTGTTTCCATTTGTTTTACATGTTCAGGACTAGACATCCATTGTTGCATTTGTTGAGGATTTTGTATCATTTGTTGTTGCCATTGGCTCATGAATTGAGGATCATTCATCATTTGTTGCATCTGTTGTGAGTTCATCATTGACATTGTAGTGGCACTTGATTGTAAAGCAGCATATCCTATTAGAAGACCTACAAAAAATACACCTATTGTGATTCCAATCCAAACTGATTGACTCACCATGGTTCGATAAAATGCTGACCAATATTTAGACAATTACCTTGAACTCACCCTTACCACTAAAATAATACGAATTACATCCTAGTTTGGATGCTGATGATTACTGGAAAAGCCATCTGATTTAATGATGTAGATTATGAGTTTTGAAGCATCCAAGGCTTTTCATCAAAAAGTCTCAAATCAAATGTTATCCTAATCGAAAAATTTTCTTTAAATCTCATCAAAAGATGAAATACAGGAAATTAGAAGGTGATTTGCTTGAAACTTGCTGCACTATTTTCTGGAGGAAAAGATAGTACTTATGCTATCTATGAAGCAAAATCTCAAGGACACCAAATAGTATGTCTGATAACAATTCTTCCTCTATCAGAAGAAAGCATGCTTTTACATTTTCCTAACATTAAACTAACTAAACTGCAATCTAAATCGATGAATATTCCTCAGTTAACTATTGAATCTTACTCTAATGATCCTGATTTAGAATCTAAGACATTAGAACACATCTTAAATGATGCAAAAACCAAATATGGAATTGAAGGAATTGTTCATGGAGGAATTTTAAGTGAATTTCAGAAAAATTTTTTTACAAGAGTTTGTTCTAAATTTGCACTAGATATAATTTCTCCACTATGGAATAAAAACCAAAAAGATTACATGAATAAATTAATTGAATCTAGATTTCGTTTCATTATTGTAAGTGTAACATCTTCGGGACTTGACGAATCATGGTTAGGAAAAGAAATTAATCAATCTGATCTTTTAAAACTTGAAAACCTGGCAAGTAAACATGGTTTTAACTTAACCTTTGAAGGTGGAGAAGCAGAAACTTTAGTTGTTGATTGTCCACTTTTCACTTTCCCCCTAAAAATTGAAAAATTCAAGAAGGTTTGGGATGGATATAGAGGAAGATTTGAAATACTGGATGCAAAATTAGATCATCATGCTAGATAATCTGAAAACTAATCTTCGTGCAGCCATAAAAAGAATTGTAAATTCTTCTGGCATTGACGAAGAACTAATAAAAGAATTATCTAAAGATGTACAACGTGCCCTCTTACAATCTGATGTGAATGTAAAATTAGTATTAGAAATAACAAAAAATCTTGAGGAGAGATCGCTTAAAGAAACTCCTCCACCAGGACTTTCTCGAAAAGATCACATTGTAAAAATTCTATATGATGAACTAGCTAAACTACTAGGAAATGAAACTGAATTTTCTTTCAAACCTGGTCAGTTAAACAAGGTACTAATGCTTGGAATACAGGGTAGCGGCAAGACAACACTAACAGGGAAACTTTCAAAATTTTTAACAAAACAGGGCTACAAAGTGGGCGTCATAGGTGCAGATACGTATAGGCCTGGAGCATTGGTTCAACTTAAGACAAACTGTGAGAAGGAAAATATCGAAGTTTATGGAGAAGAAAAAACAAAAGATTCTCCTCTAATAGTTAAAAATGGGCTCAAGCATTTTGAAAATTCCAATCTAGACATTGTTCTAATTGATACCGCAGGCAGACACAAAGAAGAAAAAGATCTCTTAGATGAAATGACTCAGATTAACAAAGTTGCCAAACCTGATTTGGCCTTATTGGTAATAGATGGAACTATCGGCCAGCAGTGTTATTCTCAGGCAGAGGCATTTCACAAAATAGTCCCAGTAGGCGGAATTGTTATTACAAAACTTGATAGTTCTGCAAAAGGAGGTGGTGCAATAGCTGCATCTGCAGCAACTGGTGCTCAAATAATGTACATTGGTACTGGCGAACGAATTGATGACCTAGAAAAATTTTCTCCAACTAGATTCGTGGGACGGCTTCTTGGTATGGGAGATCTACAAGCTCTTTTAGATTTAGCTAAAAGACTTGAGAGCGAAGCTGATGATGTACGTCTAAAGCGTATATCAAGTGGAAAAATGAATATGGATGATTTTTACTATCAACTAGAAGAAGTAACTAAAGTAGGGTCACTCAAAGGATTATTGGATAGTATGCCAGGCTTTTCGGGAATGGTTAAAGAAGATCAACTTGATCAAGTTGAAGGAAGAATGGAAAAATGGCGTTACATTATTCAAAGCATGAACAAGGAAGAAAAAGTAGATCCTGATCTTCTTAACGCATCACGAATTAAAAGAATAGCAAGAGGTTCTGGATGGCCAGAGCATGAAGTCAAAGAACTTGTAAAAAATTATAATAACTCAAAAAATATGATGAAAGCCTCTAAAGGTAGACAGATGCAAGGGGCGCTTCGAAGAATGGGCTTAGGATAGAACTTTTACTATAGTAATTTCAAATAGAATCATAATGTATTCACAACAAAAGGTCAAAATTACTAATAAACATCTTGATCAATATCTATTACAAGCAAAAAAAATTCTTAACGAGTATGACCTTTGTGATTATTGCACAGGTAGATTATTTGCAAAAAAAATGGGGCTGTCATCCCATCAATTACTAGGAAAAAAAATTAAAAACCTGCTGCATTACAAGTCAACAAAAAATTGTTACATTTGTAAGGATATTCTTTCAAATCTAACTACAATCGTTAATAGAATCCTAGAAAAATCCTCAGACTACGAATTTTCCACATTTGTAATTGGGGCAATTTTAAGACCATCAGTAACTGATAGAGACGATATCATTAGATCAAAATTTAAGCTACAGGGAATTGACAGTGTAAAAACTGCAATAACTCAACAATTGGCAAAAAAATTTGCAAAGAAAACTAAAACAAAGGTTGATTTTCTTTGCCCAGATCTGACTTTTACATTTAATTTCAAAAACGATTCATGTGAACTACAAGCAAGAACTTTGATCCTATCTGGAAGATACATAAAAAAAATACGTGGAATGCCACAGAAACAAACTCCTTGCACAAATTGTAAAGGAAGAGGCTGCCTTGAATGTAATTATCATGGAATTTCCAAATTTACAAGTATTGAAGGAAAAATTTCCAAACTTCTATTTGAAAAATTTAATGGAACTCAGACAAAAATTACCTGGATTGGTGGTGAAGATAAAAACAGTCTTGTTTTAGGTAATGGACGACCTTTTTTTGCCAAGCTATTAAATCCAAAAAAAAGAAAAACCAGACTAGAAAAAAAATTTGCTGACGATGAAATAGAAATTCATAATCTTAAAATAATTTCTAAAATTCCTAAAGAGTCAATTCATTTTAAATCAACAATCGAATTATCAATCTTTACTGAAAAGAAATTAAATTCAAAAGATCTTACTTCTCTTAAAAATCTGATAAAAACTCCAATAGTGATTTATGAAAAACCTAACAAACGAAATCAAAAATCTATTTACAGCGTTAAATTCAAAAAATCTTCCCCAAAATCCTTTTTATTTTGGATTACTGCTGACGGAGGTCTTCCTATAAAGCGATTCGTAGAAGGTAACAACATTCAGCCTAATATTGCTGAACTGATTGGACACAAATGCGAATGTAATGAATTTGATTTCCATAAAATTGATTTGATAAATTTCTAAATTCGTACTAATCTATTATCACAATCAATTTCTTCTATTATTCTATAGGTGCCTTGAAGTGAGGGTGCATTACTATCTTGCCTCAAACTGTAGTTTCCCCCCCCAGAATTGAAGTATAACATAAACAAATAGAGTACTAAAAAAAGAGTTACTGAGAAATCGTCATAGCTTAGATTATATTTGATTCAGCTAGTTTTCGACTTTGTTCATTGGATCCGTTGATAAAAGTTAAGGAGGCACATCTAAAAGGAATCTTGCCTGATGATGTATTTGATTTAGTCATGAAACGATTCCCCTTAGTTGTTTCAGGCATAGATAGAATTGAGAGTGCCTCGGGCATCAATTATCCAATTGCTTATGTAGACCCCTCATTAGTTATTTCTTCATCTAGTTCATATGATTACGGAATACTTTTTGCACGAACTATTCCACTTATTTTTGAAAATCAACTACAAGTTGTAATACAGATCTCTGCTCCTCTTGTCGCATATGGTTTGAAAGGGACAATTCATGCGATTTTGGCACATGAATTTCTACACTACCTGGATTTGATAAAGAAAGTATCTAAAATGGAATTGCTTTCCGATGAAATATCAGGAAATTTATTTGAAAATGTTTATGCTGATAGCACTCGACTTTTTGAACCAAGAGTAGTTTTTAATGATAAAACACTACTTTTGCATATTACGAAAAAATTTCCAGCTGGTTTTAAAGATTACAAACTAGAAGATAAGACTGTAAAGTTTTGGATTAAAAAAAATCTTCCATCAACTAACATCACTATGGATACTAACATAATTAAATTATCAACAGAAGCATTAGCAAAAATTAAACTTGATCCAATTCTTATAAGAAAGATGAAAGAATTAGAAGAAAAAAATACTAAAATTCGTAAGAAAAAATATTTTTAACTATTGTAAAAATTCTGTAAGGCCACATTTTCCACACGTTCGCCGATTTTTATGTTCTGACATAAAAACACCTTTTCCACATCGAGAACAAATTTTATGTGTTTTTGATGCTTTATCGCCATCAACTTTATAATATTTATAAACATTTGGACTGGAACCCTTCTTACCTGCCATTCTTAGCTTTTCTCCTCAGCATGTTTTGATTCCTTTTTTTTCTCGAGAGGTTTTGACTCTGGAGCTTCTTTTGTCTCAGCTGGTTTTTCTTCTACCGCTGGAGCTTCTTTTGTCTCAGCTGGTTTTTCTTCTACCGCTGGAGCTTCGAGTTTTTCCTTTTCAGCCTTGGCTTTTTCTAGGCGCATGAAAATTACGGGGTTGATGTGACGTTTTGCAAGATTTTCATCATCATATACATAAAATGTTCCAGTAATTGAGGGTCTCCCAGTCTGATTTTTCATGCTAATTGGAATTACTACCTTCCCATCAAGCTTGAATTGTTTTTTTACCATATCTACAGCATCGAGTTTTTTCAATTTACCACCAATGCCGGCAAAAGTACAAGTAATCTCTCTTCTAGATAGAAATGAATTATTTACATCATTTAAAGTTTCAATCATTGACATGTACCCAAATCCTTACTATAGTTCATATAAATTTAATTGAAAATTACGAA
>Ga0334722_10007901_pt1 | contig 10247 bp, 9 predicted proteins | sample C3_bottom_MG_FD_207210 | JGI IMG/M metagenome (GOLD analysis project Ga0334722, IMG submission 207210) | Sediment microbial communities from Yellowstone Lake, YNP, Wyoming, USA - C3_bottom | ecosystem: Environmental > Aquatic > Freshwater > Lake > Sediment | place: USA: Wyoming | collected... | reverse complement strand
CTCGGGCAGGGGCACGGTCTCCATGTCCGAGACCCTGAGGCCGCTCGAGGGGGCGCCGTAGATCTTCACGGCCCCGGGGGAGCCGTTCACCGTCTTGGTGAGGTAGTCGAACTCCCAGCTGCCGATGCCGGCCATGTCCTCAGCGCGCTCGAGGAGGAGGCGGGCCCTCCTGAGTTCCTCGGCGTCCCGGTGGATCGCCGTGATGTTGTCGAGGATGACCGCGACCCGCGAATCGTCGATCCCGATGGCCGTCGCCGCGAAGACGAGGCCCCCCTCCCCCGAGCCGGTCTCGATCCTGACCTTGGGTCTCCTCTCCCCCCTGCCTTTGACCGAGGCGAGGAGGGCGAGGAAATCCGGGACAGCGAGGGAGGGGAAGGCCTCGGCCAGGGTGGCGCCGGCCGGAGGAGTTCCCCGGACGAGGGCCCGGGCCGCCGGATTGACGGAAATGATCCGCGGTTCCGGGCCGGCCATGTCGAAGGAGATGAGGCCGTTCGGCGAGCCGTCGAAGATCGCCTGGGTCGTGGCAAGGTCGAAGGTGCTGGAGATCGGAGCCTGGCCATCTGTCATTTCTGTCCGCCTGTCTCGGTGCTGGGCCGAATTCTAGGCGGTCGCCGGCTTGGGCGCAAATTCTCCCGGACGCGAACCGTCACGGAGGATGCCGGGGCGGAACTCTCGGCTTATCCGCGAAGGGTGCTCCGACCCCTAGGCCACCACCTCGTACTTCCCCGCCAGGCTCATCAGCTCGGGGTGGCCCTCGACGCCGAGCTTCTTGTAGGCCCGGGAGAGGCTGTTCCGCACCGTGGACTCGCTCACCTCGTAGTCGAGGCAGATCTCCTTGGCGGCCTTGCCCTCGATGAGGGCGAGGATATAGGTCTTCTCGGCGGGCGAGAGCCCTTTCTCGGTGAGGGAGAGCTTGGGTTTGGGTTCGCGGAGAAAGACCAGGAGGCGGTCACGATAGAGGTACCAGAGGAGGAGGCCGAAGGCCACCGTGAAGAGGGTCGGGGACAGGGCCTCAAATAGGGACTGGTGACCGATAAAGGCGGCGGCGAGCTCCTGGGCCAGGAAATAGGCTGCTACGAGGATTATCTTGGGGCGCCGGTTCTTCCGGAAAAAGCCCGCGCGCTCGAGGAGGGCGACGCCGACCACGAAGAAGCCCAGGCCGTAGATATGCCGGGGCCCGGTGATCACGGCCACAGGGCCAAGGACAAGGGCGACCAGGGGTTGGAGCCAACGGAGGGGGGCGATGAAGGCGCTGAGGAGAAACAGGGCAATGGCTGCGAGGAGGCTGATCTGGGTCCAGGAGGAAAAGAGGGAATACAGAGACCGCCCATGCTGGGTTCCGATCACGAAATTGAGGCAAAAACCGAGGAAGTCTACGAAGGCGAAGAGGAGGCCCGTCGCCTTCATTCTGCGTTGCATGGATGACCTGTAGCCCGCCTTCGATCCCTAGGCCACCACCTCGTACTTCCCCGCCAGACTCATCAGCTCGGGATGGCCCTCGACACCGAGTTTCTTGTAGGCCCGGGAGAGGCTGTTCCGCACCGTGGACTCGGCCACCTCGTAGTCGAGGCAGATTTCCTTGGCCGCCCTGCCCTCGATGAGGGACAGGACGTAGATCTTTTCGGCAGGGGAGAGGCCTTTTTCGGTGAGGGAAAGGGTGGGCTTGGGCTCGCGGAGGTAGACGACGAGGCGGTCCTTGTAGAGGAACCAGAGGAAGAGGCCGAAGGCCGCGATAAAGAAGGTCGGGCCGAGGGCGTCAAGAATATTGCCCTTGTTCCAGATCGCCGCCACTACCTCGATGATCATGAGATACGAGAGCACCGCTCCAACCTTGACTCTGCGATACCGGCTAAAAAAGCCTGTTCGCTCAAGCAAGAGGACGCCCATGATAAAGTAGCCCAGTCCGAACAAGGTATAGGGTTCGGGAACAACCGTGAGGGGCGCCGTCGCGAGGAATACTGTGGGCTGGATCCAATAGAGGCGCATGTTGAGGGCGCTGATGGTGAAGATAAGGGCGGTGAAAAGCGAGAGTAGTTGAACCTTGTTGAAGAGCATGAAGACGAGGGTCTTACCCTCGGCGATGTCCAAGATGATATTAACAACGTAGCCTGCCAAAAAAGCTCCGGCGAAGATGAGCCCGGAAACGCGAAGTTTATTGCCCATGATCAGTCAAGCCAGAGGCCCGTGGCCGCATCGGCCGCGCTCAGGGCTGCATCGATTCCCGCGCCGGATGTCGGAGCCGCCGCGGCCATAGCCCGGGCGGGTCCGGGGCTGGGTTCGCCGAGCTCCTGGACCAGGGCCTCGAAGTTCCAGACCCCCGAGTTGAGGGGATTGTAGGCGCCCAGGGCCCGGTCCACCTCCCGGTCCTTCTGGTAGCCCGACACCATGGCCAGGGCCAGGCGCCTCAGCCCCGCCGCGACAATGGCCTTGTCGCCTCCCTCGAAGTGGGAGATCGCGGCCAGGCGGGCCAGGGGCCCCCTGTCGTCGGCCGGGCGGTGGTCGAAGGTCGCCCGGGCCCCTCCCCGGTTGGCGACCACCCAGACGGCCAGGTGGGCCAGGGCAGTGCGCTCCGCCTCCTCGCAGCCGGCCAGGAAGGGAAGGAGGCCCACGAGGCGGGCCACCTTGTTGTCGGCGAAGCGGAGGGTCTCGTTCTCGCTCATGCGCGTCGCCTCGGCCGTGAGGCCCGCGAGGCGCTTCCAGATCCCGTGAAGGGTGGCGGTATCCATATCCATAAAGCAGTAATACACCGCATTTTTTGTCATGTAAACGGCATATTTGCTTCTCAACCAAACAATAAGCATGCTAAGGAAGCGGAGGCTGGTCGAGAATTCCATTCAATGCGGGGGAAGCGACTTTTTGCAGCCCTTCGCGAAGCTCTAGCTCCTTCTCGAGGCTTCTGGAGAGGACTCGGCGAGGGCCAGGGCCCGGGCTTCGCTCACCAAGGGGGCCTCGGGGTCGAGCCTCCTTGTCCCGAAGGCCTCGAGGGGAAGGACGAGGCGGAGGGCGTTGGTCAGGAAGGCGGCCTCGGCCCCCTCCAGGTCGGCGGGGGCGAGGGGGGCCTCGCGGGCGAGGCCGCGCTCGAGGATGAGGCGGCGGAGGGTACCGGGGAGGGCTCCCTCGGAGACCGGGGGAGTGAGGAGCTCTCCACCGATCTGGACGAAGAGGCTCGTCCTCCCTCCGTCCGTGAGCCTTCCTCCCTCGTTGAGGGCGACGACCTCGAGGAGGCCCCGGGCCTCGGCCTCTCGCCCCAGCTCGGCGTTCTCGAGATAGGAGAGGGTCTTGAAGCGGCAGAGGGGGCTTCCGCTCCAGCGCCGGAGGTTCCGGGAAAGGTCCGCCTCCCGCGAGGCGGGGAGGGGAGGGAGTCCGGAACTCAGGTCGAGGGCGAGGAGGCCGTCGACCGCGAAGAGGCGGAGGACTCCCTCGGCCAGGCCTTCCAGGCCGAGGCGGCCTGCAAAGGCTTCCACCTCCAGGGCCCGCGGGGGGGCCTCGAGGCCGAGGTAGGCCGCCCCCGAGGCCAGGCGCTCGAGGTGCCAATCGAGGCGGAGGGCCCGACCTCCGCGTACGAGGATAGTCTCGAAGAGGCCCCGTCCGTGGCGCGCCTCCGAGGTAGGGAGCTCGAGGCTCAGGCCCGCGCGGAGTTCAAGCATGCGACGATGCTCCTTGCCTTGTGGAGGGTCTCGAGATACTCGGCGGCCGGGTCCGAGTCCCAGACCACGGCCCCGCCCACGCCGAAGCGGAGCCTATCCCCGTCGCTCCAGATAGTCCTGATCGCTATGTTCAGGTCCAGGGCGGAGAGGTCGGCGGCCAGCCAGCCCAGGGCTCCGGTGTAGATCGAGCGGGGCAGTCCCTCGAGGGCGCGGATGGCCTTCATGGCCGCGATCTTGGGGCAGCCGGTGATGGAGCCGCCGGGAAGGAGGGCCCCGAGGAGCTCCTCGAGGCGGCGGGAGGGGTCGAGGCGGCCCCGCACCGAAGCCACGAGGTGGTGGACGTTGGCGTAGCTCTCGAGGAGGGGATAAGCCCCGACCTCGACCGTGCCGGGGAGGCAGACCCGGGCCAGGTCGTCCCGCTCCAGGTCCACGATCATGGCCAGCTCGGCCCGGTCCTTTTCGCTCGCGAGGAGGCCGGCGGCCAGGGCCCGGTCCTCGGCGGCCTCCCTCGAGCGCGGAGCCGTTCCCTTGATCGGCCTCGTCTCGAGGAGGCCCCCCTCGAGGCGGGCCAGGCGCTCGGGCGAGGTGGAGATAAGGGCGAAGTCGGGCTCGGCGACGAAGGCCGAGAAGGGGGCGGGGTTGATGCCGGCCAGGGCCGCGGCGAGGTGGCGCAGGTCTCCCTCATAGGCCCACTCCTCCTGGCGGGTAAGGTTGACCTGGTAGACCTCGCCGGCGGTGATGAGCTCGCGGATGGCGCCCACCTTGGACCGGTAGCCGGCCTCGTCCTCGCTGCCGCCGAGGGGGCGGGTGGAGAAGGTCCGACCCCCGCGGCCGGCGAGGACGGAGGGTCTTCCCTCGTCGGGGACGAAGTCGGGGGGCGGAGCGCCCTCGAGGCGGCGCCGGGCCCGGTGGAGGAGGCCGGTCCTCCGGTCGAGGACGGAGAGGCTGCCGTAGAGGACGAAGGAGAAGGCCGGGAGGGCCAGGGGGGAGGGGAGGGCCGGCTCCACGAGGCGCTCGCGGGCGACTCCCCACTCGTAGGTCGCCTGGCCGATGAGGTCCGGGGCGAGGGCGGGGCGGGGGCCCGAGCGGAGGAAGTCGAGACCGGCGAGGTCGGGGGCCAGGAGGCGGCCGAGGGGTTCTTCGCCCAGGATCGCATAACGCGTGCCCGGACCCTCTCCGTGGAGGAGGACGAAGGGGCCCTCGCGGGGCTCCTCGGCCAGGGCGAGGGGGTCGAGCCTCCGGGCCTCCTCGGAGGAGGGCCTCGAGGCCTCCCAGCTCTCAAAAACGCGCATCGAGGGCATTCCTGAACATGATCGCCCCCTCGGGGGTGAGGAAGGAGTCGGGGTGGAACTGGAGGCCGGCCAGGGGAAGGCTCCGGTGGCGGAGTCCCATGACGAGGCCCTCGGCGGTGGCGGCCGTCGCCTCGAGCTCCGCGGGCAGCTCGGTGACGAGGAGGCTGTGGTAGCGGCCGACCTCGCAGGGGCTCGGCACCCCCTCGAAGAGGCCCCGGCTCCCGTGGCGGACCAGGGAGACCTTCCCGTGCACGGGCTCGGGGGCTCGGCCCACCCTGCCGCCGAAGGCCAGGGCCAGGCACTGGTGGCCGAGGCAGATGCCGAGGATGGGCAGGCGCCCCGCGAGGGCCGCGATCGCGGCCAGGGAGAGTCGCGCCTCCTCGGGGCGCCCGGGGCCGGGGGAGATGACCAGGAGTTCCGGGGCGGCGGCCTCGATGCCCGAAAGGTCGATGCTGTCCACCCGCCTGAGCTCGACCTGGGCCCCGGCCCGGTAGAGGCCTTCGGCCACGTTGCGCGAAAAGGAATCGAAGTTGTCGAGGACGAGGACCCGGCGGAGCTTCAAGAGCGCGGCTCGACCGGGCGGGACCTGGCTTTCATGGCCACCTCCGAAGCGGCGAGGATAGCCCTCCCCACTCCCGGGGGCAAGCGCTTGGAGTTTTCCCCCGGGCGCGCTACCTTCATCGGTGCGTATTTTATCGAGAAACGTTGCTTGGAGGAAAAATGCGTCCCATCCGGGCCTTGGCCCTGATTCTCGCGGTCTCGGTGACGGCCCAGGGCCTTGCCGCCGAGATCTTCTCACCCTGGTCCGACGGCCGTGCCCGCCTCGGCCTCGACCTCAGCCTCGGCACGCCCTCGGGACTCAAGGACGTCTTCCGCTCGGCCTTCCCCGGGGTCAGCCTCCGCTACCTCGCGACGCGGAATTTCGAGTTCAGCCTCGACTACGCCTATCTCGAGATGAGCTACTACTATCCCACGAGCCCCTCCGGGCCCTGGGCCGGGCCCGTGCCCTGGAGCTCGGTGCCCGCCTCGTTTTCGGGTATGAGGACCGACTGGCTCTTCTACCAGACCCGTCACTTCCTCGCGCCCCAGGCCTGGTACGTCGGCTCCCTCGAGGAGGCCCTGGGCCTTCCCCTCGACCTCCGCGTGGGACTGGGGCCGGCCCTCACCCTCGTCGTGCCCAGCGAGGCCCTGAAGTACTATCCCAGCCTCGCCGACGCCGTGGCGAATTTCAGCTCCACCTTCAAGGCCTATCTCGGTCTCTCCTTCCACGCGGGCCTCGGCTGGCATCCCACGGACTGGTTCCGCCTCGGCGCGGAGTACCTCTTCGTCGTAGACTCGCCCTTCGACGTGATGACGGAACTGTGGAGGGACCCCCTGGGCTGGGTGGAACGCTCGGGGAACCTCGTGCTTACGGCGGGGGTGAGACTATGAAGCGCATAATTGTCATTGTCTTCTTCGCCGTCGCGGCCGCCCTCGCCCTCTCGGGCTGCGCCGAGATCTTCAACGCCGTCTTCGACACCGGGGCGCCCTCGGGGGTCAGCGCCAGCGACGGGGACAACGCGAACTCGGTGGACGTGAGCTGGGGAGCGCCCAACCTGTCGAGCGAGAAGTGGAAGGGGAAGCGAGTCGACTATTACAAGGTGACCTGGAGCTTCGCCGGGGGCAGCAGCGGTTCCGGCACGGCCTCCTCCACGAGCTATTCCGTGCCGGCCCTCGACTCCGATCGCGCCAAGGTCTGCAGCGTGACCGTGCAGACCTACATCTCGGGCTGGGGCGAGGGGTCGGCGAGCGACGACGGCTTCGCCCTCCTCACCGAGGAGCTCCTCTGGCTCGACGGAGGCGCCCTCCATACGGTCGCGGGTTCCGACGTCTGGTATGTCACGATGCTGCAGAGGGGCTTCACCTACAGCTTCGACTTCGGCGCACCCGGCACGGGCTCCGTGACCTTCTACGACTACAAGAACATCACGACGCCCGAGGCGGCCTTCAGCGGGCTGCCGCGGGTCGACTGGCTCTGCAACACAACGGGCAATTGGTATAAGTACTACGTCCACGTGACGCCGGCCTCCGTGGGTACGAGCGTCACTGCGAGCTTCGGCTGGTAGGGGCGGGCCTCAGCCCAGGAAGGCCGCGAGGGCCTTGGGGTCGGCCCCGATCAGGGCCCTCCTTCCCTCGCGGACGAGGGGCGTCCGGAGGAGAAGGGGGTCGGCGAGGAGGGTCTCCTCGAGGTCCAGCTCCATGTGCTCGAGGCCCCTCTCCTTCCAGCGCCGTCCGGCGCGGTCGGGCAGGGACTCGATGCCCAGGGCTGCCGCCAGGGCGCGGAGCTCGCCGGGGCTGATGCCCTTGTCGGCGAGGTCGACGAACTGGAAGGCCAGGCCCCTCTCCTTGAAGAAGCGCTGGGCCTTCTTCGTCTCCTGGCAGGACTTGGTCCCGAAGATCTGCAGGGCCATGTCGACTCCTAGGACTTGGCGCCCAGCTCGAGGATGAGTTCCACCTCGCCCCGCGAGATCTTGACGGCGCGGGCTATCTCCTCGGCCTTCCAGCCCTGGCGGGCCAGTTTGCGCACCGTGTCCTGCACCGTGCCGGGGGGCGCCCCCTTACCCTTGCGGTCCCCTCCCTCGTCCTTCAGGAGGGTGGACAGGAGCTTGAGCTGCTCCTCGGCCTGGCGGTTGATCTCCTCGAGGCGGGTCTCCGAGCGCGCGAGCCACTCGCGCACCTTCTGGGCCTCGGCGATGCGCTTTTCGGCGTCGATCATGATGGAGTCGAGTTCGCCCAACCTGCGCGCGGCGTCCTCGGCCCTCTCCTTGCCCGCGGCCAGGGTCGAGAGGCTGCGCTCCACCTCGGCGATGCGCTCGGGCAGGCGCTTGAGCTCGCCCCCGAGGACGGCGACCGTCTTCTCGATCTCGGCCACCGTCCGGAAATTCTTGTCGATGGCCTCGGCGGTGGCGTCGATGACCTCGCTCTTCTTCTCGAGGCGCTCGTAGCGCGACTCGGCCTCGCTCGAGAGCTCGAGGATGCGCCTGATGCGGGTCTGGGCCTCGGTGAGGGCGTCGCCCTGGCTCGTGATCTCGCCCAGCCTCCGGTCCACGCCCGTGGCCACGGCCTCGAGGCGGGAGAAGTTCTCCTCGATGGCGTCCACGCGCTTCTTCTCGGCGAGGAATTTGGCGAGGCGCTGGTTCACCTCCTCCTCGAGCTTCTTGATCTTGCCCAGCTGGGCCTCGAGTTCGCCGAGTTCGGCCCTCCGCGAGTCGACGGCCGCGAGCTCGCCCTTCATGCCCTCGATGGCCGCGCTGAGCTTGGCGGTGAGCTCGTCGCTCCGCTCGAAGATGCGGGTCTGGGCCACGAAGGCCTTCTGCTCGCGGTCGATGGAGGCCAGGACCTGGCCGAGGCGCTGGGCCTCGGTCTCGATCCTGCCGAGGGCCTGGGCCCGGGTCCCGTCGATGCGGACGGCCAGGTCCTGGGCGGCCTCGCGGAAGGCGAGGGTCCGCGCGTCGACGTCGGCGAGGAGCTCCTTCGAGCGCTTCCCCTGGTCGGCGACGAGGCCGTCGTAGCCCTTCGCGAAGCCGGCGAGGGCTTCGGCGATGCGCGCCTCGAGGCTCTCCTTGAGTCCGGAGGTGCGCTCGACGAGGGCGGCCACGTCCTTGCGCGCGACCTCGCGCTCGCCCTGCGACTTGACCAGCCACTCGTCGCGCTGGCTCTCGTAGTCGCCGCGCAGGGAGGAGAGGAGGGTGGAGACCTCGCGCCTCCAAGTCTCGAGTTCACCCGACACGCGGGCCTCGGCCTCCGAAAGACCCTTGCCGAAATTCTCGCGGAAGGTCTCGAGGGCCAGGGCGGCGGTCTCGCGGGTGGTGCGGATCGCGGCGGCCTCGGCCTCCGTGTCGGTGGCCAGGGCGGCGAGGCGCTTTTCGAGGGCCTCCGTGGCCGCGCCGATGCGGCTCCCCGTGTCCTTCTCGAGGGTGGTCACCCCGCGGTCCAGGCTCTCGGCCAGGGCGGCGAGGCGGGCGTCGCTCTCCTTCTCGAGGCTGCCGACGCCCTGGTCCAGGGCCGCGGTGAGGGCGGCGAGGCGGGCGCCGCTCTCCTTCTCGAGGCTACCGACGCCCTGGTCCAGGCTCTCGGCCAGGGCGGCGAGGCGGGCGCCGCTCTCCTTCTCGAGGCTGCCGACCCCCTGGTCCAGGGCCGCGGTGAGGGCGGCGAGGCGGGTCTCGGTTTCGGTGGAGAGGGTCGAAAGACCGCGATCCAGGCCCCCGGTGATGGAGGCCAGACGCGTGCCGGTGTCGGTCGAGAGGGTGGTGATCTGGCGGTCCAGGGCGGTGGTGGCGGAGCCCAGGCGGGCCTCGGCCTCCTTGGCCAGGGCGCCGACCCTTCCCTCCAGGCCCTCGCCGAGGTCGGCGAGGCGGGAATCGGTCTCGCCCTCGAGGGCGGCGAGGCGGGTGTCGAGATTCTCCTTGAGCGAGGCGGCGCGGGCCTCGGAGGATGCCGCGAGGGCAGCCATGGCTTCGACCAGACTGGACTCCTGGCTCCGCTTCGCCTCGGCGAGCTCGCGGCGCAGGCCCTCGCGCAGGGCGGTGACGGCCTCCTGCGAGCCCCGGACCTCGGCGGCGACGGCGGTCTGGATGGACTCGGCGCGGCTCCGCACGGCCTCGAGCTGGTCGAAGACCTGGCCCTGGACCTCGGCCACCGACTTCCGCGCGGCCTCGAGGAGGCCCTTCTCGGCCAGGCCCCTGTCGGCCTCGGCGCGGAGGGCCATGGCGGCCAGGGCCTCGTCGCGCTCCTTCTTCCAGGCGGCGAGGGCGGCCTCGGAGGCCTCGCGGCGTTCCTTTAAGTCGGCGAAGAACTCGTCCTCGAAGACCTTGAGCTGCTTCGACACGTTCTCGTAGGCCTTGGACTTGAGGGACTCGAGCTCCGACTCGAGGGAGCGCATCGCGGCGGCCAGGCTGCCGGAATCCCGCGAGAAGGCCTCCTCGAAGTCGCGGCGCCGATTCTCGAGGGCCTTGCCGAAGGCGGCGAAGTCGCCCTCGACGCGTTCGCCCATGTCGGCCATCGCCGAGCGCAGGGCCCCCTCGAGGACGCCGATGTCGACATTGACGGCCTCGAGGCGCTGGAACTTGGCCTCGACCTCGCCGCCGTACTCGTCGAGACGTCGCTCGACCGCGGAAAGGAGTCCGAGGGCGGATTCTTCCCAGCTGCGGGCCAGGCGGGCGGCCAGGGAGTCGGCCTCGACCCGCGAGGTCGCGAGAATGGACTCGAGCTCGCGGCCCGAGGCGAGGGCGGCGGCGCGAGTCTCCTCGACGGCGCTCCGGAGTTCCTC
>Ga0334722_10007900_pt1 | contig 10249 bp, 8 predicted proteins | sample C3_bottom_MG_FD_207210 | JGI IMG/M metagenome (GOLD analysis project Ga0334722, IMG submission 207210) | Sediment microbial communities from Yellowstone Lake, YNP, Wyoming, USA - C3_bottom | ecosystem: Environmental > Aquatic > Freshwater > Lake > Sediment | place: USA: Wyoming | collected... | reverse complement strand
GCAGATTATCTTGGCCTGTGGCTGCCTACCTGGCTTTCTACCTGATGAAACTGCTCGGAACAGGCGAAATACTGGATCAGGGATCTGAGACACTGGCGGACCGTCTGCGATCTTTGAGTACTGGAGACCTTCTCATCGCAATTGCCTTTCAAAACTACAGTCGACAGACTATTCGTGCTGCAGAAATTGCCAAGGAGCGCGGGGTTTCTATATTGGGGATAACTGATAGCCTCGTCTCTCCTCTGGCGCCCAGGTCGGATGTGGCGCTTTTTGCTGCCAGCCCCGATAGTGGGGTCATTCGTTCGCTTGTTGGTCCAATAGCTCTGGCTGAACAGTTGATGGCGGTCGTAGTGAAACTTTCACCACAGCGCTTCGACCAGACCCTGGCGGACCTCTACGATGTATACACTCGCCTCAAGTTTTAAATCTGGGAGGGAAGGAAATGACAAAACGTATTGTTGCCGTTATACTGCTGTTGGCTCTTATTTTCTCCGTTGCTGGCTGCGGTGGCAACAAATCGACGTCACCTGCAGGCGAGAAGACCGGGCAATCGGAAACGAGTAGCCCACAAAAAGGTGGCACGTTCATACTGGCTTACCCTGGTGACCCAATAAGCTTTAACCCTGACGCCAAGATCGATGATTTCGGTTACAGTATTGAGCAGTCCCTCTATAATAAATTGGTCACCTTAGACGCAGATTACAAAGTCATCCCCGACCTGGCAAAAAGCTGGAAAGTATCTGATGATGGTCTTACCTACACCTTTGAACTTAACCGGGGAGTTAAATGGCATGACGGCAAACCCTTTACTTCAGCTGATGTGAAATGGACTCTGGAAGCCATTATTGCTAACAAAGGTGTAGCGTATACGAATTTGAAGGTCATTGACAAAGTAGAGACTCCGGATGATTTTACTGTGGTAGTGAAGCTGAAGGAACCATCGTCTCCCTTCATTAGTTTTCTTGCCTGGTACGGAACTTTCATCATGCCGAAACACATCTATGAGGGTACCGATTGGTTAACAAATCCCGCTAACGAAAAACCTATTGGCACTGGGCCCTTCAAGTTTGTGGAATGGAAGAAGGGTGATCATGTAACGCTGGAGGCCAACAAAGATTATTTCCGCGGTAGTCCATATCTGGATAAGATTATTTATCGTATGATACCGGACTCCAATACCGCCGTTCAAGCCCTCCTGAATGGCGAGGTGGATATGAGTATCACCCGGCCACCACTTTCCCAGCTCGAGTCCCTCAAAAAAGCCGGTGTTAAAGTTGACACCTTCCCTGCTCCCAGTCGCTATTATCTGATGTTCAATCTTCGCCGAGACCCCTTGAAGAAATTAGAAGTCCGGCAGGCTATTGCTATGGCGATCAACCGTAAGGAATTTGTAGAAAAGGCCTTGCACGGGCTGGGATCCGAGGGATGGGGCTTTTACACTCCGGCCATTGATTGGGCCTTTGACAAAACCGCTAAGGCTCCACCTTTCGATACTAAGAAAGCGGAAGAGCTCCTGGATCAGGCCGGATACAAGAAGGGGGCCGATGGTATTCGCTTGAAGCTGACACTGCCTTATTTCACGGCGGGACAAGATTGGACCGATATGGCCCAGGTAATTAAAGCTAACCTGGCTGCTATTGGAATAGACGTCCAGTTACAAGGTCTGGAGATTGCTGCCTGGTCCCAGAAAGTTGGTCAAAACCACGATTTTGATCTTGCATTATTGAATGGTTTTCAAGGGCCTGATCCCGACAATATGAGGAACAGGTTTGGCAAAGATGGTAGTATTCAATTCATGGGATATAACAACCCAGAAGTAGATAAGGCTTTGGATGAAGGCGCCAAAGCTACTGACTTACAGAAACGTGCCGAGGCCTATCATAAGATCCAACAAATCCTGGCCCGCGATTTACCAATAGTACCACTGGGGGAAGTGGTGTCTCTGTACGTCTATAGCAATAAAGTACATGGATTATCCATCCACCCTGAAGCCAAAGGCAAGATTACAATATATGACTTTAGTAAGGTTTGGCTGAGCAAGTAGTGATGCCAGAGGAAGAAGGTGGAAGGTGGGAGGATATCTCCTCCCACCCGTTTCACCTCCAAAGGAGTGTCCTGTATGGGGCGTTTTGTCCTTCGCCGTCTTGGTACTATGCTGTTGACCATTTTCGTGGTGCTGTTTATAAATTTTGCACTTATTCATTTGGCTCCAGGTGATCCGATCAGGATCTTATCAGGCCTGGATAACCCATCTGAAGAGATGATCCAGAATTTGCGAGAACGGTATGGGCTTGATAAGCCCTGGACAATACAGTTTTTAACCTATTTAAAACAACTGGCTCACGGAGATCTTGGCCGGTCAATAATCAACGATCAGCCGGTCGGCCCGCAAATTTTTGAAAAACTTACAGCCACGCTGGTGTTAACTCTGACTGCTACAATAGCTGCTTTTGTCCTTGGAACCGTTCTGGGCACTTTTTCGGCCTTTCATTATCGAAGTAAATTAGATGCCATCCTGTCTTTTTTTGCCTACCTTTTTTACTCTATGCCGTCTTTTTGGCTCGGGCTAATGCTTATGTTGGTATTTGCTTCATGGCTTAAAATCCTGCCTACTTCAGGGATGGTATCTCTTCGCGAACAGCAGCAAGGTCTAGGTTATGTACTTGACGTGGTCAGGCACCTGATCCTTCCAAGTACAACACTGGCGCTGGTTTACGCCCCTGTTTACTATCGAATTACCCGAGCCAGTGTTATTCAGACGCTAGACGAGGATTTTGTCACCACATTTCTGGCTACCGGCCTATCAAAATCTCAGATATTGCGAAAGTACGTTTTGAGGAATGCAATACTTCCTACCGTTACCATGTTGGGCTTACATCTGGGATATGTCGTAACAGGAGCGGCTTTGGTAGAAATCGTTTTTGCCTGGCCAGGGATGGGCCGAATGATGCTGGATGCGGTTTTTCGTCGCGACTACCCTCTCCTTACAGGCATATATTTGATGATTTCGGTTTCCGTGGCAATAGCAATTTTTATCACAGATATTATCTACAGCGTCCTTGATCCCCGGATTCGATATTCCTAAGAGCAAGGGTGTTCAAAAGATGAAGGCAACCTATCTCTGGAACCGCTTTAGACAAAGTTCCTATGGCCTGGTGGGACTGATTTTATTGGCAGTCATCTTGATGGTGGCAGCTTTCGCGCCATTCATTGCCCCTTATAAGCCCAACGAATTGACCAACGATCTTCTGGCTCCTCCGAGCTTTAAGCATTTCCTGGGAACCGATCATCTCGGGCGGGATGTTTTCAGCGGCGTAGTTTATGGGAGTCGAGTGTCATTATTGGTGGGAGTTACAGCCGCTATAATTTCTGCGATCCTGGGTACTATGATTGGAGCTCTCGCGGGATATACCGGCGGAATCGTTGATGAGTTAATCAGTAAGTTTGTGGATATATTTCTTATGATTCCCACTTTCTTCCTAATTTTAATCGTTGTGGTTCTTTATGGCAATAGTCTTTTCTACATCATGCTTGTAATTGGTGGAACCATATGGCCTGCTAATGCACGTTTGATGCGGGCCCAAGCCCTGACCCTTCGGGAACGCGCCTTCGTCAAGGCCGCCATTACTCTGGGAGAAAGCCAATTTCGAATTCTTCTCAAACATATAATCCCTAATGGTATCTATCCAATCATCGCAAATACCACTCTCCAAATGGCTGGGGCAATCCTCACCGAGGCCGGCCTCAGTTTCCTGGGGCTTGGAGATCCCAATACTCCTTCTTGGGGTAAGATGATCTTCGAGGGAAGGTCCTACATTCAGACAGCTTGGTGGACAAGCTTTTTCCCTGGTAGTGCCATTGTTTTGACCGTTATGGCCTTCTACTTTATAGGGGATGGCCTGAATTTTGCCCTCAATCCGAAACTGAAAGAAAAGGGGGCATGGGAATGACCGAACCAATTCTTGAAGTCGTCGACCTGAGCGTCTCTTATAGAATGCCGGGCAAAGGCGAGATTCGTGCCGTAGAGGGTTTGTCTTTAGCTATTTCTTCGGGTGAAACTCTGGGGGTCGTCGGCGAATCCGGCTCCGGTAAGTCAACTTTAGCTTCAGCAATCCTGCGGTTGCTGCCATCTAATGGATCAATCACTGGTGGGCAGGTTATTTTTCAAGGAACTAATCTCTTGCTGTTATCCCAGGAGGAGATGCGCCAATTTCGTTGGAAAGCCATAGCTGTGGTGTTCCAGAAGTCGATGAACGCTTTGAGCCCGGTTCATCGTATCGACGAGCAGTTCTTTGATGTCATACGTGTCCACCAACCAAGCATTACCAGGGAAGAGTTTATGTCTCTGGCTAAACGGTTACTAGCTAGAGTTGGGCTACGTGAGTCTGCTTTGCAGTCATATCCCCATGAGTTGTCTGGAGGAATGCTGCAGAGATTGATGATTGCCCTCAGCCTCATACACAATCCCAAACTACTGATTCTCGATGAGGCCACAACAGCTCTGGATGTGGTCACGCAGGGACAGATCCTGCGCGAATTTAAGAAGTTACGTGAAGAGTTCTCTTTAACAACGATAGTAATAACCCACGATATCTCAGTTGTTGCAGAACTTTGTGATAAGGTGGCAGTTATGTATGCCGGCCAGCTCATGGAGCTGGGCAAAATAGAAAGGATTCTGACCAGACCTGATCATCCATATACGCAAGCGCTTTTGGCGTCTTTCCCTCGCCTCGAAGGTCCTCGTTCACGGATTGAGGGGATCCCTGGTGCTCTTCCTGACCTAAGCCAACCGCGACTAGGCTGCGTTTTTGCTGAGCGTTGCCCGAGGGTTCTGCCACAGTGCCAGGTACAATCCCCTCCGAACTATCATCTTGAACCGGACCACATTGTGAAGTGTCACCTAGCAGGGAGGGAAAGGACGAATGTCTGAAGTTCAACCACTGCTCAGTGTCGAGGGATTGCGGAAGTGGTATCCCGTCAGGAAGGGCTTACTGGGCAAGTCATACCTAAAGGCGGTAGACGGGGTTAGTCTCTCCATCCGGCGGGGTGAGATTCTCGGGCTTTTGGGTGAGTCTGGGTGCGGAAAGTCCACTCTGGGACGGCTCCTCATACGTTTGGAAAGACCCACGGCGGGTCAAATCTTCTTTGCTGGTCAGGAAGTCAGTCATGCTCAAGGAAAAGCACTAAAATCTTTCCGACGACGTGTTCAAATCGTTTTTCAAAACCCCTTTGATGCTTTCGACCCACGCTATACCATTTTTGACGCCCTTCATGATCCATTGCGTGCTCACAAGATCGGGGAAAGTCTGACAGAACGGCGGCGACTGATATCAGAAGTGCTGAAGAAGGCACACCTTGAACCGGTAGATGATTACCTGGAGCGTTATCCTCACCAGCTTTCAGGTGGACAGATCCAACGTGTTGCTTCAGCACGAGTCGCGCTTTTGACCCCAGATTTGATTGTTGCTGACGAACCCACCTCGATGTTGGACCTTTCCGTTCGAGCGGATCTTCTGAACCTGCTTTTAGACATGCGTTCTGAGCGTGGAACGGCCTTTTTATTCATTACTCATGACATAGCCGTAGCCAGATATGTTGCCGACCGTATCGCGGTGATGTACTTGGGAGTCATCGTTGAGGAAGGGCCGGCCGAGGAGATTGTTCAGAACCCGCAACATCCCTATACCCTTGCCTTGATCATGAGCGTGCCTTCCCTTGATCCCAGAGTACGAAAAAGTCCACCGAATATAGGTGGCGAAATACCTACTCCTATTGACCCACCCCCTGGCTGCCGTTTTGCCAGCCGGTGTCCTTTGGTAACTGAACGTTGTCATAAAGTTGAGCCAGTTTTGCGGTATGTTAGCGCAGGGCATAAGGTTGCCTGTCACCTTGTTGGATAGTGGTAAATCTATAACTGATGATTGGGAGGTAGAAAAACTGATGAAACTTTTTGAGAAAGTTCTAACCGAGATACCCGATTACAAGGCATTCCTGACTGTGGACGAATTGGACGAATCCAGCAGGCAACTGGCCGAAAAGCATCCTGGCTTAGTTCAATTAAAGGAAATTGGCAGGTCTAGAGCAGGCAAGCCCATTCTTATGCTGAGAATTGGTCGTGGCAGTAAAAAGGCTTTACTGTTTGGTTGTCCCCACCCCAATGAACCCATAGGAGCAATGATGCTGGAATATTTCGCCGGAAGATTGGCGGAAGATGATGAACTCAGGGAGTATTTTGACTTCACCTGGTATATAATCAAGTGCATTGACCCTGATGGGGCGAGGTTAAATGAGGGGTGGTTTAAAGGACCCTTTACCATAGAGAACTACGCGATGAACTTCTTCCGCCCGGCCTCCCATCAGCAGGTCGAGTGGACTTTTCCTATCCAATATAAGAAACTCAACTTTAATAACCCAATTCCAGAAACACTCGCTCTTATGGCCGCCATCGATGAATCCAAACCTGATTTTCTATTCTCACTCCATAATGCGGGATTTGGCGGGGTTTATTGGTACATGTCCGATCCAAAGCCGGAACTTTACGACGGCTTTCATAGGCTGGCTGAGCAACACCAATTACCACTTAGCCTGGGCGAGCCTGAAATGCCTTATGCCAGGGCGTTTGCGCCGGCTATATATAAAATGCCCTCTACCATTGACACATACGATTATTATGAGAAATTCACGGACAAGGACCCGGCTTCTATAATTACGGCCGGGACTTCAAGTCTGGATTATGCCAAAAAAGTTTCTCCCGGCGTGTTTACACTGGTATGTGAAGTACCATATTTTTATGATCCTCGGATTGACGACGTAAGTCCTTCCGATGTAACAAGACGCGATGCAATTCTCAAGACTTGTGAAAGAGATCAAGAGCTATACTCTTGGGCGCTTTCCGTATTTGATGCGGTGAAGATCTTACTGACAGCTGACAGTCCTTTTAAAACAACGGTTGAAAACTTTCTCACAACCGGAATAAAATCACTGGAAGCTAAACGCCGCTGGGCAGAATCGAGCATTCCAGATTCTAAGGTGGCCACTGTTGCTGAGGAATTTGACAACTTCCAGGTATCTCGTTTCTACAAACTGTTGATACTTGGGGTATTTCGCCGGATGCTATTGTTCCAAATGGAGGTTTCCGGTAAGCAGCCGCAACTGGAAAAGGCTCTCGCCGAAATCGAAAGCAAGATGAGGTTATGGGTTGATGAGCTTAACAAAGAACTTAATTACCAAGCCATTCCCATCAGGAAACTGATTGCTATACAACTCGGAAGCGCCCTGCTTTCAGCGGAACAGATCCAGCGAGGAAAGACAAAGTAACCTGGAGTTTGTAATGAAAAGAAAAAAGTCTTATTTAGTTGGGGGGCCTAGCAGTGATAGCGATAATAGGCGGGAGAGTTCATACTTGCGGATCGAGAGGTACGATAGACCGGGCTACTATCCTCATTGATGGGACGAAGATAGTAGATGTGCTGGAAAGGGCGGATGTTCCGTCTGATTGTCAGATCGTAAATGCCGAAGGACTTGAGATCGTTCCGGGGTTTGTTGATGCCCATTCGCACCTTGGCATTCCGACTGAGGGGCTGGGTGTTCCGGATGCAAATGAGGGAAGTGATCCAATAACCCCGCATTTGCGAGCCATCGATGCCTTTGATCCCTTTGAACCTTATATTGAAAGGGTGCTCCAATCTGGAGTCACTACCGTTGGTTTGCTTCCGGGAAGCAGCGTATCATTCGGTAGCCTCATCGAGGAAATAGGGGTTATAACGGGGATGGGTTCAGTTATTAAGACTTTTGTACGAGAGGGACGGGTAACAGTCTTGCGGGAAAAGGCAGGAATGAAGTTTGCCGTAGGAGCACACCCGAAGCGGTTTTTTGCTGAAAAGAAAGCGCCGCCTGCTACCAGGATGAACATAATCGGACTGATTCGTGAAAACCTGGAAGCAGCGCGACTTTATTCACTAAAGAAAACCAGCCCTACTTCAGAGGATTTTAACCTGAAGAAAGAACTTCTCCTGGAGCTACTCCATCGCGAATTTCCTGCGCGAGTCCACGTCCATACCGTTAGGGACATTATTAGCATAATAGGTTTACAAACTGAATTCGGCTTTGACTTGGTCCTTGACCATGTCACGGAAGGTTATATGATTGCGGATGAGCTTGCCCGCAGGAATGTTCCTTGCGTTGTCGGTCCTCTGACAGTGACCCGCCGCGGAAGTGATCTTAAGAACATCTCCCTGAAGAATCCTGCCGTTTTGGCCAAAGCTGGTGTAAAGGTCGCTCTTACGACGGATCACCCCACTTTTCCGGCTGGCTATCTGCCGTTTCATGCAGGGATAGCAGTGAGAGAGGGGCTGGATTACGAAATGGCGTTGAAAGCCATCACAATAGTCCCAGCAGAGATTCTGGGTGTTGCAGATAGGGTTGGCTCCATTGGAAAGGGAAAAGACGCGGATATGGTACTTTTCCACGGTGACCCGCTTGAAATCATTTCCGAGATACGGGGTGTAATGGTAGATGGCCAATTCGTTGCAGGCTCTTTGAGTCAAGGGAACAGTTAAACTCTCAATAATTGAGATAAAGAGACGAAATACACGGGCGCGGGATATTTCGCTAAGGAGGAAGGCCTTGTGATTGTTATAAAAAATGCCAAAATATTGACAGTAACAAATGGTGAAATAGACAACGGCACAGTATTAGTCGAAAACGGAAAAATCGTTGCAGTAGGGCAGAACGTTCCCATCCCGGAATCAGCTGAAGTGGTTGATGCTGCCGGGAAATACCTTGTACCTGGGTTCATTGATTGCCACTGTCATGTCGGTATTGTTCCGGAAGAAGTTGATTGGGAGTACTCTGATGTCAATGAGACGACCGATCCGGTCACCGGGCATCTTCGTGCTATTGACGGTATCGACTTTTCCGACAGGGGTTTTGCCGACGCTATTGACGGCGGTGTTACGGCATTATTAATCCACCCGGGTAGCGCTAACGTGATTGGTGGCACGGACATTGCCGTTAAGTCGTGGGGGCCCAGCGTCGAGGACCGGATCTTGCGTAACCCAGCGGGAATGAAAATGGCCTGGACAGCTGGAGGCCGACGGGCCAGTAGACAAGGAAAGAACCAGCCTTACCCTACTACGCGCATGGGGGTTGCGGCTATCCTACGTCAATATCTCTTTGAAGCACGGGAGTACCTGAAGAAAAAAGAAGCAGGTCAGGAGTTTCCAGCAAAAAGCGTTTCCCAGCTGATGACGCTAGAGGCACTTGCCATGGTCTTAAAGCGTGAAATTCCCGCCAGAATCCATTCGATGACTCCACGTGACTTCCAAGCAATTATTCGTTTGCAGGACGAGTTTGGGTTTGATTTCACCATAGAGCACGGTGATGAAGCCCATCTTATTGCTCCTGAACTAGCCAAAAGGGGAATTGGTGTAGTCTATGGTCCCTTCCTGGGAGATCGTTGGGTACCAATGTTCCCGAATTCAAATCCTCAAGCAGCTAAGATTTTAGCCGAGTCCGGGGTACTTGTTGCTTTTCAGACAGATCATCCGGTAATCAGTATCAGGGACTTACGATTGCAGGCGGCGATCTGTGTGAAGCACGGCCTAAATCCTGATGACGCGCTGAAAATGTTAACAATAAACGCGGCCAAGATAATGGGTTTGGACAAAAGGATTGGTAGCATCGAGGTTGGGAAAGACGCTGATTTTACGATATTCTCTGATCATCCCTTGCTCGTTAAGGCAAGGGTTGAACAAGTTTATATTAACGGTATTAAAGTTAAATAGTCGACGCTTCTTTTCTGCGCGTTTCCTGCTAATGGCCCAATGAACAGGCCCTGGGCATCGTTTTTTAAGCGGGTAATCCGTACGACTGTCTTGGTCACGCCATAATGAGACTTATCCACAGACGCAGTTTGCGTATTTCGCAGGGCCGTTCGGCGTAACAGATCAGGTCTAAGGTCAGGGGCTCGGCCCAGCTTCTACCTTGACTGGCTGCCTTTATCACTGGGAGCCGAGCCCCTCGTAATTTTGGCTTTCTGCTCAGAGCGTCGCCTTAATGGTATCAAGGCCATCTACCCTGGTCAAGAAGCTGGTTTTGACTCCCTTTGCCTTTTGACTTCCTCGTAGTAGGCCGCTTTTCGCGCTTGGCGTGCCTCCTCGAGTTTCTGACGCCTCTCTTTTAGCCTATTGTGTATATGCTCTTCCCCTTGCAGGTAGTCATAAGGCGTCAGGTAGTTCAATGAACTGTG
>Ga0334722_10007899_pt1 | contig 10249 bp, 14 predicted proteins | sample C3_bottom_MG_FD_207210 | JGI IMG/M metagenome (GOLD analysis project Ga0334722, IMG submission 207210) | Sediment microbial communities from Yellowstone Lake, YNP, Wyoming, USA - C3_bottom | ecosystem: Environmental > Aquatic > Freshwater > Lake > Sediment | place: USA: Wyoming | collected... | reverse complement strand
GCCTTCCACAGCTTGTCAGCCATGTGCGCCCTCCCCTGCGGCTTTCACCAACTCCAGGTCCCGCACCGGCCAGCCGGTCGGCGTCTCCTCGAACATCGCGTACTCCTCGCCGTCGGGTCCCTCGGCTATGTCGATGATCCGCCACGGCCGGGCGTTGTAGATAACGCCACCGCTCGTGCACCAGACCAGGTCGCCTACACGGAATGTGTGGGAGCAGCCTTCACTACCTTCACTCCCATCACTTCCTTCACTTCCTTCACTTCCATCACCCTCGATCCCGTAGCGGCGCTTCAGCCGCTCCAGCCTGGCCGCATCCCAGAATCTGGCCGCATAGCCTCCGGCCATTCTGGTGGCGCCAAAGCCCAACCTGGACATCAGTCGGCCAACAGTCTCATCCCGTAGCTGCTCCTTCTCCGATCTCGTCTGGTTCAGCACCGCCGTCACCGCCGATACCCGGAGTTTCCCACCCACAACCTCGTTGGCACATGCGGCCATCGCCCGCACCACCTCGGCATCGATGGACAGCCCCTCCTCGTCGGCCCGCTTCTTCTCCAGGTCCCGGCCAAAGGCCATAAAGTCGGCCTCGGCATCCGGCCGCGCCAGAAGGATCACCTGGTAGAGGGGCAGCAGCACGTCGTCGAGCCGGCCATCCCGAACGAAGCGGGGGGCATCGGGTAGCACGGTATCCATGTGGCGGCACCGGAAGGCGCAGAGACGATCTCGCAGATCCGCTATCCGCTTCTCGTCCAGGCTCCGACGCACCGGCCGGGAGTTGCGCTCCATGATGAACGGGATCGATCTACTCGCGCACGTGTCCGGTAAATCCTCCGTGCCGGCAAGGACGGTGGCGCCGAAGACCTCGTAGCTCTCGATGCACTCCAGCCCCTGCTTATCCGTGTTCACCCGCACCACCATGCGGCCACGCCCGAACCTGGCGTTCAACAGGTCCACAATGCCCTTGTTGGCGTCCTTGCCCACAAGCCGCACCTCGTCGACCGCTAAGGTAGGCCCGAGGTGCTCGGTCACCCGGAACAGCGCCGGTCCCGTGAGCGAGACGGTGGCGATGCCGCGTCGGGAGAGCCCGCCCAACACGTCAACGGCCGTGCTCTTGCCGGAGCCCTTCGGGCCATAGAACCTCGGGATCGGCGAGTAGTTCGCCTTCTCCATCAGGTAGGTATGGAGCACCCATGCGGCGAGCACCTTGTACCCTCGCTCGTCGGGCAGGTCGATATGCTGGTAGATGGCATCGGCCACGTCGTCGAAGAGCTGGGCATCGTCGCCGTCCACATGCCGCATGGCATCCTCGCCCGGCAGCGGGTACAGGTCCACCTTCTCCGGGGGCCGGTACGCCTTGCCATCGATGGTGACACTCGGCTTCAGACCATCGGGGAACCAGTACAGGAGCCCGGCGGTGCCCCGAACCACCTCCACCAGCCCCGGCAGCACCAATGAAGGTTCTGAACGTTCTGAAGGTTCTGAAGGTCCCGAAGGTTCTGAAGGTAGCTGCGCACTAATCTTCTCGTAGAGCTTCAGCAGCGTGGGCTCCACCTGGGCCGTGTCGGGTATCTTGTCCCGCAGCGCGTCAATGAACCGGGCCCGGTCCCGTCCGCTCGCCAGCCACACCACGTCCGAGTAGAGGATCGTTCCGTTTTCGCCGACGTTCACGGTAGCGATGATCTCGCCGCTCCTGGTGCGTCGGGCATTCTCAACTACGATCTTCATGCCGGTATCTCCGCTTCCCAGACCCGGGGCACCGGGTGGTGCCTCTCCAGCGGCCGTAGCGGTGGCGCTGGCTTCGAAGCCAGGTCCGCCACGATCTTCAGCGCATCCTCTTCGGTCCAGGGCCATGCGGGATCCCAGTCCGAAGCCTGGAGCCCCTGCCAGATCGCATCAGCCGCCGCATCGATGGAGTAGCCGGCAGATAGCAGGTTGCGAGCTGCTGCCACGGCACGGAGCCGCTGCTCGCCGATCGGCGCACCCTGGGCAATGAAGGCGAGGGTCCGGCGGCCGACGAGAAGTCTGACAGGATCTTGTGTGTGACACCCCTCCGACTTTTCGGGTGAAGTGCTGGCCGGCCGGATCATGTCCAGCAGCCAATCGGGCAGCGCCGCGATCGGGGTATCGTCGGGGTGGCTAGATAGCTCCCAGGTGTACCGTCGGCCGGAGGGGTGGACAGATGGCGGCAGCAGCACGTAGCCGCCGTCCGCCTTCAGATCGAGACCGGGACCGAACGCATTGGGTCGGCACCGCACCGCAAAGCCCGGCCACTGGAGGTAGACGTGCCGACCTCCACCGCCGGTCAGACACTCCACCGTGTGCGGCAGCGGGGGTAGATCGAGTAGGGTTTCGTCGCCGCCGTGCCGGGGGTCCACGTCCAAGACGATCAGCCCCGACGGCCGGCCCGTCGCAAGACCGATGTTGGCATCGGGCCATCGCCGCCACCAGGAGCGGATCGTCGCCGGGTCGGTTGTGGTCGCCTTGAACCCGCCGGGCACCAGGGGCTCCTTCCCGCGACGGCGACAGGGGAAGACGGGCCAGCCCCGGGATGCGTAGCAGAGAGCGTCGTTAAGCATCGGTGCCCTCCGAAGCAAGCAGCGATTCCCGGAGCGCCCGTGCAGCACGGGTCGGCCATGGGTGGGCACCGCTCGCCAGTTGCGCTTCCCGAGCATCGCCGATCAGATCGACGGCCAGCTCCTCCGCGCATTGGGGATGGAGCACCAGGTCTTCGCCGGAGCCAACCCACAGGACGGCGATCCCCTCGACCTCCTGCCTGCAGTAGAAGCAGGTCGCGCTCGACGGCGCCCAATTGGCGCCACGGTCGGCGGGGTAGAGCACCGCCATCCTACGCCGCCTCGCCCGGCCGTTCGCCGTCGATGGGCGCGCCCAACAGCTTCTCCAGGGCGGCACGGGGTACGATGAGCCGCTTACCAATCCGAATAGCAGGTAACTCTCCACGCCGCGCTGCTTCATACGCACTGTTTCTGCTGATCCCCAGCAACCTACCAGCCTCTTCTACTGTCAACGTCTGCCTATGCATCCCCAGACCTCCAATCTGGTATTGGCTTCTAACATCATGGTAGGTATCATATGCTCGATTATCAATCCGAGATACCGCCATCTGCCGTTAGTTACGCGTCAGGCTTGGGGGGCAACATGCAAGATCTTTTGCAAGGCGTGGTTGTGACAGACGAACCAATGCAGTGGGTCCGAGGGCATGGCAGGGTCGAGGGGGATTGGCTGGAACGCATTGGAGCTGAACTCTACGTTCCGGCGAGGGACGGCACGAGCAGCCTACTATTCGACCTTGTGAGCCTCCATCACCCAGCCGATGCGATCCCGTTCATTCGAAAACACGGGCTCCTCTGGAATGGACCGGGTGACGATGAACACAAGGAATACTGGCCGGACTGGGAGAGTATGGCTACTCGCCTGCGGGGCATCCTACGACTTCATCAACTGCTTCAAGATGCTGTCGCGGGCAGGACAAAGGCGATGAAGGCTCTGCGTGAAACCTGGACCCTAGCGCACAAGAACACGGGAACCTGGAAAGACGACGTCATATTGGAAAGGGTAAGCGGGGTTATCGCCAGACACATCAATGATGGACTGAAGGGAGTCGAGTGGCGAGTATTCACTCCCTCAACCACCTTCATCATCGAGACCACCGAGTCAAAGACAGACGGACACCGTCTCGGATCCCCTGGCGCATTCACATTGGCAGCACGAACACCCAATCTCGCGGCTTTTGTGTTCTACGAGCTTGCTCACATCGTCGTCAGTCGCGTAGCAATTTCCACGTGTGCGAACCCCAACTGTGGACGCATGTTCGTGCTCGAAGATCCCCGCCAACAATATTGCAGCAGGTCTTGCGGGGCTCGCGCCAGATACCACAGGTGGGCAAGGCACAGAAGGAGCAAAGAGGGAGGAGACAGGAGTTGAAAGGCCACCTTCGTGAACGTGGCAAGGGCAACTGGTGGGCGGTAGTGGACATCGGCCGCGATCCAGAGACAGGCAAGCGCCGCCAGAAGTGGCACAAGCTCGCTGCCACGGGCAAGAGGGAAGCGCAGAAGGAGCTGGCGAAGCTGCTGGCCGATCTCGCCGGAGGAACCTACGTCGAGCCCGGCAAGCTCACCGTTGGCGAGTACCTGGAGAAGTGGCTCGCCGACTACGCCCAGCCGAACGTCGCGGCCAAGACCTACATGATAAAGCCGCCTAAAATCTTAGGCGGCAGTTAGCGGAGGCGCATGGGAGTCGAACCCACCCGGGACGGCGATTACCGCCCCGCAGACGGTTTTGAAGACCGCGAGGCCCACCGGGACCCGTCCGCCTCCATCTCCGGCGTTAGTCGCGCCGTACCACCCAATTATACCCCTCAGTCGTGGCCCCAGTAAACAAGCCGCATTGCCGCACAAATAATCTTACCGTGGGGGTGGTCGTTGCCTCACAATACATCTTACTTTTGGGGTTGGGAGAAGAGTGAGGCGGGCGAGCGAGCAGGATCTGGCGGAGGAGTTGCGGGCGAGGTACCTGAAGGCGAACCGGAAAGGCAAGGGGAGCCTGCTGGACGAGTTTGTGAGGACCACGGATTATCACCGCAAGTACGCCATGGTGCAGCTGAGGCATGGTCCTGCGAAACGGGGCGGTGGCGGTGGCAGGGGAGGGCATCCCGTGGTATATGGTCCCGCGGTGCTCTCTGCCCTAGGGATCGCCGCGAAGGCGGGGGGATGGATCTGCGGAAAGCGGCTCGACCCCTTCATGGCCGAGCTGGTGGATGCCCTGGAGCGGGAAGGAGCCCTGGAGCTGAGGCAGGAAGTGAGGGAGGCGCTGCTTGCCATGGGGGCGGCTACCATCGACCGTCGGCTTGCGACCGTCAAGGCGAGGGAGTAGCCCAGGGGGTCGCTACCACCAAGCCCTGGAACCTCTTGAAGAAGCAGGTGCCGATCCGGACCTACACCCCTTGGGACGAGCAGGCTCCCGGGTTCCTGGAGATCGACACGGTGGCCCACTGTGGGACCAGCACCCAGGGGGAGTACATCTGCACCCTCAATACGACCGACATCGCGACGGGCTGGACCGAGCCGTGGGCCGTCCTGGGCAAGACCCAGAGGGAGGTGTTCGGGGCTCTGGAAGAGATCCGGGGCAAACTCCCCTTCCCTCTCCTGGGCATCGACTTCGATAACGGCCCCGAGTTCCTGAACGACCACCTCATCCGATACTGCCAGGCCGAGAGGATCAACTTCACCCGCTGCAGGGCTTACCACAAGAACGACCAGGCGCACATCGAGCAGAAGAACTGGACCGTGGTGCGCCAGTTCGTGGGATATGACCGCTTCGAGAGCCCCGCCGCGTTGGTGCAGATGCGCAAGGTCTACGAACTCCTCAGACTGTATGTGAACCTCTACCAGCCCGTCATGAAGCTCATTGGCAAGGAGCGGGAGGGATCCAAGCTGCGCAAGCACTACGACATGGCGAAAACCCCTTTCAGGCGGGGGGCTGAGGCCGGCTCGATCGCCGGCGAGAAGAGGGCAGAACTGGAGCGATTGATGGCCGGGAATGGCCCACTCTCCCTCCGACGACGCCTTGATGCCGAGCTGGACAAGCTATGGCGGCTCAGGGCCGCTGGACAGACCGGCGCGGCCATCGGCTAGAATGCACCAGGTAAGCGGCCCCCTTGGGTGCCAACCATGCCATTAACATGGGGGCCCTTCGGTAATGGCCCTTTGTGAGGCAACGAATGGCCTCCGGTAAGATTCTATTATGAGGCAACACGCAAGGCTGGCACGCCTCCTGCTACTTTATGTTACCTGAAGGCCCCCCCGCCAACCGGAGACTTGACGTGAGGAACCGCATTCTCGTCGTCGACGACGACTCCTCTATCGTGGAGCTGCTGCGCACCCTACTGGAGAGCGAAGGATACAGGGTGCAGGCCTTCAGCTCAGGATCCGCAGCCCTCAAGACCGCCCTGGAGCGACCGCCGGACGCCGCCATAGTCGACCTGATGATGCCGGGCATGAGCGGACTGGACTTCATCCACGCACTCCGGTACAACCAGCGCACCAACCGCCTCCCCGTGCTCATCTGCTCCGCCTACTATGGCAACCTCCGCCACATCGCCGAGGACCTGCACGAGGACTACACCTCCTGCCTGCGGAAGCCCTTCCAGCTCCAGGAGCTGCTGGACCTGGTGGCCCGGCTTATAGCCACCCGCAAGCGCTCCCGAACACGCACATCCAGGGGCAGCTCCCAGCAATCCCGACGGTCCCGCGACGACAGCCAGCCGACCACACCCGCGCAGACACCGTTGCACCAGCCGCGAGAGGAAACCGCCACGAAGAGGATCGAGTCGACGCTCAGCAGCCCGGGCACGCCGTCCGAGAGGGCCGCCGGCGGATCTCAGGTCGGAAGGGGACGAGGCCGCATGGGAAGCGGGAACCTCCGCAAGTCGCCCGGCGAACTTGTCCGCATAGATGGCTGCGCCGAACTACCCCGGCCAGCGTGGCTTTCGCGCCAGCCAGCTCGACCGGATCTGGAGCAAGACCGAATACGGGGCTTCTCAGTGGATGACAAACGAGAGGGCCACCAGGCCGCCGAAGAGAAGCACGCTGAGCGCGCCGATTAGTTTGAGATCCGCGTATACGTAGCTGTAATCGACCGCCTGGAGAGCCGTCCTGGACGCCACGCTTCCCCTCGCGGCCGCCGCCCTGGCAGCCTCGGCCTGCCGAGGTCTGAACTGCAGTACCGCACCCGTTGGCTGCGCGGCTGCAACGGCCTCCCCAGCAGCCGACTCCGCGGGAACCGTACCCGTCGACGCCACCCGATCGATCTGCGGCTCGTACCTCTTCTTCGCCTTCTTCTTCGCTGGGGCGATCCGCGTTGCTCCGCGAGAAGGTTTGGCCATCAATGCCCTCCTGGACAGGACGTTACCGTAAGTCTTTCACCGCCTATTATACCCGATCGCAGGTCCATGTCCAGCTTGGCCCACGGATTGCCGTTGCCGCGGCGCTCAGGATCAGTCAACGCAGGGGGAAAGCGAATGGCCAGAAGCAAGATCTCCAAGGAGCCGCTCCCGTTCTCACCTCGACGCCACCGCGCCCGGGAGATCCACTGGCACCACTGGGGAGAGGAGGCCTTCTCCGCCGCCAGATCCCAGGACAGGCCTATCTTGCTGTATCTGACAGGCTGGTGGTGCCTGGAGTGCCAGAGGATGGACGAGACGGCCTTCTCGGATCCGAGAATTGTGCAGAAGCTGAGATCCAACTTTGTCGCCATCCGGGTCGACTCCGATCGCCGTCCCGACGTCAACGATCGATACACTGTGGGAGGCTGGCCGACGGTCGCCATCCTGACTCCGGCAGGAGACCTCCTCACGGCCGGAGGCGAGATGGCGCCCAACGAGCTGGCCGATCTTCTCGACAGAGTGATCGAGTGGTACCGATCCGAGGAGGCGGAGCTCCGTCTCGAGATCGCCAACATGGAAGCCCGCCGGCAGGAGCTGCTGCGCTACACGGTCTGCCCACCAGACCAGCCCACGCCGGAGCTGGCGGAGGAGGTTGCCAGGGAGCTGCTTTCGCTCTACGACCCGCTGTACGGGGGGTTCGGCGACCAGCCCAAGTTCCCCAACGCCGACGCGGTGCGCTTGGCCCTGCATCGCTCAAGGCTTCCGGGCGGCGAGCGGTGGCGCGAAATCGCCACCAAGGCACTGGACTCCATGGCATCGGGACTCCTCGACCGCACCGAGGGCGGCTTCTTCCGTTCTACCGCTCGACGCGATTGGACCGATCCACACACAGAGAAGCTGCTGGATGTGAACTCCGACCTAACTGCCCTCTATCTGGAAGCCTTCCGGGAGACGGGCCGCGGCGACTATCTCTCGGCGGCCGAGCTGGGGCTCGCATATATGGAAGCCACCCTGAGGAACCCGGACACGCCAACCTTCGCGGGCAGCCAGGCCGCCGACCCAAACTACTACCCCCTCGACCTCCGGGAGAGGCGCTCCACGACTCCTCCCGCGGTGGACCGAACGGTTTTCGCCGAGGGCAACGCCCGCGCGGCCATCACCTACCTGCTGGCATTCGAGACGTTGGGCGGTGCCGATCGCCTGGAGACGGCCGAGCGCACGCTGGATTTCATCTGGACACGCATGGCAGACCCGCAGCAGGGCACCGTCCGCTACTGGGATGGTCAGCCGGGAGGACCCCGCCTCCTGAGAGATCAGGTCTGGCTCGCCTCCGCCATGGCCGCGGCCTACGACGCCACTGCCGAGGTGGACTACCTAGAAAAGGCCACCCTGCTGGCAGACACGATCCTCAGGGACTTCTTGGCGCAGCCCGGCGGCTTCTATGACGTTCGAGCCGAACCGGGGGCGCTAGGTGGGCTTGCCAACCGGCAGTGGAATCTGGTGGAAAACTCCCACGCGGCCATCGTGATGTCACGGCTGGCCCGTTTCGGTGCCGATGGCCGTTATCTGGAGGCCGCTCGCTCGGCCCTGGCGCTCTTTTCCCCCGAATACCACCGATTCGGGCCTCTGATCGGCTCCTACGCTCTCGCCCTGGAGGGCTTCTTCTCAGGGAAAGCATGAGCCTATCGGTCACTCGACCCCATATGTCATCCGGAAGGATAGCGTCGCCAGCCGTGCGGCCAGGTCCTCGTTGGAGACCACCACGCCCGACGGCACCTCCAGCTTCACCGGCGCGAAGTTCATGATCGCCCTGATCCCCGCTTCCACCATCTGCCTGGCCACCTGCTGGGCAGCCGCCGCAGGCACCGCCAGGATAGCCATCTGGATGCCCCGGCCCCGAACGAAGCTGGGCAGATCGTCTGCGTCCAGCACCTCCAGCTCACCCACCTTGCTCCCCACCTTGCTGGGATCCTTGTCGAACAGCGCCGCGATCCGAAGCGAGTAGGTAGCGAAGCCGGGATAGGCCGCGATGGCGCTTCCCAGCCGGCCGGCCCCCACCACCACCACCTCCTTCTCAGTGGCGAGGCCGAGCAGCTCGGCTAGCCTCCGCTGCATCTCGGCCACATCGTACCCTATACCCGGCCGTCCGAACTCACCCAGATACCCCAGATCCTTGCGAACCTGAGCGGCCGGCACACCGGCCGCGTCGCCCAGCATCTCCGAGGAGACCACGCTCAGACGCTGCTCCCGAGCCTCGAGCAGATATCGGTAATAGAGGGGAAGACGGTTGAGACTCGGGATCGGGATCTTCGGGCGCTTGTTCACCGGCTGCCACCTCCTCGTGTTTCACCATTACGCATGTCTCGATGGTACCCTGTTCCCGTCGGACGGTCAATCTGGCTAAGCTACTGCGCCACCGCCCGCCGTTTCAGCACCTCATCCAGCACCTTACGCCAGTCCGACGGCAGCTCGCCGCCGAAGTGCTCCTTGAGCCCCAGACTCGCCATCCAATGGATCATCTCCGCGGTCGCCCGCGACATTCTCGGCTCCACCCCGACCGCCTGCATGGTCTCGACAACCATGTCCATCTCCTTGGCCCGTCGCTCGGCATGGATGGCGTCCGTAGTGACCAGGAAATTCACCTGATCCGGATAGAAGGGCATCTTGGCAAGGGACGCCGAGATGCTTCCCATCACCTCATCGACCACATCCCAGCTGCAGCACGACATCAGAGTCTCTATCACCAAGGCCTCGATGCCCTTCATGAAGATGCTACGAAACATCTTGATCGCCGCTGCTCTCCCCGGCCTCTCCCCAACCACCGTCACTCGCATGCCCAGCGGCTCCACCAGCCTTCGGAACTCATCGGCGCCCCTGCCGCTGGCCAGAGTTGGGAAACGGTGCCCGTCTTGGACGGGCGAGCCCATGATGGCAACATCCACGAAGGAAGCCCCCGTCTCCTCTATCATCCCCGCCATCCGCTCCTTCATGGGAGGGGTAGCGGTGCCCATATCCACGTAGAACTTGCCAGGGCCGAGTCGAGCCGCCGCCAAGGAGGCGGCCTCCGGGGCTGCAGGCCCCGGAACCACAGCGAGGATCAGGTCGGACTGCTCTACCACCTCCTCCACCGATCCTGCCAGCGGAACCCCCGCCTCCCTTGCCTTCCTCTGGATGAGATCCCCGAAGGGGGGGCTAAGGTATCCCTTGTCGAAAGCGACCACCTGCACGCCCTGGCTTGCCAGCCCAGCACCCAGGGATCTGCCCACCTCGCCAAAGCCGATCAACCCAACCCTAACACCGCTCCTCTTCGACACCATCCAACCTCACCTCCTGGGACCGTCGCCCTCGACG
>Ga0334722_10007898_pt1 | contig 10250 bp, 14 predicted proteins | sample C3_bottom_MG_FD_207210 | JGI IMG/M metagenome (GOLD analysis project Ga0334722, IMG submission 207210) | Sediment microbial communities from Yellowstone Lake, YNP, Wyoming, USA - C3_bottom | ecosystem: Environmental > Aquatic > Freshwater > Lake > Sediment | place: USA: Wyoming | collected... | reverse complement strand
AGCAGGCCGCGAGCATCAAGGATCTGCAGCTGCCCCTCGCCCTGCCCGGGGTCAAGATCAACACCGGCCCGTCCGACTTCTACCCGTACGAATCGATGCAGCTGATGCGCTTCGACGGCAAGCAATGGGTGCTGTTCGGGGACGTGATGGGCAAGTAGCCGGCGATGCGCTACGGCCGGCCTCGCGTCTGCGAGGTCGGTCAGATACAGAGGCAGGCGGGCCGCGTCCTGACGGCGGCCCGCATCAATGCATCAGTCCCTGCATTTCGATGAAGCGGATGATGGCGTCCAGACCCTGCCCGGTCTTGAGATTGGTGAACACGAATGGGCGCTCGCCGCGCATTTTCTTCGAGTCGCGCTCCATCACTTCGAGCGACGCGCCGACCATGGGCGCGAGGTCGATCTTGTTGATCACCAGCAGGTCCGACTTCATGATCCCCGGCCCGCCCTTGCGCGGGATCTTGTCGCCCGCGGCGACGTCGATCACGTACAAAGTCAGGTCCGACAGTTCCGGGCTGAACGTGGCGGCGAGGTTGTCGCCGCCGGATTCGATGAAAATGATGTCCAGATTGTCGAAGCTGCGGTTCAGGCGCGCCACCGCTTCGAGGTTGATCGAGGCGTCTTCGCGGATCGCGGTGTGCGGACAGCCGCCGGTTTCGACGCCGAGGATGCGTTCGGGCGCGAGCGCGCCGTTCTTCACCAGGAACTGCGCGTCCTCCTCGGTGTAAATGTCGTTGGTGACTACGCCCAATTGGTATTGATCGCGCAGCGCCCGGCACAGCGACAGGGTGAGGGCGGTCTTGCCCGAACCCACCGGACCGCCTATGCCCACGCGAAGCGGATTCGCGCGCTGCGCTTCGGCCTTCGACGTCTGTGATTTGCTCATGCTCTTCTCCGGAAATCCGCTCAGGAACGAAACAGGCGGCTGTATTGGGTTTCGTGGCGGCTGCACAGTATCGCAAAGCCGGGCGCGTAATTGCACAGGTCGTCGTCCGCTACCGCGCAGGCCTGGTCGGCGATGCCGGGCAGCAGCCGCGCCAATGACAACAGCAGGCGCTGGCCGTCGGTCTGACCCAGCGGCACCGATTTCAGCGCCGCCATGACCTGGTTCTCCAGCCAGGCCCAAAGATACGCGATGAGCGCGCTGCGCGCCGGGATCTGCCATCTCACGACCGCGAACGTGAACGCCGCCGGAAACGTGATCTCCGCGATGGCACGCAATTGCTCTAAGGATGGCTCATCGAAGTCGCCGATTTCGAGCAGCAGGCGCTGCAGCGAATAACCCATCTGCAGCGTCTCGGCGCGCAGTTCCGCGCTTTCGCGCGTGCTGCGGAAAATGTCGTTCCAGTGCGTCACGCGCTCCGGATCGCTAGCAGCCCAGGCCGCCTGCAGGCGCCACCATAGCGGCGCTTCCAGCCGCGCCACGGTGTAGGCGAGCACGTCGCCGATCCAGCGCTCGGCGCCCGCTGCGTCCCGCACGAGCCGCGCCTCGACTGCGGCTTCCAGCCCCTGCGAATAGCTGTAGGCGCCTACCGGCAGCGCCGGGCTGGCGAGTTGCAGCAGGCGGGCGAGGGCGAGATCGGTGCTCATAGCCTATCCATGGTTCTCGAAGTGGCAGCATGCTGCGGCAGTTCCAGGCGCAGCGCGGGTACTGCGTCGGCGATCCGGTCATTCTATTGGATACGCAGCGGCGAAACGAGGTCTCTCTGCGCCGCGGTCGCCGTCCGCCGCGCCCGTCCGTCGCGTCAGCTGTCGGTCGGTCCCGCGAATCCGGTGTTTCGTCGCAAGCCGCTGGTCGGGCGCCTCCCCGCCACGGAAACTGCCTCCATCCCCGGCGAGCCGGAGCGATTGCGAATTTGTCGCGAACCGCTTCGATACGGTTCGCCCTCATTCGTTCGACCTGGAAGGAGAACTGCCATGCTGACTCAAATTCTGATGCAAATCCTGCGCGGTACCCCGGTCTGGGTGTACCCGCTGTTTCTCGGCCTCGTCGTCATGGGCTACCTGCAGTCGAAGCCGCGCGAGGTGGCGCCGGCCATGATTGCGATCCTGCCGCTGGCCTTGGGCGTGTTCTCTCTAAGCCGCGTACTGGGCGCATTCGGGCCGGAACCCTGGGCGCTTGCCGCCTGGGCCGCGGGAACCGCCGCAGCACTGCTGCTCAACCGCGCGCTGAAACAGCCCGCCGGCGCCCGCTGGTCCGAGGCGAACGGCAGCTTCCACGTGCCCGGAAGCTGGGTGCCGCTCGCCCTGATGATGGCCATATTCTTCGCCCGGTATGCGCTCGCGGTGAGCCTGGCGATCAGGCCCGAAATCGCGCACTCCACCGGTTTCACGGCTGCTGCTAGCTTCGGCTTCGGCCTGCTCAGCGGCTGCTTCCTCGCGCGCGCCTTGCGCATATGGTCGCAGCGCCCCGCGGGACCGGCATTCAATCAGATTTTCAATCGCGCATGAAGCGCGCACAACAAGGAAACAACATGGAACACGCAGAACAGGTCCGCATCGCCCGCCGCCGCGCGGGCATGAAATTCGGTTTCCTCATCCACCTCGCGGCGTTCATCGCGGTGAACGCGCTGCTGTTCGTCCTCAACCAGCTGACCGCGCCCGGTTACCCCTGGTATCCGTTTCCGCTCGCCGGCTGGGCCGTAGGCCTGAGCCTGCATGGCCTTGCGGTATACTTGTCTGCCTCCGGACTGCGCGAGCGCATGGTCGAAGAGGAATTGCGCAAGCTGGAATCGCGCCGCGCGGAAGGCGCGCGCTGAGCCGACTGGAATTCGATGCCGAACTATTCCCATCTCGACGTGCCGCGCAGCGTGGCCGGCACGCTCGTGCTGTGCACGCTGATCGCGGCGGCGCTCACTGCCTTCGGCAGCAAGGGCTTCGGCACCAATCTGGTCTACAGCCTGTGCATAGGACTGCTCACCTACGCCAGCATCGATTTGCCGCGGCGCCGGCTGTGGCCGCAGGGCGCGCCTGCGCTGCTGCCAGTGATTGTGCTGGCGCTGCTCGCCACCCCGGTCGGCTGGTTCGGCGGCAGCCTGATTGCCAGCCTGCTGCTCGGCGTCCCCTGGAAGCCCGCCGACATGGGTCCGAACGCGATGCTCGGATTTCTCGCGCTCACCGCAGGCGCGGGTCTGGGCGGCACCTACTACTTCTGGACGCGCGAACGCCTCGCGCACAGCGAGCGCGTCGCGGCCGAGACCCACTTGAAACTGCTGCAGGCGCAGATCGAGCCGCACTTTCTGTTCAATACGCTGGCCAACCTGCAGGCCCTGATCGGCTCCGATCCGGCGCGGGCGCAGGCGATGCTGGGCCACCTCGACGGCTACCTGCGCGCGACGCTCGCGTCTACGCGCACCGACAGCTGCACCCTGGCCGAGGAGTTCGCGCTGCTGCGCGGCTATCTCGAGATCCTCGCGATACGCATGGGCCGGCGCCTCGCCTACGCGCTCGAATTGCCCGATGCGCTCGCGCGCGCCAGGCTGCCGCCCATGCTGCTGCAGCCGCTGGTGGAGAACGCGATCAAGCACGGCCTCGAGCCCAAGATCGACGGCGGTACGCTGCGCGTCGCCGCGAGCGCCGCCGGCGGGCAGCTGGTCCTCACGGTGGAAGACAGCGGCCTCGGTTTCGGCGCTGCGTCCACCTCCGGCACCGGCGTCGGCCTGGCGCATGTGCAGGAGCGCCTCGCCGCGGTTTATGGCGCTGCCGCCGCGGCCGAAATCGGTGAAGCTGCAGGCGGCGGCGTGCGCATTGCGCTGCGCCTGCCATTGCAGGAATAGGTCCGCAGGCATGAACCCGCGCGCGCTCATCGCCGAAGACGAACCGCTGCTGGCCCAGGGGCTGAAGGACGCGCTCGCCCTGGCCTGGCCCGAGCTGCAGCTGATCGCGCTCGCGCCTAACGGCATCGAAGCGCTGCGGCTGATACTCGCCGAGCGCCCGGAGGTGGTGTTCCTCGACATCCGTATGCCCGGCCTCACGGGCCTCGAGGTCGCGGCGGAACTCGCCGACGGCCTGAACCAAGGCGAGCCGGTGCCGCGCATCGTGTTCGTCACCGCCTACGACGAGTATGCGCTGAAGGCGTTCGAGCTCGCTGCCGTCGATTACCTGCTCAAGCCCGTGAGCGCCGAGCGGCTGGCGAAGGCAGTGGCGCGCCTGAAGGCACAGTTGGCGGCGCCGAAAGAAGACCTCGCCGCGCTGGTTTCCAGATTGCAGCAAGTGATCGTCGCCGCGCCCGCAGCTGCCCCGGCCGGATTGGGCGCAGGCCCGCTGAAACTCATCCGCGCGGCCGTCGGCAATACGGTGCGCATGATCCCGGTGGAAGAGGTGTGCTATTTCCAGGCCGCCGACAAATACACCAGCGTGGTCACGCGCGACGCCGAGGTATTGATTCGCACGCCGCTGAAAGAGCTGCTGGCGCAGCTGCCGCAGGACCGGTTCCGGCAGGTGCATCGCGGCACTGTCGTCAACTTGACCGAAGTCGCCGCCGCGGTGCGCGATGACGCCGGGCGGATTTCGCTGCGGCTGAAGCAGCGCAAGGAAAGCTTGGCGGTGAGCCGCGTGTACGCTGACCTGTTTCGGCAGATGTAAGGCTGAGCGGGCGTTGCGGGCCGTCCGGGCGAGCCCGGCCGAGCGCATATGCACCCCCTGATGCGGCGGCTGCGCAGGTTTCACTCGCGCGCGAGCGTCAGCATGGCGAGCCTGTCCGGCAAGCCAAAGCGAACTGGTAAAGAAGTATGATGTCCAGGGAACTTCTTCTGTCGCCATACGTTTATAGGATGAGGTGATCGGTGTGCTGGTCTCCGATGGCCCCGACGAAGTCTGGGTAAGGCGCGCGCAAGCGGGTGACCGGAAAGCGTATTCCGAGCTGGTGCGGCGTCATCAGGATCCCGTCTACCGCTATCTGCTGCGCATGCTCGGATCGCACGACGACGCGCTTGAGCTGACCCAGGACGCTTTCATCAAGGCCTGGCAGGCGCTGCCGCAGTGGCAGCCCGAGGCGCAGTTCCGCACCTGGCTGTTCCGGATCGCGAACAACACGGCGCTAGACGCCCTGCGGCGACGCAAGCTGGTCGAGTTCGTGCCCTTGGAGGATGCGTTCGATGCACCTAGTTCCGAGCCCGATCCTGAGCGCCAGGCGCAGGCCGTGCAGGAAGTGCGGCAACTGGAGGCGAGCCTGAAGAGGCTGGCGCCGGAACACCGGGAAATATTGTTGTTGCGAGAGGTGGAGGAAATGTCCTACGAAGAGATCGGACGCGTGCTGTCGCTGAGCGAGGGTACGGTGAAATCGCGACTGGCGCGGGCGCGTACCGCCTTGATCGAGATTCACGCGAGGCGGCGGCCATGAGCGCTGCCGAAACATGTCCAAGAACCGAGGACATCTCGGCGCTGGTCGACAATGAACTTGATGGGTCCGCTCGCGCAGCGCTCGACGCGCATGTGGCGGGCTGCGCGGTTTGCGCGCCGGTAATGGCCGAGTTCAGGCAGCTGCGGACGCGCTTTGCCGCTCTGCCCGAGCCTGCACCCGGCGTCGACTTCGCGGATCTGGTGGACCGCCGCATCGCCGCAGGCGCAGTTGTTCCGAAGTCCAAGCCGAAGCCGCGGCGCTTACGCTGGTGGCAAGTCGCACCAGCGGCCCTGGGTGGCGCGCTCTCGCTTTCGATCGGAGCCTATCTAGGCAGTGCGCTGATGCTTGGCTCCCAGCTCACGGCGCAACCTGCGGCGCTGCAAATGGCCGCTTTCACCGCGACGCCTCCAGGCACCTTGTGCCCAGCCCTGCAAGCCTGCACGGGGCTCTGACATGAAACGCTACTGGGTCTATCTGCTGCTCGCCCTATCGCTGCTCATCAATGCGGGCGTGCTCGCCGGCGCATGGTTTCAGGCCCGTCGCGCGGAAGGCGCGACCGAAGTCGCATTTTTCGGCATGGGCCACGAACGCGTACCGGACTACTTGAAGCTCGATCGCAGCCAGCGCGAGCGCTGGCATGCTATGGAGCAGGAATTCGTCAAGGCCCTGAACGACGCCGGCCGCGACATCCAGACTCACCGCGAGCGCCTGGTGCGCGAAATGTTTTCCGCGCAGCCCGATGCGGCGCTCATCGAACGCGAGCGCGCGTCGATTTTCGCGCTGCAGGAAGCGCAGCAGCGCAGCGTCATCGCGCAACTGCTGAAGGAGCGCGAGATGCTGAGCCCGGCGCAGCGAATTGCCTTAGCAGATCTCCTGCTCAAGCAAGATCCGCGAAGCCCTGGCGGCGCGCAGCAAGCGCACGCACGCTGATCCGCGCCGGCGCCTATCGTCGCGTACGGACGCGCCCGATCCGGCGCATGCGTTGCGGCCGCAAAAGATTCTGGAACAAATCCCCCACGGCTTCGTTTAATTGGTAGGACCCGGTCGAATCGGGACCGGGCCGAGATACCGCGCGCGTCGCGACGCATCCCGGACTAAAACGAAGTTCGTCACCAACACTGGAGAATGGCCTATCATGAAATATCATCAAATCACTGCCAAAGCCGCGGCCTTGGCGACTGTCTCGTTGGCACTGCTATTCGCGGCGGGTCCTGCGTCGGCGCATTGCGACGGCGAGGACGGGCCTGTGATCAAATCCGCGCAGCAAGCGCTCGATAGCGGGAACGTGAATCGCGTACTGATCTGGGTGCAGCACACTGACGAAGCGCAGATCAAGCACGCATTTCGCAAGGCGCTCGAAGTCAGGCAGTTGAACGCTTCGGCCAAGGAACTGGCTGACCACTACTTCTTCGAGACCCTGGTGCGGGTGCATCGTGCCGGAGAAGGGGCGCCTTACACCGGGATAAAGCCCGCGGGGCGCGAGCTTGGCCCGGCGGTGGTGGCCGGCGACAAGGCGCTGGAAACGGGATCGGTGGAGCCTTTGGCGGAATTGCTCACGCACGCGGTGCACAAGAGCGTGGGAGGGCAGTTCAAAGACGTCATCGCGAAGCAGAGCTTCAACACTGACGACGTTGCGGCGGGACAAGAGTACGTGAACGCGTATGTCAAGTACATCCATTCGGTCGAGCGCATCTACGAAGCGGCGGCGAACCCGGCTCATGGCCAGGCCCCGGAAGCCGCGGCAAGCGCCCATCAGCATTGAGGACCTGATACAGCGCGAGGGGACGCATCCCCTCGTGCCCGCCTTAAGTGAACGCTGCCACCAGAGGTGCCGAACCTAGCATCCCGCGCGCAGGCTGCGGAAAGGCGTTCACGCGCAATCGAGATCGCGAATGCCTGAATGACTGCGCCCTAGCCACTTGCGCGGTCCCCCCCCCCAACACGTTTGGATGCATTCGCTTATTCGTACCGGTGTATCCTGCCTTGGTGCCCGGCCTCGTCCTGATGGCCATGCCCGCCGTAGGCCCCGGATTCGGGCTCGAAAGGCGCTTCCAGTTCCTGCACCTCCGCGCCCAGGCCGAGCAGCATGTCGCCGAGCACGTGGTCCGCGGCGATGCGCAGGTAGCCGTCGCCGATCTCGACCGGCACATGGCGATTCCCCAGGTGGTAGGCCGCGCGCGTGAGTTCGAACTGGTTGGCGCAGCTGATGTGCATCAGTTTCTCCGGCGCGGCCGAAACTCGGACCACACGGCCGTCATCGGCACTGAGGTATTCGCCGCCGCGCAGGATCGCGCCGCGCTCGGTTTTCAGCACCGCTTCCTCGCCCGAGGCGAGGCGGGTGCGCAGCCGGCTGCGCATGCGCAAATCGAAGGGCAGCATCAGTTCGCCATAGGGCTCGGCTACCGGATCGCAGCGCTGCACCAGGGTCAGCATGAGCGTCGTCTGCGTTGCTCGCTCTGCTAGAACAGGAAATAGCGCTGCGCCAGCGGCAGCACCTTGGCCGGCTCGCAGGCGAGCAACTGGCCGTCGGCCTTGACCTCGTAGGTCTCGGGATCGACCTCGATCTTCGGCAGGTAGTCGTTGTGGATCATGTCGCGCTTGCCGATGTTGCGTGTGTTGCGCACGGTGACCAGGGGCTTTTTCAAACCCAGCGACGCGATCTTCGGGTTCTTCAGCGCCGCCTGCGACACGAAAGTCACCGAAGTCGCGAGCGCGCCGCCGTAGGCGCCGAACATGGGGCGGTAATGCACGGGCTGCGGCGTCGGGATCGAGGCGTTCGGATCGCCCATGGCAGCAGCGGCGATCATGCCGCTTTTCAGGATCAGCGAGGGCTTCACGCCGAAGAAGGCGGGCCGCCACAGCACCAGGTCCGCGAGCTTGCCCGGCTCGATCGAGCCCACCGCATGCGCGATGCCGTGGGCGATGGCCGGATTGATGGTGTACTTGGCGATGTAGCGTTTCACGCGCAAGTTGTCGTTTTCGGCCGTGTCGCCCGACAGCGCGCCGCGCTGGACCTTCATCTTGTGCGCGGTCTGCCAGGTGCGGATGATCACCTCGCCGACGCGGCCCATGGCCTGCGAGTCCGACGACAGCATGCTGAACGCGCCCAGGTCGTGCAGGATGTCCTCGGCGGCGATGGTTTCGCGCCGGATGCGCGATTCGGCGAAGGCCACGTCCTCGGCGATCGAAGCATCCAGATGATGGCAGACCATCAGCATGTCCAGATGCTCGTCTATAGTGTTCACCGTGTAGGGCCGTGTCGGGTTGGTGGAGGAGGGCAGCACATTGGCTTCGCCGCAGGCGCGGATGATGTCCGGCGCGTGGCCGCCGCCAGCGCCCTCGGTGTGGTAGGTGTGGATGGTGCGCCCCTTGAACGCGGCGATCGTGGCTTCGACGAAGCCGGATTCGTTCAGGGTATCGGTGTGGATCGCGACCTGCACGTCCATCTCGTCCGCGACCGCGAGGCAGCAGTCGATCGCCGCCGGCGTCGTGCCCCAGTCCTCGTGCAGCTTGAGTCCCATGGCGCCGGCGACCACCTGCTCCTTCAGCGCCGGCTTCAGGCTGGCGTTGCCCTTGCCGAGGAAGCCCAGATTCATGGGGAAGGCCTCCGCCGCCTGCAGCATGCTGTACAGATGCCAGGGACCGGGGGTGCAGGTGGTGGCGAAGGTGCCGGTGGCGGGGCCGGTGCCGCCGCCTATCATGGTGGTGATGCCCGACATCAGGGCCTCTTCGATCTGCTGCGGGCAGATGAAATGAATGTGGCTGTCGATGCCGCCGGCGGTGACGATCATGCCTTCGCCGGCGATGATCTCGGTGCCGGGGCCGATGACGATGTTGACCGCCGGCTGGATGTCCGGGTTGCCCGCCCTGCCTATGCCCGCGATGCGGCCGTTCTTGATGCCGATATCGGCCTTGACCACGCCCCAGTGGTCCACGATCAGCGCGTTGGTGATCACCGTGTCGGCGCAGTCTTTGGAGGCGCGCTGGCTCTGGCCCATGCCGTCGCGGATCACCTTGCCGCCGCCGAACTTCACTTCCTCGCCGTAATGCGTATAGTCCTTTTCGACTTCGATCCACAGCTCGGTGTCGGCGAGCCGCACCCGGTCGCCCGTGGTCGGGCCGAACATTTCCGCGTAGGCCTGGCGTCCGATCTTGAGGCTCATTTCGCGTCTTCCTTCAGTTTGCCCATGAGCTTGCCCTGGAAGCCGTAGACCTTGCGCTCGCCGGCGAGCGCCACCAGCTCGACCGTGCGCGACTGGCCCGGCTCGAAGCGTACCGCGGTGCCGGCGGCGATGTTGAGCCGCATGCCGTAGGCAGCGTCGCGCTCGAAGCGAAGCGCGTCGTTGGTTTCATAGAAGTGGTAATGCGAGCCGACCTGAATCGGCCGGTCGCCGCTGTTGGCGACGCTGAGCCTGATGGTCCTGCGCCCGGCGTTGAGTTCGATCTCGCCGGACTGGATGTGCATTTCGCCTGGAATCATAGCGCCTCCTCGACTAGAGTTCAGCAGAGTATGAGGGGCTGCATCCCCTCATATCCCCCGAAGTGGGGGCTGTTTCGGAAATCTTGAAACGGCCTCTCACACAATTGGATGGTGCACGGTGACGAGCTTGGTGCCATCGGGGAAGGTCGCCTCGACCTGGATCTCGGGGATTATCTCCGGCACGCCCTCCATCACGTCGGCGCGCGCGAGCAGCGTGGCGCCGAAGCCCATCAGCTCGGCCACGCTGCGGCCGTCGCGCGCCCCTTCCATGATCGCGGCGCTGATATAGGCCACGGCTTCGGGGTAATTGAGCTTGAGTCCGCGCGCCTTCCTGCGCTCCGCGAGCAGCGCGGCGGTGAAAATGAGAAGCTTGTCTTTTTCACGCGGTGTCAGTTCCATGCCGTGTTCCTCGTGCCATATTGGGGGATAA
>Ga0334722_10007896_pt1 | contig 10253 bp, 7 predicted proteins | sample C3_bottom_MG_FD_207210 | JGI IMG/M metagenome (GOLD analysis project Ga0334722, IMG submission 207210) | Sediment microbial communities from Yellowstone Lake, YNP, Wyoming, USA - C3_bottom | ecosystem: Environmental > Aquatic > Freshwater > Lake > Sediment | place: USA: Wyoming | collected... | reverse complement strand
CAGGTAGAGGATAGAAGATACAAGCTGCCGTTTGAAACTTATCTTCAGGTGGCTGACATCGGTGTACAGTTCGAACACACCGGTCACAAACCCGTCCTTGTCGCGTATGGGCACGTAGACCTCAGCCACGTCCACATCTAGGCGTTTTTCGTCTGCCAGGTCGGTAATACTCTGACGTTCTTTCAGTACCGACTGTCTCTTGCCGGCCAAGGCATTTTTCAGACGCTTGTTGTCGCTATCGACCTTGCCGATCAAAGTCGAATCGGTACAGTAGATGATCTGCTGGTGACGATCGTAGACCTTTATCTTGACTATATCCAGGGGGTTGAGAAAGCCTCGGATTCGCTGATCAAGCCCTGAAATGGCCGATGGCTCTACTTTCAGAGTCCGGTTGCCGTTCTCACCCGCATTACTGATGGTCGCCCGCTCGACAAAAAGGATCACGGAGGCGTTCTTCTCTGCATTAATCTCGTAACCTTCGAGAAGACTGTTGCGGGTATGGCGCGTAATGACCACAACGGAAACTGCAAGAATGGCAAACAGGCAGGAAATTGCAAGCAGGAGATAAATACGCTTGAATCTGTCCGGCGATTTGGCACGCATAAAATAGTCGGTAAGGTTGTATTCCTTCACTCTCGGGTTCCATTCTGAAGCACGAAAAGAAATCCTGCCATTGGCCTCATATTACACCAAGCCTTGCCACGACTGAACTCTAGCATATCCATACCTGCTTAGAAAGCAATAATTGTAGGCCGTTTACAATGGATACCAACTCAGCCGTGCTGCTCGGCGTTATTGTGGTCAAACATATTTAATTTTACTATACTATTTTCATGTCATTGTTTGCGTTCTCGCTCATCGTCATTTCTGCCGTCATGCATGCCCTCTGGAACCTGCTGGTCAAAAGAAGCCGGCACAAAACCGTCTTCATCTGGTGGATGTTCGTCGCTTCCGGGGGGCTATTCACCCTCATACTGCCGCTTATTCCTGTGCCGTTTCGTGCACCGCCACCTGAGACACTGCTGCTGGCCACACTCGGAGCGGTCTGTTTCGTGCTCTATCACCTGTTCAACGGCCGTGCGTACCGTGGCGGTGACCTGTCGGTCGTCTATCCGCTCTGCCAGACATCGATGATTTACGTGCCCATCTGGGGGATTCTCCTTTTGGGTGAACGACTTTCGCTGCTCGGCACCAGCGGCATTCTGCTGGTAATCCTCGGCACATTTTCCATCCAGATGCGTCGGCTCTCGTTGGGGGAGCTGGTACGACCCTTTCGCGACCTTGCCAGCCCGTCGGTGCGTGCCGCTCTCGCCGCCGGCTTCATCTACTCCATCGGCTCGATTGCCGAAAAAACCGGCGTCAGGAATTATTCCCCCTTTTATTTCACCTATTACCTGGTCATCATCATGCTGGTACTGATGACATTGAATCTGGCCCGGCGCAAGTACCGGCCGCTGATCACCGCGGAACTCCGCGAGAACTGGCGCCTGATTTTCTGCAGCGGCCCGGTCATGATGGCCTCGTTTCTCACCTTCCGCTACGGTCTCAATCTTTCTCCTGTCAGTTACGCCGTACCGGTGCGCCAGGTAAGCATCCTGGTCGGCGTCTTGATCGGCATCCTCTTTCTGGGGGAGTCATTCGGCCGCATCAGGGTCGTATCCGCCCTGCTTATCTGCGCCGGCGCCGCCTTGATCCGGTTCGGCTGAATCAGCCGCGCGGCGTCTACCGGCCCACGATTAAAGGAAAAACATCGATACATTTAGCACTTGACAAACACAGCCCTGTCGCAGCATCATATAATCACATAACAATGGTGAGCAGTTGACCATCTGATAAACGACAAGACTAAACCGTCAGCGATGGCGGGGCGGATAGCCCATGGGTCTCACGCAGACAGCCGGGTGCCGAAAGATCAGATCTTTTGGCACCCGTTTTTTTTTGCGCGAGCTGCCATAAGGGTCATTGCCGTTCCGTCCGTCCTCCCTTGCGGGAGGTACCCCTCACGGAGGTGCAGCATGGCGTTTGTTCTTGATCAGTCGCTCAGGCATGTCAACATCGACGAACAGAATCTCCACGAGATTTACCGTTCTACTGCACGCAAAATTCCCTCCTTCACCCAATGCCATGACCATCCGTGCGACGCCTACGTCTGCACATCCCGCGACAAGGAGCAAATGCGCATCTATGTCGCGCTCTACGACACGGTCGCCAGAGTGCCTCTGGTTTTTACCCCTGCTTCAGATGATCGCGATGCCGCAAAATACAAACGACTGCTCAACGAAGCTCTAAAATTTGCCGCTGCGCAGGGTTTCACGCTCGAAAAGGTCAACCTGGATTACAGTGCCGCGATGCGTCAGGTAATCATGCGCGACACCAAGGTAATGTCGCCACCGGCACCGCGCGTTGTGACATCAGCCACGCCTGTCACCGAAACAGCCGTGGATGATGCGGTTATCGCGGACATTGCGGACAGTGATGGCGAACCGGCCATGCCCGCTGCTGGAGAAGTCGCAGCGCCAGCCACATCCCACCATGCGGCACCGGAAGAGACAGCGCCCCTTGCCGCTCAGCTAGCCGATGCCCGCAACGAACTCGTCCGCATCCAGGCCGAGAACCGGGCCGCTGCGCTGATAGCACGGCAGGCGACTGCCGCCCTCAAGAAGCAGCTCGACGAAGCCCAATCCGGCCGCGCAGAGGCTGAAATGATGCTCAAGGAGTTGAAAAGCGCCGATGCGGCATCCAAGGCGCTGACCGCATTGAAATCGGAACTGACCAAAGCCAGGGATGCCCGCCGCACTGCCCAGGAAGCCCTGGCTCACGAAACAGCAGCGCGCCTGGAGCTGGCTGAAGAGCTGAAACTTCTGCAGGAGCGGATCGATGCGCTGCAGGCCACGTATGAGCAGTCCCGGGAAGAGTTCGTATCCCGATCGGCTGCAACGAACTCGCTGCTTGAGGAATCGGGCCGGCGCGAAAGCCGTCTCCAGGAACAATTACGTGAAACCCACCATAGCCTGACGACCCTGCAGCAACAGCTCGACACAGCGCAGGAGGAGCTGCAAGCCGTTATCCGCCAGCGTGACGAGCTGAAGACTCAGCTTGCCGTGGTGAACACCTCGCGTGACACCATCCGACAGGAAGAACGGGACGCGGTTGCCGCCGGACAGGCAGCGGCCGCCATGCGAATCACCGAACTCGAGGCGGAACTGCTCTCAGCCCGGCTGCACCACGACGAGGAACTTCTGGAAAAAGATCTGGCCCAGCGGAAACTCTCGGCAGACCTGCGCTCGTTGAACGCCAAGCTTGAGCGAATGGTGTCGGAGAAAAAGGTCTTGGAGGGCATTGCATCGAATTTCAAGAAAAAGGCGCGCGCCGCGGTCGAAAGGCTCAGACGCGAGAAACATACCCTGGAGGAGGAGCTGCAGAAGGTGGGGCAGCAGAAAGTCGTGGCCAGCACTGCCAAGGCAGCGTCGGCTTCGCGCCGCGTACCGGCCGAAGCGACCGCAAAACCGGCCGCACCACCGGTGCCCGTGCAGAGCGAATCGCCCTTCGCAGGGCTTGGCATGGCTGCCGAAGGTGGGTTTGCGTCGTTCAGCGGCTACGGCTCCAGCAGCCATGAGGGGTATGGCTCCACGTTCCGCCACAACCCCGACATAACTTCCATCAGCTATCACCGTATCGATGAAATTGTGGAACTGTATGGCTCGTCCAACGTCGTGCAAGCCGCTCCCCACGGCCGCCGACCGCAAGACTGCAGCGCGTACATCTGCGTCGTGGAAAGCGACGGCAAACCCCGCATCTACCTGGCCTGGCATCTCATTGACAGCGCCGAGGTCCTGGTGTGCGTGCCGGAACAACAGCCCGAAGGTACCGGCAGCTATGCGCGCACCCTGCAGGACGCCGTATTCTACTTCGAAAGCGTTGGTTTCATGGTGGATCGATTTGAATTGTCGCGGGGATCACAGCGTCAGTTGCAGGCGCTGGAGAAGATCGGGATCTGTCGGCTGGAGACGGCTGAAACCGCATCGGCATCGGAGACTGCCGTGGATTCGACTATTCCTGCTGCTGCGTAACGTACGCGGTGCTGCGCTGCTCGGCAAAGGTCAGGTGCAGAAGCATGGCATCACGGGCTGCTTCGGCATTTTTTGCCCTGATCGCCTCGAAGACGGCACGATGATGCTCGTACAAGATGCGGTGGTCATCAGGGGTCAGGTAGACCGCCCGCCAGACGCTCTGCTGGAACTCCTTCATGGCATCGAAAATACTCTGCATCAGATGTACCCAGACGATATTGTGCGTGGCCCGGGCAATCAATATGTGCAGATTGGCATCCAGATCCTCGGAGGCGCTCATCTGCTTGAGATTGCGCTCCATGCCGGTGACAATCTCCTCCATGCGTCGAATATCCTCGGGCAACGCCCGCTGGGCAGCATAATAGGCCGTCCACGACTCCATTCCCTTGCGCACCTCGATCACATCCAGCGCCCGTTCCTGCTGGGAACGGATCAGTTCCGTCAACGGATTCCCCGCCGTCGTCTCCACCAGCGACATAATGACCGTGCCGCCCCCCTGGTAGGACATGACGAGCCCTGCTGAGGCGAGAATGTTGAGCGCTTCGCGCACCGACGGGCGGGACACGCCGAACATCTCTGCCAGCTCCCTTTCCGGAGGCAACTTGTCGCCCGGCGTGAACTCTCCGGCAAGAATCGACGCCCTGATCTGTTCGGCTATCTGAGCGGATACTTTTTTGGGTTTAATGGGCTGAAAGCGCATTCAAGGTCCAATCTCTCAGGGTAAAAAAGGGGGCGCCGCATGACGCCCCCATCTATCTACTATATCTGTCTCTTGTTTGCAACCGTGTCAGACACACTTTATGCATTCATGCTCCGCACCAGAAGCTCGGTCACGTGCATGATGCGGACCTGGGGCAACTGTTCGGAGAGCCCCTTCTTCAGCTGCAGCAGGCAGCCCGGGTTGCCGGTCACCAGCATCTCGGCGCCGCTGGCCCGTATGTTATCCAGCTTGCGCTGGAGAATGCGGTCCGACATCTCCGGCTGGGCGATGTTGTAGGTGCCGGCGCTGCCGCAACAGGCATCGGCCTCGTTCAGTTCGGCATAGGCAAGACCGGGGATCAGCTTCAGCAGGTCGCGCGGTTCCTTGCGCACACCCTGACAATGGGCGACATGGCAGGGATCGTGGTAGGTCACCTTCAGATCCAGCGGCTTGAGCAGGCTGCGCAACTCCTCGGCGTGCTGGACCAGAATCTGGGAAATGTCGCGCACCTTGGCGCTGAACCCTTCGGCTGCCGCCTCTCCCTCCAAATGATGGCCGTATTTCTTCAGTTCCGCCCCGCAGCCGCCGCAGTCGGTGACGATGAAATCCACCGCGTGGCCGCCGAAGATATCGATGTTGGTGCGGGCGGCCTCCTTCAAGCCGGCCAAATCCCCCCCGAGCATGTTGGGCGCGCCGCAGCAGACCTGGTTCCGGGGGGTGATGACCTTGTAACCGAGGGAGGATAGCAGCCTGATGGTGGCCCGGCTGGCATCACTGAAGATCAGGCTCATGACACACCCCAGAAAGAAGCCCACGGTGCCGCGCTCCGTGCCCACCGCAGGGGTGACCTCCTGGATTTCCTGGCGCAGCGGCCGGGTGGGCAAATCCGGCAACAGCCCCTCCATTCGCTCCAGCGGGCTGGGAAACATCTTGAGCACTCCCAGGGTGCGTACCAGCTTCTGCAGGCCACTTTTCTGGTACAGGCGCATGGGCGCCATGGAGGTTTCCAGCCGGTCGGGGTGAGGCACCAGCTTGCGCAGGATCAGATCCTCCATGAAGCCGAGACCATGGCCTTCCTTGCGTTCACAGGTGAATTCCGCCACCAGTTCACCGGCATTGACCCCGCAGGGACAGGCCGAGGCGCAGGCCTGGCAGTCCAGGCAAAGGGAGAGGTACGAAAGCAAACGTTCCGACTGGTCCAGCTCCCCTTCCTGAACCTTGCGCACCAGAGCGACCCGGCCGCGGGGCGAAGCGGTCTCCAGAAACGTCTCCTTGTAGGTCGGGCAGGCCGGGAGGCACATGCCGCAGCGCATGCAGTTGATCAGTTTTACGTAGTCCATTGCTTTCCTCTTGGTACGGCTGCGAATTTCCGGAACCTGGCGAAGTTGGCCAGCGGATCCCTCTTGTGCGGCGTAGCGCTGCTACGCCTCCGCGGGTCTCCTTGTCCGCCTTGCCAGAACCCGAAACTCCACAGCCGGCAGGTTAATCACTGTCTCCAACTCTAGCCTGAACTAAAATACTTTCCCGGGATTCAGGATTCCCTTGGGATCGAAGGCGTTTTTTATCCCCCGCATCACCCTGATGCCTGATTCCCCCACCAGCCGCGGCAGATACTTCTTCTTGGCAATGCCGACCCCATGTTCGCCGGTAATGGTACCCCCCATGGCAATGGCCGCGTCGAAAATTTCGGAAAAGGCGGCATGGGCGCGGGCGATCTCGTCCTGGTCGCGCTCGTCGGTCAGGCAGGTGGGATGCAGGTTGCCGTCGCCGGCATGGCCGAAGGTGCCTATGGTGACGTTATGCTTCTTGGCCGATTCCTGGATCACCTTGAGCATCGGGGCGATGCAACTGCGCGGCACGGTGGCATCCTCCAGGATGGTGGTCGGCTTGAGGCGCGCCAGGGCAGACAGAGCGGTGCGGCGGGCCGCCGCTAGCTTGAGCGCCTCGTCGGCGTTCCGGGCGGTCTGGAAGAACGAGCTGCGATGTTTGTTGCAGATGGCGGCAACGGCCGCCGCCTCCTCAGCCACCACGGCCGGGTGGCCGTCCACCTCGATCAGGAGCACCGCGTCCACGTCCAGCGGCAGCCCGACGTGGGCGTAATCCTCGACGCATTTGATGGTGACCTTGTCGAGAAACTCCAGGGTAGCCGGAATCACCCGGGCGGCGATAATGGCCGACACCGCCAGGGCGGCATCCTCCAGGGCCGGGAAATGGGCCAGCATGGTCGTCTTGGTCTGCGGCTTGGGGATCAGCTTGACGGTAATGCCGGTGAAGAGACCGAGCGTCCCTTCCGATGACACCAGCAGCGGATTGAGGCTGTAGCCGGCCACATCCTTCACCACCTTTCCGCCGGTCCTGAGCAGCTCACCGTCGGCCAGCACCGTTTCCAGCCCCATGACGTAGTCGGCGGTGACGCCGTATTTCAGGCCGCGCAGGCCGCCCGAATTTTCGGCCACGTTGCCTCCCATGGTGGAGATATTCATGCTGCCCGGGTCGGGAGGATAGAACAGGCCGCGCGACTCCACCTCGCGGTGCAGGGCGCTGGTCACCACCCCCGGCTCCACGGTAGCGGTCAGGTTTTCTTCGTCGACCTCGACGATGCGGTTCATGCGGCTGGTCTGGATGACCACCCCGGCATTGACCGACAGGGAACCGCCCGACAGGTTGGTGCCCGAGCCGCGCGGGGTCACGCTCACCCCTGCCCCATGACACAGCTGCATGATGCGGGCGACCTCGGCTGCCGAGCCCGGCAGCACGACCGTGCCGGGCCTGCTTTCCAGTTCCGGTGTGGAATCATAGCCGTAGACCGCCAACGATTCACGATCGGTCAGGGTATACTGTGCGCCGACAATTGCCTTCAGTTCATTGATAAACGATGGTTCCATGTGGATATTCCTTTATCTGATGGTTGTTGAGCTGCCTGCGCTCCCAGTTTATTGACTCAGCTGTTCCGGCTTCAGACCCACAATAAAGGCGCCCCAGTGCCTGCCATCTATATACAGGGGATGGGACAGGTCAACAAGAATCTCACCGGTGTCTCTGATGTACGTCTGCAGCAGAAACGGCGTCGTATTCTTGGCCCGCCTTATTTCCAGGGGATTGGATGCGTACTTTCTCTTTTCGCGACTCCCCATCAGATCTACCTCGTAGTTGCCGGTCAGCGGCTTCTGATTTTTGCTGTGATGCGTCGAGAGATAACCGTTGTTGTCTACCACCAGGCTATAGATGGCACCACCGGGAAAGATGTCGAGCCCCCTGTCGAACAGCGGCTGCAGTTCACGATCAAACACGTCATTGTAAGCGACGGCGAATTTCTGCGGATTCGTCCGGGGAATCGGCCGGTAGTTCTGATCGAACACGTTGATGCCGCGCTTGGCGATCTCATCGATTTTCGCCTGGACGAGATCACGGTAGGCCGCCGCCTTTTGCACAAGATCTTCCACCTGGCCGCGACCGATTTTTACCCGCGAAGCGATCTCCAGCATCTGCTCGGTCATCCCCTGCAGACCGCCTGACAACGCGTTCGAATCCTCAAGATTGGCCACGACCGCAGAACTCAGGGAATGAACATCAGCTACCTGGCGATTGATCTCCGCCGTAGTAACCGATATTTCCTCTGAAGCGGCTGCGATCCGGGTAAGCTGGGAGCTGTTGTTTTCCGAATCCTGCACCAGCCGTTCAAAGTGTTGGGACGTCTTCTCCACCACATCCCGGGTGCGGCCGATATGGGCGTCGATCGCCGCGGTCTCCTGCTGGGTGTTTTTGACGTTTTTCAGCATTTCGTCAATATTGAACGAAATCTCCCGCGTGGCCCGATTGACCCGCTCTGCCAGTGCGCGCACCTCGTCGGCGACCACGGCAAAGCCGCGGCCGTGCTCGCCGGCCCGCGCCGCCTCGATGGCCGCATTCAACGCCAGGAGATTGGTCTGGTCGGAGATGTCTTCGATCAGCGAGACGATATCCCTGATTTTCTCGGAATTCGCGTTCAGGCTGGTGATGGTGTGGGCAAAGTCACCCAGCTTGGACACCACGCGCTCGATGCTGTCAGTGACGTCGTGCAGTTCGGTCAGGGAACCCACGGCGGTCTTGTAATTGCCGTCGATGGAACGGGAAATGTCATGGGTGCTCCGGGTGATATCGTTGATGGCCTGGCTCGCCTCGTTGCTTGATGTCAGGATGATATCCGCCAACTCACCCTGTTTTCGGGCATTGTCCTGGGAACCGTTGACCTGTTTCTTCACCCGGGTGCAGTCAAGGGCGATACGGAGCGCCATCTGTTTGGTATTGTGCAGGATGTCGCGGATTTCGGCCAGGAGCTGATTGTAATTGCCCGACAGGGTGCGAATCTCGTCATAGGACACCAGCGGGGCGTCCTGGGACAAATCCTTGGTAATCAAGGTGGCGGCGAACTGGGTTATGGGCTTGATCAGCAGATAGCGCAGGAAGAGGATGCTGCCGACTGCCGCCAGCACCGAGACCGCATAGAGGGCCATCAGCAGGTAGTGGCCGAATTGAGCCGTTTCCAGGGCACTGCGGCTGACGGCTCCCTGCTGACGAGCCGCAGCCACAACCGTCTGCAGTGTGTGATGGTGGTACAAAGCAACGGCCAACATCAGCGACTGGAGCAGCGCAAGAAACAGGATGTTGCCGCCCAATTTTCTGGTCAGGGAATTGAAGACATTTTTTTCCAGAAAGCTATAGGCATTTTTAAAAAGTTGCATATATGGTGCTCCGCCCCAACCAGCCATTTACTAACAGGCCCCGTGCCGTGAGGTGCACAGAAATTGATGGAACAGCACGTCCCGCATGACCTGGGAAATCTTCTGATCCTTCTGCTGCGCAACCAGCCGGAGCATGGCCCGTTCCCGGTCGCTTACCCGCACGCAGATCACATTTCGGAGGTTCGTCTTCTTCAATTTAGCCATAATTTTCTCACGCGCTCGTTCCCGTCCGTGAGTCGGGCGGCCCAGAGGCCGCCCGACCGGCCGGTTCATGTCAGGGGATCATCCATTGCAGCACATAGGCCTGCAGATAGACGATGACGCCAACCACTACGGTCAGGAAGATCGAGTGTTTGAGGGTGAAACGGAACAGGGTCCCCTCCTCGCCGACCATGCCGCAGGCGGCGGTAGCCACGGCCAGCGACTGGGGAGAGATCATCTTGCCCATGACGCCGCCACTGGTGTTGGCCGCCCCGGTCAGAATCGGGTTCAGGCCGAGTTGCTCGGCTGTGGCTTTCTGCAGGCCGCCGAACAGCACGTTGCTGGAGGTGTCGGAACCGGTCAGGAAAACGCCCAGCCAGCCGAGGAACGGTGCGATGAACGGGAACCAGTGGCCGGTCTTGGTGAAGACCAGGCCGAGGCTGTTGGTCATGCCCGAGGTGTTCATCACGTAGGCCAGACCAAGCACCGAGGCCACGGTCACTGCCGGGAAGCGCATATCGTACAGGGTCTTGCCGGCGATCTTGATGGTGTCGCCCATGC
>Ga0334722_10007894_pt1 | contig 10255 bp, 11 predicted proteins | sample C3_bottom_MG_FD_207210 | JGI IMG/M metagenome (GOLD analysis project Ga0334722, IMG submission 207210) | Sediment microbial communities from Yellowstone Lake, YNP, Wyoming, USA - C3_bottom | ecosystem: Environmental > Aquatic > Freshwater > Lake > Sediment | place: USA: Wyoming | collected... | reverse complement strand
ATCGACCATGAGTTGTCCAGGCGGCAGGGCGGATATGGCCGCGGCGGCCGCATGAAGATCGAGAAGGACACGGTCAAGATCTACACCGGTGTGCGCTGGGGCAAAACCCTGGGAAGCCCCATTGGGCTCATGGTCCGTAACAAGGACTGGGAAAACTGGCGCGCCAAGATGTCCGCTGATCCGATGTTCCTGAACTCCGCCGAAGCCGTGACCCGGCCCCGGCCCGGCCATGCGGACCTGGCCGGCGCATTGAAATATAATACCAACGATGTTCGCAACATCCTTGAGCGTTCGAGCGCGCGGGAAACAGCCATGCGCGTTGCCGTGGGCGCCGTTGCCAAGCGGCTGCTCGAAGAGTTCTGCATCGAGGTGACGAGCCACGTAGTGAGCCTGGGCAACGTCTTTGCCAAGACGCCGCAGGTGTCGCTCCAGGAACTTCGCAAACGTGCCGAGGCCTCGGAACTGCATTGTGCCGATCCTGAAGCGGAGAAGCGGATGATGCGCAGGATCGATGAGACGCGGACTGCCGGCGATACGCTGGGCGGAGTGATCGAGTTAATCGTCACGGGCGCGCCCATCGGGCTCGGCAGCCATACGCACTGGGACCGGAAGCTCGACGCGAAGCTGGCAGGAGCGCTCATGAGCATCCAGGCCATGAAGGGTGTTGAGGTCGGCTCCGGGTTCGGCGCGGCGAACAAGCCGGGCTCGCAGGTGCATGACGAGATCTTCTGGAACAAGAAAACAGGCTTTAACCGCAGGACGAACCGGGCCGGCGGCATTGAGGGCGGCATGAGCAACGGCGAGCCCATCGTGCTTCGCGTTGCCATGAAGCCGATCCCGACGCTGATGAAACCGCTTCGTTCCGTAGATATGGCGACCAAAAACCCCTTTAAGGCAAGCATCGAGCGCTCCGATGTCTGCGCCGTTCCCGCTGCCGGCGTGGTCGCTGAGGCTGTTGTTGCCTTCGAGCTCGCTTCGGCTATGATCGAGAAGTTCGGCGGCGACAGCATGGACGAGATGAAGCGGAATTATTGTTCCTATATGAAGCATATTCATACCCGGATGGGTGTTGAAGAGATGCCGGGGAAGTGGTAGGGAGTTGGGGCGGAAGTTAGGAAGGTAAGAAGGTAGGAAGGCGAGCGCTGAAAGAGGAATGGTCGATTTTTTCGGGCCATTTGGGGTAACTTCGCAATGTTCAAAAATATCATCCTCACCGGTTTTATGGGCGTGGGCAAGACCAGCGTGGGAACGCAGCTGGCAAAGGACCTGGGCTATGCCTTTGTCGACACGGACACGCTTATCGAGGCCGACCAGCACATGACCATCACGTCGATCTTTTCGAAATATGGCGAGCCGTATTTTCGCGAGATCGAGGCCAGGATCGTCCGGGAGGTCACGGGGCGCGAGAGCCAGGTGGTTTCCACCGGCGGCGGCGCCGTGATCTGGGACATGAACCGGGAGGCTTTCAAACAAGCAGGCCTCGTGGTCTGTCTTACCGCGCGGCCCGAGGTGATCTTCGATCGCATCAAGCATGAGACCCACCGCCCCCTGCTCCAGACCCCGGACCCTCTCGCAAAAATAAAAGAAATGCTCGACAGCCGGGCCCGGTTCTACGGCCAGGCGGACATCACCATCGACACGTCGGAAAAATCCGTTGACCGGATCATCGGCGAGATCAAAGAGAGAATCAAACATGCATACTGTTAACGTACCCCTGGGAGAGAGAAGCTACGACATCGAGATCGGCATGAGCCTGGACCAGGCTGGCCCGCAGCTCAAAGGCCTCGGCCTGGGGCAGAAGCTCGCCGTTGTCGTCAACCCCACGGTCAAGGAGCTTTACGCCAAACGGGTGGTGGAGAGCCTCAAGGCGCAGGGCTTCATGGTCATGTCCATCATCATTCCCGACGGAGAGCAGTACAAAAACCTGGACTGGGCCAATGCCATCTATACGGCGCTCCTTACCAATGCCTTCGACCGCAAGTCCGCGATCGTGGCGCTCGGCGGCGGCGTCATCGGCGATCTTGCCGGATTTGCCGCAGCCACGTATATGCGCGGCATCCCCTTTGTCCAGGTGCCGACCACGCTCCTTGCCATGGTGGACAGCAGCGTCGGCGGCAAGACCGGCGTGAACCATCCCATGGCTAAGAACATGATCGGCGCTTTTCACCAGCCCCGAAAGGTGCTGATGGACCTCGACGTGCTCAGGACGCTTCCGAAAGCGGAGTTTCTTTCCGGCATGGCGGAGGTGATCAAGTACGGCGTGATCTGGGATGCGGATTTCTTTGATTATCTCGACAACAATCGCGACCGGATACTCGGACTGGATGCTGATGCTTTGGCCCATATCATTCGACGCTCCTGCGAGATCAAGGCCGAGGTGGTCGGCAAAGATGAGCGCGAAGGGGGCCTCCGCGCGATCCTGAATTTCGGCCATACCGTGGGCCACGCTATCGAGAAGGCAGAGAACTACAGGATGCGCCATGGCGAGGCAGTTGCCATCGGCATGGTCTATGCCTCCCGGCTGGCACATCTTACCGCGCTCTGTGACGCTACCGTGCCCGAACGCGTTGAGAAGCTCATCGCGTCCTATGGCTTGCCCACGGACCTGCGTGCGCTCAGCCGGAAGCCGACGGTGCAGGAGCTTATGGATACCATGCAGATCGACAAAAAGGCGGAGGGCGGCAGGGTGAAGTTCGTGCTGCCGAAAAAGATCGGTGAGGTTGTCGTCACAAAAGCGTGGGAAGAGCAGCGGCTTCGGGAGCTGCTCGCGGGGTAGCGATTAATTCCGCGATTGCTAATCGTTTTAATCGGACTATCATCAAAATTACAGGGTCGAGGGTAATCATCATGCGGGTGATGCACGGGGCGCGGCTGCTCGATATGGGACTGCTGGAGGGGCCGGAGAAGTAGTCATAAGCAGCATGATGGACGTCTTTCAGCAAACGCAGCTGTACCTTTCTTGAGCCATGAATACCGCAACACTGACATATCTTCCGCAACTTTCTTCACTTACCTCCGATAGTATCTACCTCGTCGGCGGTTCCGTGCGCGACCTGCTGATCACGAACCAGCTGTTCAAGGACATCGACCTTATGATGCAGTCGGGGTCCGAGTCTGTCGCGCGCTCGTTCGCCGATGCGATCAATGGAAGTTTTTTCTTTCTCGACGAAGAGCGCAGGATCACGCGTGTCATAAAACATACGGACGAAGCGACCCTGCAATTCGATTTCACCAACTTCGAAGGCGCGGACCTCGCTGCCGACCTCGGACGCCGGGATTTTACCATGAATGCCATGGCGCTCGATCTGCGTGAATTCATCCGGACCGGATCGATTGACAGCGTTGTCGATCTGTTTAACGGCAGAGCAGATGTGCAGAATAAGCTTGTCCGGATAACAAAACCTGAAGTGCTGGACGATGATCCGCTGAGACTGCTGCGCGCGGTCAGGTTCTCGGCCACGCTGGGTTTCTCTCTTGAAGCGGGGACGCAGGATCACATCCGGTCCCGGGCCGCTCTGATCAACCAGTCCGCGCCGGAGCGGATCCGCGATGAATTTTTTCAGATCCTGTCGCAGCGCGGGTCAGGCGCCTACCTGTCCCTTATGGATTCGCTGGGTCTTCTGCCGCAGCTCCTGCCGGAGCTCGAAGCACTCAGGGGATTTGCGCCCGGCAGGTATCATGTCTACGATGTCCGGACCCATTCGATCAAAGCGACCGAGCAGGTGGACACAGTGCTGGAGGACCTGCCGAAGATCGCTCCGGCCTATGCCGACCGGGTTCTTACGCGCCTGGACGAACCGTTGGAACAGCTCATCCCCCGCAAGGCAGCGCTCCGCTTCGCCTGCCTCCTGCATGATATCGCAAAGCCCGAGACCTTTACCCAGGAGAACGGACGCATTCATTTTTATCATCACGACGGGATCGGCGCGGAAAAGGCGAAGGAAGCGTGCAAACGGTTCAGGCTTTCGCGCGATACCGAGGCGCTGGTCACCGGCGTCATCAGGCAGCACATGCGGCTCTTTAACCTCTCCGCGCCGGGCGGACCGAGCAAGAACGCCCTGTATCGCTATTGCCGCGATATGCGGCACGGCCTGCCGGAAAGCCTTATCCTTGCCCAGGCGGACGCGCGCGCCACGTTCGATATCATGCCCAAGGAACAGTTCACGGACACGGAGCGACCAATGGCAGCGGTGCTCGCCTATTATTATGAAAAGTTCCTCAAAACAGAGGCAAAACCGCTGGTGACCGGCAGGGACCTGATCGCGCGCGGATTTACCCCGGGTCCGCGCTTTCGCGAAATTCTGGATAATATCAGAGAGCAACAGGCAACGGGCACGCTTCAGGACCGAAGCGAAGCGTTGGGTCACCTCAAGAAACTTGGTACCTGATAAAAAATAGTTGCACAGACCTCCCCAACCCCTCCTTGTCAAGGAGGGGCTACGACATTGGTCCCTCCCCTTGCCAAGGGGAGGTTAGGTGGGGTGGTTCGAAGGCGCGACTGCCGAGTGCGTACGATATGAATAGCGAAGGATTTGGACAATAAAAGGTTCCCGGGAGGATGAACATTATGGCGAAAAAATACGAGGACATGACCGTTGAAGAGCTGCAGAAAGAGCTGTCGAGGCTCAAGGAAAATCTCTGCGACATAGAGGACCAGCATAATTTTACGTTTGTTAAAACCTCCGTTCACATTGGCGCGGAAAAAGCCCAGAACATGCAGGCAGAATACGAGGAGGAATGCCGGGAGCACGCGGAGAGCATTGCGGCGCTGGAAATGATCCTGAAGACACGGGGGATTGGATAACGCGATAGGTACGGAACCTCTCCCAAGGGATCTTTCATCTTCCCTTTATCAGCGCGGCGGGAATTATTGTTGCGTAAAACTAAAACAATGGTATGTTGTAAAATTTCAATTGACTAGCTTTTTAAACTTGTGGTATTGTATGCCACTGTAGCATTTAAATCCTAACGAGGGGGAGTAAAGAATATGAAGAAAGTAGCCGCAGTTCTCGCAGTTGCAGTTATGGTTGTGTCTCTGTTTTCCCTGGCCGTTGCAGCAGAGATGAAGAAGGGTACGGTAAAGGCTGTCGATGCAAAGGCAGGCACCGTGACGTTCTGTGCCGAAGGAACCAATGCCGATGTGGCGCTCAAGGCTGACAAGGCCGTTAACCTCGGCGCAGTAAAGGCCGGTGATAAGGTGGAAATCTCCGTTGAGAAGGACACCGTGATGAGCCTCAAGGCAGCAGCCGCAGCAGCAAAAAAAGCACCAGTGGGTTGCTAATAACGTTATTGTGTGACGGCCGCCTGGCAAAGGCGGCCGTTGCTTTTTCCCCTTCTTTTGTAACATCCGCCCGTTCCGTTGTTCTTCCGCTCATGGAGTCCTGCCCCCGGCACGCAGAAACCGTTCGCCCCAACGACGAAATTGCTTGATTTCGCGGCTCTTTTTGTCTATTATGGTGGCTCTGTAAAACAAAATCCAAGGAGGCGTACGCAGTGATCAAAGTAAACGTTGAAGAGCTTCAGGAGCAGATCAAAAAATTGAAACAGACCGCAGCTGAAAAAGCAAAAAAAGCTGAAGGCAAGAAATCAGAACCCGAAGCACGCCAGGCTCTCAAGAAGGTCAAGCGGGCGCAGCGCAAACTCCGTTCGACCACGTCCTACAAGGCAGCAGCGAAAAAAGCCGCTGCTGATGCGGCAGCCGCCGGAGAAAAGGCCACTGCATAAGGAACGGTGCGCTCCCATGAACACGTGCTTCGCACGGTGTTGTGCGCGAGGTCTGCGCCTCGGTGTTGCCATGGTGCTTGTCGTAATGGCCGCGTCATGCGCTGGTACGGTAGACGTGACGCAGAAACCGGCCTCGCCGCCGATACAGGCAGTGGCCAGCGCACCGACCATCACCGCTTTCCGGCAAAAGGGAATCGCCTCCTGGTACGGGAAGGACTTCCACGGCAGAAGAACTGCCACCGGTGAACCGTTCGACAAGGACGGCTTGTCAGCCGCACATCGCACGCTGCCGCTCGGCAGTATGATTCGCGTCACGAACCTGGAAAACAACAGGAGCACTACGGTACGGGTGAACGACCGCGGCCCCTTTATCAAAAGCCGGGTGATCGACCTGTCGTACGGCGCCGCCCGAGAATTGGGGTTCGCAACAGAAGGCACGGCGCAGGTTGTGATCGAGCGTCTTGACGAGCTTCCCGGAACAACGCCCTTTACGGTCCATGCAGCGCAATATGTCGAGGAAGAGAATGCCCGGTTTCTGAAGTACCGCCTTTCAACAAAATTCGAAATCATATCCATCATTCCCGGAGAAACGAACCTCGGCACGCTGTACCATGTTGAGGTCGGCGTTTATGCGACCGAGGAAAAGGCGGAGCTCGTGGCCGGCAGGGTCACGCAGGAAGGTCTTGAGCCGGTCGTGATCAGGAAAGACCAGTGATCCTATAAACGGCAGTTAGCCACAAAATGCACATAAGTCACAGAGACAAAACAAGAAGTTGAAACGGTTAGAATTACCACCAAATCGGTGAGGTATTTCCAAAACACGTTGTACTCGGTTTTTTTTTGTGATTTCTGTGCCTTTTGTGGCTAAACTTTTTTTAGGATAATCCGCCTCCTTTGAGAGCTGGCAAGATAACAACCATGAAGATAAGCGTAATCAGCAACACTCTTGAAAAACTGAAGACCGGAGCAGTAATCCTTCCCGTGTTCGAGGATGGAAAGCCCGGCCAGGAGCTGGAGCGCGCGGACCGGAATTTTGGCCGCATGATCTCCCGGCTTGTCAAACAAGGGGATTTCACTGCCCGTCCCGGCAGTGTCCATCTGCTCTATCCCGGGGGAAGCCTGGCCGCCGAGCGGCTCATCCTGGTGGGACTCGGCAAGCGGGCAGACCTGACTCTGGACCGGCTCCGGCTGGCGGCAGGCAAAGCCGCTTCCCATGCCCGGAGCAGCGGGGCCGAATCAATGGTGTTCGCCACTGAAGGGCTCGGTCTTGATGCTGAAGAAACAGCGCAGGCGCTGACCGAGGGGAGCATGCTCGGGCTTTACCGGTTCCTGAAATATAAAACGAACGACGAGAGCAATAAACGAAAAGAGCTCAAGACGATCACGCTCCTCGCCGGGCAAGCTGCATCGGTTGCGGCAATGCGCAAGGGCGTGAGTGCCGGTAAGATCATTGCCGAATCAACGGTTCTGGCGCGCGACCTGGTGAATCATCCCGGCGCGGACATGACGCCCACGGTGCTGGCCAATCAGGCCCGGAACATCGCCCGTGAGTTCGGACTGAAAATCCAGGTCCTTGAACGGAAACAGATCGAAAAACTGGGCATGGGCGCGTTCCTGGGCGTTGCAGCCGGAAGCATCCAGCCTCCCAAGTTTATCATCATCGAGTACCGCGGCGGAGGCTCCCGCCCGTTCATCGCGCTCGTGGGCAAGAGCATCACCTTCGATTCCGGCGGCATCTCGATCAAGCCGGCCGAGAACATGGAGCGGATGAAGGACGACATGTCCGGCGGCGCGGCCGTGCTCGGCGCCATCCGCAACGCAGCAGCGCTCAAACTTAAACTGAACATCGTGGGCCTGCTTCCTGCGGCTGAAAACATGCCGGGCGGCAGGGCCTTGAAACCCGGCGACGTGCTCCGCACCCTGTCCGGCCAGACCATCGAGATCGTCAATACGGATGCTGAAGGCAGGCTGATCCTTGCGGACGCTCTTACGTACGCATGCAGATATAAACCCGCAGTGATCGTCGATATTGCGACGCTTACCGGCGCGTGCGCCATTGCTCTGGGACATGAGGCTATCGGCATGGTCGGCACCGCGGACCGGTACAAAGAGCAGATACGAGCCGCCGGCGAGAAGACCGGAGAGCGCGTATGGGAGCTTCCGCTCTGGGAAAATTATTACGACCAGATCAAGAGCGATATCGCTGATATGAAAAACACGGGCGGAAGGGCTGCCTCGGTCATAACCGCGTCCGCACTCCTGTCCAAGTTTGTCGGGAAATACCCCTGGGTGCATCTCGATATTGCCGCGACAGCATGGACCGACAAGGACCGGCCCTACACGCCAAAGGGCCCGACCGGCATCGGCGCCAGGCTCCTGACCCAATTCCTCAGGGATTTTGGGAAATAACTGATATTCGTTCGGCACACCGTGGTCTATGCACCCTGAGCTATCATACGACGAGGCTGTTGCGAATCGCGAGAAGGTCCTCATAACGGGGAGGTTCTCCAAAGCGGACGTGTTCGTTGCTTTCGCGAGAGGCCAGCGGTTCGTGGTCAAGGATTTCGGGAACAAAGGATTTTTCGAGCGGAACCTCGTGGGGCGCATGGTCATTGCCCGTGAGTGCCGTGCGTATGCGGCGCTTGTCGGCATCGACGGCCTCCCTTCGCGGTTCAAGCCGCTTTCACCCTTTGCCATTGCCATAGAATATCTTGAGGGCAGGGACCTCGGCAGTCATCTTCCGGGCGAGCTGGGGCCGGGGATCATCAAACAGTTCGAACTGATCATCGCTGATCTGCACGAGCGCGGGTGGGTCCATCTCGATCTTCAGCGCCGCTCGAACATTCTGCTGGTGGACGGCAAGGTTTTTGTTGTCGACCTGGCGTCGGCTTTTCATCCCGGCGGCGTGTGGCTCATCGGCCGTTGTCTGACCTGGGCGCTCAGCATGGCCGACCGGCTGTCGCTCGTCAAGCTCAAGAGCCTCTATGCCCCGGAACTGATGAGCGCTGAGGAACGGATGTGGCGGAAGCTCAGAAACCTGATCATGCCGAGAAAATGGTAAGCAGGAACAATCGTCCGCGCGATCGGGACGATGAAACGTTGAACTCACGAAGGAGCGTATAATGGCACAAAAAGGAACGTTGCAATACAAGCTTACGAAAATTACGGGCAAGACCGTGCTGGCGGCCATCGTGTGCGTCATCCTGTTCTATACGGCGAAGGTCGAACCGGTCTGGTTCGCAGCAGGCGCGGCCATCACGCTTTTTGGAGAATGGCTCCGGCTCTGGGCGGCAGGACACCTCCGGAAGAACAAACAGCTCACCAACACCGGCCCCTATTCCTATGTTAAGAACCCGCTTTATATCGGCACATTGCTGATCACGCTGGGTTACAGCGTTATGGCCAAGAACTACTGGATCATGATCGGCGGCTTCATCTGGTTCTTTATCTATTTTGCACCCTATAAAAAGAAACAGGAGAACGAGAAGCTCATCGGCAGCTTTGGCCGGCCCTGGATCGAATACGACAATGCGGTGCCGGATTATCTGCCGCGCCTCTCTCCCTATCCGGGCAAGGGAACGAACCGCTGGAGCTTTGCGGTGGTGAAGGAGAATTCGGAGCATGAGACCGCCATCGGCGTGCTCGCAGGCATGGCAGTGCTGCTGTACCTGCTGGTGCGATGATTCTGCATCTTTTGACCACTACCTGAATAGTAACTCCTGTCCATGCAGCTTTGGGCGGGAGTTTTTTTGACCTTGCAGCAACCTTAAAAAAGCATTTGGACACGGATAAGCACGGATAAGAGCCGGATAACGGCGGATTATTTATTGCATCTTAATTTGCCGCATGGAGGCCTATGATCATATCTCTTATTGCCGCCATGTCCGAGAACCGCGTCATCGGCTCCGGAAACAGGATTCCCTGGTCAATACCGTCCGAGCAGAAGCATTTCCAGGAGATCACCATGGGGCATCCGGTGATCTTCGGACGGAAGACCTTTGAAAGCATCGGCCGTGTGCTTCCCGGCAGGAAGAACATCATATTGACGGGGCAAAGGGATTATTTCGTTGAGGGCGCATCGGTGGTTCACAGTTTTTCCGAAGCGTTACGCCTGTGCGGCAACAATGATGAGGTCTTTATCTGCGGGGGAGGCCCGCTCTATCAAGAAACGATATCACGAGCAGATCGCATCTACCTTACCGTGGTCCATGGTGTCTATGAAGGGGAAACCCTCTTCCCCGAGATCCCGGCGGATTTTGCCGAGGTCTCCAGGGAAGAGGTCAAGGAGGACTTGTCGTATTCGATCGTTCGCTATGAACGGCGGACGTGAAATCGTTTCAAACCGGAATATCAGGAGCGCGATGTAAGCTGAGGGAATTTCTTGAACTCAGGGCGGCTTCCGATGCCCGAGAAACGCGCATCAGCAGACAGTGAACTTACGTATTTATCGAACTGACCGCTCGACAGGGCGTTCTCCAGCATTTGTGACGCGTCTGCAAAATTGCCGAGCAGATAGTTCGCCTGGAAGAGC
>Ga0334722_10007893_pt1 | contig 10257 bp, 7 predicted proteins | sample C3_bottom_MG_FD_207210 | JGI IMG/M metagenome (GOLD analysis project Ga0334722, IMG submission 207210) | Sediment microbial communities from Yellowstone Lake, YNP, Wyoming, USA - C3_bottom | ecosystem: Environmental > Aquatic > Freshwater > Lake > Sediment | place: USA: Wyoming | collected... | reverse complement strand
TACCTTCTTATTCCATATTTCTTATATAATGAATATGGAAGAGCATACATGAATGAATAATCAGGCATTGTCTGATGAAATGATGTATCAAAAACACCTACCTGAGGGACTTCAGGCAATAAATTTTTCATAGCATAAATCCCCTTGAGGTTGGCCGGATTATGCAAGGGAGCAAGATCAGAACAGTCTTCAACACCTTTTATAGTAACTTCATCGAGGTAACAGCTTCCCTGGAATAATTCACCGCCATGTACAAGTCTGTGACCAACCGCGTCGATTTCATGAAGACTCTTAATCACGCCTCTTTTTTCACTTATTAAAAGCCCCAGAAGAAACTCTATACCACTCTGATGATCAAGTATTTCACCTTCAAGCTTAACCTTATCACCATCAAATCGTTCATTTTTGAGGAATGATCCTTTTAATCCAATTTTCTCAACGATACCTTTAGCCAAAACAGAACCGGAATTTATGTCGAAAAGCTGATATTTTATGGATGAACTCCCACAATTAAGTACTAATATTTTCATTTATGAAAAAGTTTATTTATTAATTTAGGTTTTTTCAGAATAGCCTGATTATTCGCTTATTGAAGTATTTTTTGTAATCTTCATACCGTCTTTATTATACTCGTAAAATCCTCTACCGGTTCTTCTTCCAAACTGATTTGCCCTGACAAGTCTTTTGAGAATCGGAGATGATTTATATTTCAAATCACCAAACTCATCATAAAGGTTTTCGCACCATCTGAGGATCTTATCAAGACCAATCTTATCAGCCATCTCAAAAGGTCCAAGGGGAATTCCAAAACCAACTTTCATAGTAAGATCGATGTCTTCCATTGTTCCTACTCCTTCCATGAGCAGTTCACAAGCCTCATTAATAAACGGAACAAAGAGGCGAGTACTTATTATTCCAGGAGACTCTTTAACAGGAACAACTTTCTTACCAATCAGATTGGCAAATTTTATTGTATTTTCATAAGCTTTCTGTGAAGTATAAAGTCCTTTAACAACTTCGACAACCCGTGCATCTGCTTCCGGAGTTAGAAAATGGAAACTTACGCAACGATCCTTATGTTCAAGATCAGCAGTAAGTTCGGTAATTACCTGAGTAGATGAATTAGTTGCAATAATTGTATCCCGGTCAACGTGCCTTTCGATATTTTTCAGGATCTCCGATCTGACATTGTGGCTATGCTCGCGGCTTGATGATTTAATTGCCTCAATCACTATATCACAACCTTTAAAATTCCGGTATTCTGTAGTACCTTTAATTCTGGATAGTATTCCAAGTTTCTCGGAATTGGTCATCCCCCACCTTTCTATCATCCTGTCGAGTTCCTTTGCCAATTCAAATAATGCCTGGTCGATCTTTTGTTGATTGACTTCCAGAAATATCACATCCAGTCCTTTGGAGCTTACCATTCTTGCAATATTCTGCCCCACAGTTCCTGCACCAACAATTCCTACTTTAGAGAATAGGGTTTTAGGCCTGGTATCTTTTGATAATCCATAGTCCTCAAGCTTTTCAGTATTATCTGCCATATTATTATCTTTTCTACTTAATTATTGGGAATCAATTGAAGGTGAATTCTACTTCCTTCTTCCAGCGGCCTGGTTAGCAGTGATAGCAATCATATAAACAATATCATTTACAGAACAACCTCTCGAAAGGTCATTAATTGGTGCTGCCATACCCTGAAGTACGGGTCCTATTGCTTCAGCTCCTCCCAATCTTTGTACAAGTTTGTAAGCAATATTTCCGCAATTAAGATCAGGAAAAACAAGAACATTTGCTTTACCGGCAATCGGGCTACCAGGAGCTTTGCTTTTTCCGACTGACTCAACCAGAGCTGCATCTCCCTGCAATTCACCGTCAAGTTGAAGGTCAGGAGCCATTTCTTTTGCTATTTTGGTAGCACTAATAACTTTGTCAACAAGTGGATGTTTAGCACTTCCTTTTGTCGAAAAGCTTAGCATAGCTATCCGCGGTTCGAAACCACAAATTGCCCTTGCCGTATGTGCAGTTGCAATAGCTATTTCTGCCAGCTCCTTATCGGTGGGGTCAGGATGAACAGCGCTGTCAGCAAATATCATTACTCCGTTTTCCCCAAATTTTTTATCAGGATGAATCATAATAAATGCACCTGAAACAACAGATATTCCCGGAGCTGTTTTTACATAATGAAATGCAGGCCTGAGAACATCACCCGTTGCATGGTCTGCTCCGGAAACTTCTCCGTCAGCGTCGCCGTTCTTTATCATAAGAACTCCCAGGTATAATGGATCCTCAATAAGTTTTGATGCTTCCTCCCTTGTAAGACCTTTACTCTTGCGAAGCTCAACCATTAAATCAATATAGTGATCTTTTTTATCGTGTGAAAGAGGATTAACTATAGTTGCCTTTGATATGTTCTTGAGGCCTAATTTTTCGGCATGAGATTTTATCTGTACAGGATCTCCGATAAGGATAATCTGAGCAAGTCCCTCTGCAATTGCTATATCAGCTGCCTTAATATTTCTTTCCTCATATCCTTCAGGAAGAACAATTCGCTGATTGTGTTTCTTGGCATTTTGTTTGATGCGGTCTAATAATTCCATTGTGTATCAATATATTAATAAGTAATATTTTTTTTTATAAATGTACAAAAAAAAAGTTCTATTAAACAATTTTCAGATACATGATTAATATCAGGAAAATGCATTCCCGATTTTATTGAAGCTTTAATCGCAATCTTATTCCAAGTCTTTAAATCATTTTTCTAAATTAGCAGCTCAATAATCATTTTGTAAATGGGATCAACTGAAAACTATCTTAAGGAACTTGCAACAAAACTTGAGGGCGAGCTTAAATACGATTCGATTACCACCACAATTTATTCAACAGATGCATCTGCCTATAAGGAGCAACCACTTTCAGTTGTCTGGCCAAAAAGCACTTCCGACATAAAGAGAGTCTTTGAATTTGCCAGGACTCATAAAGTTGGGGTGACCTTAAGAGCTGCAGGAACTTCGCTCGCCGGGCAGGTAGTTACTTCAGGAATAATTGTAGATGTTTCAAAACATATGAATAAGATCCTGGAAATCAACAAAGAAGAACATTGGGTCAGAGTTGAACCAGGCGTTGTGCTTGATGAATTAAACCTGAAACTTAAGGGATATGGACTTTTCTTCGGTCCGGAGACATCGACCTCCAACAGATGCAATATTGGTGGAATGGTAGGGAATAATGCCTGCGGATCGCATTCACTTGTTTACGGATCGACGAGAGATCATACAATTGAATTAAAGACGATTCTAAGCGATGGTTCTGAGGCCACATTCAGGGAGCTTGACAAAAAAGATTTTGAAGATAAACTCAAACTGAATAACCTTGAAGGAAAAATCTATCAGAATATAAATTCGATTCTCAGCGATCAGACAAACAAAGAGAACATAAAAAAAGAATACCCTGATCCTGTTATAAAAAGAAGGAATACCGGATATGCCCTTGATCTTTTACTTGATTCTGAATTATTTGAACCTGATTCCTTTAAAAAATTCAATTTCTGCAAATTAATTACCGGATCAGAAGGTACGCTTGCAGCTGTTACAGAGATAAAACTCAATGTTGTCCCACTGCCACCTTCTAACAAGGCCCTTGTATGTGTCCATCTAAAGGAGAGGAACGAAGCTTTCAAAGCAAATCTTATTGCACTGAGATTCAACCCACAAGCTGTAGAGATGATGGACTACAGGATATTAGAACTTACTGAAGACAATCTCAGTCAGCGAAATAACAGATTTTTCCTTGATGGCAAACCAGGGGCAATCCTAATTGTTGAATTTGCCAGAGAAAGTATGGCGGAGATAGATTCAACTACCGCTTCGCTTATAAATGCTATGAAGGAATCCGGTTATGGTTATTCCTATCCTATTGTCAAGGGAAAGGATATATCAAAAGTATGGGAGCTGAGGAAGGCTGGTCTTGGCATTCTAACTAACATGAAGGGTGATCCTAAACCAGTCTCGTTAATTGAAGATACTGCTGTCAGTGTAGAGCTCCTCCCGGACTACATGGAGGATATTGAAAAAATGCTCCATTCTCATAATAAAAGTGCTGTATTTCATGCGCATATCGGAACCGGCGAGCTGCATTTGCGACCAATTCTTAATCTGAAAGATCCGGAAGATGCAGAACTTTTCAGAATAATAGGCGCTGAAACTGCAAGGCTTGTAAAAAAGTACAGGGGATCTCTCAGTGGTGAGCACGGTGACGGAAGACTCAGAGGTGAGTTTATTCCTTTGATGCTGGGAGATCACAATTACAGGCTTCTTAAGGAGATAAAAAAAGCCTGGGATCCTGAAGGGATAATGAATCCCGGAAAAATTGTTGATACCCCGCAGATGAATTCATATTTGCGTTATATTCCTGGCAGGCCTACACGTGAAATTGAGACATACTATGATTTTTCATCAAGTGATGGCATTGTAAGAGCAGCTGAAAGATGCAACGGATCAGCTGATTGTCGTAAATCAATCAGGATTGGAGGTACGATGTGCCCTACTTTCATGGCAACAAGTGATGAAGAAAAGAGTACAAGGGCAAGAGCCAATTTAGTCCGTGAATTTCTCAATAAAGGCGATGATCCGTGGGACCACAAGGAGATATATGATATACTTGATCTTTGTATCGGATGCAAAGGCTGCAAATCAGAATGTCCGTCAAGTGTTGATATAGCTAAAATAAAATCTGAATTTCTCCAACACTGGTATGACAGGCATGGAATACCTATGAGAACCTTACTAATTGCATATATTACATCTTTTAACAGGATAGGCTCTATTTTCCCTAAAATATATAACTTCTTCTTAAAGAACAAGTTAACATCAGGGACTTTTAAAGCAATAACAGGTTTCGCTTCGAAACGATCAATACCTTTATTATACAAAACAACTCTTAACAGGTGGATCAAAAAGAATCTTAAGGGAATTAATCCTGAAAATCCAAAAATGACCATTTGTCTCTTTATTGATGAGTTCACCAATTATAATGATACTGAGACAGGAATAGCTGCAATAAAATTGCTTACCTCACTAAATTACAGGATAATAACTATAAAACATTCTGTAAGCGCCAGGACTTTTCTTTCAAAAGGACTTGTTAGAAAGGCAGGAAAAATAATAAGATATAATACCAAAGCATTTGAGAAAGTTATATCTGAGACAGTTCCGCTTATTGGTATTGAACCTTCAGCAATTTTGGGATTCAGAGATGAATACCCTGAATTAGCAGGAAAAGATCTTTTTAATGCTGCGCAAAATATTGCCGTCAACAGCTATCTGATTGATGAGTTTCTGGCTAAGGAATACAGAAAAGGAAATATTGACAGGAGTCTGTTTAATGATGAGGTAAAAGAGATTCTACTCCATGGTCACTGTCAGCAAAAGGCAATTATATCTACAGCCCCCACTATTGAGATGCTGTCAATTCCGGTTAATTACAAAGTAAAAGAGATACCCAGCGGGTGTTGCGGTATGGCCGGATCATTTGGATACGAAAAAGAACATTTTGATCTGTCAAACAGAATAGGTGAAATGATCCTCTTCCCTGAAGTAAGAAGTTCATCAGAGAACACAATAATTGCAGCTCCGGGAACAAGTTGCAGGCACCATATCAAAGATGGCACCGGCAGAACTGCTATTCATCCTGCTGTTATTCTTTTTGAGGCGCTTAAAAGTAAGAATTGATATTAATATGATGGTGTGAGATGTGTGCTATTAATAATGAAATGGAGATTACCATATTCAGGGGTGAATGGTGAATTCGTCTGCATCATTATGAACCGGGAATTTCTTCCTGAAATCCGATAATTCATCGAGTGATATTTCTGTTGTAATACATTGCGCGATTCCTGCATCAGCAGAGACCAATATTTCTCCACGAGGATCAACTATCATTGAATCACCCGAATAATGAATGCCGGCACCATCTGTCCCTATGCGATTAGATCCGGCTACAAAGCATACATTTTCAATTGCCCTTGCCTTAAGAAGTGTATTCCAAACATTCTTTCTTGAGGCTGGCCAGTTAGCAGAATAGATCATCAGATCAGTATCATTTTTATTTCTGCTCCATACAGGAAACCGGAGGTCATAACATATATATGGACTTATTCTGAATTCCCTGAATTTGAATACAAGTCTTTTGAGTCCTTTGTTTATATATTTATCTTCCCCGCTTACAGAAAATGCATGCCGTTTATCATAAGACCATCTTTTCATTTCAGGTGAGACAAATACCCAACGGTTGAAAACCTTTTTATTTTCCCTGACAATATAGCTTCCGCATAAACCAAACCCCCCTTTCAATGAGATCTTCGACATCCACATAAATGTCTCACCATCAGCTTCTTCTGATAATTTATCTATATGCATTGAAAAACCTGAATTAAACATCTCAGGAAGTATGACAAGATCCGTTCTGCCCTGCAAAGGAGTTAACAATTCTTCCAGGTTCTGAAGATTGGCAGATTTATTTTCCCAAACCAGATCGGGTTGCAGTACTGATATTCTCATTTAATTGATTTGAAGCTTATAACATAAACAGGGATTAAAAACAAGGACATGCCGAAGCATGTCCTTTTGAAGTAAAATATCTGAAATATGTTCTGTCTATTTTTTCTTTATCGACTCATAATAATCGGTGAAAATCCCATTGACAAGAGGTCTGTAATAAAGCCAGAAGAATCTTCTAAGATCTTCAGGTTTATCAGAATAGAGAATTCCTTTCAGCTTGAATCCTCCAAGGAATCTTGAAGTCCATACCGGAATATCTGTATGAGCAAAATCGCCTGAGAAATAGTATATACGGGAGGTAGCAGGATCCTGAACAACTGCTGGAAACTCGCTTGAAATAAAGTTATTCAGCAATAATGTATCTCCAAGTGCAGTGGTCTCAAGCTTAAATTTCGAAATTACATTATTCTGAAGAGGATCGATAATATCAAACCATTTATCAAATGCAACAGAGTTTGCTACCTTATATTTTGCCACATTGGCATCATCGGTAATTATATGAGGCATAGAATTTTTCAGATGAGTTCCCTCTTCAAGAACTATAATTTCCTTCTCCTTTAGAATAACGATACCGGATTTCTTAAATGTCCAGGGCTTTTTGTATTGTTTCCTGTACATTGCAGTCATCCAGATAGGAAAATCCTGCTGTGTTGTATCCAGTGACAAGAAATATTTTCCAGTCCATCCTGACCAGGTAATTCCCAGTTTTTCCTGGGTACGAACCGATTCAAACTGGGCAGTAGGATATTCAAAGGAGTTATACTCCATAATAATTAACTTATTCCTGTCTTTCATCTCCTTTATCAGGAGGAAGTCGTTGTTATTTAAGCCACCATAGAGTTTCCTTGATTTCCTGCTTTTATTTATACCCTTGTACCAGTCGTTGAAGAATACTCCGTAAGTATCTGTAAAATAGACTGCATCATTCTTTTCTGCATAAGAAATAAGATCGGTAAGACGGTAATCATTTTTCCCCCACAACTTTTCCCTTAAAGGTCTGATTGGATAAAATCCGTAATAGTCCTTAATATAAGAATAGCTTTTTTTATTCTCTTTTTTTACAAATCTTTCATTCGTCAGGATCCAGTTGAATGACTTATGATTTTCGCGCTCCAGGGTAGGCACTGTCTTATCAACCAGAATAATATCCATTGGCTTCTTTTCCTTAAAAGTCCAGCGGATCAGATTAATAAGAGGCAGAATCAGTATAGCTGCCAGGATGATAACTACAATAAGCAGAGGTTTTTTCATAACTGAATATATCTGAATGTATTCAACAGAATAACTGTAATCTGATTACAACCAATCTTAATAAATCAATTGTTAAATGTATTAATTTATTTTTTCTAATGAAAATAATTTTGTGCCAATTTACTAAAAATAATTGAACAACAATACAGTGTTTATATCCCAAGGACTAAAACCTTCCTCAATAAGTTGCTTTATAAACTCCTAGTCTTGAAGAGAATTCTTATAAAAATCCATAGCTGCATAAAATATAGAGTACAGAGGAGTATTGTTTTTATTACTTTTGTGCAAACTTTTAATAGATGCTGTCAAATCAACCACTTGCTGAAAGACTCAGGCCAAAAGAACTTGGGGAGTTCTGCGGACAGGATCACCTTGTAGGGAAAAATGCTGTTTTAAGAAAACTTATCGAATCTGGAAATATTCCATCTTTTATTTTATGGGGACCTCCGGGAGTAGGAAAAACAACTCTTGCAGGTATTATAGCCAACACTCTCAAAAGGCCATTTTTTCATTTAAGTGCAGTCCATTCGGGAGTAAAGGATGTACGTGAAACTATAGAAAAAGCGAAGAAACAGCAGTTTTTCAATCAGCCTAATGCCATACTATTCATAGATGAAATTCACCGGTTTAACAAATCTCAGCAGGATTCACTCTTAAGTGCAGTAGAACAGGGAACAATTACGCTTATAGGGGCAACAACAGAGAATCCATCTTTTGAAGTAATATCACCTCTTCTTTCAAGATGTCAGGTGTATATTATGAAACCACTTGAAGAGGATGAACTCAAAGGTTTGATAAACAAAGCTCTTAAGAAAGACAGCTACATGTCGACATTGGATATTGAAATCAAGGAATATGAGGCCCTGCTCAGGATATCCGGCGGTGATGCCCGTAAACTATATAATGCACTTGAACTTGTTGTAAGCTCAGAATCAGACGAATCCGGTTCAGAAACAATTCTTATTGACAATAAAAAGGTTCTTAATCAGGTCCAGAAAAATCTTGCACTGTACGATAAAAACGGTGAACAGCATTATGATATAATATCAGCCTTCATTAAATCACTAAGGGGTAGTGACCCAAATGCAGCTGTTTACTGGCTGGCAAGAATGGTTGAAGGCGGGGAAGATCCTAAGTTCATTGCCCGGAGAATGCTGATACTGGCGGCAGAGGATATAGGACTTGCAAATCCTAACGCACTTCTGATTGCACAAGCATGTTTTGAAGCGGTCAATGTGATTGGATGGCCGGAATCAAGAATTATACTTTCAGAAGCAGCTATCTTCCTTGCAACATCTCCTAAAAGCAATTCCTCATACATTGCAATCGATAGTGCAATAGCTAAAGTAAGAAGTGAAGGAGATCTTCCTGTGCCACTTCATATCAGGAATGCTCCTACCAAACTCATGAAAGCGCTCGATTACGGGAAAGACTACAAGTATGCGCACAGCTATTCAGGTAATTTTATTAAAGATAATTTTCTTCCTGAAGAATTAAAGGGAACTGTTTTTTATGAACCTGGTAATAATCCGAGAGAAGAAGAGATCAGAAAAAGGATCTCAGCAATGTGGGATGATATATATAAATATAATAAATAATTTTTTATTTTTGTAATCATATGTCAAATGCTGCATTAAAAATTCCAGGTCTTGAATACACTGAATCAGGCAATTTTCTTTTGATTGCGGGTCCGTGTGTTGTTGAAAACGAGGAGATCGTTTTTGAAACTGCTGAAAAGATTAAAAGTCTTTCAGTTAAGTATAGTATACCTTTTGTATTTAAGTCGTCCTACCGGAAAGCAAACAGATCCAAAGGAAGTTCATTTACAGGGATAGGTGACTTAAAGGCACTTAAAATACTGGCGGATGTACGGTCACGGTTTTCTGTCCCGGTGATTACTGATATACATAACCCTGAAGAAGCAGAAATGGCTGCTGAATATGTTGATGTAATTCAGATTCCTGCATTCCTTTGCAGACAGACTGATCTTCTGACAGCAGCAGCAAGAACTGGAAAATGGATTAATGTAAAGAAAGGGCAATTTCTGTCAGGCGCCTCGATGAAATTTGCTGTTGAAAAAGTAAGAGAATCAGGAAACACCAATATTATTCTTACTGACAGAGGGAATATGTTTGGATACCAGGACATAGTAGTTGATTTCAGGAATATTCCGATCATGCAAAAAATTGGAGTACCAGTGGTTATGGATATCACTCATTCCCTCCAGCAGCCTAATCAGGAAGAGGGTGTTTCTGGCGGAAAACCAGAAATGATTGAAACAATTGGGAAAGCTGCAATCAGTGTAGGAGCTGATGGCATATTCATTGAAACTCATCCTGATCCGTCAATTGCTAAATCAGACGGAGCAAATATGCTGAGATTATCTGAGCTTGATAATCTGCTTAAAAGATTAAGTGCTATACGTAAAACAATAAATTCCTTTTAA
>Ga0334722_10007892_pt1 | contig 10258 bp, 4 predicted proteins | sample C3_bottom_MG_FD_207210 | JGI IMG/M metagenome (GOLD analysis project Ga0334722, IMG submission 207210) | Sediment microbial communities from Yellowstone Lake, YNP, Wyoming, USA - C3_bottom | ecosystem: Environmental > Aquatic > Freshwater > Lake > Sediment | place: USA: Wyoming | collected... | reverse complement strand
GGCATGGTATCCGCCCTCCCCATCATCCTCGCCCTGACCGCGATGCCGGCGATCTCCGCCCCCAGCCTCCCCCTTATGGCACCGGGGGGAAATTTATCCGCCGCAGGAAAACCAGACCGCCTGACCAGCAACTTCAGGATACCAACACCCGGAGTCTGGTATCTCTGGGTCAGGGTCTCAAATAAAGGTGGCGGCCCGGCCGAAATGAGCTACGGGCTTGACGGAGTTCCGGTCAAGGCGCCCCGCGGAATCATCCCGGTTCCGGCGGGGGTCAAATCCACCTGGCTGTCCCAGACGGCGCATGAAAAGTTCATCGCCGAAGTGCATGCGGACAAACCGGGAAAGCACCGGCTGGAACTTCGGGCGACCAGGGGCGAAATTACCGTGGAGAAAGTCGCGCTAACCCTGGCTTATTTGGCCAAACCTACCGATGACAATGAATCCCTGGACCACTCCCGCGACCCCGGAAAGGGGCGCGCGTATTTTCCCGTTACCGACACAGCGGGAGATGGATTCCTGGAAAACCGCCCGGTGGAAGAGTTGAAATTTGAAAGGGCTTTCTATCTGGATAACGAACAAGGCAATGACGGGGCCGACGGACTCTCCCCCAGGAAAGCATGGAAAACGCCGGCAAGGGCGAACAAAGAGGCGTTTTCCCCCGGCGATGCGCTTCTGCTCAAACGGGGCTGTGCATTCACCGGCGGCCTGGCCCCTATGGGGGGCGGAGCTCCCGGCCGCCCCGTAGCCATCGGAGCGTGGGGGAAAGGCCCCCGCCCGGTCATCGACGGGGGTAAAAGTGACGCCATCAACATCGCCGGAACCAGCCACTGGGTTATCCGTGACCTGGAACTCACCTCCGACATGAATGTGGAGCGCTCCGGCCTGAAAATCGCCACCTTGGCTGGAGGGGAGAAACACCGGGGTGAGAGCCGGCCCACTGATATCACGGTAATCAATGTGGTTTCGCATGACAACGGCCGGTTCGGAATCCTGGTGGGGAGCGAGCACGGGGAAGGCAACGGATACGAAAATGTGCGGATTGAGAACTGCCTGGTTTACTGCAACAAGGAAGACGGGATCAAGGCGGGGGGAACCACCGCCCGGGGGGCGCGCAACATCGTCATAAGAAATTGCACAGCCCATTCAAATATGTCCCTGGCCGGAATCTGGATCCAGTCCGCCCAGAACGGACTTATCGAGCGCTGCAAATCCTACAACAACTTCTGCTACAACATCTGGGTCTGGAACGCCATAAATGTCACCATCCGGCATTGTGAGGTTTGGCGGGGCATCGGGCCCAACCTCTCCGGCGACGAGGGGGGATATGACATCGACTGGTCCTGCCACGCCTGCACGATTGAATACTGCTACTCGCACCACAACAACGGTATGGGGTACCTGCTGATGGGGCTGGGGGACGGGGAATATGCCGGCACCCCCCAGCAGAGCCGGTACAACATCGTCCGCTATTGCGTCTCCATTGACGACAATCCCGGAGTCTGGAATGTGGAAACCTGGGAGTTTGGGATGGTCTACAACTGCCTGTTCGCCACCTCCCGGCCGGAGACCAATGCGGTGGGCGTAACCGGATGGCCCCTGAACCCCGTGGGGGAGAATTCCGACGGCGGCTGGCCGGCTGATTCCAGCTACCTCAACAACATCATTGCCTCTGAAGGCGACTCCCCCCCCCTGAATGTCAGCGATTACGCGGCTCGCCAGCGCAATATTTTCGACGGCAACCTCTACCATCATTACGGGCAGTCCGTCCCCCTGATAGTTTGGGGGGGGCGAAAATACGCCCTGCGCACCTGGAACACGAAAGGGGTAAAGGAGGAGCCGCAGGCCCGATATCAGTCGGTAACCGAATTCACCGGGGCGACCGGGCAGGAAACCCATGGCAAGGAAGCCAATCCCGGGCTGGACAACATCTTCCTGGGGGAATACGGCCGCCTTCCCCTGGATTCACTGCGGCTCCCTGCGAACTCCCCCGCCGTTGGCGCAGTGGAACAGGTTAAACTATCCCCGGAATGGCTGGCCGGACGGGCGAAAATACTGGAGGACACCGGGGCGGAAAAGATGGGGATTCCCATGACCCTGTCCCCGGCGACCCAGGATTACTGGGGCAATCCCCTCAAGCCCGGTGAAAAGGTTTCCATCGGCCCCGGCGAACCCAGGCGATAGTCCGCCCACCCCTCCCGCTCCGGGCCAGACCCCTACCCTCCCAATCGCTACGATTGGGAGGGTAGGGATTAAGGGAGAGGAGGGCTCAGGGGAATCTGGGGAGGGGCGAGGTCGTGAAACGACCGAGGATGGCGAGAGTGTGAGGAGCGTTTCGTGCGACGAACACCCGCCAGCGTGGGCGGATTCACAGAAGTCCGCCCCCAAGCCTCATTCTTATTAGTGACTGATTTTGAGCTTCTCCGCCAACCGTTTCCCCTCATCTTCGGTATCGCACCAGGTCTGCAGGGCCAGGCCGTTGGGATTGAGGCGCGCAAGCAGGCCTTCAGCCTCATTTGGCGCGCAGGATAATACCAGCCTTTTGCCCGCCTTCTGGATGCGTTCGTAGAGGGGAAACCATTTTTCATCGGCGCATCCGGCCTCTCCCGCCCCGGGCACCCATTGGATGCCGTCCAGGTTTTCAATCTCCAGGAGGTGGCCCAGGTGGGGTATCTCCCCCGGCCCGTCCCAGTGGTAAATCGAGTGGTCCAGCCCGTCGCACTGCGCCCGCAGGATGGGGGCGACCAGCTTTCCAAAAAGGGTGGGCGAGAGCATCGCGGAAAAATCGCACTGGAGGGGATACCAGCGCCCGGGGGCCCAGAGCCCCATCCAACTGGAGGTTCCCGCCTGACCCTCCCCCCCGATAATCTCCGCCAGTTCGTCGTAACAGCCCTGCCAGATTTCCACCATCCGCAGGGCCCCCTCGGCAACCAGGTCGGGGTCCTCCACGCAATCAATTATCAACTGCTCAGTGGTCCGCAGGGAAGCCAGGATGTCGTGGATTCCCCCCAAATCGGCGGTCCCCACCACGAACCGGCCGCGGGCAAAACGGGAAGCGGCGTCCGCGGCCAGGCGGGTCCGCCGCCACCACAAGGCGTGATCCTCGGCGCCCAGCTCATATATATCCGTCCAGGGCATGGGCTGGGTCAGCTCAAACCACACTGTGTTTCCCGAGTATCCCAGGACGCCGGTCAGGTAGGCGGCGATGGAACCCGGCCCGAAGTTAAGCCAGAACTGCGGGAAAGAGTCGCCCAGAAACCGGCTCGTACCGAGATGGCTGTTCCAGAAACCGAAAAATTCCTCCGGCGAACCGGCATTTTCCGCCGTAAGCCAGTCCATTATCCACCACTTAGGTTCGTCACCCCTGAGCCATCGGGGCTTGGGCACCTGGGGCGAATTATCCCGCGGGCAGTGGATCTGGATTATGGATCCCTTCATTCCGGGGCCCCACCAGTTAATATAGCGGTCCCGCGCTGAATCCCAGTCCGGCTTGTGGGTCAGGTCCATTACTGCCCGGGTTTGGCGCGCGGATCCGGCCGGGCGCCCGGCTGGCCCATCAATTGCGCCTTCCTCTTGTCCTCGATCCTGAAGAGTTCCATGGCGTTGTCCCGGAGCCACCGGCGCGCCACCATTCTGGCGTCGTTCTTCGTGAGCCGGCCGTCCCGCACCGCCTCGGTGAGAACCAGGGAAATCCCGTCGCGGGCGATGCGCTGGTGCCCGTAGACCACATCGGCGTAACCGTAGTCGCCCCCGAATCCCAGCAGTTTGTTCACCGGCAGGGCCGTCAGCGCCGAACGGGCAACTTCCAGGCCCGCCTGGGGGTCGATGATCCAGCCCCAGCAGAAATCCACCCAGACATTGGAATAGTGCTTCGCCAGCGCCACCAGGTCCCCGTGCTCCGGGTAGCCCAGGTGCATGGCCACGAACCGGGCCTCCGGATACTGTCTGAACAGGTTGACCAGGTCCTTCACCTGGAACAGGGACATGTCCATGTAGCCGTTTCCGCCGAAATACCCGGTGTGGATCTTGATGGGCAGGCCGTAATCGGTGGCCCGGCGGATGCAGTAGTGGAACATGAAATCCTGGGCGGCGCGCCGGTCGGCTACCGGGACCTCCTCGCCCCGCAGGGCCCACCGGTCAAAACATGATGAGGCGCGCTCCTCCGGAACATCCTCAAATTTGAGGGGACGCCAGTAGGCGCACACATTCTTGATGGCCACGGCCTGCCGGCCCCACCGGGCGAAATACCAGTCAATGATTTTCTTCCAGTCGCGGAGCGACGAACAGGAAAGCCCGGTGAATTTCTCGAACGGGGCCATGTCCAGCTTGTCCCCCATGAAATCGGATACCGCCATGTCAAAAAGAAACAGGCCGGGAGACTTGGTGCGCCGGGCCAGATCCCCGGAATCGCTAGCGTTGACCAGACAGCATTCGATGTTGCTCATGGTCTTCAGGATCCAGCGGTTCACGCCGGGGCGGTTCCGGGCGGCCACGGCCTCCATCAGGGGCTTGATGGTGTCGTCCCGCAGATCGTCTATCCCGTACAGCTCTTTTATCGACAGGCGCACCGCGGTGGAAAAACCGGTGTGCCGGGCCAGGGGCCAGTAATCCCGGATGAGCTTCCACTGCTCCAGGGGGTCGATGGTGGCGAAGAACTTCCCCTGGGCATCGCCGGGAAGCCCGGCCGTCACCAGGTCGCTGAAGGTGTAATACATGAAAAAACGCGTGAGGTCATTGGGCTGTTTCAGCCTGACTTCTTCCTCATCCAGGTGCTCATGCACATCCACGATCCTGATTTTTTCCACTTCATCGCGGATGAAGGGGTCAAGGACCCTGGGGTTCAGCCAGGTTGCCGGGGAACCCGGTTTGGGCTCCTTTTCCGCCGCCTTGCGAACCATCGTTTCGGCGGCCCGTGATGCCGCGCGCTTCTCATCCACCTTGAACATCTCCATGGCATTATCCCTCAGCCAGCGCCGGGCAATCCCGCGGGCGTCATTGCGGGTCAGGCGCCCGTCCCGGACCGCTTCGGTGAGCACCAGGGCCACCCCGTCGCGGGCCAACCGGGCATGGCCATACACGCAGTCCGGCGCCCCGTAATCCCCCCCGAAGGCGAACACCTTGTTGGAGGGCAGGGCGCCCAGGCAGTGGCGGATAAAGTCCAGCGAGGCCCCCGAGTCGAGGAGCCAGGCCCAGCACATGTCCACCCGGACATTGGCGAAGTGCTTGGCCAGCGCCACCACATCCATCTGTTCCGGGTACCCGATATGGAACAGGTCGAACCGGGCGCGGGGGTACCGGCGGAACAGGTTGGCGAGGTCCTTGGGCTGGAACCAGGAAGGCTCCGAATAGTTGTTCCAGGCGTGGTATCCGGTGTGGATCTTGACCGGCAGGTCCAGGTCGATGGCCCGGCGGATGCAGTGGTGGAACACGAAATCCTGGACGGCCTTTTTCTCGGCCCGGGTGGTCTCCTCCCCGCGGACCAGCCACTTCTCAAAGATGGGGGCGGCATCCTCCGCCCGCACATTGTCGAACTGCAGGCTCCGCGTGTAGGCGCACTGGTTTTTGATGGCCACCGCGGTGGCCCCCCACATCCCGAACTGCCGGTCGATGATGGCCGTCCAGTCGGCCAGCCCGTTGCAGGAAATACCGGACGCCTTCTCATAGGGCGCCAGCACCAGGTAGTCGTCCATAAGCGGAGCGATGGAAATGTCATAGAGCATGATTTCGGGGTCGGGCGACCGCCAGCACAGCTCACCCGCGGGCGGCTCGCTCAGGTTCACCAGGGAGCATTCGATGCCCGCGATGTCGCGCAGGGCCCAGCGGTAAAATCCGGCCGAATTGCGCGCGGACATGGCCTCCATCAGGGGGGCGATGGTGGAGTCGCGCAGGTCGTCTATCCCGTAAAGTTCCTTCATCGACAGGCGGACCGCGCAGGCGGAAGCCGTGTTGCGGATGAGTGGCCAGAATTCCCTGACGATCTTCCAGTGGCGTTCGCCGGACAGATCATCGCGGTTGAACAGCTCGGCCTCTCTCATCGGAAGACCAGCCGAAATCATGTCGGAAAGGGCGTAGATGGACAGGAAAGGTTTTAACGACGGCTTCTGCTTCAGCCGGGCGGCTTCCGACTCCAGGTGCTCGTGCGTATCCACCACCAGGATCGAGGCAATTTCCGCCCGGATGGCGTCGTCCAGCGACTCCGGATTTATCCAGGAGGCGCGTTCCCGGCGCTCAAATTCCTGGACCCCCGCTGATTCCGTTTCCAGCATGACCAACTGGGTCCCCGGTCTGCGTCGCGCCATCGTCATGGCTCCGGCGGGACCGCGACCGGGGCGATTGCCCCATCGTGAATGGCATAAACCCGGGTATTGGTTTCCTTAGCCGCATCAACCAGGTCCCCGTAGGGAATGTCAGCCACATTAACGAACCCGTTATAGGAGGTCTCGCGGTCAAACCTCCCCGTAATGGGCTCGTCCAGGTACTGGAAATAGTGGCACCCAACAAAATACGGCACGGCCGCGAGCTGTTCGGTGTAATAGCGGTAGCCCGCGCCCCGTTCGGCCCGGTCCCGGACCGGCACGGCGGTCGTCAGAAGCCCCAGGTCCATGCTGTTGAACCCATACTCCCCTATCAGGAAGGGCTTTTTGGCGATGGCCTGGAGCCGGTCGTATTCAGCCCGGTCAATGGAAAAGGCGTAGTGGTTGAAGGACACCACATCCATGTGTTTCGCGCAGGCCCGGACCACCTCGTCCGGCCGGTTGCCCTGGTGCAGGCGCGTCCCCATGACCAGGTGGTCCGGATCGGCATGGCGGACGGCCTGCGCCCATCCCTGCATAAACTTGTCGGCGAACACCAGCAGGAAGTCGCCCATGTCCCGCTTCGCCGCGTCATTAGCCTTCCTCCGCCCCGGCCACATCAGGGTGTCGTAAGAGGTGGCGCTTGTTCCCCAGGCGTCGTTCAGCATGGAAAGCGAACGGTATTTCCTCTTGATCCTCTGCAAAAAGGCGGCCTTGGCCGGCTGATCGGCGGGACAGAGCAGGAGTTTCCCCGGGAACTCGCCCCACTTCATCTCGTTCCCCACAAAATGCCCTACCAGCCAGGGGTCGCCCCGGTATTTCCTGAGGCTTTCCGCGGACTTTTCCGCCTCCCGGTCAAAATCGGGGTGGAACGCATCGGCGATGTCGGAGGTAACAAACGGGACCTGCACGGCCCAGGTGTCAGGTCCGGTGGAAAAATAGGGCACGCCCCCCTTGAACAGGGACTCATCCGACCAGTTTCCCAGGCAGGTAAACCCCCAGGCCTTCGTCCGGCTGATCGCCCGCTCCCGCCATTTGGCCAGGCAGTTATCCGGCCCCCATTTGCGCACCATGTTCACCCGGTAAAAGGAGGGCCACCGCATCGCCGTGGCGTCCCGTTCCCCGTCCATCCAGGCCTGGGCAAACTCCCCCTTCTCCGGGGGAAGCCACGAATAAGCCTCCTTCACCACCGGGTCCATCCGGGCGAATATTCCCGGCAGGACACAGTCCATGCCAGCGGCCAGCCAGGGACGCCCGTTCGGCGCCACCAGCCACCAGCGCCCCCCGTCTTTAACGGTGCGGAAGAATCCCGTCGCCTTCCGCTTCCTGCCTCCCGTCCAGGCCCCGTATTCATCCCTTTCCGCGAATACGGTCGCGGAAGCCAGGTCCATGCTCTCCCGCAGGTCGGCGGAGGTGATGTCGATGTCGGACGCCACCTTTCCCGGCCAGTCCCCGCAGACATGCTGGCCGTACTGGTCCACCCAGGCAGTGGCGGGTACCAGGCCTTCGAGCGTGATTCCCCGGAAGATTATCCCGGCATCCTGGATCGACCGGTCGATGGAAAACTCGACCATCGCCACCCGGGAGGTGTCCACCCGGCCCCATCCGCCCAGCCGGTCAAGACCCGCCTGCTTGGGCCAGGACCATCCGTTGGTGTACCTCAACTGGGTAAGCGGGATGCGCCATTGCGCGCGGCCCGGCGACATCTTTCCGAAAAAAGCCGCCCGGTTGCCGTCCTCCCGGGATTCCTCCTTAGAAAGCAGGGAAACTCCGACAAATAAAACCGTGGAAGAGGTGTTCTCGATATCCAGGTTGAGAGTGGCATAGCCAGCCCAATTGGACTTGCTGAAGTGGACCCCCTTCTTCAGCGCCATCACCGCCCGGTCCCCCTGCCGGAACAGGACTTCCACCCCCGCAATGCGCCCGCCGGAATCCTTCACCGCCGTTGCCGACATCCCAGCTTCCCGCAGAACCCCGGCAAATTTGGGATCGGCCACCCGGACCAGCTCCACCCGTCCCTCCCCGCAGGGGGTGATGGCAAAGGAACATCCGGATAAAAGGAGGAGGACTGACAGGACGAAGGGTTTCACCCCGCTATTTTACATTTTTACGCCAACCGCTTAATTCCCCCCTTTCGGCCTGATAACATGGTGGCAAAACCGGCATGAACACCAATCCATTACGCGCCACCCGCCCGCCCCTGGTCCCCCTGGACCGGCTGGAACTCATCGAGCAGACCGCCGGGGCCATCCTGGAGGAAATCGGGCTGGCGGTGGACGATCCCGCCATTCGCGCGAAGGTAATCGGGGCGGGATTCCGGGAAAACCCCGCGGGGCGGATTGTCGTGGAACGCGGAATGTTCCGCGCTTTCCTCGCGGAGGAGCGGAAGAAGCACGGCGACCGGTTCTCCGAAGGGGCCAGTGCCGGTTCGCCTCCCGGCTCAGTAATCCAGTGCGGAGTCAGCAACTATCCCCTGGCCCGGCACGACCTGGACACGGACCGGATCGTCCCCTTTACCACGGCAGAGCACGCCGAGGCGGTGAAACTACTCGATGTACTGTCTACCCGGGGAGTCACCGCGGGCTCGCCCGGCTACCCGGCGGATGTCCCCACGGAATTCTCCCCCGTCCTGGCTTATTGGAACCAGGCGACCTACAGCCGGGACGGCCGGGATGCGCCCGACCCCAAGTTCGCCAAATCGACGCCCTGGGTCATGGAAATGGCCGCGGCGCTGGGCCGCCCCATCAAGAGCCTGCCGGTCTATCCCGCCAGCCCCCTGAACCTGTCCGGGGAATCACTGGAAAAGGTGCTCCTCCTGCAGGACCGGCTGGATTCAATCTATGTCGCCAACATGCCCTCCCCCGGTTCCACCGCCCCGGTGAACCTGGGGGACGCCCTGGCGCAGGCCGCCGCCGAGGTGATCGGCCCGGCCATCATCGTCCGGGAGATGACCAAACTGGAGGTGCACTGGAGCTTCTGCCTCTTTCCCACCGACATGCGCGACCTCTCCATGGTCTTCGGCTCCCCGGAGAATTTCCTGTTCCACCTCATTTCGGCGGAGGCGCTCGCCTTCCTGCACGGCGACCGCTGGCATCCTTCCGCCGGCAACATCCACACGATGGCCAAACTGCCCGGCGCGCAGGCGTGCGCGGAAAAGGCCAGCATCATGACCGCCGGAGCCCTGCTGGGCGAATCCTGGTTCGGCTCGGTGGGGGCGCTGAGCCTGGACGAGGTATTCAGTGCCGAACAGTTGGTCTATGACCTGGAAATCCGGGACCATGTCCAGAAGCTGGCGGACGGGAAGCCAGTTTCCATCGACGAGAAGCGCTGCCTCGCCGAAATCCGGGAAGGCATGGCCCAGGGCAGTTTCGCCGGGCTGGACAGCACGCTGGAATCCTATAAGGATCTTTACTGGCACCCGGCCGTTTTTGAGCGGGCTTTTTTATCGGGATGGCGGAATAAGGGGGAAAGGACCAGCAAACAGAATGCCCGGGAGCTCATTACGGAATCGCTGAAAAAGCATTCCTTCCATCTTTCCGATTCCGATCAAAAAGCGATTGACGAAATCCTCAACCGCGCAAGGAAGGAAATAACCCGGTAGTTTTATTCGGCTCATCACAGATAATTGTGAGCGGATGCAGAAAGACCGATTGAATTACGAAAGCCTGCTTTTAGCGATATTGACCAGTCCAACCCTCGTCCTGCCGACGGGGTTTCGTATATGACTTCTTTACTCGACCTGCCATCGGGGCCTTCGTCCCATTCGGTCCTCAGCCCACGATGGCGTTCGAGGCTTGCGCCGCTCACCCCTCACCCTACCCTCTCCCGGGGAACGGGAGAGGGTAAGAAAAGGCGTTCATTGTCAGTCCTATCGGCATAGGGGAGGGCGGGATTTAACCCGCCCTTCCCCTGCCACACCACCGGACAAGCGGGTCCGCATCCGGCGGTTCAGGAAGTGTAATACCGGG
>Ga0334722_10007890_pt1 | contig 10258 bp, 7 predicted proteins | sample C3_bottom_MG_FD_207210 | JGI IMG/M metagenome (GOLD analysis project Ga0334722, IMG submission 207210) | Sediment microbial communities from Yellowstone Lake, YNP, Wyoming, USA - C3_bottom | ecosystem: Environmental > Aquatic > Freshwater > Lake > Sediment | place: USA: Wyoming | collected... | reverse complement strand
TTTATGTCGAGCCCATGTTCCGGTACGAGCGGCCCCAAGGGGGACGTTTACGCGAACACACCCAGTTTGGGGTGGAGTGCATCGGAGCGGGCGGCCCCCTGGCGGACGCCGAGGTCATCGAGCTTGGTTACGAGTTTTTGACCGGTCTCGGGTTGCAAAATATCGAAGTACAGCTCAACAGCATTGGCTGTCCGGTTTGCCGGCCGGGCTACCGTGCTGCCCTGGTAGACTACCTTCGCGGGCATGTGGACGACCTTTGCGAGGACTGCCAAGCCCGCCTGGACCGTAATCCGCTGCGGGTGCTCGACTGCAAGCGGGAGGGCTGCCGGGCAGTAACAGCCAAGGCTCCCCGGGCCACCGACTATCTATGCGATGACTGCCGCAGCCATTTCGAGGAAGTCCAACAGTTACTGGTGGCCTTGGGAATACCGTTTACCCTCAATCCCCGCCTGGTACGGGGTCTCGACTACTATACCCGGACAGTGTTCGAAATGGTCCACGGCGGGTTGGGAGCTCAAAACGCAGTCTGTTCCGGCGGGCGCTACGACGGGCTGGCCGCCGAACTCGGCGGACCCCCGACGCCCGGCATCGGTTTTGGTCTTGGCCTGGAGCGGCTTGTTCTCACGCTCCGCAGTGAAGGGATTCCCCTGCCGGCACCGCCGGTACCAGACGTGATGGTGGCCGTGGCGGCCGAGGGACCCGGGGCGCCGGAACTGCAACAAAAGGCGATGGCGCTGGCCCGGGATCTGCGGCGGGCGGGGGTGGCGGCGGACGTCGACGTCATGGGCCGCAGCCTCAAGGCACAGCTTCGTTATGCCAATAAGCTAGGTGTCCGCTACGTGGCTGTGCTGGGTGAGGAAGAGGCGGCCGCTGGCGAAGTCGCATTGCGCGACATGACGCTCGGCACGCAAAGACGCCTGCCGGTGACGGCCCTGATTGACATGTTAAAAGGGGAGACGCGGGCCAGCGGGCTGTCCAGTGGCCGGTGAGTGGGGAGGATAGAATGGCAGAAGAGATTGCACTCGACAGCATGGGGGATTGGCACCGTACCCATTATTGCGGAGAAATCGGGGCGGGCCAGGTAGGCGAGGAAGTCGTAGTGGCCGGCTGGGTCCACCGGCGGCGTGACCATGGCGGCGTGCTTTTCGTGGACTTGCGTGACCGCACCGGCATCGTGCAGCTGGTGTTCAATCCGGATATCAATCCCACTGCCTTTTCCCGGGCCGATCTTGTCCACAGCGAATGGGTGATTGCGGCCCGCGGCAAGGTCTCTTTTCGCCCCGCAGGCATGGAAAACCCGCACCTTGCCACGGGGACCGTGGAGATTTACCCCGACGAGGTGCGCATCCTCAACACGGCCCGTACCCCGCCGTTCTACATCACGGATGGTGACGAGGTCGACGAGACGGTCCGGCTGCGCTACCGCTACCTGGACCTACGCCGGCCGGCTTTGCAGCGAAACATCATGCTGCGGCATCGCATCGTCAAGATCATCAGGGATTATTTTGATTCCCAGGGCTTTTTGGAGATCGAAACGCCAGTGCTCACGAAGAGCACCCCGGAGGGAGCACGCGACTTCCTTGTCCCGAGTCGTTTGAACCCTGGCACCTTCTACGCCTTGCCGCAGTCGCCGCAGCTTTTCAAGCAGCTTCTCATGGTGGCCGGTTTCGACCGGTACTTCCAGGTGGTGAAGGTTTTCCGGGACGAAGACCTCCGCGGTAACCGGCAGCCGGAGTTCACCCAGGTAGACGTGGAGATGTCGTTCCCGGACCGGGATGAGATCTTCCGTCACGTCGAGGCCATGATGGCGGCCGTGTACAAAGGTGCCATCGGGATCGAAATCAAAACGCCGTTTCCGCGCATGAGCTGGCAGGAAGCCATGGACCGCTACGGCTCGGACAAGCCTGACCTGCGGTTCGGCATGGCTTTCGTGGACCTCGCGGCAGCGGCAGGGAAAAGCACATTCGAGGTTTTCCGCCGGGCCCTCGCCACCGGTGGGCAGGTCAAAGGGGTCGTGGTACCAGGTGGAGCCGCCTGGAGCCGCAAGACGATCGACCAAATGGAAAATGTGGCCAAGGACAACGGGGCGGGGGGCTTGGCATGGGCCGCCTGGGGACCGGACGGCGTGCGCTCTCCCATCGCCAAATACTTTCCGGAGGGCATCGAGGCGATGCTCCGCGCGGCCGGCGCCGCGGTGGGAGATCTTTTGCTGGTGGCGGCGGGTCCGGCGACCGTGGTAGCCCGCGGTCTCGGGGCCGTAAGGTTGGCGGCCGCAAGGCAGGCGGGCCTTATTCCCACCGACCAGCTTGCTTTCACCTGGGTGATCGATTTCCCGCTTTTCTCCTATTCGGAGGAGGAGGGGCGGCTCGTGGCCGAGCACCACCCGTTTACGGCCCCGCACGCGGAGGATATGGATCTCATAGACAAAGAGCCGCTGCGGGTGCGTTCGTGGGCTTACGATCTGGTGCTGAACGGTGAGGAACTTGCTTCCGGATCGATCCGCATCCACCGCCGCGATATTCAGGATAAGGTGTTCCGGGCGCTCGGGTTCACGCAGGCGGAGGCGCAGGAGAGATTCGGGTTTTTGCTCGAGGCGTTCGAATACGGGGCACCGCCGCACGGCGGCATTGCCCTTGGGCTTGACCGCATGGTGGCACTCATGGCGGGTACCAGTTCCATCCGGGACGTGATTGCCTTTCCCAAAACCACGTCCGGGGCCGATCTTATGGTGCGGGCGCCGGCCACCGTGGACAAAGAACAGCTCGACGAGCTTCATATCCGCGTAAAAATGTAAATGTACGATGGCGGCGCCTGTCGCTACAATCCGGCGGGCGCCTGCTTTTGTGTGGTACCGGTGGCATGCTAAAATGTACCGGAAGTAGTTAGAAAAATCCTGAATATTTCGGGCACGAAAACGGCAGGTTTCAACCTGCTGTGTGCGTGGGCGGCTTTGACGTTTAGAGCCAACACCATCACCTTGGGAGCGTTTGACTCTGACGGTGGCCTGCAAGCCTCGCCCTGGGGGACCCGGCAACGGGTCGAGGAAGCGGAAATCCGGTCAGGCAGCACCCACCTGCTCGGGAGCAGGTTCAAAACCGGGTCGTCCACGGCATGGCGGGATGCGATCGAAGGACCGGCTACGGCCGGTCCTTTTGCATTTGTCGATTGGCCGTTTTGAGTCACGCGCTGGGCCATGGCAAGCCGGTCACCGCGAAAGGAACGCGGGACAAGCTGTCGAAAGATGGCTGAAAAAAGAATGGCAGTTGGAGCCAGAGCAGTCACGGGGTTATAGGAATGAACTTACGCAGGGTACTTGCCAGCCGGCCGGCCCGCTACGCCGTGGTTCTTTTGCTTGTCAGCGTACCTTACTTGATCGCGTGGTGGCGGACGCCGCCCGGGTATGTTTTTACGGGTTTCATATTAAACACCTACGACAATGCGACTTACATTGCCAAAATGCGGTCCGCCCTGTGGGGCTGGACTTACCACAACCTGTACACTCCATTTGCAGATGCGGGCGGCTACTTCTTCCTTCTGTATAACTTCATGGGTCATGTCGCCTTGTGGCTCCACATGTCGTTTTGGTGGACCTCAACCCTGTTCCGGCTCGGATTCAGCGTGCTTTTGATGACGGAGATCGAGAAGCTTTTGCCGCTGACCGGCATACCCGAAAGACTGCGTACCTGGGCATGGTGGTTTGTGGTTTTATTCAGTCCTTTTATGGTTGTCTTGTCACTGCCAGAAGAAGTACCATTCGGGTCGATTTTTGGCACGACGCACTTTGTTTGGCTGCTTGCTCTTCAGGTGATGGCCTGGCGGTATGTGCTGCAAAGTGTCCAACAAGGAAATGCTCAAGCATGGGAAGCGGGACTCGCCGTAGCTGCGATGGGTTTTGTTCATCCTTATACGGCATTCCTGACCGCCGTGGCTCTTGGCGTTTACACGGTGTGGGTGCGGGGCTGGCAGAGGTATATCCTGTGGTTTTTTCTGATCCCGGTTCCGGTGGCGATTATCATGATCTGGTCGTGGCTGGAGCCAGGAGCAACCGCCTGGCAGCTGGGAGGCCAGGCGTATACGCCCGTTGACCATACTTTCGTGTGGTGGTTGCCATGGCTCGTACCGGCCGTCCTGCAACTACGTGCCAAGCATGCGGCCGACCGGCCATGGCTCGTCTGGCTCGTCCTGGCTTTTGGAGCGGCGGCGCTTTACCCGCGGGTTGGCCGCCGGTTCCTCGACGGTGTGGGAATTCCGCTCTCGATCTTGGACTTCCGGTGGATGGCCCGGAACTGGTCCCAGCGCTGGAGGTGGCATCCGTCCAGCGTTGTGTTTGGCCCGGCCGCAATCATCGGGATAGCGTTGGTAGCAGTTCCTGCCAGCGTCCCGGTCACGTACTTGGCGATATCGCACGTTCGGATGTATGCGTTTTTAGCTGCCCAACCGGGGCCGGGCAGCGTGTGGGGTCCCGTGCTGGACAGCAACATGATTCCTGCCTACAGCGGCTGGCATGTCGTCAACGGACAACCTGATGAGAGCCCCGGTTTTCGGCCGAGCGTACTGCGGTTCCAGGAGGTCTGCTTCGGCAACTGGCACGGGAAGCTCGGTCTGGCCTCGTGGCTGGCGGAAAGGCATGTGCGGTACGTGGTATGGCCCCAATATTGCAACGTTTTCCCCCTTCCTGCCCGCATCGTCTTCCGGCAGGGCGACATGGAAGTACTGCAGCTGGGGTCGCGAGCTTCGGCCCCCTAGACAGGACAGCCGGTGTCGCTTGTCGAAACCACGTACGGCGGGCGCGTCTTTTTATCACAGGCATGCTTTTGGGGCACGCGCACAATCCCTCGCCCGCACTTGGAGGCCTATCGTTCAATGGACAGACCCATCGATTTGCGTAGCGACACCGTAACCACGCCGACAGAAGCCATGCGCCGGGCCATGGCGGCGGCCGAGGTCGGCGACGACGTCTACCAGGAGGACCCCACCGTCCGCCGTCTCGAAGAGATGGCGGCAGAGAAAATGGGTAAGGAGGCCGGCCTGTTCGTGCCGAGTGGCACCATGGGTAACGCGGTGGCCGTCATGACCCACACCCGCCGCGGCGATGAGGTGATCCTGGAAGCGGAATCGCACATCTACTATTACGAGGTGGCCGGCATTGCGGTGCTTTCCGGGGCTTTGCCGAGGACCGTCCCTGGCGTACGCGGTGCCATCACACCGGAACTTTTGGAGTCGGCTCTACGCGGACCGAACATACACTATCCACCTACCACCCTGCTGTGCATGGAAAACACGCATAACCGTGCCGGCGGTGCGGTAATCCCTCTGGAGACGATGCGGGCGACGTCAGACTTGGCTCACCGGCGGGGGCTTGGCGTGCACCTGGACGGGGCCCGCATCTTCAATGCGGCCATCGCCCTCGGCGTGCCGGCAGCGGTCATTGCTGCCACTGCAGACTCCGTGATGTTCTGCCTGTCCAAGGGGCTTGGGGCTCCGGTCGGATCAGTGCTGACCGGTACGCGGGCGTTCATCGAGCGGGCGCGGAAAAATCGCAAGATGCTCGGCGGCGGTATGCGGCAGGCCGGCGTGATCGCGGCGGCCGGGATCGTCGCCCTGGAGACGATGGTGGACCGGCTGCAGGAAGACCACGAGAACGCCCGTTACCTGGCCGAAAACTTGGCAGAGATCCCCGGCTTGGCCGTGGACCCCGGCACTGTACAGACCAACATGGTGATGTGCGACGTCGTAAAACCGGGCCTTTCTGCCGAGGAGCTATCGCGGCGGCTTCGCGAGCGACAGGTGCTGGTGAACGCAAACGGGCCGTCGCGGCTGCGGTTTGTCACCCATAAAGACGTCAGTAGGGCGGACATCGCCCGCGCGTTGGAGATCATAAAAGACGTGATGGCCTAGATGGATCTTTTCGGAAAAGACGCGGACGCGGATAGACAGGCCGGAACGCCACTTGCGCTGCGCATGCGCCCGCGGACGCTCGAGGAGTTTGTGGGGCAAAACGAAATCATCGGCCCAGGCAGTGCGCTCCGCCGATCGATTGAACAGGACCGGGTGTCCTCGCTCATCCTGTATGGGCCGCCCGGAGCGGGCAAGACGGCATTGGCCATGATCATCGCTTCTTACACTCACAGCCACTTCGAGCCCCTGAACGCGGTCACCGCCGGAGTGGCGGACATCCGGCGCATCATGGACGAGGCCCGCCGGCGCCGCCAGTCCGGTGTGCGGACAATCCTTTTTATCGACGAGATCCACCGGTTCAGCCGTACCCAGCAGGATGCCTTGCTCCCGGCGGTCGAGGACGGCACGGTGATCCTCATCGGCGCCACCACCGAAAACCCGTTCATCAGCGTGACCGGGGCTTTGGTGTCGCGGTGCCGTGTCTATGCACTGCGGGCCCTCACCGACGACGAGGTGCGCCTGATCGTGGAGCGGGCCTTGGCCGATCCGGAGCGCGGGCTCGGCGGCCAGGTGGACTGTGACGAGGACGCCCTCCGGCATATCGTACGGGTGGCCGCGGGCGATGCCCGGGTGGCTCTGAACGCGCTGGAAGCCGCAGCCATGTCGGCCGTACCCGGGCCGGACGGCCGCCGTCGGATCACCCTGCAGCTGGCGGAAGATGCCCTGCAGCGAAAGGCGGCGGTCTACGACCAGGCCGGCGACGCGCACTACGACACGGCCTCGGCTTTTATCAAGAGCATCCGCGGCTCCGATCCGGACGCGGCGGTGTTTTGGCTGGCCCGGATGATCTACGGCGGCGAGGATCCGAGGTTCATCGCCCGCCGCCTGATCATCTCGGCGGCGGAAGACATCGGCCTTGCTGATCCGATGGCCCTGCCGGTGGCGGTGGCGGCGGCCCAGGCGGTGGAGATGGTCGGCCTGCCGGAGGCCCGCATACCACTGGCGGAAGCAACCATCTATCTGGCCCTGGCTCCGAAAAGCAACAGCGCCTATCTCGCCATCGACCGTGCGCTGGAAGACGTTGGTAGCAAGAACACCGGCGCGGTGCCGGTGCACCTACGCGGCACCGGTTACCAAGGGGCGGAACGGCTGGGGAGCGGGAGCGGGTATTTGTACCCGCACGACTTTCCCGGCCACTATGTGCCCCAGCAGTATCTCCCGGACGCGATGCTGGGGACGCGGTACTACTCGCCGGGCAATCTTGGGCGCGAGGCCCGCCTGGCCGAGTTTCACCGGCAGATCACCGAGCGCGGTTGACGCTGGCGGCCCATTCGTAACGGACAGCATAGAATTGACTGTTTCCACCGGCGGTGCTAGGCTTCAAAAGTAGAGTAAATCACTCGGAATTTGACTTCGCGTTCCGGTGGAGGACTGCACAGATGAAACTGTCAACCCGCGGCCGCTATGGGTTGATGATGATGCTCGACCTGGCCCAGCACGGGACCGAGGAACCGGTGTCGTTGCGGGCCGTGGCGGACCGGCAGCAACTGTCGGAATCATACCTGGAACAGCTTGTATCACCGCTACGGGACGCCGGTCTTCTGCGGTCGGTGCGCGGCAAGCAGGGCGGGTATATGCTGGCACGCTCGCCATCAGAAATCACGGTGGGCGACATCGTGCGGGCAGTGGAGGGCCCCATTGCCCCGGTCGAGTGCGTCAATGACCAGGTAGAGGTGGACTGCCCCCGCTACCCGGAGTGTCCGACCCGGTCCGTATGGCTGCGGTTGCGGGATAGCATTACCCAGGTGCTCGACTCCATCAACCTGGCTGACCTTGTGGCCGATGCCGAGCACGGGAGCCACAAGCTGATCGATTCGTTGTGACGGCAAAAGCCTCCACGGTATTTTGCGTCGCGAGTGGCCGGGTCGAATAAGATACGTACGTCTACCGTTCGAGGAGGTTATAGACATGCGCCGCGTCTATCTCGATCACGCCGCCACCACCCCCATGGACCCGGCTGTCGCGGAAGTCTACACCGGCCATGCGACGGGCGTGTTCGGTAACGCGTCCAGCCTGCACCAGTGGGGAGCGGCCGCCCACAACGCGCTCGAGGAAGCCCGGGAACAGGTGGCCGCGCTGATCGGGGCACATGCCCGGGAGATCATCTTCACCTCCGGCGGCACGGAGTCCGACAACATGGCTATCCGTGGTACGGCCTACCAGTGGCGGGAGCGCGGGCGTCACATCATCACCAGTGCGATCGAGCACCATGCCGTGCTCCACACCTGCCAGGCCCTGGAACGGGAAGGATTCGAAGTGACCTACCTGCCGGTAGACCGGGCAGGGTTTGTCGATCCCGCTGACGTGAGAAGGGCCATCCGGCCCGATACCATACTGGTCACGATCATGATGGCCAACAATGAGGTCGGCACCATCGAACCGGTGGCCGAGATCGCGGCCCTGACTCGCGCTGCCGGCATCACCTTCCATACCGACGCAGTACAGGCGGTGGGCAAGATACCGGTAGACGTGGAGCGGCTCGGTATCGACCTTCTCAGTATTTCCGCCCACAAGCTCTATGGACCAAAGGGCGTGGGTGCCCTGTACATACGGCAGGGCGTGCATATCGCACCCATATTGTTCGGCGGGGAGCATGAGCGGCGGCTGCGGCCGGGGACGCAGAACGTGCCCGGGGCGGCGGCGTTTGCGGCGGCCGCTTCCATGGCAGGGAGGCGGCTGGCGGAAGACGCACGTGTCCAGGCCGGTCTCCGTGACCGGCTTCTCGACGGGATAATGTCCACCGTTCCGGACGCGGAGGTGACCGGCAGCCGCTATGACCGGCTGCCAAACCACGCCTCTGTGCTGATCGCGGGCGTGGACGGCTCTGCCCTGCTTGCGGGGCTCGACATGGCTGGCATTGCTGCGTCAGCCGGGTCCGCCTGTACGGCGGGGGCGGTGGAGCCGTCGCATGTGCTCGCGGCTATGGGACTTTTGCGGGAGGGGGACTTCGCTGCCCTGCGTCTTACCGTGGGGCGTTCGACGACGGTGGAGGATATCGATTACGTACTGGCTGTGCTGCCGGGGCTTGTGGATAGACTTCGCCGGCACACGCGGCCGTGAGGCGAGAGCGTGAGTAGACCGCGGGTGATGGTGGCCATGAGCGGAGGGGTGGACAGTTCGGTCACCGCCGCCCTCCTCCGCCAGGCCGGGTATGACGTGATCGGGGTGACCATGCAGATCTGGCCCGAGGCGGGTTGGGATCTTGCCTATGATTACGGTGGCTGCTGCTCGGTGGGGGCGGTGGAGGATGCCCGCCGGGTGGCGGCGGCCATCGGCGTCCCGCATTACGTGTTCAACCTGCGCGAGAAGTTCCAGCGGAAGGTGATCGACCCGTGGATCGAAGATTATGTCCACGGCCGTACGCCCAACCCTTGCATCAACTGCAACCGCTACATCAAGTTCGATGAGTTGATGACAAAGGCCCTGGGCTTGGGTTGCGACTACCTCGCGACCGGACATTACGCCCGCGTTGGGTTTCGGGACGGGCGTTACCTGCTCCTGACGGGGCGCGACCCCGGCAAGGACCAGGCCTACGCCTTGTTCGGCCTTACGCAGGAGCAGTTGGCCCACACACTGTTTCCGCTGGGAGCCTTGAACAAGGCGGATACCAGGCGGCTGGCGGAAAGCCTGGGGCTACCGGTGGCCCACAAGCGGGAGAGCCAGGAGATCTGCTTTGTGGTGGATAACGACTACCATCGCTACCTGGCAGAGGCCCGCCCGGACGTGCGGCGACCGGGGGCCGTTTTGGACCAAAAGGGGCGGGTGGTGGGCACGCACCAGGGCATCGCCTTCTACACGATCGGACAGCGGCGGGGTTTAGACGTGACTGGCCCGGAGCCGTTGTATGTCACTGCCATTGACCCTGAAGCGAACACCATCACCGTGGGCACGGTGGACGACCTTCTCCGCCCCGCCCTGGTGGCAAGCGAACTGAATTTTATCTCTATTCCGGAACTGGACAGGCCGCTTGTGGTGACGGTCAAGATCCGCTACCGCGCCCCGGCCGTACCCGCTACCATTTACCCCGGTCCGGGAGCGGACGAGGTGACGGTGGTGTTCGACGAGCCCGTGCGGGCAATCACACCTGGCCAGGCCGTGGTCTTCTACCAGGGCGACGTGGTGGTGGGCGGTGGCGTGATCGTGCGGTCGCTATCCCGCCTGAACGACCAGTCTTCCGGTCAGCTATGACGCGCTTATTGGCGCGTCTTCATGAATCCGCACTGATTCGCGCAAACTATCCTCGCTATGACCCGGTGCGATCTTTTGCGGCGCCGCGACATCCTCGGCGTGCCGCTTGTCT
>Ga0334722_10007889_pt1 | contig 10260 bp, 20 predicted proteins | sample C3_bottom_MG_FD_207210 | JGI IMG/M metagenome (GOLD analysis project Ga0334722, IMG submission 207210) | Sediment microbial communities from Yellowstone Lake, YNP, Wyoming, USA - C3_bottom | ecosystem: Environmental > Aquatic > Freshwater > Lake > Sediment | place: USA: Wyoming | collected... | reverse complement strand
TGGAAGAAAAATTAGAATAAAAAATAGAGAATATAAAGATGTAGATAAAAGATACATTAAAAAAAGTCATGATAAAATAAAAATTAAAATAGAATATGAAATAAATTAAATAGTAAGATAAAGAGTTAATTGAAATGATAAGAGTAAAAGTAAAAGAGAAATTAGCTTTGAAAAAAGAAAAAGTGTAAGAGATAGAAGAAGAAGAAGAATAATAATAATACTAATAATAATATAATACTCAGAAGGAAAAGAGAGGTATGAAAAAAACTAAATGATAAAAATAGAAGTGAAATAATTAAGAAAAGAGTTGAAAGAATTAGAGAAATCAGAAATAGTCTAAGCATAATTAGAGGTATTAGCGAAATTATGAAAAGAAGTGTTAAAAGAGAGAATAGTAAAAAAAGGATATTATTTGGTGGAAGAGGCGTAGTATTTTGTAAGAGCAACGTCTAACACTTTTATAATGTAGTAAACCTTTTCACCATAAGCCGGATAGGTTTGGCAAAATTCTAATACTTGTTTTGTCAAGTTTTCAATGTCATTCTTGTTCATGTTCTGTAAACTTTTAATTATTTCAGAGAAGATAAGAGCTTTAATCTGATCCTGCATTTTCTTCACCTTCTATTTCACTTTCTACTTCTTTCGGCTCTTCGTTCTCAAGACACGTTCCTAGAGCTTGGCATTCCGTAGTCACTAGACTTGTTGCCTTGTCTACACTCTCTTTCACTATATTGTTGATTTTCTGAATTACTTCAGGGGAAGGCGGAGGAAGTTGAGGCGTTGATTGAGATTGAGGCAATGAAGGTTGAGGCGAAGGCGGTGGAATATTTACCTTCAGTCTGCTTTCAAGGATAGCTTGTAGCAATCTGTCTAAGAATTTGTCTCCTGTTCCTACCTCTTTCCCGCAGAGCTGGGGATAAGCATCACAGACTTTCCTAAACGTTTCCATCAAGCTTACAATTCCAGCTACCGATTCGATAGGATCCTGCTCTCTAATCCCTAGAGCTTCCTTCATTGCTTTCAATGTTTCAGTATACTGTTTCATTTCTTCCAGTGTTTTGTTGATGATTTTTTGCGGAGGCTTTAGTTTCTTTGCCCAAAGTAGTTTTACTTTTCTACCAAATTGGTCTACCTCTTCAAACCTAACATAATCGTATCCTTCTTCTCTTAAATCTTCAATTTCATCTGATAAATCAGCAAGCGATTTCTTTTCATCGTATTCTTCTCTATCTTCCCATGTTCCGTCTTTTCGAGCTTTCAAAACGAATCTAGTTTTTTTAATAGGTATATGGAAGAAAATTTTGTTACACCCCTATACCACTATTTGATTGATATAATCTGTATAACTGACTTATAAACCTTTCATAACGACCGTATAATGATAAGACAGTTATACAAGACTTGTATAACCAAAACGTTATATATATATTCTACATTTGACATTATAATAGGACAAAAAAACAGGTGAAAAATGAATTGCCCGGAACAACTAAAACCTATACAAGGGAAGTAATTAGACTTTTTACTAAAGATGAGGTAGCGAATCTTCTAAAGCAGGCACATTCGCACTGCAAATCTCAGGTAAAGATGAGCTATCATTCTATAGGAAGGAATAGGAAGAGGAATGTAATAGCTAGACCATCCGCTGAATATCAGAGCTGTATTAGAGAATACATTAATCAAGAGATACAGAAAAGAATACCGAAATAAGGTGATTGAGCTATGGACATTAAAAGTTTAGCTATAACACTTTTCTACAATACGATAAGGCAGACGGTTGATAGTTTCGTTGGTAGTTCGGGGCTTGCGTTGGCTGGAGCTGACACTACAGACCTTATTCTTTTAGCGATAGGTTACTGGAAAAAAGATACATGGTGGGGATCGGGACTGCTATATGGTGCGGTGGCTTCATTAGGTAGAGATCTCGTCAATCTCAATTTGTTCGCAGGAATGGGTAAAGCTCAAGCGTCTTCAAGCGCTCCAAAGCTTCCATATCAAAATCTAATTGCGTGAGGTGAGAAAAAGATGGGAATGTATACTAAATCAATAAAATTCCAGATAACAATACCAGCTTCACAGTCTGCTAACTCATTGCTCGTTGGAGCCAATGCTCAGGTAATCGAAAATCCGTTGTCTGGTGCAGTAAACGAATTCACAATACCATCGACAGAGACTTGGGTAATAAAAGATATATATGTAACGCAATCGCCGGTAATTGATGTTCAGCTAAAGATAAAGAAAAACAGGAAGTATATGCTAGAGACTCCGCCTGTGTCTTCGTTGCTTGTAAGCAATCCATCAAGACCAAGGCTACCAGCTCTGTTGTATGAGCCGAATTCAAGGCTATCTGTTGAAGCTATTAACCTATCAGCCGGACAATCTACTTCACAGACGGTAACTGTCCAAGCCGATGTTGATATCTACAGCCCTGACTAACATTTTTTCATCTAAATACTACATACAATTTTTTTGAATCTGGTGGTCTTTATGACCCAAACTATTACATTTACCGATATAAATGATCTGCAACAAAAGGTAAAGGACATTCAACTAGGAAAAGGAGAGAGAGCTATCTTTCATTTAGAAGTTGATGTTCAACGTTCTGTATTTCTGTTCTGGGTAAATGCTTCAGATATGATTAACAAATTGCAGACTACGTTGGATATTGACAAGGCTTTAACCGATCACGGTTTGCTTATAGTGTCTAAAAGTTATAAAGTTCTGAAGGAATATGACGATTCATTTTACCATCATTATGTTATTGGTGTAGACTACACCGTCCAAGGAGATATCGGTTTTCTAGTTGGTTTAGTAATAGCTTCAGTTGCAATTATCGGAGTATTGACTGCTCTATACTTTACGATTAAAAGTGCAACAGGCTTCGTTCAACTGCTTTTCGGAGGAGGAAATACTAATTTAACAAATGTATTAGAGGCGGGAGGAAGTATATTAGTTCTCTTAATAATATTATTATTAATATGGAGGTGGAAGAAATGATATCAAAACGTTTAGCTGTTCAAAGTAATGTAAAAATACCTGTTCCATTGACAGGTTCAGAGCAGAGAGTATTCGAAGAATTTAACTTTATAGACGTAGATATGCTTAACACTACTGCAGATATAACAAAAGTCTATGTCAGAGTAAACGGAGAAGGTATGCCTTCAAGGTTATCAGATTTAGCTGGATCATATATTGCTGACGGTCAATTTTTGTCTATTACATGGGATCCAAGCGAAACGGGTAATCAAGTAACATTGGTATTGGGAAAAGAAAGTATGTATTTCGGATACAGAGCATTAATGTCTTTACTTAATACTATATATTCTCACATTAGAAAAAATGCAGTAACTGTAGTAGTTCACAATGGTCAAGATCAGCCTGTTAATGTTCAATTAATCGGATGCGTAGATAGAGCATGCACTTATAGTGTAAATATAGGTTCTGCATTTACTGTTGGTTCTTGGCAGGCTGTAGCAAAAACATTAACCCCAGATACTAGTGGATGGATGCCATATTTGACTGCATCTTTGCAAAATACAGCTACTCCTACAATAGGAGCTGTAATGGTAGAAGTAATGAGGACTGCAACAGATTACCAATATATTACTTTTGGTTTTGCTATGTGGGATACTAATGTTCATAACTATAAAACAGATCCAAATTACATATTAATAGTTCCATGGTGATAGCAAATGTCTCTGCAGACTATAAGGGATCCTTCAATAGTTTTTTCTGATTTTGCAAAAGTTTCAGCATCCTATATAATATTTACAGATGGGACTAATGTTTACGCGAAAAATGGAGATACAGGAGCTATAGAATATATAGATACAGATACCGCTAAGGTTATTCAATATGCAGTAAACAATGTTATTGGGAATGGAGGCGGAAAGATATTTATAAGAAGAGGTTTATATAATGCTAATTCACAAATATGGATAAAATCGACTATTGGGAATGCTGTTAGGGTAATTATAGAAGGTGAAGGCGGAGCAACAGGTATTGCTGAAGAATCTACTACTAGGATAGTATTTAGCAACCTTTCTCTTATAAATGAGAATAGTTCAACGTGTATAAGGGTTGGATACAGATATGATGATTCCGGCAACGAAGTTAGCAATTGGGATAACAATGGCGTCAAAATAGAAATTAGAGACTTGTCTATACACTGTTCTGATACTAGATACAGAGGATTAGTAATTGAAGGTTCTCCTGATCGCTTTGACCTTGAAAACGTTGGCATATATAACGGTGCTTATGGCATTGTTCTAAGGGGCATGGCTGAAGCTAGTGTTGGCGGAAGAATAACAGGGTGCAATGTTGGTGGTGGATATAGAGACGTAAACGGTATTACTGGATCAGCTTTACAACTTGGCGATATCGTTCAAGGGAAGGTTATTGGAAACGGTATTGCAAACCTATTAATCGATAATACAGGATTATTAAATATAGGATATCCTCCCCAGAATACAACACTTACTCAAAACGATTTAACAAGCCTCAGACCAGCTAGTCTAAGGCTTATACATGGCGGTAGAATAACTGTTGTCAATTCCCATTTACACATCGGCGGATGGGGTTGGGGTTATGGACTACATCAATGGGGTTCAAACGCATCTAATACACAACCGATAACAACGTCTTCGTCTCCTTATCCCGGTGGTGATATAGAGGTATATGGGACTAATTTTGAAGGTGTAATACCAATAAACACAAGTGGTTCTGTAGCGAATGTTGATAATGTATTTATAATACAGGAGACTAATACAGGATGGATATTTGTCAGGGAATCATACTTCTATGGAAATAGCGCTGTTAGGATGCTTTTCTTTGCTAGGAGAGGTAATTTCAGGATTGAGAATAGCAGAGTATTTTACCCCTCTGGTTCTGTAGAACTTGCAACATATTACTCTAATGCAAAACTGTTGGCAGATGGGAATGGATATATAAGTAATACAGAAATGTTTTACAGTTCTGGTGTTGTTCCTGCTGTGAGTGGTTATATAACATATAACGGCGAATCAACCGATGCATACTTTTCGACATGGACTGGTTCAAGAAGTAATCCAATTACCTTACCAACATCAGGTATTCCTCTCTGGGGCAATACAGTATATTATAAACTTCCTGCAGGGACAAGTGTATCTGCAGGCATTAATTCATATAATGCTCATCATGCATGGGCAAACGATTCGTCTCGTTTACCAGATTTCAGGATAGAAATTTTACAAGCGACACCTGAGCTGATATTTATTGGCGGGCAAATGAATACTTCGCTACCCGGCTTTGTGCTAAACTTCTATGCCCCATCATTAATAACAACAACAAAAGATGTGATAATAAGAATAGGACTCGGTTCAGGGTAAAGGTGTAAATATGTTATTCATGGTGCAGTAAAATGATATGGTGGGATGCATTCGTTAATTCGGCAATATTTCATCAATATGCTTGGCTAATGCATATAGCATTTGGCATATTTACGACATTGAGTATATTTGCTGACAGAATGTTCCCTATATTATTGACAAGTCTCTTTACTCTGTATCAATTTGACGAAGACTTTAGAATGAAAGACTACGCCTTTTATGATTTACGTGACTTTGGTATAGGATTTTGCATAGGAATAGTTTTAATATTAGTGATAAACATATATAATAAGAGAGGTGGCAAAAAGTGAGAGGAGAAGATGTATTAATATTTGGAGCAATTGGATTAATAGCTTTTTGGGGAATGAAAAAGACAACTGCACAACAGCCTACAGTAACACAGCCTACTACTCAATATACAGCTAAAACATATTCACAGATTTTCGGAACACAGCAACAAATACAACAGCAAATTCAAAAACAGATGAACTTGACGGAGCAAATACAAGAACAGCAACAGCTTAAACCCCAGATTTCACCTTATCTACAATCTTGGCAACAGCAATATGCTAATACATATACTCAACAGTTACAACAACAATTGACAGCTCTACAGCCTAGGACAATAAGCGGTTTACCATTACCTTTACCCTATAAGCTCCCTGTGTGAGGTGATAATATGAAAGATGAAGATAAAATTATTATGGGAGGTTTAGCTCTACTAGTTTTATCTAAGAAAAAGCCAACAGTAACAATTTCACAGCCAACAGTTTCACAGCCACCTCCCCCACCTCCACAACCTCCAATAGCTCCACAGCCTCCAGCTTCACAGCCATCTGTTCCCCCAAGCTTACAGCAATATTTTACAGTTCAAAAACCTGTTAATGTCTCGGAAATATATCAATCAGCAGGCATGAAAATAACGTCACAAATTAGAGACAGCTCTGGGCAATATGTCTATGCTAGTGAGTTCGATACAGGGTTCTGGTTAAACGAAGGCGAAGGAAAGACACTAATAATAAATGCTCCCAGAGTAGTGAAAGTAGCAATTACACCTAAAGCTACTACAGTAGAAAATTACAAGATTCCAACATTGTTTATAAACGGTCATATTGTCGAATTTCCATCAATGTTCCAGACATTTCTCGATGGAAAACAGATAAATAACGGAAATTATGTAGCATTTTACGATACCTCTTCTCTAGTAATCCAATCCAGAGCAGGAAAGTTCAATCTGCTAGTTCAAATATATGTAACTCCAAATACAGTAAAATGTTCTGAAAATGATATGGGTTCAGTAATAAACGTCAATTGCGGGTGATTTTCAATGCTGGATGAAAAAGGCGTGATAATAATATTGGGAATGGTATTGCTGACAATATTAGCAATAAGCTATTGGCTAATAATAAAGCAGGATGGAACAGTATTAACCGCAACTGCAGGCGTGATAGGGGGAGCGATTGGATATTTAGTAAACCACCTAGGCGGTAAAAGTGAGAACGATAAAGGATAACATTTACCATTTTCTTATGGGATTCTTTTTAACATTACTTTCGTTTATATTAAATTTACATTACTCACTATTCGCTATAACAAGCTACATAACGTTTAATGCCTTATTCGTCATATATGAGCTTGATGAAGATTGGCATATATCCGATAACGCTTTTACAGATATTTTTTATTTCGCATGGGGGCAAGCAATCAGCTTTACAATAATAACTTATTTAGTCCAAAAAAATTGAACAATCTTCCCCCACACTTTATAACGTCTCAAATCTAATGATAACCTTTTATGGTCTTCTCCCAAGCAATATTTAAAACGAGCATATTCGTCAAAAGTAGTGATTGGCTTTTTTAAATAGACATAAACATGAACATTCCCATTTCTACTTTCCTTTATAATATAATGATCTACCTCATTTTGAAGGTAAAAAGAACAGAACTTTAATTTATGTTTAAAAATGTCTTCTAGATGTTTTTCCCAAAAATCCTTGGGAATGTCAATGTCTATGAGTAGAAGATCGCTTGAAAACCTCCTCCGCTTCATTCAAAACACCTCTACAGCGATCATTTTCGCAGTCTACCTCATTGAAGAAAATTTGTGTAGTATAAATGAATTGGGATTTATCCCATCCATTGCCTCCGAAATCATTGTATTTTAAAGCACAATCGATCGCTTCGTCTTCTAATTGGAATTTAGCGTCTTCTATTTCAACCTCAGCATCAATATTATTATAAACGTTGATCTCTTCACACTTAACGAATTCGACATGTATATCATTGTTTTTCGTTTTACCTTTTCCTTTTCGCTCTCTACCGCTATAACAACGCTCAAACACTGCTATGTAGCAAACATACAGTTTATTCAGTCTCTTTATGAATGTTTTTCGTTTAGGATCGATAAGGTAGAAGTATAAGCGTCCGCCTCTCCAAAAATGAGTAATCTGATTCTGGGAATATTCATCTATCATTTCTTCAGTCATTTGTTTTTCCGCCTCCGCTCAAACTGATCGCAGTCATATTCTGCGATCAGCGATGCTTTTCTGAAATCCAGCGAAATTTTCTTACTATAGTAATCTTGGCATATGACAATGTAGGGGTTTTCTGTGAATGACAATATTTTAACATAGAATATCATCCGTCCTATTAACAGCTTATAACAATTCCCTGCTTTAACTTCAATACCTTTAACGTTTACTGTTTCAGTAATATCGTCTGGCTCATTCTCCAATACCTTTTTTACAGCTTCAGGAATTTTACTCTTATCTACATTCTTCCGTTTCCCCATAATTATCACCCATAAAAAAGTTTATGAAAAAAAGTTATGTTCCTCCTGAAGGTTGATAGCGAATACCAAGCTGAAGCGGATGTGCTAAATACACCAACGCAGTATTATTTCGAACAAATACTGCAGATACTTCAAAAAACGCTTCTCTTATTTCCTTACTATCAGGATCATATTTCATTACCTTTTCAGTCTTATCTTTACTGTCATAGAAAACAGTATATACTGTGTCAAAGCTATCCTCCACAACACCATATGGAGTAAATATCTGCATTAATAAGTAGTCTGGTCCTCTCTTTATCTTAAGCATCATAGCGATCACCATTAGAAGATTTGATAATATGTTTTACCCATTTTGCTCTGAACCTTTTTTACAGTAATGATTATCTCCTTGTATTTCTCCAGAGCCTTCTCAATCATTGGTATTTGCTTTTTAATTACTTTAGAATTACTGAATACCTTTAACAGCCTTCCGTCATCTGGTATTTTTCTACAGTAAAGTATGACACCTTCGTCAAGCATATCGACACCAGATAAAATTAGCTTCTGATCTACCACCTCATCGACAAACGCGTCAAATTTCAGCTTGTCTCTCAATGCCTCTTTTTTCAATTCGCTTTTGAGATCGCTAAAGCTCTTTAATTCGAGCTCTTCCTCACTTTTCTTTTTACTGCTCATTCTTATCAACCTCTATCGGATGATTCTGTATATACTCTTCTATCGCTTTTATAGTCAAATCGCTTGTAGACAGCTTTTTACCATATGCTTCAAAGTATTGAGCTTGGTATAGTTTTACCTTTTTCAAGAAGGATAAAGGCACACGCATATTAAAAAATGCGAATGCCTCTACCTTTTCCACTTTTTGTTTTTCCGCTTTTTCCATGTTTTCACCCCATGACAATATATAACTTAACTTATTTATAAACTTAACGGAATAACTAATGTGAAACACATATACATGTATATGTTTATGAAAAAAAGCTATAGGCATTTAGCAATTCATCATTATTTTGTATAATATGTCTTTAAAATCGTTATCGTCCTTTGCTTTAATAATCTTATTTTTAAGTATTTTTGCTTCCTCTTCATATAAAGCATGATAGCAAATAACACTCACCTCATCTTTACCCCAATTTCTTAACACATTTTTTACTATTACTGTATTATCGTCATTGAGCGTTATAATATACTTATTAAAATTGTTAAAAGGATCTACATCAGAAAAGAAAACAGCTACAATTTGGATTCCGTCCTCAAATTGAAATTTCCGCAATTCAAATCTGTTCATATTTATACACACCTTCACATTCATAAATAAAACCGCTAAATAAAAAAAGCTATCGGAAAAAGAAGAAGGTAGAAGAAGGTTATAAAAAAAATTGATTGGTTTTTTTTAAAAAAATTGTATATATTTAAGTCACGGATCGTTTTCAGCTATCCAATTGCGTATCGAATTTATCTTTTCTACCAAATCGAATTTACCCATCAGCTCCCTTGTGACAACATTCAGCGTCTCTATGAATCTTTCATGTAGATGGTCAAACATCTTTCCATCTTGGAATGGTTTAACTACCAACTGATCTACTGTCAAATTCTTAGCCTCTTCAATAGGCAACCTAAGTAGCAACGTCCCACTAGGAGCATACAGCTCTATATCTTTTCTATCGATCACTATTTCTAGCCTAGCAGTATATCTAATACTTCCAAGCTCATCAGCTATCTCTTCTAAAGTCAGCTTTTTATTTTTCACTATATAATTGAATACTTCAAGCTCCCTAGATATCAACCTTAATCTTTCAATATCATCGTCTATCTCTTTTATTTGCTCAAATAACTCTTTATTCTCATAGATCGCACGAACTAATTCTTTTGCTTGATTTACCATTTTTTCTGTTTCTTCACTTATATTTTCACTCATATTTTTTTCACCCTTTTTGTTTTTTTGACAATTCTTTATTGTGTCAAACAAGTATTTAAAGTTTTTGGCTAAAAAGTTACATAAAAGATGACATTCGACGTGCGTCTTTTTTGCTATTCTTTCAACTCTTTTCTTAATTATTTCACTTCTATTTTTATCATTTAGTTTTTTTCATACCTCTCTTTTCC
>Ga0334722_10007888_pt1 | contig 10260 bp, 12 predicted proteins | sample C3_bottom_MG_FD_207210 | JGI IMG/M metagenome (GOLD analysis project Ga0334722, IMG submission 207210) | Sediment microbial communities from Yellowstone Lake, YNP, Wyoming, USA - C3_bottom | ecosystem: Environmental > Aquatic > Freshwater > Lake > Sediment | place: USA: Wyoming | collected... | reverse complement strand
GCTAGGGGCTAGGGGCTAGGGGCTAGGGGCTAGGGGCTAGGGGCTAGGGGCTAGGGGCTAGGGGCTAGGGGCTAGGGGCTAGGGGCTAGGGGCTAGGGGAAAGATACTGTTCCTATTGCCTATTGCCTATCGCCCATTGCCCATCGCCCATCACCCATTGCCCATTGCCCATTTCACTTCATCTTCTTCAAAAGCGTCGCCTTATCGGCCCGCAAAAATTGCCGACTGTTATCGGAACCGTGGGGGGCATGGCAGTTCAGACATTTGCTCTCAATCTCGGCCTGGGAATGCTGGGTGCCAACACCCTTGGCATGGCAAATCAAACAGATATCCTTTCCCCTCAGGATATAACTGCCCTTGCGAGTGGCGGTACATTCAGGACCGGCATGCAGGTGGCACATGGTGCAGGCCTCCCTTCCGGCCATCTCCGCCGCCACCGGCCCGTGCAGATACTTGGTCTTGGTCAAGGCCAGATGACAGGTACCGTTCAAACAGGCCGAAGTGGCGGCTTCACCCCGCCCGGCAAGGCCCAGCAGGGCCAGCAAAAAGATCGCGCCAAAGGTACGAAAAATCATAAAAAACTCCATTTTATCAGTCTGTTACCCAATAGATAAACCCTCACAAAGCGACACGACTCTACCAGTTCACAACCGTGATTGTCAAAGCCAAAGTCAAACAAAGACAACGCGGCCAAATCTTGCTTTATCCCGGTCACCGTGCTAAGAATCTTCAGCCTTGGCGGTCACTGACCGAAAAACCAACCACCCCAACCTTGCCAACGAGAACCAATCATGCTTGAACTTCGCTTTATCCGGGAAAACCTGGACCTGGTCACGGAAAAGATGCGCCACCGCAACATGCCCACCGCCATGTTGGAAAATTTCGCCGCCCTTGATCAGGAGCGTCGCACCCTGCTGACCGAGGCGGAAACCTTGCGCAACCGCCGCAAAACCGTCTCCACCGAAGTGGGCGCCCTGAAAAAAGCGGGCCAGGATGCCGAGGCCTTGATGGCCGAGATGCGCCAGGTGGGTGAGCGGATTAAGGAGCTGGAAGACCGCTGCGCCGGGGCCGAAGAAAAACTCCAGGAAATCGTCATGGAGATTCCCAACCTCTGCCACGACTCCACCCCCCTGGGCAAGGATGACGGTGACAACGTTGAGGTCAAGAAGTGGGGCGTTATCCCGCAATTTGCTTTTGCCCCCAAGGCCCATTTCGAGCTGGGCGAGGCGTTGGGGATCATCGATTTTGACCGGGCCGCCAAGATCTCCGGGGCGCGTTTCGCCCTTTTAAAGGGCTTTGCCTCGCGCATGGAACGGGCCTTGATCAACTTCATGCTCGATCTGCACACCCAGAAGCACGGCTACCAGGAGGTCTTGCCGCCCTTCCTGGTCAACACCGAGAGCATGACCGCCACTGGCCAGCTACCCAAATTCGCCGCCGACCTCTTCAAGACCGGGGTTTCCGACCGCGACCTCTGGCTGATCCCCACCGCCGAGGTGCCGGTGACCAACATCCACCGCGATGAGACCCTGGCCGAAAAGGATCTGCCGGTCAAGTACTGTGCCTACACCCCCTGCTTCCGCTCCGAAGCCGGTTCCTACGGTAAGGACACCCGGGGACTGATCCGCCAGCACCAGTTCGACAAGGTGGAGCTGGTCAAGTTCGTCACCCCGGATACCAGCGATATGGAACTTGAGATCCTCCTGGCCGACGCCGAGGAGGTCTTGCAGCTCCTCGACCTGCCCTACCGGGTGGTGCAACTGTGCAGCGGCGACCTGGGCTTCTCCTCCTCCAAGACCTATGATATCGAGGTGTGGATGCCCGCCCAGGACAAGTACCGGGAGATCTCCTCGTGCAGTAATTTTCTCGACTTCCAGGCCCGGCGCGGCGGCATCCGCTATCGGCCCCGGGAGGGCAACAAAAGCCGTCTGCTCCACACCTTGAACGGCAGCGGCCTGGCGGTGGGCCGGACCCTGGCCGCCATCTTCGAAAACTACCAGCAGGCCGACGGCTCCATCAAAATCCCCGGAATTCTGGAGCCCTATTTCAAGAACCATTTCGTGCCCGCCCCCTGTAATTGCTGCAGCGGTGGACACAAGCACTAGAAATTGGCTTTATGCCTGGGATCAAACGTAGGATGGGCAAAGCGCAGCGTGCCCATCGGATGCCTGAGTGATGGGTACGCTGCGCTTTGCCCATCCTACTGACTGCGGCGGCGAGCAGCATCAACTAAAGCAGTACTGATAATCCTCAGCCAATTTACGACTAACAACGCATCATGTTGTATTTGCCTATTTTGGCATAGAATTCGTGTGGAGACACACCCTGTTTGGGCCGTCCTTCGACAGGCTCAGGATGATCGGTGTTACTGTTTCATGGGTCAGTGCCTGAAGGATATCAGAGAGTAATTCCGATCATCCTGAGCCTGTCGAAGGACGGCCCAATTTTATTGCAACTCCACATTCAGTTTATGGCAAACAGCTGCTGCTTCAAACCTTGCGTCTGCACAGAATTGACTGAGGATTAGTGGTAATCACTCAAGCAATAGTTGGCCGCGAGAGGTTTACAGTTGCTTCGCCTGGCGGATGAATATACAGTATGCGCATAATCGACACGCATACGAGGTGTGTAATGCAGAGTGAATTTGTTGATCGCAAGGCCCCCAAAAAATCCACCAATCTCAGCATCAATAGTGACCTCCTCCGGCAGGCCCGAGAGCAACGGATCAATCTTTCGCAGGTTTTGGAGCTACGGCTGGTCGAGTTGCTGCGGGAAGAGAAGGCGCGAAGCTGGCGGGAGGAAAACCGGGAGGCCATCGAAGAATACAATCAGCGCGTGGCTGCCGCCGGGGTGTTTAGTGACGGGCTGAGGCGTTTTTGATGGCCCGCTTTGACGTTTACGAAAATCCCAACCCGGCCACCCGGGAAGCCGTCCCTTATCTGCTGGACATCCAGGCCGATCTACTCGACAATCTGGCCACCAGAGTGGTGATTCCCTTGGTAAATGCCAGCGCCATGGGTCGGGCGGCAAGATTCCTCAACCCCCAATTCGTCGTCAATAATAAACAATTGGTCATGTCCACCGCCGAACTGGCCGGGGTGCCAGTAGCGACCCTGGGGGAAAAGGTGAGTACTCTCAAGGAGCGGCAGGATGAGGTTATTGCCGCCCTGGATTTCCTTTTCTCGGGGTTCTGAAATTCCCGCTTAGCCCTTCAACGCCACTTCTGGTGTATCCTCATTTATCGAGGTAGTAATTATGAAAAAACTCCACCTGTCCGCCCTCCTGATTTTAACGACCTTCCTCGCCGCCTGTGCGACGACATCGCCACCGCCCACAATCCCGGATCAAACCATTAAACCCAAGGTAGCCCTGGTTTTAAGCGGCGGGGCGGCCCGGGGCTTTGCCCATGTGGGAGTAATCCGGGCTCTGGAACAGGAAAAAATTCCCATCGACCTGATCGTCGGCACCAGCGTCGGTAGCCTGATCGGCGCCATCTACGCCCATGACCGCAACAGCTTCGAGCTGGAATGGACCGCCTTCACCCTGGAAAAGGACTCCATCTTTGACTACGGCCTCTTTACCGCCTTCACCGGCATGGGGCTGGCCAAGGGCGAAAAGTTGGAAGAATTTGTGCGAACCAAGATCCCCACCACCAACATCGAAGACCTGAAAATCCCTTACGCGGCGGTGGCCACCGACTTGAATCTGGGCAAGCGGGTGGTGCTGAACCACGGCTCGGTGGTCAAGGCCGTTCATGCCAGCAGCGCCATTCCCGCAATATTTGAACCGGTGCAACACCAGGGCCAACAGCTGGTGGATGGCGGCGTGACCGACAACATCCCCATCGACGTGGCGCGCGAACTGGGCGCCGATATTGTCATCGCCGTCGATATCAGTGAAAACGTTGAGAACCACAACATAACCAACCTGGTGGATGTGATGCTCCAGTCGGTCAACATCATGTTCAACGAGAACGTCCTCTCCCACAGGCACAACGCCGACGTCCTGATCACCCCGGCGGTGGGCAAGGTGGCCATGCTGGACTTCACCAAGAAGAAACAATGCATGCAGGCCGGTATCGAGGCGACACAGAAGGCCATCCCCGAGATCAAAGAGAAGCTCGCAGCCTGGCGGCCGAAAGCGGCTACGACGGGTAAGAGCGAGATTAGATAACCGGGACGCAACGTGCTGTATTACCTATTTTGCTAAGGAACTCATATGCGGGAGAGACACCCTGTTTGGGCCGTCCTTCGACAAGCTCAGGATGACCGGAAGTACTCTTTGATATCCTTCATGCACTGCCCCATGAAACAGTAACACCGGTCATCCTGAGCTTGCCGAAGGACGGCCCAATTTTATGGCAACTCCAAATTTCAGTTTATGGCAAGCTGCAGCTTCAAACCTTCGCGACCACAGAATTGGCTGATAATCAGTGGTAATCATGATGAATTCAAGCCAATGTTCGGCTTAACTCTCCCTAATCCCCTTCCCCATCAGCGCGCTGACCGTAGACGTTATTTGCCGGCGCCAGACCGCGCCTCTCCAAGGAAACCTCGCATTGATGGAAGTTCGGGCGGGAATGGCGGTTGAAGGCGACCAGGGCCTTTAAGGCCAGCCAACCGATCTGACCTTCGCTCGCCATCTTGGTTAGTTCCTCCAAGGCACTGCGATTGTCATAAGAAATTGGCCGATAGGGGCGCGGCGAAATCAGGGCATCGTAGATATCGCTCAAAATAACAATCTCCACCATCTCGTCGAAGGCGCTGATTCCGCGCGGGTATCCAGAACCATCATGCCGCTCGTGGTGGTCGCGGGCAACCTTGGCAGGCAGATGGTCAATGTTGCCGGTGTAATAAGCCAGGAGTACATAACCGGCCAGAGCGTGGTCTTTGAGAATCACCGCCTCGGCATGGGTAAGGGGGGTGCGCTTTTGCAGGATCGCAAGAGGAACGCAGGTCTTGCCGAGATCATGAGAGGGACCGGCCAGGGCGCCCAGCAGTGAGCGCTGGTCGTCGGGATACAGATGCTTGGCCAGCAGCGTGGAAAGCGCGAAGACCATCAGACAGTGGCGGTAGGTGTGAAAGTCTTTCTCGTGAAAGTAATCGAGCGAATCAATCACCGGCTGCAACAGCTGCACCTGACCCATCAACGATATAATTCCATCGGTTTCGACGAGGTCAGAAAAAATCGTGTTGTAAGGCGGGGCAGCGAGAAACCCCCTCAGATCACGCTGAAAATCAATCAAGTCCGCAAAGGCCCGGGTGGTGCAAGGAGATCCCGCCCGGCGGCGGGCCAGATCTGCCAGAGTTTGCTCGTCGAGCCTGGCCCCTTTCGGCAGGAGCAACTCGCCGGTCAGGGTGACAACCTGGTGCTGAAGGATCAACTCGTTCATGATTCGTCTACCGGCTGAAATTGGTCCTCGCCGGGATTAAATCCCGACCGCTTGCTGAAAAAAGCTTACCCCAAGCGGCGGACCTTCTCCTACCAAATATTTGTCCAAAAATAGCCGGGCGACAACCGCTACACCCTCACTTATTCCGTCCCAGACACTCCCGCAATGACCGGCCCAGCCCTTCCAGCAGTTGGAAGTAAGCCTCGGGTCCAGCTGTTAGCCCAGAACCTTCCGGATCAAGCACCCCGGTTCCGGCCCCAGTGCCTTCAGTGAGCATCACCGCCAGCTTTGGCTCGAACTGGGGCTCGCTGAAGACGCAACGCGCCTCGGTGCTCTTGATCTTGGCGCGAATTTCCCCCAGCCGCCGCGCCCCCACCGCCCGCTCCGGGCTGACCGTGATCGAGCCGACGGCCCGCAGATTGTAGCGCTTCTCCAGATAGGGGTAGGCGTCGTGGAAGACCACGAAGGGACGGCCAGCCACCGGTTGCAGCTGCTGGGCCAGGCGACCGTCAAGTTCGATCAGCCGCCGATCCAGGACGGTGCCGTTCTGCCGATAGCGCTCCGCATTGGGCGGATCGAGATCGACCAGGATCTTGACTAACCCGGCGACGATGGCCCGACCGTTCTGGGGATCAAGCCAGAGATGCAGATTGGTTTCCCGATGCCCCGCCCCGTGGTCATGGGCGTGAGCCTCTTCCCCGCCATGGACATGCTCATCCCAGACCCCGCCTTCCCGGGCTGGCAGCAGAGCAATGCCCGGCAGCTCGTCCAGAGAAACAACCCGGGCCTGTCCGGCCAGACTGGTCAGCGATTTATTGAGGAAGGTCTCGAAATCTGCCCCCACCCGCACCACCACATCGGCCCGGCTCAGCAGTTTGGCATCGGAGGGTCGCAGGCTGTAGTCGTGGGGCGACCCCGCGCCCTTTATCAACAGCTCCGGCTCGGCCACCCCGGCCATCACCCCCACCACCAGAGAGTGGATGGGCTTGATGGTCACCACCACCCGGGGCGTGGCCGTTGCCGACTTGGTCCAGAGCAGCACCAGACAGAACAGCAAAAAATAACGCGAGCGGAACATGGCGAGACCTCCCTAAAAATGGCTGGCTTTGTGGCATTGTCGTGTTATATTGGCCCGGTTAGTATTATGTTATATTGTTGCAAAAGCAAGAAAATTAGGAGCGATCAGTGGAGCTGCAAGCCCAGCAAAATCCGGTATTTATCGCCAGCGACCACGATCACGACCATTGCGTGCGCTTGGCCTTACGGGCGGCAGAAGAGATCTGCCGGGAGCGAGGCCAGCGTTTGACCGCCCTGCGCCGCCGGGTGCTAGAGCTGGTCTGGGCCAACCACCGACCGGTCGGGGCCTACGCCCTGCTGGAGATGATGCGGGACGAGTCCGGCCAGGTCGCCCCGGCCACAGTCTACCGCGCCCTCGATTTCCTCCAGGAACTGGGGCTGGTCCATCGGGTCACCTCGCTCAATGCCTTCATCGGCTGCGCCTTTCCCGGCGCCCCCCATACCGGCCAGTTCCTGATCTGCACCTCCTGCCAGGAACTGGCCGAACTGGACGACGCGCAGGTCACTGCGGCCTTGAGCGCCTCCGCCTCCGCCAGTGGTTTTGCCATCAGCCATACCACCGTCGAGGTCATGGGCCTCTGCCCCCATTGCCGGGAGAGCCAGCCATGAACGCATCGCTGCAACCAGCCTTGGCGCCGCCCCTGATCCGGGTTGACGGGATCAGCCTGCGTCTGGCCGACAAGGAGATCCTCTGCGGGATTTCCCTGGGGGTCAGCCGGGGTGAGATCGTTACCATCATCGGCCCCAACGGCGGCGGCAAGACCACCCTGCTGCGGATCATGCTGGGCCTGCTCAGCCCCGATCAAGGCACGGTGAGCCGCGCCCCCGGCCTGCGGATCGGCTACATGCCCCAGCGCATCACCTTTGATCCGGTTCTGCCCCTGACGGTGCGCCGCTTCATGACCCTGGCCACCCCGCAGAGCGAAGAGCGGCTACGGCAAGCGCTGGAGGAAGTCGGGGCCGCCGCCCTGCTTAATGCCCCGGTTCACAACCTGTCCGGCGGCGAACTGCAAAGGGTGCTGATGGCCCGCGCCCTGCTCCGGGAACCGGACCTGCTGGTTCTGGACGAGCCGGCCCAAGGGGTGGATGTGCATGGCCAGGTGGAATTATTCGGGCTGATCTCCAAGATCAGCCACCAGCGAGGCTGCGCGGTGGTCATGGTCTCCCACGACCTGCATCTGGTGATGGCATCCACTGACCGCGTCCTCTGCCTGAACCGCCACATCTGCTGCACCGGCAGCCCCGGTTCGGTGCAGGCTAACCCGGCCTTCATCGAACTGTTCAGCCCGCAAGGCTTAAGCAACCTGGCCATCTACTCGCACCAGCACGACCACCAGCACGACCCGGTGAGCGGCAAGGAGTGCAACCATGGCTGACAATGGCGCAAACCGCATCATCAACCTGGTATTTTTACCAGGGCCTGATCGTGACAATGATGTGCCCACCTGTGGGAGCGACCGCCTGGTCGCGAATGGCAATGCCGGGGCAGACGAGCTAATCAAGTGCCTTTACCTGCATAAGAATTCGCGGTCAGGCGACCGCTCCCACCAGGGCCGGGGGCCAAACCTGCCGTGGCAGGATCCCGAGGTCGAGTTGGCCCCAATGGGAGGCAGCCATGGATGACTTTCTGCTCCGCGCCTTAATCGGCGGCATCGGCGTCGCCCTGGTGGCCGGGCCTTTCGGCTCCTTCGTGGTCTGGCGGCGACTGGCCTATTTCGGCGACACCCTGGCCCATTCGGCGCTGTTGGGAGTGGTGATCGGCTACCTGCTCCACATCAATCTTACTTTGGGGGTGATCGCGGTCTGCCAGCTCCTGGCCCTCTTGCTCTTCGTCCTCCAGCGGCGGCGCGGCCTGGCTGGCGACACCCTGCTCGGCATCCTGGCCCACTCCGCCCTCTCCCTGGGGCTGGTCCTGCTGGCCCTGGCCGAAACCCTACGAGTTGATCTGCTCTCCTACCTATTTGGGGACATCCTGGCGATTAATGCTGCCGATCTTTACTGGATTTACGGCGGCGGCGGCCTGGCGCTCCTGGCCCTGAGCCAGATCTGGCGACCGCTCCTGGCCATCACCGTCCACGAGGATCTGGCCCAGGTCGAAGGCATCCCGGTGGCGAAAATAAACTGGGCCTTCATGTCTTTGATGGCCCTGGCCGTGGCGCTGTTGATGAAGGTGGTTGGCCTGCTCCTGGTCACCGCCATGTTCATCATCCCGGCCGCCACCGCCCGCCGCTTTGCCGCCACCCCGGAGGGCATGGCCTTCACCGCCGCCGGTTGCGGGATCATCGCAGTACTGGCTGGACTATCCGCCTCCTACCGCTGGGACACCCCGGCCGGGCCGTCCATCGTCATCGCCGCCACCCTGCTCTTTATGATTGGTTTTTTACTGCCGGGACGGAGGATTTAAAACGGACTTCGCCGAAGACCAAGTTGTAGGGTGGAACAAGCGCAGCGGTTCCACCAATTCCCCGGCATCCATGCCACCTCGGAGCCAAACGGTGGATGCGCTTCGCTTCATCCACCCTACCATCTAATACCCAAGACGACACAATCTCCAAAACCGCTCGACATCCCCAGCCGTAAAGACTTTTCCTGAAAATCCCGCCCGCAGAATTTCCCTTGAGCAAATTCCACCGGGCAGCTACTATTCTTCCTGACCGTTTTATTCCGCCCGAGGGCTGCGCAAAACCGGCGACTCCCCTCCAAGCGCAAAATTACTCAAACCAGGGAGTTGCACATGAAAATCAACAGAACCATCAGGGTAGTACTGGTTAGCGTACTGGCGTTCTTGCTCTCGGCTTGCAGCAGCAACATGATGGTGCCCACCGCCAACATGGCCGCGCCAGATAACAATTACGCACTGGTCTCCTTTGTCCGACCATCCATTTTCGGCGGGGCAATCCAGTTCAGCCTCTGGGACAGCGAGGAATTTGTCGGAGTGCTGTCGGCAGGATCAATGGTGCAGTACAAGGCCAAGCCCGGCGAGCATATTTTCCTGGCCCGGGGCGAAAATTGGTCATACGTGAAGGCCAACCTCCAGGCCGGGCGACAGTATGTTATTGAGGGTAAAGTTTTCCCCGGCGTCTGGAAGGCCCGAGTTGGCCTGGCCCCGATTAATGTCAATGAACCTGGATACCGAGACAAAGCGCAAGATTGGCTAAAAACCTTGAAGCCGACCACCGCTAAACCCGAATTGGTGGACAGTTACGTGAAACCCCGCCTGCCGCAGGTGAAAGAGGCCCTGGCTGATTTCCCGGACAAGGTCAAATATGCAGAGATGGAACCAGGCTTTGGGTTTTGATTAAGGGATCGGGTGGGCACGCTTACCCCGCGCCCACCCGATCCAGCCGTTGGATGTGGTGAGGAACGAACCGCATCCAACGAGATTCTTTTGAAACCACGCAAAACACGTTGGGTAAAAGCGGGCAGGAATCGCCCCTATCGGTTTTCCTGACCACGTTAAGAAGGTAGTGCCAGGAGGATTTGGCAAGTAAACTGGTCGGATAGGTTCGGGGCAGCTAATGACGCGACCGATGCTTCATGATTGATTTCAAACAGAGGCGAGAAAGTGTTAAAGATAGATTGGTATGACATTCTCGGTGTAGTCACCGTTGCACTTGTATTTATTGCGGGCTATTTCTTCTTTTAGAGTTAGGAGGATCCCTTTTGGAAGTGAGTCACCTCCGGCAAAGCCGGAGGCTTTTAAAACCGGGGACCGCTCAAAGCGGTTAATTTAAAAGATTATCTGACCACCCTTCGGTGGTCATGTTGTTTTTAACAAGCTCAACTGTTCG
>Ga0334722_10007887_pt1 | contig 10260 bp, 8 predicted proteins | sample C3_bottom_MG_FD_207210 | JGI IMG/M metagenome (GOLD analysis project Ga0334722, IMG submission 207210) | Sediment microbial communities from Yellowstone Lake, YNP, Wyoming, USA - C3_bottom | ecosystem: Environmental > Aquatic > Freshwater > Lake > Sediment | place: USA: Wyoming | collected... | reverse complement strand
TACGGCATCACGTGCACCTTCGGCAGGTTGCGCCCGCTCAGGTACACGTTCGGCTTCACCCCGTCCGTCAGGATCAGCACGTTGCGGCCGGCCACGCCGAGCCGCGCGAGCAGCTGGTGCAGCTGCGCCGTCTTCGGCGCCTCGTAGGCGAAGCGGTCGATCACCATCACCGCGTTCTCGCGGGCCCGGGCGTTCAGCGCGCTCTTGCGCGCCAGCGCCTTCACCTGCTTCGGCACCGTCTGCGAATAGTTGCGGTCGCCGTGCGGGCCGAACACCGTGCCGCCGCCGGGCCAGTTCGGGGCGCGCGTCGAGCCCTGGCGGGCGCGGCCGGTCCCCTTCTGCTTCCACGGCTTCTGGTTGCCGCCCACCACCAGCCCGCGCGTCTTCGTGTACGCGGTCCCCTGGCGCTGGTTGGCCAGCATCGCCTTCACGGCCTGCTGCATGACGGGCACGTTCACCGTGCCGTCGAACGTGGCCTGCGGCAGGCTCACCTTGTCGCGCGGCGTCCCCAGCGCGGTGAAGGCGGCCGCCTCGAACTGCATCGTATCAGCCATGGATTAACCCTGCTTGCGGACGAGCACGATGCCGTTCTTCGGCCCGGCCACCGCACCGCGGAGGTACAAGAGATTGCGATCCACGTCGATCTTCTCGACGCGGAGATTGATCTGCGTGTGGCGCGCGTTGCCGTAGTGCCCGGGCATCTTCTTGCCCTTGATCACGCGCGACGGGTCCGTGCCGGGGCCCACCGAGCCCGGGCGCCGATGCTTCGTGTTGCCGTGCGTGTTCGGTCCGCCGCCGATGCCGTAGCGCTTGACGACGCCCTGGAAGCCGCGCCCCTTCGACGTGCCGGTCACCTTCACCGTCTCGCCCGGCGCGAAGATGCTCACCGTGATCACGTCGCCCACGCTGTACGTCGGCGTCTCGGGGTCCTTGCCCGGCGCGTCGTCGATGCGCACCGACTTCAGCACGCGCGGCGCGGCCTGCAGCCCCGCCTTCGCGGCGTGGCCCAGCGCCGCCTGGTTGGCCCGCGCGCCGCGGGGCTCGCGTTCCCCCTTCTTGCTCTCCCGGCGCGTCTTCTGCGCGCCGTAGCCGAGCTCGACCGCGGCAAAGCCCGCCTTATCCTTGTTCGTCACCTTGGTGACGGGATTCGGCGTCGCCTCCACGACGGTCACGGGGATCTGCTGCCCCGCCTCGTTGAAGATCTGGGTCATCCCCAGCTTCTTGCCAATGATGCCAATCATGAGTTCCCTCGGGATTAGTCGCGGCCGCCACCGCAGAGCGCGCGTGGCTGCTTGGCCGTTGGACTCTAAGTCGATAGTCGATAGTGGAGAGTCGATAGAAGGCCGTGCGGCGACATCTATCGTCTATCGACTATCGTCTCTCGCCTTCACTCCACCTTGATTTCGACGTCCACGCCCGCCGGCAGGTCCAGCTTGGTGAGCGCGTCCACCGTCTGCGCGCGCGAATCGAGAATGTCGATCATGCGCTTGTGCGTCTTCAGCTCGAACTGCTCGCGCGACTTCTTGTCGACGTGCGGCGAGCGGAGCACCGTCCAGCGCTGCGTCTTCGTCGGCAGCGGGATCGGGCCCGACACCTGCGCGCCGGTCTTCTCGGCCGTGCGGACGATGTCGGCCGACGCCTGGTCGATCACGGCGTGGTCGAACGCCTTCAGTCGGATGCGAATCTTGCCAGCCATGTGTAGCCTCTAGTGTTGATCGGCGGCGAGTGATCTCAGAGGGCGGTTGGCAGATGGCAGCGGGCGTTCAGTGCGAGCCCCATCTGCCATCTGCCCTCTGCCTTCTGCCATCACCTGCTTACTTCAGAATCTTGGTGACGACGCCAGCGCCGACGGTACGTCCACCCTCGCGGATGGCAAACCGCAGCGTCTCTTCCATCGCGATCGGGGTGATCAGCTCGATCACCATCTGCACGTTGTCGCCCGGCATCACCATCTCGGTGCCGGCCGGCAGCTCGATCGAGCCCGTCACGTCCGTCGTGCGGAAGTAGAACTGCGGGCGGTAGCCCTTGAAGAACGGCGTGTGGCGGCCGCCCTCGTCCTTCGTGAGGACGTAGACCTCGGCCTCGAACTTGGTGTGCGGGGGAATCGAGCCGGGCTTGGCCAGCACCATGCCGCGCTCGATCTCCTTCTTGTCCACGCCGCGCAGCAGCAGGCCGACGTTGTCGCCCGCCTGGCCGTCGTCGAGCAGCTTGCGGAACATCTCGACGCCCGTGCAGATCGTCTTCTTGTCCGAGCCGAAGCCGACGATCGCGAGCTCGTCGCCCGTCTTCACCTTGCCGCGCTCGATGCGGCCCGTCGCCACCGTGCCGCGGCCGGTGATCGAGAACACGTCCTCGACCGGCATCAGGAACGGCTTGTCGACTTCGCGCACCGGCTGCGGGATCCAGGTGTCGATCGCGTCGTACAGCTCCTGGATCGACCCCACCCACTTCGGATCGCCGTCGATCGCGCGCATCGCGGCGCCGCGGATCACCGGGGCGTTGTCGCCGTCGAAGTTGTACTTCGACAGGAGCTCGCGCACCTCGAGCTCGACGAGGTCGAGGAGCTCGGGATCGTCCACGAGGTCGCACTTGTTGAGGAACACGACCACCTTCGGCACGTTCACCTGGCGGGCGAGCAGGATGTGCTCGCGCGTCTGGGGCATCGGGCCGTCCACGGCCGAGACCACGAGGATGGCGCCGTCCATCTGCGCCGCACCCGTGATCATGTTCTTCACGAAGTCGGCGTGCCCGGGGCAGTCGACGTGCGCGTAGTGGCGGTTGGCCGTCTCGTATTCCACGTGCGACGTGGCGATCGTGAGGATCTTCGTCGAGTCGCGACGCCCCTGCGACTCCGAAGCCTTCGCGACCTGGTCATACGAGATGTACTTGGTGCCGAAGCCCTTCTCGGCCGACACCTTCGTCAGGGCGGCAGTAAGGGTCGTCTTGCCGTGGTCGACGTGGCCGATCGTGCCCACGTTTACGTGCGGCTTGGTGCGCTCGAACTTTGCCTTGGCCATGGGATTATGGTCCTGTGCGGTAAAAAGGTGGTACGGGGTTACTTCGCCTTGGAGACGATCTCTTCCATCTTGCTCTTCGGGACTTCCTCGTAGTGCGAGAATTCCATCGAGTAGACCGCGCGCCCCTGCGTCTGGCTGCGGAGCCGCGTGGAGTACCCGAACATCTCGCTCAGCGGCACGGTGGACGCGATCACCTGCGCTTCGCCGCGCTGCATCATGCCGCCGATCTTGCCCCGGCGGGCCGAGAGGTCGCCGAGAACGTCGCCCATGTACTGCTCGGGGGTGACGACCTCGACCTTCATCATGGGCTCCAGGATCACCGGGTGCGCGGCCTTCGCCGCCTCCTTGATGGCCATCGAGCCCGCGATCTTGAACGCCATCTCGCTCGAGTCGACGTCGTGGTACGAGCCGTAGATGAGCTCGACCTTCACGTCGACCATCGGGTAGCCGGCGAGGATGCCGTTCTCCAGCGCCTCCTTGATGCCGGCCTCCACCGGGGAGATGTACTCCCGGGGGATCACGCCGCCCACGATCTTGTCCTCGAACACGTAGCCGTGCCCCACCGGGGCCGGCTCGGCGTTGATGACCACGTGGCCGTACTGGCCCTTGCCGCCGGACTGGCGGATGAACTTGCCCTCGATCTTCGTGACGCGCTTGCGGATCGTCTCGCGGTACGCCACCTGCGGGCGGCCGACGTTGGCGTCCACCTTGAACTCGCGCATCATGCGGTCGACGATGATCTCGAGGTGCAGCTCGCCCATGCCCGAGATGATCGTCTGCCCCGTCTCGGCGTCCGTGTGGACGCGGAACGTGGGGTCCTCCTCGGCCAGCTTGTTCAGCGCGATGCCCATCTTGTCCTGGTCGGCCTTGGTCTTCGGCTCGACCGCGACGTCGATGACGGGCGTCGGGAACTTCATCGCCTCGAGGATGATCGGCTTGTCCTCGTCGCACAGCGTGTCGCCGGTGCGCGTCTCCTTGAGGCCGATGGCGGCGGCGATGTCGCCGGCCCGCACCTCCTCGATCTCCTCGCGCTTGTTGGCGTGCATCTGCAGCAGGCGGCCGATGCGCTCGCGCTTGTCCTTCGTGCTGTTGTAGACGTGCGACCCGGCCTTCAGGATGCCGGAGTAGACGCGGAAGAACGTCAGGCGGCCGACGAACGGGTCGGTGGCGATCTTGAACGCCAGCGCCGCGAACGGCGCCTGGTCGTTCACCTCGCGCGTGTCGAACGTCTCGTCGTGGTGCGGCAGGTGCCCCTGGATCGCCGGCTTCTCCGTCGGCGACGGCAGGTAGTCGATGACCGCGTCGAGCAGCGCCTGCACGCCCTTGTTCTTGAACGAGGCGCCGCACAGCACCGGGCAGAACGCCATCTTGATCGTCGCCGCGCGGATGGCGTGGCGGATCTCGGCGACGGTCAGCGAATCGGCGCCCGTGGTGAGGAACTTCTCGATCAGCTCGTCATCGTGCATCACGGCCGCTTCCACCAGCTCGTGGCGCGCCGCCTCGACCTTGTCGTGCATGTCGGCGGGGACGTCGGTGACCGTGAAGGTCTTGCCCAGCGTCTCCTCGTCGAAGATGTACTGCTTGCGCTCGATGATGTCGATGTGGCCCGTGAAGAGCTCGCCCGACCCGACCGGCAGCTGCAGCGCGTACGCGTTGCGCGTCAGCCGGTCCTTGATCATGTCCATGCAGCGGTCGAAGTTCGCGCCGACGCGGTCCATCTTGTTCGCGAAGATCATGCGCGGGACCTTGTACCGGTCGGCCTGGCGCCACACCGTCTCGGTCTGCGGCTCGACGCCGGCCACCGAGTCGAGCAGCGCCACGGCGCCGTCGAGCACGCGCAGCGACCGCTCCACCTCGACCGTGAAGTCGACGTGCCCCGGCGTGTCGATGATGTTGATGCGGTACTCCGGCCCGTCGCCCTTCTTGTCGCTCTGGCCGTGGCGCATCCAGAAGCACGTCGTCGCCGCCGAGGTGATCGTGATGCCGCGCTCCTGCTCCTGCTCCATCCAGTCCATCGTGGCCGCGCCATCATGGACCTCGCCGATCTTGTGCGACTTCCCCGTGTAATAGAGGACGCGCTCAGTCGTCGTGGTCTTGCCGGCATCGATGTGCGCCATGATGCCGATGTTCCGGTAGTACTTGAGTTCTGTCTCGCGGGCCATGTGCAGAATAGGGAACCGATAGTTTGAACCGCCCACCGCGGCGGCGTTGAATCGCATCGAACGAAAATGCGGCTGGACCGGTCGCCATTCCCCACCCGCGGGAACAGCCGGTATCCATCCGCCCTCGCCGGGTACACTCGCCGCTGCTGCGCGAATGGGGACCCACGGCGCGCCGGGCTGAGCGAGCCCCGACGTCAAGTTGTCCTGCGTTGCTTTTCGGAAACCTCGGCGCGGGCTGCGACAGCTCCCGTGCGTCATCGGTCGGCTTGGTCCTTCGCCCCCGCGCTGACAACTTCTTCCAGTCAGTTGGCGGGTCCATAAGAGCCGGGGCGCAGTTCCCCGGACGTCCGCACGAAGCGGCCGGCTTGACGATGCGATGGACTGCAATTCGCCGTAGCCAGATGAAGGTAGTCCAATTCGTTGTGGTGTCAAGGCTTGGGGCTGCGATAGAACCTACGGATTTCGGCGCCCGATCCGCCGTCCACACACCCGCCGAAAACCTGGCGATTCCAACCGCCCGATTCGATCGTCGTCTTCCGTAAGCCGTCGCCGCGCCCCAACCGGGGCAGGCTAGGCCAGCCTGCCGCCGCAGCCCCGACCGGTGCGGACGCGCCGACGACCTGCACCGCACCGTTCCGGGGGAGGGCACGCATCCGGTGATTCACCGCATGTCCTTTGCCTGCAGTCGCTTGCGCGCGGTCGCGCTGGCGCTGCTCGGCCTGTCGGCCTGCACCCCGGTGACGGGAACCCGCGACGCGGAACGCGCGCCTGTCTCCCGCCTCAGCCTGCGCTCCGACGGCATGCCGGAGCTGACGGGCACCGAGATCAGCGCCGTGGCGGGGGACTCGGTCATCATCCGCGCGATCGTCGAGGGAGACCCGGCCGGCTACGGCACCCCCGTCCTCTCCGCCACCGACCCCGGCGTGCTGGAGCTCCGCGGCGACGGATCGGCCCGCGTCCGGTACGCGGCGCCGCTCGTCCTCACCGCGACCGCGGCGCCGAAGACGCTCGCAGCCGGCGCCGCCGCCCTCACGGCGACTGCCCGGCTGACGCTGACCTGCACCATGGAGGCGCGCCCCGGACTCACCCTCGCCGTCGTCGATTCCGCGACGGGCCAGGCGCCCGCCGGTCCGGGCGGCATGCGCTTTCGCGCAGTGGGCGGCACCTTCGTCGATTCGCTCGTCGTTCCCGCGCTCATCGGCGGGTGGTCCACGGCCTGGGAGCGCGGCGGCACCTACTCGGTCACGGTCGACGCCGACGGCTTCCGGCCCTGGCGCGCCGACAGTCTCATGGTGACCAGCGGCCTGTGCCACGTGCGCACCACGCGCGTCTCCGTGCGCCTGCAGCGGAAGTAGCCGCGGCCGCGCAGTACGCAGTCCTTGCCCCCCCGACAAAACGCCCGCGGAACTCTCCGCGGGCGTCTGTTTTCTCTCTGTAGTTTCTCTGTTGTCTCTCTGTTGTCTCTCTACCAGCGGTAGTGCGCGAACGCCTTGTTGGCCTCGGCCATGCGATGCGTGTCTTCCTTCTTCTTGATCGCATTGCCCTCGCCCTTGGACGCCGAGATCACCTCGGCGGCCAGCTTCTCGGCCATCGACTTCTCGTTGCGGTCGCGCGAGAACGAGATCAGCCAGCGCATGGCCAGCGCGGTGCGCCGCTCGGGACGCACTTCGACCGGCACCTGGTACGTGGCGCCGCCGACGCGGCGGGACTTCACCTCGACGACCGGCTTGAGGTTGGCCAGCGCCTGCTTGAAGACGTTGACGCCCGGCTGGCTGGTGCGGCTCTCGACGAGGTCCATCGCGCCGTAGAAGATGCGCTCGGCGGTGGACTTCTTGCCGGCGTACATCAGCACGTTGATGAACTTGGAGACGGTCTGGGAATCGTAGCGCGCGTCCGGGAGGATGGAGCGCTTGACGGCAGTTTTGCGGCGACTCATGGCTTACTTACCCCCGGCCTTCGGCTTCTTGGTGCCGTACTTGGAGCGGCTCTTGTTGCGGCCGTTCACGCCCGAGGCGTCGAGCTTGCCGCGCACGATGTGGTAGCGCACGCCCGGAAGGTCCTTCACGCGGCCGCCGCGAATGAGCACGATCGAGTGCTCCTGCAGGTTGTGGCCTTCGCCGGGAATGTAGGCGGTGACTTCGAAGCCGTTGGTGAGGCGGACACGCGCCACCTTGCGGAGCGCGGAGTTCGGCTTCTTGGGGGTGGTCGTGTACACGCGGGTGCACACGCCACGCTTGAACGGGTTCGCCTTCAGAGCCGGCGCCTTTTCCTTCCGGGCGACATCACGGCGGCTCTGCCGGACGAGTTGGTTGATCGTCGGCATCGTATCCTGATGCTGTTCGTGAACCTGATTCTACGTGGATCACCCCGAATGGGTGGCACGGAACAGAGCATGAATACATAGTCGACCGGGCGGGGCGGGTCAACCGGGGCCGTGGCATCCACCGGCACTACATCCCGAGCAGCACGTCCCCCGGCAGCTGGTCGCGCGCCCGCACCGCCCCCTCGAACTCGCCGCACAGGTGCGCAATGGAGTTGGCGTAGTAGCTCACCAGCTCCCGCCCCCGGGGCAGGATCAGGTAGCCGTCGCCGGCCCGCACCACCACGCGGCGCATGCGCAGCATGCGGTACGCGCGGTCCCAGCTCTCCTCCACCAACTGATCGGCGCGCAGCCCGTGCGCCCCGCGCTCCACCAGCGCCTCGCGTAGCTCGGTCATGCGCGCGAGCAGCTTGCCGCGCGGCACGAAGTCGGCGTCGAACGTCTGCAGCGCGGCACAGGCCAGCGGCACCGGCGTCACGGGGATGATCGCACCGATCCGCTCCATCGCACGGTCGCAGAAGAGCTGCACCGCCGCGAGCCGCTCGGCGCGCGGGCGATTGAACAGCGACGGGCCACCCTCGGCGACGTCATCGAGCCACGGCTTTACCGGGATCGGCTCGCCGATCACCACGGCGGCGCGGCCGTACCGCTTCCACCGCCGCGACAGCGCGCGCCCCAGGTTCCAGCCGGCGTAGTGCAGCACCTCGCCGAGCTGCGACAGCCGCCCGGGCCGGATGCCGCCATCCGCCGTGCGCAGCTCGCGCAGCAGCGTGCGGTCCTCGAGCACGCGGTCGTAGTTCAGCGCCACCGGGATCACATACAGGCGCTCGGCGAAGCCGGGCTCGCGCGCCACACTCAGCACGTAGTCCAGCAGTCCCACCTTGGCGGCGCGCAGGTGGCCGTCGCGCGTCAGCCCGCCCTCGGGAAAGATCCCCTGCGTCACGCCGTTGCGGGTGATGAGGTGCACGTAGCGCTCGAGCACGCAATGGTAGAGCGGCTCGCGGTAGCGCCGGCGGATGAAGTACGACCCGAACGACTTGAACAGGTACTCCAGCGGGAAGACCCGCGCCCACTCCCCCACCGCGTACGAGATGGCCACGTCGCCGGCCAGGGCGTAGCTCGCCACCAGGAAGTCGGCGTTGCTGCGGTGGTTCATCAGGTAGACGACGATGGACTCGCGCGGCAGCTCCTCGATGGACGCCCGCCGCACGTAGTCCACCGACACCTTGTAGAAGGCCGCGAGCAGGGCGCGCGACACCGCGTAGCCGAACTGGTAATACATCAGCAGCGAGAAGGCGGGGATGATCTCCGCCAGGTACGTGCGCACCCGCGCCCAGGCCTCGCGCTCGGCAATCCCGTGCTCCCGCGCATGCGCACGCACCGCGGCGGCCACTTCGGGGTCGTTGAGCAGGGCGTCGGTGATGTAGCGCTTTCCCGTCAGCTTGAACCGGTCGATGCGTGCGCCAAACCGCCGGTGTGCCCGCCGCGCGGTGCGTCGCACCCAGCGGCGCCAGTACCAGCCCGCGCCGAGCACCATGCTGACGGCGATGACCGCCGCGGCGAGCAGGATGTCGATGACAGGCATGCGCACCCGCCGGGGCGAAGGTTAGAGCGGACGCTCGTGCAGCTGCTCGGCGTCGTGCCGCAGGTGCGACCAGTCGCGCTTTTCGTCCGTCACCTTCCGCAGGATGCCATACGAGAGCAGCACGAGCATCATGAGCATGATGACGCCCACGCCCTGGCCCTGCGCCGGCTTCATCCATCCGCTCTCGATGGTGACCTGGGCCACCAGGGCCCAGATGAAGGGGCCGGTGATCGCCGAGAAGCGCCCGACCATCCCGTACAATCCATAGAATTCACCGATGCGGTCGGGCGGCGTGAGGGTCAGCATCAGCGGCCGGTCGGCCGACCAGACCCCGCCGAGCGCAATGCCGGCCACCGACGCCACGACATACAGCACCCAGAGCGGCAGGCCGAGGAGGCCCATGGCCGCCGCCGCGATGAAGTCGGCGATCCACAGGCGCAGCACCCAGTTGAGCGTGCGCTTGGGTCCGATGCGGTCCACCACCCGGCCCCATGTGAACCCGCCGAGCACGGCGAAGGTGATGGCGACGAACATCACGCTGAGGCCGGCCTTGCTTCCCTGCGCCTTCGTCAGCCCGCTGGCCTCGGCCACGTTGAGCGTGTAGAGGAACATGATGCTGATGACGGTGTTGATGGCGTCGGTGTAGAAGATGCGGCCGATGAGGAACCGGAGGAGGCCGGGATATTTGTGTCCCTCGCGCAGCGTCCGGATGGTGCCCCGCGTGCTCTCCACCGTCGCCGACCACGACCAGACCGGCCGCGGATGCGTGTTGCCGCGCTCCTTCACGAACAGGAAGCACGGGATGCTGAGCGCGAGGAACGTCAGCGCGATGCCGACGAACAGGCGCGGCAGGTCTGACGTGCCGAGCACGGCGCCCAGCCCCACCGCGATGTACGAGCCGAGGTAGCCGATGCCGACGCCGGTGCCGCCCACGCGCCCGCGGTTCTCCTCGGTGGAGACGTCGGGGAGCATGGCGTCGTAGAACTGCAGGCCGGCCGAGTAGGTGGCGTTGGCGACGATGAAGCAGAGCATGGTCGCCGCGTACGACACCGTGCCGAGCACGGCGGTGAGGGCGACGCAGATGATGGTGCTCCAGACGAGGAACGGCATGCGCCGCGGGGCGCGGTCGGTCATCCCGCCGAGCAGCGGCGACAGGATGAAGATGATGGCCATCGA
>Ga0334722_10007885_pt1 | contig 10262 bp, 10 predicted proteins | sample C3_bottom_MG_FD_207210 | JGI IMG/M metagenome (GOLD analysis project Ga0334722, IMG submission 207210) | Sediment microbial communities from Yellowstone Lake, YNP, Wyoming, USA - C3_bottom | ecosystem: Environmental > Aquatic > Freshwater > Lake > Sediment | place: USA: Wyoming | collected... | reverse complement strand
GCCGCACGCTGCTGACGTCCCGCCACAGTCGCGGATATGTGGTAAACTTGGCAAGACTGTTCAAGTGAGTTGCTGAGTAGACCACCCATCACGTTCAAGATCGGCGGGCGGCGCACATGGCGAATCCCTCTCACAAGCGCACGGGCCGCCGGTCCTCCGGTCGAGTCTCCCACATCGGCAAGAAGGCCGGCGGGGTCGGCACCGCGCAGCGGCCGCGTCGCACCCAGGCGGGGTCCGATGTGCCGATCGTGCCGATCATGCGCGAGACCTTGTCGGTCCGCGTGGCGCAGGCGCTGGAGAACTTCGTGGTTCAAAAACACCTGCGCGCGGGCGATAGGCTCCCGTCGGAGCGCACCCTCAGTCAGAGCTTTCAAGTCAGTATTCCCGTGGTCCGGGAAGCCTTGAGAATGCTCGAAACGAAGGGCGTGCTGCGCACGTATCACGGTAAGGGGATCTTTGTTCGTGATCCGAGTCAGGCCCGCGGGGGCGCCGACCGCGGCGGCCTGCTCGCCGACACGACGACGGCCGAACTGGCGACCGCGCGCGTGGCCTTTGAGCTCGGGCTCGTCGAGCTCCTGTGCGCAAGGGTGACGGATGCGGATTGTGATGCGCTTGACGCGATTCTGGGGCGGGCGACGTCCGGAGAGTCATTCACCGTCCACACCGACCTCGAGTTTCACCTGCGCCTGTTGCAGGTCTCTCGAAATCCCGCGCTCATCCACATCGGCGACGGCCTCTTACGGCAGTTCTTCCGTCTCACGGCGATGGCGAGACCCGATGTCGCGCTCGCCGGCCATTCGACCAACGGTGTGGCCGATCAGCTAGAGCGGCACCGCGCGCTGGTTCGCGTCCTGCGCCGCCGGGACGCCGAGGCGCTGAGGACGAGTATCCTCCATCACATGGACAACGTGCCCGGGTTCAAACCGTGGTAGCCGAGGGAGGCAGACATCGAATGACACTGAGCCCGCCGGCCCCGGCGCGGATGCGGTGCGGTCCCATCGCACAGGGCACGAGAAACTGATCGCCGCGTCTTAGCGAGCACGCTCCCTCCGGACCGGCCAGCGCGCCGGTTCCCTCGAGGACGATCCCGATCGCAAACCCCGCCGCAACCGCGACGTCCGTTTCGCCGCTCAGACGAATCCACGACGCGCCGAAGTAGGGCGCGGCCACCGCGCCAAAGAGGTCCGCGGACCCCACAGTGTCTGGAACCCGGCTGACGAAACGAGACATCATCTCGGCGCGCGTGTACGCCGTCCGGTCGACGGACTGGACCGCACGATCCCATCCCACACCCAGGTGGGCCGCGTCCGGATCGATCGGAAACCCCTGATATTCCATCAGCACCGAGAGACTCATCGGTTCCTGAAGCTCGACGATGAACACACCGGGTCCGATAGCGTGAGGGAGCCCGGCCGGGACGTAGATCACATCGCCCGCCTGAACCACAACCCTGTGCAGGGCGCCGAGCAGATCTGCGATGGACTGTTCGCGGATCCACGTCAGAAGCTCGTCGTGGGCGATCTGCCGGCGCCACCCCAGGTAGACGGATGGCTCCTCGCCCATCTGTCGGGTGCCGATGACGATCCAGGCCTCGGTCTTTCCATGCGGCCACGCCAGGTGTTCGCGCGCGAACGCCCGAGTCGGATGGCTGTGCACGGGCAGCCGCACCGACGTGTCCAGCAGCTTGACGAGCAGCGACGGCGTCGGGCCAACACGGCGGATGTGGTCTTCGCCCAGCATGTCTGTCGGGTGATCGCGCACCAGGTCCGCGAGCGACATCCGGCGACCGTCGATCTCGACCATGCTCACCCCGTCGGCGGGATCCCGACCCGGCCACCCCAGGGCTGTGACCGATCCGACCCAATCCTCGGGGCGATCGTCGTCCGTCGGGTTGGGGATTCCGCGCAGGCGGTCGATGAGCGCGCCGCCACGATAGAACACGCGTATGCGATTTGGGGGCAGGCGAAGGGGCTGCCGGAGGAAGGCGCTCACCCGAGCAGGCGCAGGGCCTGATCGGGGGCGGCATGCTCGTGGACGATCGACATCAGCGCGCGCACCATGGCCGCGGGACGGGCATGTTGAATGATGTTCCGGCCGTACACCACACCCGCCGCGCCCTGCTTCATGACCTCAAACGTCCTGGCGAGGATCTCGCCGTCCGAGACCTTCCCTCCACCCCGCACCAGGACCGGCCGCCCTGACGCCACCTGGATCACCTGATGATACTGCGACAGATCGTCGCACGGATCGGCCTTGACCACATCGGCGCCGAGCTCCACGGCCTGCCGCACGAGGCTGAGGATCTTCTCGAGTGCGCCATCGATCGCGTAGCCGCCCTCGCGGTGTGGGCGCATAACCAGGGGTTCCACCATCAAGGGCATGCCGTACCGGTCGCACGCGTCGCGCAGACGCGCCACATTGGCCACACACTGCCGGTGCAGCTCGGGGTGATCCGGCAGCCAGAGCAGGTTGACGACGACGCAGGCGGCGTCGAGCCGGACCGCGCGCTCCACGACGTGCTCGGAGACCTGGCTGAAGGGTGTGCCCGGCAGCGCTGTACCGTACACATTGGCCACATCGGTGCGCAAAACCAGCGCGGGCTTTCTCCGTCCGGGTAGAACCTGCAACAGATGCGCCAACCCAGACGTGAGCTGCACCGCGTCGGGGTCGGCCGCCGCGATGATCTCGACGACGCGCGGCATGTCCTCGATGCCGCTCAGGAACGACCGTTCGTTGAACAGCCCGTGGTCGATGGCGACGTTCACACACCGGCCGTCGCCGCCGAGCAGCCGGCCTAAACGCGGACTCATGGCCGCCAGGATCAGCTTCTCCGCGCGGACGCGGTGCGCCCGCGCAGCAACCCGACACCCATCATGGCCTGACGCAGTCCTTCCGCGGCCTGCTCCGGCCAATCGAGGAGCGGGGGGCGCATCGGACCGCCTGGGAGCCCGGCCGCGTCAAGCAAGACCTTGACCGCCGCAAAGTAGTTGTGCTTGGTGGCCGCGCGCAAGTAGGGCACGTCCTGCTCGATGGCGATACGCTCCGCCGTCGAGCGGTCGCCGCGCTCCAGCGCCTGATAGAACTCCAGCTCCACCTTGGGCCAGATGTTCCCCAAGCCGGTCAGGAAGCACGGAGCGCCGAACATGTGCCCCCACAGGTAATGGTTCATCCCCGCGCTGCCCATCACGGCCACGCGTCCCTTCAAGGCCAGCGCAATGTCGCGGTGAAAGGCCCAATTGCCGGTCGCGTCCTTGAACCCTGCGATCGTGGGCACCTCACACAACCGGTACAGCAGTCGAGGGTCGGCGATGATGTTGGCCACCTTGCTCAACACCGCCCCGCTGAAGTAGATGACCACGGGAAGCGGGGACGCCTCGGCGATCAGTTCGTAGTGACGCCGCAGGCCGTCGATCCCGTCAAACCCGTAGTACGGCGGCGTGATCATCGTCCCATCGGCGCCGATCTGCTCGGCGAAGCGAACCAGATCCGCGGCCAGCTTCGTCCCGGAGTGCGCGCATCCGGCGATCACCGTGACGCGCCCGCGAGCGTGCTCCACGACCGTCTGGATGACCTGGCGCCGCTCGTCGTCGGACAACGACGCGAACTCCCCGGTGCTGCCCGCGGCGATCACCGTCCGGATACCCGACTCCACGTAGTATTCGGTCAGACCGCGTAGCCCGTCGAGATCGAGCGAGAGATCGCGGTTGAACGGTGTCGTCATAGCCACGACAGGGCCGCGAAGCCGGTCGCGGAGCTCAGCAGTTGTGAGGGGCATGCGCATGCGCTCCTTTGATGTCGCTCGTGGTGGGAGAAACTGTGCAATACACTTCTACAGTTACTCTACCATGGTGCCGGCCCGTGTCAACCGCCATCGGCCTCGACCAGCAGCTGCGCGACGCTGTACCGTCCCGGGGCCTCGCGCCGGGACGCCATGTCGGTGCATGCGTGGAGCAGGAAGGCGTTGAGCGGCGTGGGGAGTCCGGCGGCGCGACCCAGCCGAACGATCTCACCGTTGAACCAGTCGACCTCGGTCCGGCCCTTTCGCAGGGCCATGTCGTCCCACGTCGATCCATAGAACTCGATGGCCCCGGGCCGCCCTCTCCTGGACGCGGCCGCGCCCGGCAGCGGGATCGGCGGCACCGGCTCGAACGCGACGCCCGCGGCGCTCAGGACGGTCTCGGCTTCGACCCAGATACGATTGATCAGACGGGCCAGGTCGGGGTTGCCCCACACCTCGTCGACCTGGACGTTGGCCAGCGCGTAGACGGCGTTTGCGCAGTTCGCGACGAGCTTGGACCACTTCAGACGCATCACGTCGGCGTTCGTGGCGGTGCCGATCCCGGCTTTGGCGCAGCGGCCGGCGATCTCGAGGGCGAGATCATCCACCCCCTGCGGATATCGTCCAAAGGTCAGGTGATGGGTCCCCGGCGCGTACACGCGTCCGGGTTCCACGAGGCGGCCCCGGAACCGCGCCATCGCGCCGTACACCCGCGGCAGCCGCGCGGCCGCGACGGCCTCGTTCCTGACCCCGTTCTGCGCGCAGACGAACGCCGCCGGTCCTTGTGGCAGCGCGGTCACCACGTCTTGGACGATGCCCCCGGTGTCGTAGGATTTGGCCGTGCAGACGACCACGTCACCCGGCTGCAGCCCCACCCCAGCCACGGTGGTCTCGGCCCGCAGCGCGACGATCCACGCGGTGCCGTCCTCCCCCACCACCTGCAATCCGTGCGTCGCAATCGCATCGGCGTGCGCGCGTCTCGTGACGATCGCGACCGGCACGCCTGCGCGCGCCAGAAATCCCGCAAACACACTGCCGACGCCTCCCGCCCCGACGACGACGAATCGACGATCGCTACTCGAATCCAATGGATCCATCCCTCCGATCGATGACGACCGGCCGATCGAAGGGGCGGTACGGGTAGGCCCGTGCCGCCTCCTCGTCGAACGCGATCCCCAGCCCGGGCGCCTCAGGCAGGTCGAGATACCCTTCACGAAACTGCAGCGGTTCGGGCACGATGGCGCGGGTACACGCAGAATCGATCACGCCGAACTCCTGGATCAGGAAGTTCGGAGCGCACGCCGCGATGTGCGCGCAGGCCGCCATCGCCACCGGACCCGATGCGTGGTGCGGCGCCAGCAGGACATGATACACCTCCGCCATGGCGGCAATCTTCAGGGTCTCCGTGATGCCCCCGCATACGACCGGGTCGGGTTGGATGATGTCGACGGCACGCTTGGCGATCAACTCACGCCATTGCGCGCGCCCGACGATCTTCTCGCCCGCCGCGATCGGCACGGTGGTCTTCGCCTTGAGCTCCGCCAGCGTGTCGACGTTGTCGTAGAGCGTCGGCTCCTCCAGAAACATCAGGCCAAAACCCTCCAACGCCTTGACGGTCTGGAGCGCCTCGGCCGGGCTGAAGCTTCGACCGTGATAGTCGATGCAGAGGTCCACGCCGTCGCCGACCGCCTCGCGCAGCGTCCGTGTCAGTCCGACGGCGTGTTCGACCAGCGCCAGGCCGCTCTCGCCCGCATACTCCGCCGGCTGCGGCCAAAACTTGATGGCTCCAAACCCCTGTTGCACGAGCGCACGAGCGGCGGCGACCTGGTCGGCCGCGGCCGGCACCAGCAGTCCCCCGGCATAGACACGAATGCGATCGCGGCACGGGCCGCCGAGCAGCCGGTAGATGGGCGCCCCGAACGCTTTGCCCGTCAGATCCCACAACGCGATTTCGACCGCGCTGAGGGCGGACATCGACGCTGTCCCCATCGGGTATCGGGCCGACCGGTGCAAAGCCTGCCAGTGATGCATGACCCGCGTGGGGTCGCGTCCCACGAGCCACCGCTTGAACCCCTCCAGCACCTGCACCGTCGCGAGGTCCTGTCCCGTCGAGAACGCCTCGCCGACGCCCTCGAGCCCTTGATCCGTATACAGCTTGACGAAGATCCAGTTCTTGCCCCATCCACTGCCAAACGGCACGCGGTTCCCCGGATTCACCACGAACGTCTTGAGATCGGTGATCGTCACGCGGCGGTCCCCCTTCCGACGGCGTCTTGATCGGGTATGGCATGATGAAGAAAACAGGCCACCCGCCGCGCCGGCTCAATCTCATGAAGCGACGGCGGGCTCGCCTCACACATGGGCATCCTCGCCGGGCAGCGCGCGGCAAACCGGCAACCGCGCGGTGGGTTGATGTTGCTGGGCACCTCGCCGGGCAGCGGGGTCACTCCCGAACGTTTGTAGGGATCCGGCACCGCCGCCATCAAGGCCTGGGTGTAGGGATGCCGGGGATCCGCGAACACGGCCTCCGCGGGACCGGTCTCGACGATCCGGCCGAGGTACATCACGGCCACAACGTCCGCGACGATCCGGACGACACTCAGGTCGTGCGAAATGAAGAGATAGCTGACACCGAGCTGGCGCTGCAGATCACGGAGAAGGTTGAGGATCTTCGCCTGCACGGACATGTCGAGCGCCGATACGGGTTCATCACACACAATGAGCCTGGGGGCGAGGGCCAGCGCACGGGCGATCGCGATGCGCTGCCGCTGTCCCCCGCTGAACTCTTGGGGCCGGCGGCGGGCGACCTCGGCCGGCAGCCCGACGGCGTCGAGCAGGCCCCGCACGCGGTGGTCGATCTCCGAACGTGTCCCGCGGTGATTGATGCGCAGCGGCTCCGCCACGATCTCCGCGACCGAGAGCCGCGGGTTGAGCGATGTGTAGGGATCCTGGAAGATCATTTGGATGTTTGGCCGGAAGCGTCTCAGCGCCGCCCCGCGCAGCATCGTGACATCTCGGCCGTCGAAGACGATCGACCCCGCGCTTGGCTCGAGGAGGTGGGCGAGCATCAACCCCGTCGTGGTCTTGCCGCAGGCGCTCTCCCCGACCAGTCCAAGCGTGCCCCCGACGGGGATGGAGAAGCTCACACCGTCGACCGCGCGCACCACCTGCCTCGGCCGACCGGGGCGCCACCCTCCAACCGGAAAGTGCTTCCGGAGATCGTGCACTTCGAGCACGGGGCCGCCGCCGGTCACGTCGGTCTCACAGACGCATGGTCGTAGAGCCAGCACGCCACCCGGCGCCCCGGCTCCATCTCGGCCAACGGCGGATCTTGCACCCCGCAGTGAGCCATGACGGCCGGGCACCGCGGGTGAAAGGGACACCCCAATGGAGGATTGGCGAGATCGGGCACCTGACCTTCGATCTCCAGCAGCCGCTCCTCCCGGCGCGCCATCATGGTGGGCATGGCGCGCAGCAAGGCCCGCGTGTACGGATGCTGCGGCGTATCGATCACCGCGTCCACCGACCCATCCTCGACCACCCTGCCCGCGTACATCACGATGATCCGATCGGCAATCTGCGCCACCGCGCCGATGTTGTGCGTGATGAACAACAGCCCCAGCCCCTTGTCCACCGTCAACCGTCGCAGGAGCTGAAGAATCTGGGCCTGGATGGTGACGTCAAGAGCCGTCGTCGGCTCGTCGGCAATGAGCACGTCCGGCGCGCACGCCAGCGCGATGGCAATGGCGACCCGCTGCTGGGTCCCGCCGCTCAGCTGGTGTGGAAACGCCGAGAGCCGCGCCGCAGGATCCGGGATGCCGACCTCGCGCAGCAGCTCGATGGCGCGCGTGCGCGCGTCCCCCCGGCTCGCGGCGTGATGGGCGCGGAGCACGTCGGTGATCTGCTCACCGACCGAGATCACTGGGTTCAACGCGGCGCCGGGTTCCTGAAAGATCATGGCGATCCGCCGTCCGCGGACGCCGGCCATCTCGCCCTCGCTGAGCGCCAGCAGGTCCCGGCCGTCCAACACAACCCGGCCCGCGGTCACCCTGCCCGGCGGCGGCACGATGCGGAGGATCGATCGCGCGGTCATGGTTTTGCCACAGCCGGATTCGCCGACCATGCCGACGGCTTCTCCACGGCCGATCGTCAATGAGACCCCATGCAGGACGGTCGCGACCCCACGAGGACTCGGAAACTCCGTGCGCAGATTCTCGACCGCGAGCAGCGGCGCGTCGCGCATGGTCACAGCCTCCGGCGCACGTCGCCAGCCAGCAGCTGTAGCGAGAGCACCAGCGCCACGATGCATAACCCGGGGAAGACGCCGTACCAGGGCATCGCGTGAAGGTACGATCGTCCCGTCTGCAGCATCGCGCCCCATGACGGCGCGGGCGGGGCGATCCCGAGCCCAAGAAAACTGAGGCTCGCCTCGATCACGATCGCCTGTGAGGCAATCAACAACGTCTGGACGTAGATCTCGTTTCGCGAGTTTGGCAAGATCGTGCGAAACATGATATACGCCGTCGACGCCCCCGCGGTGCGGATCGCGGCGACGTAGGGCAACGCCCGGATTCTCAGCGCCACCGACCGCGTGATGCGGATGAGCGCCGGCGTGTACACGATGCCGATCACGACCGCCACCATCACGGGATTGCGTCCGGTGATCGCGATGATCGTCATCGCCACGAGGATCGCCGGCAGCGCAAGGACGACGTCGGTCAGACGGGAGATCACCTCGTCGGGCGTCCCCCCAACGTACCCGCTCAACAACCCAAGCGGCACGCCCATCGCCAGGCTGAGCGCCACGGCGACGAGCGCGGTCCCAAGCGAGATGCGCGCACCGTGCACGATGCGGCTAAAGATGTCGCGGCCCAACTCATCGGTCCCAAACAGGTGGGCGCCGGACGGAGCGTGGAGCCGGCCCGGGATGTCCTGCGCAAGGGGATCAAACGGCGAGACGAGCGAGGGCACGGCGGCCAACACGACAAAGACCGCCAGCACGGCCAGACTCGCCGCCTGGCCGATCCCCCCGGACGGCCATCCAACGCTTCGCATCCGGCCCGCGGCGATGGTCAATGGACTCGAACCCGCGGGTCGAGCCACGAATACAGCAGGTCCGTGGCAAAGTTCAGCGAGATGAAGACGCTGAGAATCAAGAGCAAAGCGCCCTGAATCACCGGATAGTCGCGGGCGGCGATGGAATCCACCAGCAGCCGCCCCAATCCCGGGATGCTGAACACGCTCTCCACGACAACGGTTCCGCCGAGCAGGTGGCCGAGCTGTAGCGCGGCCACCGTCACCACCGGGATCAGCGCGTTCTTGACGATGACCTTGAAGACAATCAATCGCCGGGGGAGTCCATTCGCCACCGCGGCCGTCACGTAGTCGGCGCCCTGGACTGCCTGCACTGAGTACCGGAGAAAGCTTGCGAGCACAGCCGACTGCGGCAGGCTCAGCGTGATGGCCGGCAGGATCAAAAAGCGCACGGCCTGCACCGGGTCGCGCAGGATCCCCCTGAAGCCAGAGGTGGGAAGCCACTGCAGCCATACGCCGCAGACGAGGATGAGCAAGATGCCCACCCAGAACGCGGGGATCGCCAGACCCATCGTGGCATAGAAGTTGAGAAACGTCGCCAGGCGGCCCCCCGGCTTGAGACCGGCCGCAATGCCCAGTGGGAGCGCAATCGCGAGGGCCAACAGAAAGGCGCTCGAGGCGAGTTGCACCGTCACGGAAAAGCTCTCGCGGAGCAGCCGGCCGACCGCGACACCCTTCGAGATCGACTGACCCAGATCGCCCGTGGCCACACGCGACAGCCACCGCAGGTACTGCTCGGCGAGCGGCCGGTCAAACCCGTAGTGCGCGCGCGTCGCCTCGATCTGCTCCGGTCTGGGGTCCGGCGGCAGCAGCGCAAGCACGGGATCCCCGGGGATCATGTAAATCAGCAAGAAGACGATGATCGAGGATAGGAACAGGACCGGGACAAGGCTCCCGATCCGGCGCAGCACATAGCCGTCCATCGATCACCGGCTGCGGCGATCGTCGAACGCTAGCGCTCTACCGTGACGTTCTTGAACACCGGTTTGTCCGCCTCGGTCCAGCTCAAACCCTTCACCTTCGCCGAGGTCAGGTGGAGGAACGGCGCGGCCACGGTGCAGTCGACCCATGCTCCCGTGACCAGCGCCTTGGATGCTGAGGACCACGCCGCCCGCGCCTCCGTCGCGTTCTTGGCGGTCAAGCCCCTGCGGAACGCGACCTGATAGTCAAGATATCGCTGGTCCGGCGGGATGTCACGGAAAAACGGATTGTTGTCGCTGAAGAACACGAAGCTGGCTTCCATCATCGCGGGGTGGATGTTGGTCTGCGCGACCAGGGAGAGCATCAGCTCGAACTGCTGGCTGAGCCGCCGCTGCGTCCACACGTTGGCCTCGACCGAGTCCACGCGAGCGGTGATGCCGACCGCCTGCAGGTTGGCCACCAAAATCTG
>Ga0334722_10007884_pt1 | contig 10262 bp, 8 predicted proteins | sample C3_bottom_MG_FD_207210 | JGI IMG/M metagenome (GOLD analysis project Ga0334722, IMG submission 207210) | Sediment microbial communities from Yellowstone Lake, YNP, Wyoming, USA - C3_bottom | ecosystem: Environmental > Aquatic > Freshwater > Lake > Sediment | place: USA: Wyoming | collected... | reverse complement strand
ATTTCATTATCTTTTTCTTTGCCCTATTGCACACGTGTGCATAACGAGTATACCAAGAATCGAGGGCAATGTCAAAAAGAAAAACCAGCCGAAGCACCGGCTGGTTTTGGCTGAACCCGATGGCGACTCTACATCCGCATTCCCATCGGTAGCCCAAATAACCAGAGATTCAACAAATAGAATACGGCAATGAGAATGGCGTAGCAAGCAAACGATTGCCAGACGCGCGTCTTACCGTACTGATTCTTGGCAATCGCGTATGCGGCATACAACGAGCCCAGCGCGCCGAGTCCCAGTATCAAGTATTGAATGACTTGAATGATTGGCGTGCTAACTAACGCTGCCGAGGTCATAGGAATTGGATTTCCAAACAGCGCCATTCCTGTATCGGCGATCGCTCTGCCTTCGCCCAAAAAATGATAAACATTATGACCGATATGCGCTGCGATATCCAGTGGGATAATCGCATAACCGAACTTGGCGAAATTCTGGGCGAGCGAGTCGCCGTTGAACTGGCGCGCTATGACGGTGGCGAGGAACAGCAACCCCACCGGGACTGCCATGGCGATCAGGAACGTAATGGTGAAATTGACCAAATAGTTATTTGTGCCAGTATATTGTTCGAGTTCTTTCAGGATACCATTCCAAATTTCAAGCATCGTGATATTCTGGACGAGGACAATCCCCATAATCACGACTGCCAAGAACGCCTCTTCGAACTTGGGTTTCGCGATGAACCACAACTCTTTGGATGGCGGGCGGAGCGTGAGTTCGAGAGCGTCGTTGGGACAGGTTTTGATACACGTGGCGCAAAGCGTACAACTCGCGTTGCTCGTCATCTGCCGCGGAAACTCGAACATGGGACAGCCCGGCCCTTTTTCGCTCCCGTTGTAGCACGCCGCTTTGGCTTGGCACGTGGAGCAAATTTTTTGGTTGGCGCGGAGCGCGAGTATGCCGGACCTAGAATAATTCCCAGCCAGCCCACCCAGGAAACATAGATAACGACACCAAGTCCGCCGCTGCATAAACGCCCCGGAAATAATCACGCCGGTCGTTAGCAAAAGGAGGAGCAGTCCTGAACCCCAGGGACTAGAGACAATCCCCCCCACGTGATCGAACCAGGTGATCAGAATAAAGAGCGCATCGATGATCCAGATGCCGTACTTTTTCAAAAAGGCGGGGACGGGGCGCTGGTTGCCGACGAACTTTTGCACGAGGTCGCTCAGGGTACCAAAGGGACAGATGGCACACCAAAAGCGACCCAGCAGGACAAAGCCGATGGGTAAAAGGGGCCACCAGAGAATCCAGGTCAGCGCGGTGCCGAAATTCATGTAGGCGGCGGTGGGACCTACCAAGAGTTGCCAGACGATCAAAACGAAAACGACGGCGGTAATCGCTTGCAGAATCCCAGGATACCAGCGGCTCGCCAGGACTTGGCGCAGCCATCGATTGCTCAATAAATTCGCGCTCACAGAATCAGACCTCTTCCCCATGACGATTCAAACTTGCTTCGGCATTCGCTTCTTGGCGGTCGTACTCTTCAAAAACCCAGCAACGCCAATGACGATCACGTTTACGATCAGCAGCACTCCTACCATCCAGGTTTTCAGCCAATCCGGCGGATCGGGTAGTACGACACCGTGAGTGTGTGAACGCACGACCAGGCTGGTTGCAAGTGTGCTCGATTGAGTAGCTTGGGTGTCACTGTCTATGCCAGCCAATACACCCCAATTGCCGTAATAGGCCGATGTAACCTCATTCGAGTTGTCTAATACCGGCTGGAGTGACCGTTGAGCGAGCGTCTTGTCTTTCAAAGCCAGTGCCTGGATGAGCGGCGTCAAAGAGGATTGCGTTTTGACCAGACTCGGCTTTATGGCATTCGCCCAAGCGGCGTGAGCAATCAGTACCGAAGCGTTGTCCAAGTTTTCTTGTGCCAGGTTCAAGCTGGCTTCATCGCCCTTGATCCATGCCGGCACGTTGGTTCGCAGATCGGTCAGGTTTCGGGCGAGGTCGAAATAGGATGCTTGAACTGTGGCGGGTGAATTATCGACCGGCGCGGACTGAGCCCAAACGTAAAAGGCATGTCCCAAGTCGTGGAGCGAATTGTTTACTCCTTTCAGGGCTTGTTGGCTTGCGGCGAGGTTGCGCGCATCTAACGATGCTTTCAACATTGGTAGGCCTCTTTCGAGTGACCTGACCTGTAACACAATTACCATTGCCATCGAGGGCATTTGCTGGGTCAATACGGAGAGTTGGTTGGTCTTGGTTCTAGCAATGATTGGACTATCCTGATCCCCCTTAGACCATTTGCCAATGAGGGTTTCTATTTCTCTGATCTTGAACAAGAGATCAAGATAAACTATTTGCGTAGCGGCTGGAGCCGAGCGGCTCTCTTTGACCGAAGCAAGCCAGGTGGAGTAAAAAACGTTGGTGATTGCTTCAGATGAATCTCGGATGATTTGAACCGCCGGTTCAGCCGAGGCAAGATCGCGAGATTGGAGCGCCGGCAAAAGGATGGCGAGGGCATCTTTGATCTTGCTCGTGTTACTTTCGATTGCTACAGGCCATTCCACTCTATCGATAACGACTTTGATCCGATTGGCATTGGTTTGTGCCAAAGCAATGGCTGACTGATCGCCAGCGCGCCACTTGGCAAGGTTCGATTGCAGATCAGAGATATTGCTGGTTAATTCGAGGAATGCAAGGTGAATTGAATCCGGAGACGTTACTTTATCTTTGCTCGTATTAGAGGCATTTGCCGGTGCCGGCGCAGTCGGCGTAACCATGCCCGCATGGGATGACATATTCGTCGGCATGGGGGGTGACTGAACACACTTGCCAAGCAAAACGGACAGGAACAAGGCGCACAGTACAACAACGTATCGAACAAGTCGGTCCGGGGCTTTCACACTGTCTCCTTTAGCGAACACATAAGCCGAAGACTTTTACCGCAAGGTCAAATGCCGATTGCAAAGAAAAGCAAAGCGGCATGAAACATTGTAACACAACTAGCCGAGTGGAGCAAAATTTGTTGCCGGCATTTTTGTGTCTGCGTAATGCGAGTTGTTGAAGCGGATGGATGAGAAATTTGCGAACGCGCAGACACACGCCCAGCGGCGATGCGATAAAATAATATGATTAGGAAAAAATGGCGACCCTCAAACCAATCGCGATTGGTTTGAGGGTCGCCATTTTGTAGAGGGAAAACGATCTGCTGTCTGGCAATGGGAGCGCAGTTCGTCCTTGCGCTATTTTTGCTCCGCAATGGCGACGATCAATTTTGCCAGCAGCGTCATGCGCGGAACAATGGATTTCGGATCCACCCACTCTTCTGCCGCGTTATGCCCTTTGCCGCCTACCGGTCCTAAACCATCCAGTGTTGGTGTCCCAAGCGCAGCGGTATAATTTCCATCCGACCCGCCACCGGTGGTCACGTCTTCAATTTCAAATCCGAGTTCATGCGCGGCATTTTTGGCGAGCGCGACCAAGCGCGCCATCGCCGCTGTTTTTTCCATCGTCGGATTAGTGATGCCGCCCGACAAATCCGCCGTCGTCCCAGGAACCGCTTGGCGCGCCAGAATTTCGCGCATGGCTTGTTCCAGCGGTGCGGCATCTGCCGTGCTGGCGATGCGGACATCGATCTGTGCTTCGGCGCGTTCGGCAACCACATTCGGGCGACTGCCGCCTTTCACCACGCCGACGTTGAGCGTCAACCCTAGGCGAAAACCATTCAGTGCTTGCAATGCCTCCGTGTAGCGAGCCAGCGCAAGGATCGCATTCGCTCCTCGTTCTGGCTCAACTCCCGCATGTGCCGCTTTGCCCTGCACGATGACTTGATAATGTCCCACACCTTTGCGCGCGCTTACAATGGCGCCGCTCTCTCGCGCCGCTTCGAGAATCAGTGCGGCGTCCGCGCCTTTTGCAAACTGGGTGTAGAGGGGTTTGGAAATCGGGGAGCCGATCTCTTCTTCGGTGTTGCAAAACATTCCGATTTCGGCGAACTGATCGAATCCAGAATGGACGACCGCATGAATCGCATACAATCCGGCGAGCAGTCCGCTCTTCATATCGTTCGCACCGGGACCTAGGATGCGTCCCGCCAGTCGCCGAAATGAAAACTGGCTAACGGTTCCTTCGGAGTAGACCGTGTCCATGTGACCAATAAGCAAAATGCGCGCTGTGCCTTTGCCACACCATCGCACGTACAAGCAATCGCCGAACTTGTCCTGCGGAAAATCGATCACTTCCGCTCCAAATTCGCGTGCGCGTTCGCGGACGATGCGCCCGACTGCATCGACTCCGGATTTGGTATGTGTGCCGCAATCGATGTTGACGAGCGTTTCGAGATCGCGCAAATAGTTCGGCAAATCGGCGGTGAGGGCGGTAACGAAATCGGTCATGAGTTGCTCCTGGAATGCAATTGCAGATTTCAAATTTCAGATTGTAGATTGGAAAATCTGAAATCTGAAATTAAAAATCTGCAATCAGAATGGGCCCGGCTGGATTCGAACCAGCAACCAACGCCTTATGAGGGCGCTGCTCCGCCATTGAGCTACAGGCCCCACAAAAAAAGATGAAAGATAAAAGATGAAAGCAGAAAGACTAATCTTCACTCTTTCATCCTTCATCTTTCATCTTTGCCTTGAGCGGGAGACGAGGCTCGAACTCGCGACGTCAGCCTTGGAAGGGCTGCATTCTACCACTGAATTACTCCCGCAGTTTAGTCGTCTGGTCATCTAGTCACATAGTCAGACCATTCGACTACATGACCAGGCGACTAGTAGACTAACTGGTCGGGGCGAAAGGACTTGAACCTTCGACCTCATCGTCCCAAACGATGCGCGCTACCAACTGCGCCACGCCCCGATCACGTTTGCCAGTATATGCCAATTTTGAGGAATCGTCAAACGAAAACGGATTGCGTTGAAAAGTTCACCTCTGCCTGATTGACGATGCTTGCCACAATGTGTAGAATCTGTTTGATGTCCAATCCGATTCCTACGCTTGAATTTGAACACGCTTACTGGAAACGCGGCATTGCTCACGTGGCTGGCATTGACGAAGCGGGGCGCGGCGCTTGGGCTGGTCCCGTGGTCGCCGCCGCGGTGATTCTGCCGCGCGTGCGACATTTCAAAGATTGGTCGGCGCAAGTCGCTTTGCGCGATTTGGCAATCGCGCGCGACTCTAAACTTCTCTCGCCGATGCAGCGCGAAAAACTCTACGAGCCGATTCGCGCCGCCGCGATTGCATCGGCAGTCGGTTCCGCGACGCACGAAGAAATCGATGCGCTGGGCATTGTTCCGGCAACGCGGCTAGCGATGCAACGCGCAGTAGAATCGCTCAACGTTGCGCCGGATGCGCTCCTCATCGATGCGCTGAAACTTGCGGCGTTCGCGCTTCCGCAGAAAGCGATTATTCACGGCGACCAGATTTCGCTGTCTATTGCGTGCGCGTCGATTCTCGCCAAAGTTTCGCGTGACCGGATGATGGTGGAACTCGATGCCGAACTGCCGGGTTATTTATTTGCGCAACACAAAGGATACGGCACGGCGGCGCATCAAACCGCGCTGCAATCGCTGGGTGTGTCGCGCGCGCATCGCAGAACGTTCGCGCCGATAAAGAATTTACCCGCGAATCACGCGAACACCTGCCCTGGCGGGCGGTGCCAGGGTCTCCACTAATCTTTTTTATACGCGTGATTCGCGGAGATTCGTGGGCAACCAGGTTCACAAAACGAAACCCGTTCTCGCAACCTGAGAACGGGTTTTTCAATCTGAAATCGAAAATCAGAAATTTGAAATTAAATCGCGTTCGGATCGCGGAAAAATCTAAACAGTGTCAGAATCATAATTTTGAAATCGAACCAGAGCGACCAATTTTCGATATAGTATAAATCGTATTTGGTGCGTTCCCAGATCGACGTGTCGCCGCGCAAGCCGTTGACCTGTGCCCACCCGGTGATGCCCGCTTTTTCGCGATGGCGCTCCATATAACGCGGAACCATTTGGCGAAATTGCTGCACAAATATCGGACGCTCGGGGCGCGGTCCGACCAAACTCATGTCTCCCAGGAATACGTTGATAAAATTCGGCAGTTCGTCCAGCGAATACTTGCGCAACCAAGCACCCATGCGCGTACGGCGTGGATCGCCTTGCTTTGCCCAGACCGGCCCCGTTTCCGCTTCGGCATCCTCGCGCATCGATCTGAATTTCAAACATGGAAATGGCGTGGCGTCCAATCCCATGCGATCCTGGGTGTACAACGCCGGACCTCTGGAATCCAGTTTGATCAGCGCCGCGATGAGCAACATCAAGGGCGAAATGAAGACAAGCACGATGGCGCTGATGATCACATCGACGACGCGCTTGAGCGTGAGACGCCAGCCGCGCAGCGCGACATCGCGCATCGTCAATAGCGGCAAGCCGTTCAAATCGCCGACATTGACTTCGGCTGCCATGATCTGAAACACGTCGGGGAAAACCTTGATGCTCACGCGACCATCTTCGCAGCGCGAAATCACCGAGAGCAACTGTTCGTGTGACGCTTCCGGTAACGCGACGATCACTTCATCAATTTTATATTGCTCCACCACTTGACCGAGTTGATCGACTTGACCCAGGACGGGAATTCCCAGGACGGTTTGCCCGGCGCGCTCATCGTCCAAGAAACCGACCGGACGATAACCCAGTTGCGGCGAGACGCGAATTTTTTCCAGAATCATATTCCCCGCATCGCCCGCGCCGACGATCAATACGCGCGACTCGCCCCAGCCGCGCTGGTAAAGCATCGAACGAATCGTACTGTGTAGGATGCGCCCCACACCGACCAAGCCCAGCGACAACAACCAAAAATAAGCAATCATTACGCGCGGATAATCGATCTCAGTGCGATAGACAAACGCCGTGAACGCGACGCCGACGATCACGCTAATCGAGATCGCGGGGAGACCGGCGTACAATTCGTCGAGGCGCGACATGCCGCGCCGAAGATGATAGAGCTTGTAGAAAAAGAAAACGACCACGAGCGCAAACACGGTGAGGATCATCATCCCGACATAGTACGTAAACGGCGGAATGACCTGGTTGGGCGTCGCATCGCGCGGACGCAACACGTAAGCCAGGAAGAACGCGAGGGACGTCATCGCCACATCCACGCCGAGCAGCGTGAGCGCAAAAATCCACTGAGCGTGACGTCTCAAGAGTAAATCTCCGTTCGATTGGGCGCGGGCGGCAACGGACGCAGCATTTCGCGCACGAGTTTCATCCTGCCTTTGATTGCCAGCCCGGCGACGAGCAGCCAATGCATCGGCAAGATCGTCGTCGACGCATAATGTTTTTTGTAGAAAATGTACGCCGCGCGCCAGAACTCGTACTGCGCTTTGGGCGAGCCGGTGCTGGCGGCGCGTTTGTAATGAATCACTTGCACGGCAGGATAGTAAAAAACCTTCCACCCTTTTTTCTTGATTCGCAAAGCCAGGTCGAGGTCTTCGCCATACATGAAATACGTCTCGTCGAGCAGACCAGCTTGGCAGAGCGCTTCGGTTCGCATCATCATAAACGCGCCAACGACCGAATCGATTTCGGCGGTTTGGTCTTCGTCGAGAAAAGTGAGATTGTAGCGACCAAAGCGGCGGCTCTTTGAAAACCACTTGTCCAAACCGATCGAATGATAGATCGCCAGCTCCGGCGATGGAAAACTGCGGCGGCATGCCAGATCGAGCTTGCCGTCTGCCATCACCAATTTCGGTCCGACGATGCCGGCATCCGGATGCGCGCTCAAAAATGCCATCGATTGCGAGAGCGCATCGGGCGGTAAGACTGTGTCGGGATTCAGGAGCAGAGTAAACGATGGCAACGGATTCAGCGCGAGGATTTGTCGCAGCGCGAGATTGTTGGCGTACGAATAACCGCCGTTGACCGTGCTTTCGATCAATCGAACGTTGGAAAATTGGGCGCGCACCATTTCGGCGCTGCCATCCGTGGATGAGTTGTCGACGACGTACACCACAAACGCCGCGCCGCGATTCGCATCCAGCGATTGGAGGCAATCGCGCAAACGCTCGCGTGTGTTGTAGTTGACGACGACGATACCGAGGTCAATCACGCCTGCGATTCTAGCACAATCTCGCAGGACGGTCAAAACGTTCGCGCGAATTCGGAGTGAGTCATTCTCATTTCACAGAAATAAAAACGGCAAGGTTTTGTTGCCTTGCCGTTTCGCGGTGATTGGATTTTATTTAGAACTTGCGGAAACGCGTGCCGTTGCACACCGGACACTTGTCGGGTGCAGTGCCTTCGATCGTAAAGCCACAGGTTTCGCAGACGTAGATCGTAGTGAGGTCGATATCTTTCTTCGCCTCGGCGGATTGCTTTGCATTGGCATACAGTTTCGCATGAACCTTTTCGGCTTGGAAGGCGCGATCCATGCTCACGCTCGCCGCTCGCTCTTCTTGTAAATTGGCGACCGACACATACGCCGGATACATTTCGTCGATCTCAAAGTTCTCGCCGCCTTGCGCCGCTTCCAAATTCTTGACGGTGGCATTGACGCCGCCCAGCGCGCGCAGGTGCGCGGTGGCGTGCATTTGTTCAGAGTACGAGGCGGCACGGAATAGACGCGCCACGTTTGCCAAGCCCTCGCGTTCTGCCTGATCGGCAAAGACCATGTACTTCAAGTGCGCTTGACTCTCTCCAGCGAACGCCGCCGACAAATTGGCTTTGGTCATCTCTTTCATTTCAAAAACCTCCTTATGGTTAATGTGATTCCTCGAGCGCTTGCTTAACTGATTCAGGAATCATTGTTTCCGCATTGTGGAAATTTCGTTATCGTTTGTGGCGTTTCTGACACGCCGGACAAATTCCGTAATAAACGATGCGCACTCCTTGAATTTTATAACCTGACCGATTAGCCACCCGTCGATTCACGGCTTCGAGCGCGTTGTCTTCAAGATCGCTGATCTGATGGCACTGTGAACAAATCAAGTTGGCATGAGGGGACGTGATTGCATCATAATGTTTTTGCCCATCTCCGGCATGACCTAGTTCGTACACCAGTCCCAGGTTAACTAACGTATTCAAGGTGCTGTACACCGTTGCCAGGCTGAGTGTTGGAAATTCGGCGCGCAATTGGGTGTGGAGTTGGACTGCTGTCGGATGCGTGTCGCTAGTCACCAAGGTGCGACAAATCGCCAAGCGCTGGTGAGTCATGCGCAATCCCGACTGACGCAACCCCTTTGCAAGTTCTTCTACGCGATCACTCGCCATTAAGATTAATTCCTAATTTAAAATCACTTTGATTATACGATCGTAATCAAGAATGTCAAAAAAATAACGATTGCATTCGGCTGTGCCGGTTCAGCAGACGGCGCATCGCCGCCGCTGAACCGGTTGTGAGCTGATCGTTTTTTTCGCCGCCTTATCAAAAGCCCTCGCAGGCGTTTATGCTACGATCAGGCGAGGTCGAAACGGTCAAGGTTCATGACTTTCGTCCACGCCGCCACAAAGTCGTGCACGAACCTGGTTTCCGAGTCCTCGCATGCGTAGACTTCCGCCAAAGCCCGGAGCTGGGAGTTCGAACCGAAGATGAGATCGACACGGGTGCCGGTCCATTTGAGTGCGCCCGTTGCGCGATCACGACCCTCGAATACATCATCATTTTCCGTGGTTGCTTTCCACGCTGTGCTCATGTCGAGTAGATTCACGAAAAAGTCATTGGTGAGCATCTCGGGTCGCTTGGTGAAGACGCCGTGCTTGGACTGTCCAAAGTTGGCATTCAAGACTCGCATACCGCCAATGAGCACCGTCATTTCCGGTGCTGTCAGAGTCAGCAATTGTGCCTTGTCAACCAGCAACTCTTCAGCGGATACGGCATAACGAGTCTTTTGGTAATTGCGAAAACCATCCGCGATCGGCTCGAGCACGGCGAAGGAAGCCACATCGGTTTGCTCTTGCGAAGCGTCCATGCGTCCCGGCGTGAAGGGGACGGTTACTTTGTGACCGGCGTTTTTTGCCGCCTGCTCGACTCCCGCGCAACCAGCAAGAACGATCAAGTCAGCCAGCGAAACTTTTTTGCCGCCAGACTGGGTTTTATTGAACGCTCTCTGGATACGCTCTAGGGTCTTTAAAACCTTTTCCAGTTGAGTTGGCTGATTGACTTGCCAGTCTTTTTGCGGCGATAGACGGATGCGGGCGCCATTTGCACCGCCGCGCTTGTCAGAGCCACGGAACGTGGACGCCGACGCCCATGCCGTTGAAACCAATTCA
>Ga0334722_10007883_pt1 | contig 10265 bp, 13 predicted proteins | sample C3_bottom_MG_FD_207210 | JGI IMG/M metagenome (GOLD analysis project Ga0334722, IMG submission 207210) | Sediment microbial communities from Yellowstone Lake, YNP, Wyoming, USA - C3_bottom | ecosystem: Environmental > Aquatic > Freshwater > Lake > Sediment | place: USA: Wyoming | collected... | reverse complement strand
GCAGACCAGAACAGGATATCGACGTGGTCGTGGGAGAGCTCCCCTTAAACGACCTGCGCACTGCCTTGGCTAACTTGGGGCCGGTCAATACTGATGGCCAAGCCTGGGGCGTGCTTACCCTCACCATTGAAGGCGAAGACGTAAATGTCACCCTGCCGCGGGAAGAAACCATCGGCACTGGCGACGGCAGTTACTTTGACACGCACGCGCGGCCCAACCCTGCCCTGCCCATTGAAACCGACCTGAAACGCCGCGACTTTACCGTGAACGCGCTGGCCGTAGACGCCCGGACGGGTGAGCTCGTGGACCCATTCCACGGCCAGACCGACGTGCAGCATAAACTCCTGCGCACAGTCGGCAACCCCGTGACGCGTTTTTCCGAAGACCATTCCCGCATCCTGCGCTGCGTACGCCTAGCCAGCCAGCTTGGTTTCCAGGTGGAAGAACTCACGTGGAACGCGCTCAAGCAGGTGGTGAAAGCCGCGGGCGAACTTCGCATCCCTAAGCGTATCTGGGAGCAGGAATTCGCCAAAGCCCAGGCCGACTTGCCAACCTTCCACGAGTGGCTCCGGAAAGCCGGCATCGAACCCGCGCATGCCTGACCCAGCACCACTTTGCCTCTCGTAAATCTGTAAAAATATCGAAGAACAAATGAATAACCAAGATAACAAAGTGGTGCTGGGTGACGTCCGGATTATTACCGAAACGCCGGACTACCTGGTGCTGGATAAGCCCAGGGGCTTGCTCGTGCACGAAGCGAACCACCACCCGGGCGCGCCAACCTTGGTTGGCTGGCTGCGAGAGCACTACCCCGATATTGAGGGCGTTGGTGAAGCAGCCGATCGGCCGGGCATTGTGCACCGACTGGACATGGACGTGTCCGGCGTCATGGTGGTTGCCCGCACGCAGGCAATGTATGACCACCTGAAAAAGCAATTTCAAAATCACGAAGTAGAAAAAATGTACCTCGCGCTGGTACACGGGGTGCCGGGCAAGCCGGACGGGACGATTTCTTTCCCGCTCGGCCGGTCCCGCCGCAATGCCGGCCGGATGGCGTCGCAATCGAGCCCCACGGAAAAAACCCGCGAGGCTGTGACGCACTTCGCCGTGAAGGAGCAGTTCACCCACCTCACCCTGCTGGAGATTACTATTGAGACCGGGCGCACCAACCAGATCCGCGCGCACCTGCTGGCCTACGGCCTGCCCATCGTGGGCGACACCGCGTACGCCAGCAAGAGCGTGAAGCAAAAAGTTGCCCTCGATAGGCCGTTCCTGCACAGTTGGAAGTTGGGTTTTGCGGACCTTGCTGGGCTACAGCAACGGTTTGAAGCTTCTACCCCGATTGAGTTAGAACAACTTTTGATAAACTTACGCAAGTGAAGAAGAATTGCATAAAAAAATCTAGGCGTGAAGAACGCCTAGATTAATGTAATGCGGATGTTTGTTGTTGAACTTCCAAAAAATTGCTGTGAAATTGCTGAAAAACCAGTTGACGGTAGAATTGACGCCATAAGCCCGGCGGGATGAGTGCTTCAAACTGCACACGAAGATCGGGCATTACGTACTCCCATAACCTCGCTACTGCTTTTAGCTCTTCCGCATACCGAGCGTGTCTCAAGGCGCCTCCGATGCCACGCCCTTCGTCAACAGGATGATCGTAGAGCGAGTCGGTGCGGGTAAATATGCCCTCAAAACGCGGAGCGATTTTTATAAACCGCTGATGATCACCGCCACAGACCTTGACGCAAAAACCTAAAATACTCGTATCTTGCGCGCAAGCAAACCCATTGCCCCACTCCACACTTGGACATTCACCAGTTCGACGGAAATGCAACTCCTCGTTCACTAAATACCACAATGTACGAAGTTCTGGTGTTACGTCTATCCCGTGTTGCAAAGCGCCAGATATGGCGTCGCGCAGTAATGCATCCTCGGGCTCTCCATGTATGGGCTCACAACTCACCATGGCAGTAAAAACCTGCTGTTTTTGTGCGAGGTAGTTGGCAAGTGTTGTCCGCTTAGGAATGCGGGCGTCGCCGTCAATAACATCATCAACACACCGGAACCAAGCGTAGGCTGAGATGATGAGGCGAAGGCGCCAGCTAGCAAACGCTAATAATACCAGGCCTACATAAGCGCAGACCCGCCACGCCGACCGTAATGCCCCCGATATGCCTCTCCTTCGGCGCCGCCAGGTAGAAGCTACGGTTATAGAAATTTGCAAAACGAGCACCTGTAGAGATACGGGCCATCGTAAACGGCTACCATAATACTTTTTCAAAGAACTCCCTCCTATCCAGCTTTACAAGGTTTTGTATTTAATAACTCATGAATCTATCACAGAGAACTGTTCTGTGTCAAGCGTGTGTACTTGACTCGAAAAAGCATTATCCCTACACTGCGTGGGCATATGGACATTCTCCGCGAAGCGGCCAAAACCAAGCAGCGCACCGACCTCCCGGCACTCAAGCCGGGCATGGTGGTAAAGGTGCACCAGAAGATTAAGGAAGGCGACAAAGAACGCATCCAGATTTTTGAAGGCACGGTGCTCGACGTTCGCCACGGTCAGGGCCTGCACGGCACCTTCACCGTACGGAAGGTGTCCGAGGGCGTGGGCGTGGAACGCATCTACCCTTTCCACACGCCGACGATTGCCAAGCTCGACATCGTGAAGCAGTTCAAAGTTCGCCGCGCAACCTTGTCCCACCTTCGCCAAGGCTACAGCAAGCGCCTGAAGGAAGTGCGGAAGGAGACGAAGAAAAAGGCCTAAGCCACGCGGACGTGGTGCAATTGGTAGACACGCTACCTTGAGGTGGTAGTGCCCGCAAGGGCTTGGAGGTTCGAGTCCTCTCGTCCGCACCAAGCACGCCGGCAAAGCTGCCAGTGGCAGGTTTGCCGCTGCCCAGGAAACGAGTCCTCTGACCGCCTCGTTCGTGGGGGCCCCCAGGGGACTCAATTAAAAAACCCCAGTCAGCATGACTGGGGTTCACAGAAACGCTTTTGCTGTTAAATTTCGGGCTGACGCTCGTGGACTTTTTCGATTTCCTTCATCCGTTGTTCGGAAATTTTCCCACGTACCGGCGAGTGAAAGCGCTCGTGCCACTCTGGACTGTTGGGCACAATGCTACCCAGAGGTGTGTCGTCGTCTACGTCGGCAACCACCAAACAGTGAGTACAGTGCTCTTCAGGCGCGAGCTTGTTCGGATCGCATTTTTTGTTTTCCACGAGGGACATACTAAAGTGCCACAGGCCTTGCGTGCTCAACAGCTGTTCCGCCCGGTTCTTAGACCGCGCATGGACCGTTGCCCATTGCCAGCCCTCAACGTGGTGGTGGCGCTTCTTCCACATCACAAAGAAACATATCAACTTTCTTCTAGCTTCTTTCATGCCAATGAGCTCCTTTTCTTTGGTTTCCTAAACCAAAGCAGCGTAGCAAAACTAGGCGTTTTGTCAAGGAGCGCGCCCCGAATTGAACTGCTAGAATACAAATATGTCCTGGCTCCCTTTCGCCATCGCCGCGCCGCTGCTGTACGGCGTTACGAATTTCTTCGATAAGTACCTCATCGAGAAGCGCGTGCGCGACCCTATGCTGCTCACGGTCGTGGGCGGCTGGGTTGGCGCGGCTTTTGGCTTTGGGTTTTGGGCAGTGCACGGCTTCCCCGGCATGCCGGTGCAGAGCGCAATAATTCTCATTGCCTCGGGCTGCTTGTTCCAGTGGGCGCTCATCCCGTACTACAAAGCGCTCCAGCACGAGGATACGTCCAGGATTACTCCGCTCTTTCAGGTCATTCCGGTCTTGGCTTTGATTCTCGCGGCAATCTTCTTACAGGAACGGCTGCACGGCAACCAAGTGCTTGGGTTTGTCATTGTCCTCGCTGGCGGGCTGGCGCTTTCGGTCCAACGGCTGGAACGCGGCCTGTTTCGTTTCCGCCGCTCTTTCTGGTTGATGATGCTGGCAAGCCTCCTCTACACGTTGCCGTTCGTTTTCTTCAAGTCGGTTGAGCAACCCTTTTGGAACGCGCTGGCGTTTGAATTTTTTGGCCTGGGCCTGGGTAGCACGCTGTTGCTCGCTCTGCCGAGCATACGGACGAGGGTTCGGGCCGGACTGCCGGCAATCCCAAAAAATACCTGGTGGCCAATCATGACCAACGAGGTAATCTACATTGCCGCTAAGATGTGCACCTTTTACGCCTCTACCCTTGCGGCACTTTCGCTTGTTACCGTAATGGGCGCGCTCCAACCGCTCTTCGTCCTGCTCATTGGCCTCGGGCTCACGCTGTTCTTCCCACATATCGTTAAAGAGGACATTCGTAAGAATACCCTCATCCTAAAAGCCGCGGCCACTGTGATAGTATTGGTGGGCGTATTTATAATGCAAAGGTAGTTTATGAAAATCACCATCTGTGGTTCAATGAAATTTTATGAGCAAATGCTGGATCTTAAGAAAAACCTTGAGGTCGCGGGTCACACTGTATACATGCCGGTCATGGTTGAGGGTGTCGACTACTGGGCCAAAGATGGCGCCACCCGGATCCAAGCAAAAAAGGGAGGGGATTTGATTGGCAAACACTTCGGGAAGATCCAAGAGAGCGACGCCATCCTCGTTGCTAATTTCACAAAAAAGGAAACTGCTAACTACATTGGTGCCAACACCTTCCTCGAGATTGGTTTTGCCCACTGGTTAAGGAAGAAAATTTACCTACTCCACCCTTTGCCAGACCAGCCATACATCATTGAGGAGCTTCGGGCCATCAACCCCACGGTCATTAATGGTGACCTCTCAACTATCCAATAGCCGCAGATGTCAAAAGCCAAGCTCGCCTTCACCCTCACCCACACCTTCCTTGCCACCCCAGCACAGGTGTTTGACGCGCTGACGGACAGTCAAGCCCTAGCCGAGTGGAGCGGCGAGGGAAATGTTGCAAAAAAAGTTGGTGGTGAATTCACAATGTTCGACGGCTGGGTTTCGGGCAAGGTCCTGGCGTACACCCCAGGCAAGGAACTAGCCTACACCTGGAAAACTACCGAGTGGCCGGAGGAATGGGCGCCATCCGAGGTGTGGTACGAGTTAAAAAAAATTAAAAAGGGCACGAAAGTCACCCTCTGGCACTGCAATCTGCCAAACGCCAAGGAGGCCAAAGACCACAAGGCGGGGTGGGTGGAGCATGTGTTTGAGCCTTTGGATAAATTTTTAACCCCCTAAAAGATATGGAGACGAAACTTTTCGTTGCTATGAAAGCCTTCATCGTACACAAGGGCAAAGTATTGATTCTTCGGGAATCAACGAAATACGTCGAGGGCACGAACGCCGCTCGATACGATGTGGTCGGTGGGCGAATCAAGCCGGGCCAGGCTTTTGACGAAAGCCTGCGTCGGGAAATCCGCGAAGAAACTGGTCTAGAAGTGACTCTGGGCCGACCCTTCTATGTTGGTGAGTGGCGGCCAGTGGTCAAAGGCGAGCCATGGCAAGTGGTCGCGACGTTCTTGGAGTGCCATGCCGACTCTGAAAAAGTGCGGCTAAGCCAAGACCACGACAACGCCCAATGGATCGACCCAAAGGAGTACACAGAGTATAACCTCATTCCAAACCTTATCCCAGCTTTTGAAGCATACTTGAAACTTAAGTAATGAAAATTTACTTTGCCGGCTCCATTCGCGGCAGGATCCTTCGCTATGCTCAGGATGACAAAAATATTTTTATTGTCATTCTGAGGCCACCGGCCGAAGAATCTTGCTGGGCATGAAAAACGAACGCAACTACTACGTCTACCTTATGACAAACGCCGGCAATTCGACATTGTACACAGGCGTGACAAGCAGCCTGGAACATCGGGTGTTTGAACATAAGCAGAAGCTGGTAAAGGGCTTCACGCAGCGATACAACCTCACAAAACTAGTGTACTACGAGGAAACCGACGACATCGGCGCTGCTATTGCAAGGGAGAAGGAAATTAAGGGTTGGACTCGAAAAAAGAAGGATGCTCTCATTGCTTCAATGAGCCCTACCTGGCGCGACCTTGCCGAGGACTGGTACGGCGATCCACATGCGCAAGATCCTTCGTCCCGCCGACGCGGGACTCGGGATGACAAAAAGAGAAAATGATCTCTTTCCGCCTTCTCAAAAAATCTAGGCGCAGCAAGGCTCGGCTGGGCCTGCTGAAAACCCCGCACGGCACTATCCAGACACCGGCGTTTGTTGCCGTGGCAACGCAAGGAACAGTTAAAGCGCTGACGCCGGAGCAAGTACCGGTCACCGGCACCCAGGTGGCGATTTGTAACACCTTCCACCTACATCTGAAACCCGGTGAAAAAATTGTGGCCAAGCACGGCGGGCTGCACCGATTTACAAAATTGCCAATTCCGCTCATGACCGACTCGGGCGGCTTTCAAATATTCAGCTTAGGCTTTGGCAAAGACCTGAAGATTGGGAAGGTGGGGAAGCGAGGCAGCGCGTCAGCAAGTCGGCGAGTCGGCCAAGCGCTTTTGACCGTACATCAAGGAAATCAACCAGCTAATGTTCGCATCACCGAGAAAGGCGTGTGGTTTCGCTCGCCCGTGGACGGTCGCAAACTGTTCCTTGGACCAAAGGAATCAATAAAAATCCAGCAAAAGCTCGGCGCAGATATCATTCTGGCGTTTGACGAATGCCCGCCGCCCGTGGCGAACTACGCGTACAACCAGGCGTCGCTTACCCGCACGCATGCTTGGGCCAAGCAGTGTTTGACCTCCCACACCAGCACGCAAGCGCTCTTCGGAATCGTGCAGGGCGGAAAATACAAGGACTTGCGGATCCAAAGCGCCAAGTTCATCGGCCGCCTGCCGTTTGACGGCTTTGCCATTGGCGGCGAGTTTGGCGCAAACCTGAAAGGTATGCGCAAAATGCTGGAGTGGGTGAACGCCGAGCTGCCGGAAGCAAAGCCGCGACACTTACTGGGCATCGGCCACCTTAAAGACATCCCCGAGGTCATTAAGTCCGGCGTGGATATGTTTGACTGTATCGTGCCCACGCACTATGCCCGGCACGGAACCGCGTTTACCAACAAAGGTCGTCTCGACTTCTCAAAAGTTAGCTTGCTCAAAGACAAACGGCCGATTGATCCAACCTGCCGCTGTAGCGTGTGCCGCACCCACAGCCGCGCGTACATTTGTCACCTGGTGCGAGCCAAAGAAATGAGCGGCCTGACCTTGCTGACCCTGCACAACCTGCACTTCTTCAACACGTACATGGAAGTGCTCCGCTCTGACCTTACCCGTGGCAAGCTGTGACGCCCGAGAAACCGACTGCTCATTACCTAGCTCCCATTTACCTGCGGGAGTATACTTTGCGTGACATCTCACAGCTACTATCCGAGAGGGGGTGTACGGTATGATGAAGAAAATGTCTGGCATGCACTGGATTGGCTGGATTCTCCTAGTCATCGGTGGCCTTAACTGGGGATTGGTTGGTGCGTTTAACTACAACCTGGTGGACAGCATCTTTGGTGAGGGTTCTACCATTGGACGCATTATCTACGTCCTCGTTGGCTTAGCTGCACTCTGGATGATCGGCGGGCACTTTATGAAAAAAGGTGACGGCATGATGAATAAACCCGGAATGCCCACGGATCGGGAGCCGACGGTCTAGCATTCAGTGTAGAAATCCAATAAAGAGTCCTGCTGTGACGGGGCTCTTCGGCTTTACAGTCCGGCAGGTGACGGGATGCTTGTGGTATAGTGGGGGTTGTTCAGCAGCTAACCCCGCCTTGCTCATGCGCCGCATCCCGCCGTTTGTTTTCCTCGCCGCGGTCATTACCCTGCTCCTGCCCACCGCAACGTTTGCGCTGACCGGCCGCGTCACCAACTTCCTGGGCAAACTCTACGGCGGCGACGGCCTGACGGCGACCCAAGCCTACCTGGACAACCCAGGTGGCTTTACCGCGGACGGCAGCGGCAACTTCTTCATTGCGGACACGTTCAACAACGTTGTGCGGCGCATTGACGCGGCAACGGACATCATAACGACCTTTGCCGGCAGCGGGCAAATGGGTTCGGCGGACGGGTTAGCGGGCAAGGCCAGCTTCCGCCAGCCGGAAGACATCGCCGTAGCTGCGGATGGCACGATATACGTTGCCGACACGCTCAACGGCCGAATCCGAAGAATCAGCAACGGCCGAGTGACCACCTGGCCGCAAAAATTCGCGAAGCCCACCGGTCTCTACCTCACGGAGAAATACCTGTACGTTACGGATGAGGGCGGCGGCCGGGTATGGCGCATCACGATAAGCTCGCGCTTGGCCAGGCTGGTGGCGCGGGTAGACCGGCCCAAGAAAATTACCGGCGTCGGCGACACCAGGCTCTACGTCATTTCTCATGGCCAAGCCCGCGTCACGCAAATTGACCTGAACGCCAGTGGCGTGCAATCCGGCACGCAGAAAACCGTAAAGCGCGGACTCTCCGACGCCCTCGGCATTGGCATGTACGGCAACGTCCTATACTTCACGGTCGGCGCGAACGGCATTTACAACGAAATTTGGCGCCTGAACACCGCGGAACGGGGACAGGTGGCCACCCAAATCGTCAACCGCCTGGAAACCGAATGGTACAACTACGCCTCTGACGTCCTGTTCAAAGGTGACGTGATGTACCTCTTGTTCTCCAAAGGCTCCAGCCTGTACCGGCTGGATGCGGACGGCCAGAGCGAAGTGCGCGTGGCCGGCAAGCACCGCTCGGGCGCCGAGTTCGGCGCCAAAGCCGACGTACTCCTAGGCAAACCTAAAGCCCTGGCCGTGACCGCTGACCAGAAGACGGTGTACCTTTCGCAAAACCACCAATTCGCCGCGTACGATACCACCACGAACACACTCCGCTTCCTGGCCGGACATTTCAATGATAACTACGTGGAAGGTACGGGCGACACGGCGCGAACTAGCCAGCCGCTTGCCCTGGTGCTCTCCAAAAACGAGAAAACTTTGTACTTCGTGGACCGTAACAACAATCGGGTCCGCGCTCTGGACATAGGCACGGGCACGACCTCGTACCTCACGGGTGCCGGCAAAATCAACTTGGCCGCGGGCAACACAAACGCCTACCGCGAGGGCGCCCCCTGCGTTGGCGAGCTGCGGACTACCATTGCCGGCTGCGCGTACTTCGACAAGCCCAGCGGCCTTGCGCTTTCTAAAGACGGGACCAGCCTGTACGTCGCCGACACGGGCAATAACCGGATTCGGGCAGTCACCATTGCCACCGGCGCTACCCGGCGCATTGCCGGCTCCGGCAAAGCTGGATTCCGCAACGCCCGAGGAAGCGCAGCCCAGTTTAGCAGCCCCTACGGGCTCGTCTTGTCTGCCGATGGCAAGATCCTGTACGTCGTGGACCGGGGCAACCACGCCATCCGCGCAATCACACTGGCGACCGGCAACGTCACCACGGTGGCCGGCACGGGCAAACCGGGCGGGAAGAATGGCCGGGCCAGCCAGGCCCAGTTTCACCTGCCCGAGTACATCACCCGCGCGGGGAACCGCTTGTACGTCTCCGAGGTCGGGGCCAACCGGCTACGCATCGTGGACCTGCGAACGAAAACAGTAAGCCTCCTGGCCGGCTCGGGCAAGCCGGGCAATACGCGCGGCATCGGCCGCCAAGCCAGCTTCTTTAACCCCAAAGGGCTAGCCATCTGGAACGGGAAGCTCCTGGTCGCGGATTCCACCAACGATGTCCTCCGACAGGTGGAGACGCAGTAGGCAGTAGACAGCAAAGGGCTTGACCGGCACAATGCCAGCATGAGTGTGTACCGCCGGATCATCCGCCCCGTCCTCTACCGTTTCTCGCCCGATACCATCCACCCCGTGGTGGCGGGTGGATCGGAGTTCGTTTCCAAAATTCCTGGGGTGCGGCATGCCCTGCGCTCATACTTCCGCGTGGATGAAGCGGCCTTGCACGTTACCGTGAACGACATAACGTTCCCGAACCCCGTCGGCCTGTCCGCCGGTTTTGACAAGGACGGGGAATTCCTGCATTTCGAGGAAACTTTTGGGTTTGGTTTTGCCGAAATTGGCTCCATCAGCCGCCAGCCGTACGTCGGGAATCCCAAACCCTGGGTGCGCCGCTTAGTGAAAAACAAATCGCTGGTGGTGAATTACGGCTTGAGGAGCCAGGGCATGGACCGGGTGTACGACCGGTTGCGTCACGTCCACGTCGGGATACCTATGGGCATTTCCGTGGTGAAGACGAACCACCCCGACTGCTTTGGCGAACAAGCCGTGGCCGACTACGTGGCGGTGTACGAAAAA
>Ga0334722_10007882_pt1 | contig 10265 bp, 12 predicted proteins | sample C3_bottom_MG_FD_207210 | JGI IMG/M metagenome (GOLD analysis project Ga0334722, IMG submission 207210) | Sediment microbial communities from Yellowstone Lake, YNP, Wyoming, USA - C3_bottom | ecosystem: Environmental > Aquatic > Freshwater > Lake > Sediment | place: USA: Wyoming | collected... | reverse complement strand
CGACTTTTTACGAATGCATCAATTAGTCAACGGCTGCAATTCAGCATAATCAGTCATCCCTGATATCGAAACGCAATACCCTTCCTGTTTCCCCGGCTCACCACAAAGACATAATTCGATCAGCGTCACAGAACCGGTTACTCTGAAAGTCACTCCAAGTCACACCAAGTCACTCCATGGTTGCAAATGCCCCGCAAGTGTGTTAGAATTTTTTACCATCGGAGGCAACATGCTTGGATTTTTTCTGCGCTGGTCAGTCAATCTGCTGGCCCTCGTGATAACCGCGCTCTTGATAAAAGGTATCAGGATTCAAAGCCTGGAGATCGGGGTCATTGCCGCGGGTCTGCTCGGGATCGTCAATGCCGTGATCAGGCCGCTTGTGATCATCCTGACACTTCCGATCAATCTCCTCACTCTCGGTCTCTTTACCCTGGTGATCAATGCGGTGATGCTTCTGTTCGTGGCCGCCCTGGTGCCAGGCCTGGTCATCGAAAACTTCAACGCCGCTTTTTTCGGCGCTCTCCTTATCAGCCTGATCAGCTGGATCTTGAATGTCTTCGTGGGCAATGACGGGCGGGTGGTCTTTATCAAGAGATTAAATAAAGACAATAAGGGCGGCAGGTGAACGGTGAATACGAATGACAGCCGGGGGCGGTAAGCAATGACTCACATCCACATTCCCGACGGCATACTGCCGGTCCCGCTCTGGGCGCTCGGTTTTGTCCTGCTCTTTATCGCGCTGGGCCTCAGCCTTTTCAGGCTGCGGGCCATGGATATGAGAAAAAAGATACCGCTGCTCGGCGCCGTGTCCGCGGTCATGCTTGTGGCAATGAGTCTTGAGATCCTTCCCATAGCGTATCATATCAATCTGTCGGTCGTCGCCGGCATTCTGCTCGGCCCGGCGCTGGGTTTCGTGGCCGCGTTTATCGCGAATCTGGTCCTGTCGCTCATGGGCCATGGGGGCATCACGGTGATCGGGCTCAACACGGTGCTGCTGGGTTCCGAGGCGCTGCTGGGACATACGCTCTTTTATCTGCTCCGGGGCCGCATGCAGATATTCTGGCGGGCTTTTCTGGTTACCGTCGTTTCACTCTTTCTGGTCACTTTGCTTCTGATCGGCATGGTGGCGGTGTCTGATCTGGACCCGGGGTATTTCACGCACGAGGCTGAACAGGGGCATGCCTTCAAGGGACACATCTCCATTGCCACGTTTGCGACCCTGGCCCTGTCGCTCGGCTCTATCGGGTGGCTCATTGAGGCTGCGATCACGGGATCGGTTTTAAAGTTCATAGCGCAGGTAAAGCCCGAACTGCTGAGTCACGTGCTGCATAGTCGAAACAAGGCCGGGGGCCTGTCGTAACATGGTGAGGAGACCGCGTTGATAGATGTTGCGAAGATCGATTACTGGGCCGCAAGCGGTTCCGGACCGCTCCACCGGGCCTCGGTCATTTCCAAAACACTGTTCCTGCTGCTCGTGGTGGCTGCCGCAGTGGCGGCGAAGGACCCTTATCCGCTCGCATCAGGCTATGTGGTCCTGATGCTTTCGGCGGCGGGAGCGGGACTTCCATGGCGCAGGATGTCGCTGATCTCGCTTTATTCCGCGACGTTCGCGCTTCTCTACGGCATCAGCCTGCGCGGCGGGCCGGCGATGTATGCCGTCATGGTCCTGAAGGCAATAACCCCGGCCTTCGCCATGCTCACGCTCATCGTGAGCACGCCCTATCCGAAGATATTCTCCTTTCTGAGCACAGTGCTTCCCGAGATACTGGCCGCCGGCCTGTTCATGACATACCGGACGTTTTTTATTCTGCTTGATATGATGGACAATTTTGTCGCGGCGATACGTCTGCGCGGCGGCTTTTCTCCGGGCAGACTCCTTCAAAACATCAAGAATATCTCGCAGGGCATTGCAATGCTGCTCGTGAAGGCCGTGGAACGGGCCACGCGCCTCTATGGTGTCATGGCCGTCCGGGGGTACAGCGGCAGCATGGCTGAAGCGGGAACCGGCGGATTTCGCAGGGACGACTGGCTGCCGCTCGGGAGCGGGGCGCTGGTGCTTTTCCTGGTGCTCGTATGGAGATAACGCGGGAAATGAGCGATGAAGGAAAAGGGCGCGTTCCTGACTTTCCAACAGCCATGGATTCTCTGGTAACGGTCAGCTGTTTAAAACATATCTATCCCGACACCACGGAGATCCACATATGCGGACTGGACTTCGTGGTGAAGCGGGGCGAGCGGGTGGTGGTGCTGGGAGGCAACGGATCCGGGAAAACGACGCTCTTGTTTCATATCCTCGGTCTCCTTGAGCCGAACGAAGGCAGAGTGACCGTGTTCGGCGTCAATCCCGCGAAGAAGTACAATACCGTCCGGGAGCGCATCGGGGTGTTGTTGCAGAACGTCGAGGAACAGATACTTTCTCCCACGGTATGGGACGACGTTTCGTTCTCACCCCGCAACTACGGGTATGACAGGGAAAAGACCCGCCGGATGGTCGAGGCGGTAATGACGGAAATGGGGATCCTCCATCTGCGCGACAAGATATGTCATTACCTGTCCGGCGGAGAAAAGAGGAAGGTTGCGCTTGCGGGAGCGCTGGTCATGCGACCGGAGCTCCTGATTCTGGACGAGCCCTTCGAGGGGCTGGATTCGCGTTCCCGGTCGGAGCTGGTGGCGCTTCTGAACAAGCGGAACAGGGACGGCATGACCATTATCATGTCCACCCATGATCTGAACCTGGTCGGAGGTTTTGCCGATCGTGTTTATGTGCTTGCCAAGGGGCGGGGTGTCGTGACCGCGGGAACTCCGTCGGAAATATTTCTTCAGGCGGAGGCGCTCAGGACGTCTAATATCGATCCGCCGATACTCACCGAGCTCTTCCTGAAATTGCGGGAACGGGGCGTGGCGGTTGATATACCGACCCGGTTTGACCAGGCGGTGAACGACCTGGTCCGTCTGGCGAAAGACTGAGAACCCGGCAAGCCTTCAGCCGGTGGAAAATGCGGAGGAACAACGAATGACGAACAGCGGTTATGAGCAAGGCGCTGCGGCCGTAAGCAGAAAAAGCATATTGATCCTGTCCATGGCGATCGTCCTGGCGGTCGCGGCCCTTACCGGCGCGGCAGCGGGATACTTCATATCGCACGGCGACCGTGTGGGGGTAATCCTGTCCCTGTCCCTTCTGTCCGTGACCCCCATCCTTTCCTATCTCCTGTACCGGAAAACGATCATCCCCTCCTATCGCCGTTTGGAGGACTCCAACCTTGAACTGCACCTGAAGCAGGAGGAATTGCTCGATACCAAGGATGATTTGTTCATAAAGTTCCTCGGCATCTATGATGTGAACTATGCGGCCAATTCACCGCGCCTGTTCGCGCACCGGATGAAGGATGTCGCCGATATTACCGCCAGAGTCATGGATGCGGAGGTCTGCCTGATCTACCTGTATGACAGGAAAAAGGACGAGCTGACGCTTGCCGCGACGAATAATGTGCACAATGAGGCGGTCGGGAATGTCCGCATGCCGCTTGGCGAAGGCCTCGAGGGCTGGGTCGGAAGAAGGCTTGAGCCGCTGATGCTTAAGGATTTCGCGAAAGACACGCGGTTCCGGGACGTCCCTGAATTGACGCTTTCCAGCTACACTTCGGTCTACTGTCTCCCGCTCTATGTTTATTCCAACGGCGCCCTTGTAGGAGTTATGGAACTGCTCTACCGGAGCTCAAAGAACTTTGCCGATGAGGAAATCAATTTCTTCACCACCCTTTCAGGCATCATTTCGACCACGGTACAGAACGAGCAGATGCAGGGCGAGCTTCGAAAAATGAACATGGAACTGGAGCAGTGGGTCACTGAGAAAACCGAGGAATTGCGGTCATCGGAAGAACGCTACCGTACACTCGTGGAGAACGCCTGCGAATCCATATTCGTTCTTGCCGGGAACGGCGACATCGTTTTTGCAAACGAACAGGCGTCGCGACTGACCGGTTATGGCAAATACGAGCTTATTCACAAAAATCTGTTTGAGCTTTTTGTGGAACCTGACGGTCCGCGGGCGATATTGTCCGAGGTTGTTCCGGGCCGCCAGACGCGCCGGCCCGGGGAGCTGCGCAAGTCCGGCGGCTCGATCGTGCCGGTGGAAATAAGCGTGGTAGGCCTCACTCTTATGGGAAAACATTTCATTCAGTCGGTTGTCCATGATATGTCCGCACAGACCCGCCTCGAACTGCTCCTTGAGGAGAAGGAAAAGGAGATATCCGACCTCAAGGCGAAACTTCCCGCAAGCTGAGCGGCGTTCTGCCGCGCATCCGGCTGCTTCCTGAAATAATGCTTCAGTTACCGGGGGCAGCGGTTCATTCGCTCTGACGCGCAAACGCGCAGCTTGTGCAGTGCTGATACAAGGTTATATGACCTGTCCCGGAAGCACGTTTGTTTTCGAAGGTTCTGTCGGGCGCTTAAGGGCGCGCGTCTATCGCTCACGAACCGCCGCCCCCTGCTGATCTTCCCAGTAACTGAACGGCCGCCTCCTGTATTTTTTCACCTTTACTTATCCCGGCAGCCATGGTATAAATTATGCATACGGGTGTCGCGCTGACTGTTGGTCCCTGGCTGTTTGAACTATGATGATGGTACGCAAGAAATTATTTAAGGTTCTCTCCGCATTTCTCTTCCTGATTGCATCACTTTATGGCGGTTACCGGTTGTTTCGCGGAGCGGATATCGCCATGCCCGCGCTCTTTCAGCCGGCCCCGGGGACACGCCTGCTTATGAGTATGGACGGTTTCAGATTTACGCAGTCTGAAAACGGCAGGGTATCCTGGCGTATGAGTTCCCGGAGCGCTGATCTGTTCGAGAATAAAGAGGCCCAACTGAAGGATATCGAGATCGTATTCAAAAGCCCTGACAGTAAAGAGGCGTCGCTCCGCGGAGAGAGGGGGACCATGGACACGGCTACCGGAAACGCGTCCATACGCCGCGGCGTCCGTGATGTCAGGATCGTGACGAGCGACGGATACCTCCTTACCACGAACTCGCTTTACTGGAAGGCGGGAGAACGTCTTGTACATACGCCGGAACCATTCAAATTGCTCGGCAGGGAGATATATCTTGAAGGACGCGGGCTTTCGGCCAACGTGGATATGCGCACCCTTGTGGTGGACAGTAATGTTAAGGCGGTGCTTCAGGAATAGCCTGCTGGCAGCCTTATCCGCCCTGCTCATTGCTGCCGCTCCCGTGGCCGTGAAGAATGAGAAAGTCGCACGTGAACCCCTGGTGATTACCTCGAACCGCATGGTGGCGGACAAATTAGGGGATATTGTCACCTTTACCGGAGAAGTGACGCTCAAAAAAGAGGGTATGACGCTTTCTTCGGATTCCGTGGTCGTGTACTATGATGTCAAGACGAAAGGAATCCGCGAGATCGAAGCTCTGGGCGGCGTGATGGTGCGAAAGGAAGGTCGTGTGGCGCTCGCGAACCGGGCCTCCTATTACAGCCGTGAGGAAAAGATCGTTCTCACGGGCGACGCGCGCATCATCGAGAATGAGAGCCAGCTGGGAGGAGAACGGATCACCCTCTTTATCCGGGAGGACCGCAGCATCGTTGAGGGCGGGAAGGTGCTTCTCTATAAGAGCAGACCGCCGGAGGAGAAGAAGGGCAGGTAAGTCCGGAACACTATGACGCAGGCGCTTGAGGCAAAAAAACTGGAAAAGAGCTACCGGAGCAGGAAAATTGTCCGCGGGGTGAGTTTGCGGGTCAACTACGGTGAGATCGTCGGCCTGCTCGGACCGAACGGAGCGGGCAAGACGACAACCTTCTATATGGTCGTCGGTCTTGTGAAGCCCGATCAGGGCAGGGTGAGCCTCGACGGGACCGATATCACGAGAATGCCGATGTACCAGAGGGCGAGGAGCGGCATCGGGTATCTGCCGCAGGAACCGTCGGTATTCCGAAAACTGACGGTGGCGGAGAATCTGATGGCAGTGCTCGAGACCATGGATTTGTCAACCATGGAACGGCGGGAGCGGAGGGACAGCCTGCTTAAGGAACTCGGGATAGCTCATCTTGCCGACAGCATGGCCTATACCCTTTCCGGCGGAGAGCGGCGTCGCGTGGAAATCGCGCGCGCTCTTACCCTGTCTCCCAAGTTTATTCTTCTGGACGAACCGTTCGCCGGAATCGATCCTCTCGCAGTCCAGGATATACAGGGCATCATTTCGCTCCTGAAGAGCAAGGGGATAGGCATTCTTATCACTGATCACAACGTGAGGGAAACTCTTGCTATAACCGATCGGGCCTACATTATCAGCGAGGGGATGATCATCGAGGCCGGTACCGCTGCCGAGATTACCGCGAGCCCGAGGGTGCGTCAGTTTTATCTGGGTGAGTCATTTCGGCTATAATGAACAGCAGGGAGACGGCATAATTCCCAGGTCTGAAAAAGTGACCATGCAGCATCTATCGGAGAGCGGACTGAATAAAGGAATATGGAAGCGCGCTTAGAATTAAAACTATCCCAGAAACTGATCATGACGCCTCAGCTTCAGCAGGCTATTAAACTGCTGCAGCTTTCACGGCTCGAGCTCGAACAATCGGTAGCGCAGGAAATAATGGAAAATCCCGTGCTCGAAGAGCTGCCTCCGGAAGCCACGGAAGAGAGCGGGGAAAGCGGAGCGGAGGGTGAGGGCGAAACGGTCGCCGCGGAGCTCCGCGAGAAAACGGAAGCGGTCCCCGAGCGCGACAGCGCGCCGGAAGGGGAGACCGAGTTCAAGAGCGATATGGAACTCGGGCCCCAGTGGGACGAATACCTGAATGAAATGAGCGATGGCCGTGATTACGGCTCCGCCGAGGCTGATGACAAGGAGATGCCTTCTTACGACCAGACGCTTACCCGCCTGCCGTCTCTGAGCGACCATCTGATGTGGCAGCTTCATCTTTCCGCATCGGACCCCGACATGATCAAGGGCGGCGAATGGATCATCGGCAACCTGGACGACGACGGGTACCTCGGTTCCCCTCTTCTTGAGCTGGCGCAGCAGTCCGGGATACCCCGGAGCGTCATGGAACGAGCTCTCGCGCTCATTCAGGAATTCGATCCTCTTGGGGTCGGGGCCGGGGACCTGCGGGAGTGCCTGCTCATCCAGGCGAGACAACTGGATTTTCAGGGAACGCTCGTGGAGAAGATCATCCAGGACCATCTTCCCGATCTGGAAAAGCGACGGTATCTGAATATCGCAAGAATGCTGGGTGCTTCACTGCAGAATGTGATGGAGGCGTCGCAGATCATCATTCACGAGCTGGAGCCGAAGCCGGGCAGGCCATACCTGGTTTCCGATACGCACTATGTGGTCCCCGATGTCTATGTCATTAAGGTGGACGACCGCTATGTGGTGCAACTAAATGACGAGGGTATGCCGAAGGTGCGCATTAACCCCTATTATCGCAGGCTGCTCGTACGGAATGATAGCATCGACAAGGTCACGAAGGAATACATAGAGGAACGCATGCGCTCCGCGCAATGGCTTATCAAGGGGATGGAGCAGCGAAACAAGACGATCTACAAGGTGGCCGAAAGCATCGTCAAGTTTCAGGGGGAATTCCTTGACCTGGGGATCTCGCATTTGAAACCCATGGTGCTGAAGGATGTGGCGGAGGACATCTCCATGCACGAATCCACGATCAGCCGCGTGACCACGAGCAAATATATGCACACGCCCCAGGGCATTTTTGCGATGAAGTATTTTTTCACGACCGGGTTCTCCGACGGGAGCGGCTCGGAGATTTCTTCGCTTACCGTCAAGGACGCCATCCAGAAGATGGTCCGGGAGGAGGACCTGGCGGCGCCGCTCAAGGACCAGCAGATCGTCGACACCCTGAGGTCCCGCGGGATAGATATAGCCCGGAGGACCGTCGCGAAGTATCGCGAGGAACTCAGGATACCGCCCACGAGCGTAAGAAAGCGAACAGGATAAGTTTTGCAAACACCGGGTTTCAAAGCCCCCATTCATTTCAATGACCGGGACCGGAACGGCCGATGCTGTTTTGGACCATCACGGCGGGAATATATTGGCGCTTTGGAACCTGGAATTTCGTTCCCGCAAGGAGGACCACATGCAGGTTACCGTTACAGGAAGGCACATAGAAGTAACTGAGCCGCTCAAACAGTATGCGCAGGAGAAATTCGGCAGATTGGAGAAGTATCTGCCGAAGACCATCCAGGTCGTCGTTACCCTGTCCGTCGTGAAAAAGGTCCACCATATCGCGGAGGCCGTGATAAAGTCAAACGGCATCCTGATACAGGCGTCGGAGGAGACCGGGGAGATGTATTCCGCCATCGATCTCCTTATCGAGAAAATAGAACGTCGGGTCCGGAGATACAAGGAAAAACTGGTCGACCATAAGCATCAGGCCGGCAAATCCGAAGCGGCCGATCTTATCTCCGCTTCGGCGCATGCGGAAGATCGCATTCCGCAGATCATCAGAACCAAGCGTTTTGATTTGAAACCCATGCTTCCGGAAGAGGCCGTGATGCAGATGGAGCTTCTTGACAAGGATTTCTTCGTTTTTTCCCATGCCGGCAGCGGGCACATCAGCGTTATTTATAAGAGAAAAGACGGGAATGTGGGGTTGATAGAACCAGCCGCGTGAAGGGATTTGCCGGGATGGCCAGACTTCAGGACCTATTGCATGAAGACCTCATTGTCGAGGAGCTCAAGGCGACCGATAAGATCGGCGTTATCCGGGAGTTCGCCGCGCTGCTGAAAGCCGCGGGCAGAGTGCGGGATGAGAATGAGCTTGTCCGGGTTATTGAAGAGCGTGAAGCTCTCGGCAGCACGGGTATCGGCGACGGCGTGGCCATTCCGCACGGCAAGCTGCCCTTTGTCGGCGAGATGATCGTGGCTTTCGGGAGGTCGAGACAGGGTGTTGATTTTCAGTCTATGGACAACAAACCGGCCTCGCTATTTTTTCTGCTGGTGACGCCCGAGGACAATCCGGGAGAGCACCTGAGGACGCTGGCCCGCATATCCCGGGTGGTCAAAAATCCGGTCCTGCGGGACAATCTGAGACAGGCCGCCGATCGCAAGGGGCTCCTGCGATTGATCTACGAGGAAGACGCCAAATATCCTCAGCCACAGGCCGTGAAATGAAAGTCAGGGTTAAAGACCTCTCTCGGAAATCCACCGTGCTCGCCGGCCGATCCGGTCTCGACAGAGAAGTAACCTCGCCGGAGCTGATTACGACTGATCTTTCCGCAGCGCCGGCCTGGAAGGGTATGGCGTCTTGTGTCATACACCTTTTGCCGAGCCAGTGCGCGTACCTTGGTTCGCTGCAGGTCAAAGACCGCTTGCGGCTCATTCGCGCCATCATAAAGAGGCATCCGGCCTGCATAGTTCTGAGCGGAGGCGCGGCCTGTACGGAGCTTCTCGACCAGGCGGAGAAGGCGGAGCTGCCCGTACTCCATACGGGGAACGTGCCGGAGCTTACCCGGCTGCTGATGGAGAGGCTGACGCCGCGCATCAGCCTCCACGGAGTTCTGGTGGAGATTTTCGGGATGGGGACGCTGATCATAGGGGAAAGTTCCGTCGGGAAAAGCGAAGCAGCGCTCGATCTGGTGCTCCGCGGCCACAAACTGACCGCCGATGATATGGTGATACTTGAAAAGACCGACGAGGGCATAAGCGGCAGGGCCACGGAGCTGGGGGACAATCTCCTTGAGATCAGGGGGCTCGGCATCATTAATATTCGCGCGCTTTACGGCGAGACGGCCACGGTCGGCTCATCCGTAGTCGGTCTGGTCGTGGAGCTGGATGAATGGAAAAAAGGCCACCACTACAGCCTGCTGGGGCTTCGTGAGCGGCGCTACAAACTTCTCGGAGTCAATCTGCCGTACCTGAAACTGCCGGTAAAGCCGGGCAGGAACATGGCCACGCTCATCGAAGTTGCGGCAAGGAACCAGATGCTGAAGAACAAAGGCATATTTACAGCGCGGGACCTGAATCGAAAACTCAAGAAGAGGCTGGCGGGATGAAGCGCAGACGGTTAGTGGTTGTCACAGGACTTTCGGGCTCGGGACGAAGCGCTGCCTTAAAGGCCTTCGAGGACATGGGTTTCTACTGTGTCGACAACCTGCCGCTTTCGCTTCTTCCGGCTTTCGTGGAATATTCCGAGAGGACTGATGAAGCGTTTCTTTCGGCGATAGGCCTCGATGTACGGGAAAAAGACTTTACAAAACTGTTTCCTTCGCTGTACGGCGAGATCAAAGCCGGAGGCGGGG